>Ga0256405_10000049_pt1 | contig 342328 bp, 363 predicted proteins | sample RumenRJG_02DNA_FD_189096 | JGI IMG/M metagenome (GOLD analysis project Ga0256405, IMG submission 189096) | Bovine rumen microbial communities from Lethbridge, Alberta, Canada - RJG_02 | ecosystem: Host-associated > Mammals > Digestive system > Stomach > Rumen | place: Canada: Alberta...
CTTGCTCATATAGGGGGGGGGGGTAATAATTATCAATCTCTCTTATCTATATGGGTAAATAGATCATCATTCATTCTAAATAATAATTGGAATTATTGCCCTCCGATTATTGTTTAGGATGGTGTGAACTAATGAATTTTTTAATTAGACTAAAAGCTGATGAAAATGGATTTTATGATTTAGTAGAAGAAAATACATGGGAAACAAGTCCAGCAGTTGCAACGTGTGATTTAACTGAATTAAATGTTAAAGGTTATGCAATAGATTTGACTCAAAATACATCTGCACTATCATTTCCTAGAATGACTGCAGCTAATTGTTCTTTTTTTGGAAATACATATACAAAATTTACTGTTAGAAGCTGGATTTTTACATCTGAAAATACAAGAACATCACAATTTAGATTAGGATTTGGCAAACCTGGGTCTTCTCCAGTTGGATGGCAATTTATATTACAACCTTCAAATTTTAGATTTGGTTGGCAAACTTCTAGTTCTGGAGGAGTAAGTTTATCTTTACCTCAAAAAATTTCTGCTTATCAATGGTATTATCTAGAATTCTCTTTTGATTCTGGAATTATATCATGTTATATGAATGGAGAATATATTGGAACTATTAATAGTATAAAATATAAAACATATATAGATTTTACTAATAGTTCTTGGCAATTTTGGATAGGAAACTGGTTCTATTCTGATAATTATTCAGGCAATAGAACAAGATCTCTTTATTATGATACAATCATGATAGATGATATATTAGAAGACCATTCTATGCCAAAATTACTACTACCAAATGTCAATATGATATATAATAACATAAAAACATTTAATACTTAAATTTCATCCTCTAGGTTTATCCTAGAGGATAATTCTTTGTCTATAGTACAGCTAGATAAGATGATTATATTATAGGGGGTATTATCATGGTAATAAATACATTTAAAGAGTTTAGTGAATTTTTAGAACAAGTAGAGATTAATGTAGATGATTATATGTTGGATGACTCTCCACAGTTAGATTATCCAAAACAAGCAGGCAGAATGTGGTATGAGAATACTAATCTATGGTCAGTTGTATTTTCTGATGGTCATTTAAAACCAGCACAGAAATATCTAGTAAAGAAGTTCTTTGATAAAGCAGCTGATACTAAATTATTTGTAGAGTGTTTCATTCCATTATATGAAATGGGTAAGATGAAGAAAAAGTATGTGATGGATTACTTTTATAAAGCAGATCATAAAAAGCTAGATATGGAATCTATTCTATTCCACGCTATAGGAGAAAAAAGAGGTTTATTTAGAGAACTTCTTACATTCTATCAGAAAAATCATATTAAGTTAGAAAGATCTGATTGCTATGGTAATCTAGAGAATGGATCTGGTTTAATTACAGCAATCTCCAAAGGATCTAAGAGAATAACCAATCTATTACTATCTAATGGTGCTAATCCTAATATGAGAGAAGGGTTACCATTACTTCTTGCAGTCAAGAATGGTTATTATACTATTGCTTTAGATTTATTAAAACATGGTGCTGATATTCATGATAGAAATGATCTTGTCTATAGAACATTTTTAAAGAATGAAGATAAGAGATATTGTCCAGAAGGGGAGGAACAATCTCATAATACACTGTTGTTTATGTTTAAGAATGCAGAATGCAAATCAGGAAGGGAGAAAGTAAACAATGGCTGATAATGGCTTACCTTCTTTTATTAGACAAGAGAAAGAAGCTCTTGTCTTTAATGGTAAGGATCAAGAGATGCTTGCATATATACCAGAGAAGTTCTTTGAAAGAAATATAGCAGAAATAGAAGGAAATGTAGTCAATCTATTAGGTATATTTCCTTATACTGTACAAGATAAGAAGACTGGTAAGAATATAGGACTAAAGAACTTTAGATATCCTACTCCTATATATACAGAACCATATAAGATAGATAAAGTGAAACAGATTACTCTTACCAAGAACTCTATGCCTGAAGACTATAGAATCTTTAGATATCAAGATGGTGATGCTGTAGTATCTAATGTGCAGACAGTACAGTTTGTTGGTAATGTAGAAAAAGTAATCAACATGTTCTATATTCTAGGTTATATTCCTAACACAATCAAATATACTGACTTAGTAGATTATATCTTTGAAACTATGCATATCAATGGTAATGATTGTGAACTTAATGCTCAGATAGTTGGTATTACTATATCTGAAGTATGCAGAGGAATCAATGATATATCTAAACCATATAGATTAACTAAGACTACAGATGAAAATGCATATAGATCTATATCTATTAAAGAAGTATCTAAGTTTACTTCTGCTTATACTGCATTAATCTCTGAAGACTTTGATGAATCTCTAATGTATGCATTGATGAATAATGATCCAAAAGAAACTCCATTAGAGAGAGTTCTTGTTGGTACTGATAATACTTAAGGAGGTTATAATAATGGCATCTGATACTCCATCTATTGTAGTAACTCCAACAACATCTACCACTTCTTTTTTTACCGCTGATCTTGCTCGAATAGAAACAGATAAAGCAATAAAAACTAAAGAAAATAATTATAGAGAAACTAAATTGAATCAAATACTCAGTGTGACTAATGGTATTATATTAAAACAATCCAAAACTGGTGCTGATTTTATTATCTTAGATTATATATCTTCATCATCAGATAGAGATTGGTTTAGAAATAAACTTATTGAAAATGGTTATACTGTAGAAGATTATAGTTATCAAAAAAATGGTCATACAGTAACAACCCTAAAAGTTAAATGGTAAATACTATAAAATAGGCTTCCCTGCCAGTTTCCTTCTTGAACATCATTATAATCGAGAGCTTTTGCAATAAGCTCCAATTATAATAACAACTAAAGATATTACTATAATGAAGTTATTTTTTCTTTCTTAAGAATATTATAGTAAATTTCTTACAAAAAAGGAGGAAAAATCAATGGCAATCCCTGCTGTGAATATTATTTGGGACGATCAATCTCAGATTGATAGAACTGATAGTCTTCTTAATGAAGATAATGTTGATCGCCCTATAGTTATGACAGTTATTACGGCAGATAAGGGGCCTGAGGAATGGAAACATAGAGTGTTTGGTAAAGACTTCTATGATTATTATGGTGAAACTCCATCATTTTCCGTACATGGTCAGCCTCTAATTCAAGCTGCCAACGTTATTGATGCCGGTGGTTATCTTACAGTTAGACGTGTTATGCCCCCTGAGGCTCAGCTAGCAACTATTGGTGTATATGCTGAACTAAGCTATAGTTCTGTACAGTATGTTCAGCAACCAGGTGAAATGCCTGTTTGGGTAAACAATGATGATGGATCTACTGTATTATCTGTTAGCAATCCTGCACCTGGTGTAAAAGCTTCTGATGGTATTACTGATTTATGGAGTCCAGTAATGACAAATGATGTTACAGTTGATTTTAAACAGATCAACTATCAGATTCCATATGCTGGTCCTAATTCAGATTCTCCAAATGATCCAGCACAATACGCAAATCTACTTTATACTGATTATGCTCATACTGGTGGTGTAATGTCTAATAATCAGACATATGCACTATTCATGATTACTGATAATGGTCGTGGTGTATCTAATAAGAGATTCCGCATCTCTCGTGATACCACTGCTTCTAAACCTGTTCAGTATGTTCGTTACTTCCTGGATGTAATGGAAGGTGACAAGACTTTAGAGACTCTTGCTTTCACAATGGATCCAGATATCATTGAGAAAGATAGAAATATGTCTCTTAAGAATGTAATTTATCAGCAGTCTAAACAGCTTCGTTGTGTATTCTTCGATGAAGAATATGAAGCTATGTGCGATAACATTGCAACACTTCTTAACTGGTCTAGTTCTAATATTTCCACTACTCCAATTTCTCTGACACCAGAAGAACTCCGTAGAGCAGACCCACTTTTTGGTACTGATTTCTATGGCAATAAGATTCCTAATCTTAATATCACTAATGATCTGAATAACGTATTCGGTATTCAGCTTGAGGGTGGTACTAATGGTTGGAAGAAATTGGATAAATCTGGTAAAACAGTAGATACAAATTATCCATTAGAATCTTTACAATATACTCCTAAAGTTAGAGAAGCATTTGCTGGAGAACCAGACCCATCTACAGATTTTATTGTCCCGTCTGATGATGTATTCGATTTTGATAATAATCGTATTGATGCTGTTTTTGATGCAAATTATCCAAATGCTGTTAAGAGAGCAATTGAAGACCTTGCAGCATTTCGTGAAGACTTTGTATACTTCCGTGATATGGGTCTTGGCCTGAAGAATACTGTTTCTATTCAGACTGCTGACCAACTTAATTTAAAGAGTAGATATTGTGCAACTTATGTAAACTCTTATGATATCTATGACCCATATACTCGTAAACAGATTTCTGTTACTGTTACTTATGACTTAGCTCGTCTGTTTGTAAAACACTTTATCAATGGTAGAGCTCGTCCATTCTGTGGTATTAAATATGGTGTGGTTATTCCTCAGGATGATTTTGTTCCTGGTACTCTTAACTTTGCACCAAAACGTACTCCAACTCAAGATCAAAGACAAATCTTTGATGACTTGAGAATTAACTATCTCTCCTTCTATGACGGTACTATTCTGGCTATGAACTCTGAATATACTTCTCAGACTCAATATACTCAGCTGAGCTGGATTAATAACGTTCTTGCTGTACAGCAAGTTATTAAAGCTATTCGTGTTCTCTGTCCAAAGATTCGTTATAGCTTCCTGGATGGTGAAGATCTCCAGAGATATAAGAAAGATGTTAATGAGCTTATCATTGATAAATATTCTAGTCTGTTTAAGTCCTTTACAATTGAATATGTAGAAAACTCTCAGTATGATTCTAACAAGATCATCTATGCAGTTCTCAAAGTTCAGTTCAGAAACTTCATTCAGACTGAAGTATTTAAGATTATTGCTCTACAGTCTTAAGAGAAAGGTGAGGTGAAATAACAATGGCAAATCCAACTCCTGAGAAACAAACTAATATCTTTAGTGATACTATGGTACCAAGAGAAGTAACCTCATTCACTCTTATGCGTGGTGTTACAGATTTCTCAAATCTGCAGCAGTATGACCTCTTTGAGACTGGTTATAGTTTCCTTGTGTGCTTACAGATTCCTAAGTTCTTAAGTGAAGCTAAGAAGATGAATGATTCTTATAAGACTCTTATTGACTCTTATGGTCATATCATTGAATATGACTTCACAGGTGCTCAGGGTATTGAAGATATGAGTACTGAAACTGGTGCTCTTACAAACAATATTGATACTCTCAATATTATCACTAGAGTAACAGAACAGTCTGGTACCAACTTCTCTATGAACTATTTCGAGAGATCTGGTGCTATTATCACTAAGACTCATGAATTGTTCCTCCGTGGTATCAAAGATCCAAGAACTCAGCTCAAGAGATATCTTGGTCTGATTACTGGTCCACGTACTAATACTGAGAATACTCATGATTCTAGTCAGCTTACTGCTATGGAAGCTGCTTATCAGAATGAGGTATTCCACTATCTACTCATTGTAACAGACAATACTGGATACAATGTTGAGAAATCTTTCATCCTTGCTTCTGCACAGCCTTCTCAGGCTAATACCTCTATTTACAATGTAACTAAAGGTGAAATTGGCTTCAGTCAGATTGCAGTTCAGATGAATGCATTCCCAATTACTGGTCGTCTTGTTAATAACAAAGCAGCTAAACTGCTTGAATATATTAATAAAGCAACCTGCTTCGATGAAATGGAATTCGGTTACAATATTCTTGGTGACGAGAATAGCAGTGGTGTTAACCTTGATGAAATTGGTCAGTCCATGACTGCATCCAAAGTATTCAATGGTTCTGATTCCATCGTTGATAAAGTAGATAATCAAAAACGTTCATACTAATATATAAACCCCATTTCAAAGTATTCCCTAATAAGTATCTCCCAAGGCCTGTCGCTGGCCTTGGGAGAATTTATGTCTTAAACAGTTTGATAATCGGAATACTCTAGTATTGGAGGGAATACATTGAAAAAGAGAGAAATAGACTTTTCTATGATGAATCCTAAACAGAATATCAAGATTGCTAAGAACATTCAGAACAATATAAATGATATCTATCAGAATACATACTATTCTGATAATAAGGATTCCTCTTATATTGAAAACATTAGAAGAAAGATGGATCTTGATCTTAACTATCTTCAAGATAAAAATAAGATCCGTAATAATGGCGTAAATATCTCTGATCTATATGCTAAGACATTAGCTAAGACAGATGAGGGAGTTATTAAAGAACTTAGAGGAGCATTACAAGATGAATCCATGATTACAGATATCATGGATATGTATTCTAAGAATGCTATTATCAAAGACCTAGATAGAGAGATAGATGTAGTATGTAAGTATATGCCTAAACTAGATCAAGCATTAGATATTAAAGCAGATCATGTTATGAGTGCTGATCACTTTAATAGTGATCCACTAGAACTTACAATCAATAACAATGATTCCAATGCATCTACTAACTCTAATCCTAAATTTGGGCAGAAGAAAGACTTAGATTCTTTCAAAGAGAAATATGATATTTATAATAAAGCAAGAGCTTGGTATGAGAAAGCTGCTAAATATGGAGAATGCCCTGTATATATAACTTCATACAATAAAGCTTTACAAAGAGTAATGCAAAGAACTGGTAAATCAGACTTATTATCAGAATCTGCTATTACTGAAGCAGTGAATAGTGTTTCTGTTCCATTAAAGTTCTCTTATACTATTCCTATTAATGAATCTATGAATGATTCAGAATTAGTAATAGAGAATAATGGAGCTATTAAAGAAGGATATACTGATATAGAGGTCGAATTAAACCCCTCAGGAGTAATACCCAGTATACTTACACAGCAAACCACTCTCAGACGCGTTTTACGAGAATCTCGTGGCGTATTTCAGGCTAAGGGCGTCAAATCTGACGACACATTACTTAGTAATGTAGGGTATCTGAAAAATATGAATAAAGAATTTCAGAAATTTGCTAAAGAAGGAGGTTCTTTAAAACAACCTACAGCATTAGTAATTGATGGATTCTCTGATAGAGAAAAAAAGAAAAAAGAAGCTGCTAATATAGATGTAGCAGGAGCTGTTATTAAAGTTCTAGATAGAAGTATGCTCAAACCTTTATACATTGATGATACTTGTCTAGGATATTATTATATAGAAACTTCTGGTGGTATGAAGTTTGAAGAACAAACTACATTCACATCTACATTAGGTGGTTTAAGACCTAGAAGATCTACTAGAGATAGAGAAGATCTGGATAAGAAATCTCAAATAGATGATGTATTGATTAAGATAGCTAGAAGAATATCTCAAAAGATAGATGCTAACTTCATCAATGCTAATCAGGATCTTACCCAAGAGATCTATGCTATTCTTAAATACAATGCAGATCATGGTGCTAATAGTAAAGTAGGTAAGATTAGAATAACGTTCTTGCCTCCAGAAGATGTAGTAATGATTGCATTTGATATTAATGAAAATACTCATAGAGGAAGATCTGATCTTTATAAATCTCTATTCCCTGCTAAACTATATTCTTGCTTGTATATCTCTAATACTATTGCTCTACTTACTAGAGGATATGATAAGAGAATTTATCAAGTAAGACAGACGGTAGATACTAATATCTCTGGTGTATTGATGAATGTTATTAACCAGATTAAACAGTCTAACTTCAATCTAAGACAGATTGAGAACATGAATAACATCATGAATATTACTGGTAGATTTAATGATCTAGTAATTCCTCAGAATGCTAATGGTGAATCTCCTATCAACTTTGAAGTATTACCTGGTCAGAATATAGAGATTAAAACAGAACATATGAACTCTCTAGAAGAAATGGCAGTAGATCTTACTGGTGTTACTATAGAGATGATTAATTCTCGTAAGGATGAACAGACTGCTACTCATATTACTATGACCAACTCTAGATTCCTTATGAAGATTTATGCTAGACAGCAAGCATATCAGAAGTTCTTATCTCTAATCTGTACTAAGATTTATCAAGCAGAGTATGATACTACTGATACAGTAGAAGTTAAACTTCCACCTCCTGCATTCCTTAACTTTACAAATGTAACACAGCTTCTTGGCTTAGGTGGAGAGCTAATCAACAATATTGTTCAGATGAAGATGGGTGCTGAACAAGATGAAGAAGTTAAAGCAGAGTTTATTGGTAAATTGATGAGATACTATTATGAAACCTTCTTACCAATGGATGAAATAGATAAACTGGCAGATGAAGCAAAAATAGAAGTAGAAGCAAGAAGACCTTCTGATCAAGTTGCTGCTGCTAGTATGCCACAACAAGGTGGTACTGAAGAAATGCCAAATACTGAAGGACCTCAAATGGGTGAACAACCACAACAATTTTAACATTAAACTCCCACTGCTCTGTTTCGAGCAGTGGGAATCTATAAGGAGGTATATATTAACAACAACAAGCAAAACAGAAAATGATACCGGCATATCATCATCCATTATACTATTGTCAAAAAAAATGAGGGACCTTTTTACAGGTCCCTCATTTAAGCTAATTTGTAGATTAGTAATTAATCTTGCTGGGAAGGTTCACCTCTTTCTTTTTTCCTTTTTTGTTTTCCGAGATCAGATGGCTGAGCATCTTGGAAATATTTTCCAAGACCTCATCCTGCTTCTCGATGCGCTCCTCCAGCGCAGTGATGCCGAGGTTATTTTTCAGATTCTGGATACGCTCTTCGCGTTCCTTCATCTTATCTTCTGCGTCGGCTTCTGCGGCTTCATTGATGTTTTCAAACTGCTTCTGGCGATACTGGTTAAGTACCATATTGCCAATAGCGAGAGCACCATCAATAGCCATCCATTTGGCATTGGTGGCTTTCTTACTCTCCTTAATGAGCTCATCTTTGCTCGGAGCTTTTTCTGCCAGCTCTGCCAAGGTATCCTTGTTCTGAGCATTAGCTGCTGCAAAAGCGTTAACCAGGTTGAAGATTTCATTTACGTTTGCCATGATGAATTTCCTCCTTAAATAACTTATGAACTACATCTTCTTGTGTAATTCTTCTATTCATCACTGCTATAATATACAATTGAAATATACTAATTTTACAAAAAATAAGGTATAGGGATTTCTCCCTATACCTTTATCTCACAAACTCTACAACTGTCTTTAATTTTTGCTGATTCACACCCTGCATCAAAGCTTTATCCCTTTCATCTAGTTCATCTACTTGTCTATCTAGATCTTCTTGGGATAATTTTATCTTAGTTCTTTGAGTAGCATAAGTTTCAAATACTTTTTGTTTAGATCTAAAGAAAGCATTAATAGCTTTAAATCCTGTATCTACTACCTCTATATACTTAGTATCTTTAGCTCTAGTTCTACCTAAAGATTGTATAGCTAACTTAGGAGATTTAAATGGCTCATTAAGAACTATAGTCATTTCTAATCCAGCTAAGTCTAGTGCTTCTCCAGCAGATTTAGTAGTAGATAAGATTATCTTATTATCTAACTGAGCTCTCTTCATCTCTTTAGGAACAGCAGATGTATATATACCTATAGGAATATATGGAAAGTAATAATGTAACCAATTATAAGTTACCCCTATAGCATAGTTTGTTCCTATATAGATTAAAACCTTACCTTCAGGAGATGTATTGGTTCCTATGATTTCTATAAGTAATCTAAGTATCTTAAAGTAATTAGGTTTAGTTACTAGATAATCAGTATACTTATTTCTATTGAAACCATACATATTTTGACAAGCGCCAATATCAAATGGAGTAGGATTAGAGTTGAAATGAATAGATATATACTCAGTATGAGGATCATTCTCTTCATCAAATAGACTAAGCTTAGGAACTTTCTCATAGCATCTTTGATATATTCTGTCTTCATCTCGATCTGATCTCATAGGAGTAGCTGTAAGATAATAGGTCTTCCATACATCTGAGAAGTTGTCTATCATCATAGTATTATCAAAATATAGATGAGATTCATCATATATCTTGATTCCTATCCTTAGCATCTTAAAGAGATCATGTACCTTTTCCCATCCATTTGTCTTAGCATAAGAAGATATAGTATCATGAGAGACTAGATAAAACTTGATATGCTTAGGATTATGTAATCCATTCATAAGTTTTACTATAGATGCTTTGCCTGCTATGATATAGATTTGATCTTCAGTTAAATCTGTATACTGTAGTATTCTTTCTTTCCATTGTTGTATCCAGTCTAAGCTATATGTAATCATCATAGTCTTTACTCTATAATATGCAAATACAGCTATAGCAACAAATGTCTTACCAACTCCAGTATGAAGATTTAAGAATATCTGAGGTCTTTCTCTATTACCACAGTATTGATCAGCACCTACACAGAATTTTAATGCCTCTACTTGTCTTTCATCCCTAGGTTTGATCTTCATTTGAACCATAGAGAGTTTATCAAATGGGTCTGGCTCATACTTAATAAACAATTCTCCATTAAAGTTTCTCTCTATAGCAAATTGATCCATTCCTGATGGTAGGTAAAGATCTTTATTTCTTTTATCATAATACATACCAAAAGGTTCTCTTCTAAATCTTGCTTTATTCCATATAGAGAACATCTTCTCTAATATTGGACTATCACCTATATCATAGTTATGAACTATGGTACAAGTGTGCCTTCGTTCTACTTTAATCATTCTTTTTCACCATAGCTTTAAGTTTGTTAGGAGCTTGATCTACTATTTCATTGAATTCCTTATTAGCTTCTTTAAGATTTTCACTACCAAATATATTGATAGTCTTATCTTTAAGCACATAGAATACATAGATTCCAAAACCAAGAGCTAAGCTGAATACCAAGATAAATAAAGCGAATTGTTTAACAGTTTCTACAGTCATACTAAAACCTCCAAATAAATTATAGGAGATGGGAATACCCATCTCCTAATTGTCAGACTAAAATTAGTTATTCATTAATATTAGGCCAATTAATAATGTCTTCAAAATCATATTTTCTGCAAGTCTCTCTATTTTCATAATCTGCTTTATCTTCTATTCCTATAAATTTAAATGGAGGATCTTGAAGAGTAATATCTTTATCCATATATACTATACCTCTTAATGGATAACCATTAACCTCATTTATTTCTTCAGTTAATCCGTTAGCATTTCGTACTTGCTCATTTTCTAGTTCTCTGATAGTATTAATCATGAAACAGATAAAGAGCATGTATATTCTTCTATTACCAAGTATAGCATCTTCTGTATCAATAATAGAATAGTTTCTTGGATCACAATTTATACCTACACATAAAGCAAGGGATTTCATAAATCTAATGGATAATTCATTAAGACTGATATCTCCTTTATCTCTTAATACCTCATCAAATTTTTTAAATGCAAATAAAAGAGCATCTTCCATAGTAGGTGCACCAAGAAGTATAGCAAATCTATTAATATGAGCATCAAATATTTGTTTAGCAAAATTGAATTGTTGTTGAGTTACAGTAGAATAATTTGTATTGTCATACATAAATTTGCTAGTTTTATTCAAGATAGGCACTTTGTTAATTTGATCAATAGTGGCAGTTTGCTGAAAATGAGGAACTATATTCCAGATAAGCTGTAATCTAAATTCTTCTGCAGTTTTATTATGAAGTTTATTTGCTATAGCAAATACTATGCGATCTAATATAAATTCAGGTAAAATATTATCGTATTTTGAAGGTCTCCAAGCTTGATTACTTTCGGCACGCGTGTCGAAAGTATTAGTTTCGCATCCTGTTGCGAAAGTACTATTTACTTGAGAAATTTTGAATCCTTGTGTTAAAGTAACACCACAATTGTTCACTGAAATTCCTTCTGGTAATTTTTCTTTTAAAACTTCTAAGTAGTTAGAACCAAAATTATTAAGTCGTAAGTAAGTTTTTCCATTTTTGATATCAACCAAACCTAACATTTCAATTGCATCTCTGGTATAAACATAGGTATATGGAATATTATTATGATATTCACAGAACCCTTTGATACCATCAATTTCTCTTACAACTGTACTCATTTTACATACCTCCAATAATTTAATATAAAATAGAGGAAGGATTTGATCCTTCCTCTAAATTGTCAAATCACTTTTAATTACTCATCTAATCTATGCTTCTCGTATCCTTTAGGTCTTAAAGCATCCATGAAAGCTTTGCTATCAACAATCTCAGGATGACCAGGAACAACCCACATTACTGGACTAGTTCCTTCAGGAACAATCTTCTCATGACACTGATCCCATACCTCATGATCTACATTCATATATTTTACAGGTTTATGCATATAGAATGGATCGAAACAAGAAGTCTTAGTCTTCTTATAAGTCATTGGTTTATGAAGAGCTCTAGCAATATCTTGATATTTGAAAGATACTACTACAGATCTATTGTTAGATAAAGCTTCCTTAAGAGTTAATACTTCATAAGGCTCATTATATCTGCTCCAATCAGGCATCTCGAATCTATCATAAGCACTTCTAATCTGATTTGCTATAATGATTTCAAGATGTACAGAACGACAATGAATCTTTCCTCTAATAACAGCATCTACAAGCTTCATGATAAGCTCGTCAATATTATATTGCTTAGTGATATCTTTCTTATCAATAAGATCAGTAAAGATATCTAATGCTTTACCAAGGTCATTATTCATCATCTTAAGATAGAACAGCTCCATATCTTGAAGCTCCATTAAAGGAATTTCTAATACAGATTCGCTAAGATTCTCTTCAGTTTCAGGAGAGTCTTTAAGCTTATCTCTAATTATAGCAGTAAGAGCATTAGAGAAATACATTCTAGCTTTAGTATCATCTCCAGATTCTTTATCTATAATAGAAGATATAGCATATTCAGTTCCATCAGGAGACTTGATAGTCATATCAGTGATATACTCATTATAGATCTCAGTTGTATCATCAGTAGTATCAAACTGACCATTGGAATAGAATATATGCTTAAAGAAGTCACCATCATTCTCAAGCTGTACATCTTCACCCTTAATGATTAAACTCCACCCATCAAGACTTTCTATATTTGGGAAAGTTTCTTCATTAAGAAGAATAGCATTGGTATCTACACGGAAGAATTTATAGAAATCCAATACCCAATTGATTGCTCTAATAACAGTTTCTAACAGATGTTTAGCAGACAATCTCATCTGAGTATACTGAGAAGTTATAATCTCTGTAGCAATACGACCAACATTGATATCTCTATTAGTTCTTGCTAACTCACCATAACAATGTCTACAAATACCTTTACCCATAGCAAAAGATTTGCACATAGCAGGAGTTCTAAGGTAAATCCACTTACCTATAAGATTAGTACAATCTTTAGTAATCAAGAACTCAAAACCATTTAACTCCATACGAGCATATCTATCAATGAAATGCTCTAATACTTCCTTATCTTTAATAAAGATATGAGCAAGATTGTTTGTATGACAATCATAATCCATATCTGGATTTAAGAAAGTATCAATGTTATTCAGACCTAAGATACGAGAGAATCCACCAGAGTCTCCTACATTCTTCTTAGAGATAATCTGTGCATTTCTTGCAGAATAAGCATCAATATAGAAATACAGAAGATTATCAAGACCACCAGTGATATAAGAAGTATTTACAATATCATGCAAGATACTACCATGACCATCAGGTTTGGTACCAATATTAAATGAATTTTCTTTCCATTGTCGTTTATTGATACCTTCTTTAGCAGCAAATGGATTTCTTAAACAATGTTCATGCCCCATGATTTTCTTAGAATCCATAAGCAATTCTATAGCTCTATCTGCTGCTTCTAATCCTCTATCTTTTACTTCTTCAAGAGGAATATTAGAATAGTCTTTATGAATCAAATCATCATATTCAGGACAAGCATCCATCATCTCTATAGTATCTTCCAGATTCAATGTATTAGCGATATAGAAAGAAAAATCGTCTACATCAAGGAAGTTATAGAGACAATCTGCTATGATGTTATTCATAAGCACATTGTCCATATTCTCTCTACGTTCTGTGATAAAGTGTTTGTCAATAAACTTCTTGATATGACCACTATTAGTATGCTTAGCAAACACTAAATGCCATGGTTTAATCTCTCTATCTCCATTGGCAATAATAGCATACCAGAGTATAATATTAAAAAAGTAATCAGTGATACTAAGATCAACAGAATCTCCATTACCGAAATCAACGGTAATGAACATATGTTGTACATAGTCAGTCTCAATTCCATCCTTCATAATACTGAGAATGCCATCATAATGGTTTCTCCAGTTTTCTATGACTATATCTTTTGTATGAATAGTCATCTTTTGTCGTTGGACAAGTTCAGTGTACACGTAGTAGTTGTTCAGATTCTCCAACATGCTGTTTCCTCTCCTTTAGAAAAAATTCATAAAATACCCTTTTGATATAATGTGTTGAAAGGTATTAAAAGTTATTATCCTTTCCTCCTTTCTCACTTATATAGTATATTTCTATTTTTTAGTTTACCTAAAAAAAGATAGCCTCGGGATTAAGGCTATCTTTGTGTATAGAAGTACAGAAGTAGTAGAGATTGTATTTAGATGGGATTAAGCTACTGGCGAGCTTTTTGGAATAACCATGTGATAATAATTTAGAAACGAGTATATTTGTGTGTTGGAATACCATGGGAAAAGGATACCAACAGTCAAGGAGAATACCACAGTAATGCCACTGTAGTTGTTTGTTTATCCGAGCCATATAAACAAACAGAAGAATATTCCCTACTACCTCTATACATATAAATAGTATATAACTGAAAAAAATTTTAATAAGACAATATTGCACCAGTAGAGTCAACAGACTCTACTGGTTAGAGGTTTGTAGTAAAAGAAAGCAGAACTAAGATGAGAACTGAAAGGTCATATACTTATAGGGGAAAGTACATGATAAGAAGTATAATAGTTAGGGGTCTATCATCTTCTTTATTTAGATGTAAAAATCTCTCTAGGGATTTTCCCTAGAGAGATTAAAAAAGAATTTATCTAACAACTTTAGTCATATCAAATGCTCTTGGAGAAAGCTTAATGAGTTTCTGTTGAGCTTTCTTAGCATCTCTACGAACCATGTTATTGTACTTCTTATAAATTCTATCAAGTAACTGACGTTCCTTAATACGATTCTTTCTAAGAAGTTCAAAGTCATTATCACCTTTCTCACGAGCCATCTGCATTGCTGCAAGCATAACACGACGATCAAGGTCAGCCTGTTTGCTCATACGAACAATAGCTTTACGACCAACTACACCTGCTTCTTCAAGATATTTAAACTCTTCTGAATTCATATATTCATTTCTTTCAGCTTCATTCATAGAAGATACTCTATCTACAATCAAAGCTTCTAAGAAAGCAGCAGTATCAGTGATACCTTCTCCACCTTCTACACCTTCATAAGTTTCATCCAGACTATCTACTGTCTGAAGATCTGCACCTTCATCAAGATTTCTAAATAATGGCATTGTTAATTACCTCCTATATAGGAATTATTTGCTATAGCAAACACAAGTATAGTGTTTTATTGTAATGTTTTAGAAAGAAAGTTGTAGAGTAAAAATTTTTTCAGTTATATACTATTTTTATGGGTGAGTAAAGAGAGATAGTATTAAGAGGTAGAGTAGCTATCAATCTACTCATACTAAATTCAAGCGAATTTCAATCACCTCTACCTCTTTTTTTAATAAACCATGATTTTCACACTAAGAGTAAGAAGCAGAATTCATCTGAACAAGGAGTATAAATCATGGTCTATTATTATGCTGAAAAGATAGATAATATTGTTTTAGTTACAGAATTCATATTATCTGCTAAATCCAGTTCTTCTAAATCTTATGCTTATTATGATAACCGTAGGTTATTATTTGAAGAAACTTTAGTATCCTCTATTAAAAATAATAAAGTAGAAAGTGTGGTGAATAATATTCTTAAAAGACTTACTAAGAGGATACTGAATGAAACCAATCAAGCTTATTTAAGTGATGAATTGGTGAATAAACTGAGATGCTATATTTTAGAGACGCTAGAAACAGAATTGGAGGAGAATGAACAATGGATGAAAAAGAAATTAATATAATCACTGGTTTTAAGGCTTTCCCAAGATTACATTTATATATGCAGACACATAGAAAGATGTGTAATGACTGTCATGTAGACTTTTTCATCATATTGAAGAATGAGAAGAGATTTCTTCACAGATTCTATTTAGTAGATGCCCTAGGATTAGGAAGATATGATTTTAATAAACTTAAGAAGTTTATTCATTGGACTAAGGATAGTATGGTTAAGTATACTGAAAAGATGTTATCAAAGAATTCAGTAGATTTGAATGCTAAAGCATGGGACAACATTAGTATGACCTATTATGAGGTTATATCTAAAATATGCGAGGAGAATAAGTAAATGAGTGAGGAAGTAAAGTGGAAAGTTTATGAGAACACACCAAAAGGGGAATTTGTTGATCGGTATAGAAAAGATATGCATGAGATATTACATAGATCTCTTCCATTGCTTCAACCATTTGAATTAGAAGAAGGGATAAACTATTCGATCAATAAGAGTTTTAGAAATCCTAAAGTAGTTATAGATAATAACTACACTAAACGAAAAGCTGAAATTGACCTATTAGATTTGGCAAATCAACTCCTAGAAGGTAAGTATATAATGACTACCTCAGGAGTTTTATTTCAGAAACATGGTATGGTTAAGAATCCTTTTTATAACTTCATTCAATATCTAGTAGATAAACGAGATGAAGCTAAGAACAAAATGAAGCAATATGATAAGGGTACTGAAGAATGGAATAAGTATAATCTTCAACAGCTGAACTATAAGGTTTCATGTAATGCACTTTATGGATGTGCTGGTAATTGGAGTTCTGTATTCTATAATTTATTCTTGGCTACAGCTGTTACTGGTCAAGGTAGAGGATGTATCTCAGCTTCTATAACCATGTTTGAAGGATTCTTGGCAAACAATGTTAAATTCCATAATCTTAATGAAGTTCATACATTTATGAATAACATTTGTCAAGATCAGAAGAAACCAGAAATGCATAAGTTCTATGATTATGATTATCTGGATAGAAATGTAACGATAGAAGAAGCATTCTTAAAGATAATTTATAATTGTGACTGGCCATTCTCTGACTTAGCAAAGAAACAGATATGGAATTACATGAATAATTTATCTCAAAGAGAATTGAATGTAATCTATTATAAGAATAATCTATATGAGTTCTGTAAGAATAAGAGAGTTATGGATTTAATCATGACTATTCTTACTAAACTTAATTCTCCATTCCTAGATCCTAATAAACCAAATAAAGAGGTTAAACCAGAATTAGAGTTATTAAAAGATCTCTTGTTTGAGTATGTTTATTATCGTCATCTATGGATAGATAAACTTGATAGAGTTTATACTATGATGAGAGATGTTGTTCTTATAACAGATACAGATTCGTGTATTGTATCTCTAGATGAATGGTATAAATTTGTTAAGCAATATACCATTGGAGTTCCAATGACTATCAAGTATACTTATGAGGAAATGATGGAACATCAAAACAGAGTTATACTTGAGATGAAGAAGGCTGAGAGAATAAATGAATATGATTTCTATAATGATAAACTTGTAGAAGCTAAGAGACTAAAGTATCCTACAGTTATCATTGAAGAAGATAATCTTAGATATTCTATAATCAATATAATGAGTTATGTTGTATCTCAGCTTATATTGGATTACATGGTATTATTTAGTGAAAACTATAATACCTATGCTCCAAATAGAGAATGTCTCTTAATAATGAAGAACGAATTCCTATTCAAATCTATGCTTATTACATCTGGTAAGAAGAATTATACTTCTCTTCAGTTAATACAAGAAGGAAGATTAGTACCAGAAGCTAAACAATTTGATATCAAAGGTATGCCAATTGATAAGGTAGGTATACCAGAGTCTGCTGCACAAAGATTGAAGAATATATTGGAATACAATATACTTAGAACAGACTTTGTTGATCAAGTAGATATAATCAAATCTCTAGCAGCTCTAGAGAAAGAGATTTATATGTCTCTAGCAAATGGTGATAAAACTTATTATAAACCAGCTAGAATAAAATCTATGGGGTATTATGATAATCCATTCATCATTCAAGGTGTAAAAGCATCAATAGCGTATAATGAAATTAAGTCTAAAGACGAGGAAGCCATAGACTTAAATGAAAGAAATACTGTTTTGATAATCAAAGTAGTACTAGATAAGAAGAATGCTGATAAGATTGCAAAAGATTTCCCAGAGCATTATGTGAGATTATCTAAACTATTAGAAAGGAAAGAATTTAAGAATGGTCTTACTTCTATAGCTATTCCATTTAATGCTCCTATTCCTAAATGGGTTGTTCCTTTCATTGACTATACTACTATAATCCAAGATAATATAAAAGTATTCCCAGTAGAAGAACTTGGTATTAGTAGAGAAAACAATGCTAAGGTTACTCATTCTAATATTGTTACTTTCTAACATAAATACCCTAGGAGAGTTAATCTCCTAGGGTAAATTTATTTTTAGGAATATACTATTTATATGAAGGAGTTGATAGAGATGACACAAGAATTTGAAAAGATTATAATTGGTGAGGTAGAAACAGATATAAGAAGTTATGAATCTGCATTAGATATTTTAAAGAATAGATATAGATTTGTATTACCTACGAAAGAGTATCTTAGTGCAGTCTTTAATAATTTTGGGTATAGACTGAGACCAAAGAACTTTGAATTCATAGATAAACTAATACCAATAGAAGACGTAGAACTTACAGATCCTATTAATATAAAACATAATGTATCGGAATTATATGTATTTAATGAACATGATAGTCTTTCAAATGTTTTAGATGTTATAAAATTTTGGTGTAAAGGAAAAATGTATAATGGATTTGTTTTGAGTCCTAAATTCACTTATAGAGATCCAGTATCTGAATCTGAATTAGAATGGTCTAAAATTAATAATTTTGACATTAAAAGATCAGCTATAGTAACAGATAAGCAGATACAATGGTATGGATCAGATATAAGAACAGCTAGACTGTATAATATCAATCCAAATATAAATGAAGAGTATTTTGAAAAGAACATTATAAATTTTGATATGGTTGCTAGAAAAGTAAGTGTAGAAGATACATATCTTTTATTTACAATGGCTATAGTAGAACCAGATTCTATCATGTCTTTACTAAGAAGAGTAGAAATGGAAACAGTAGAAAAAGTAGTATGGGAGAAATGCGATGGATATGTAATGGCTCTTTCACCTTTAATGACTGTTGATGATTATACCGCTATTTTGAGATGCTATATGAATCAGATATACAATATGTATAACAAATACGGTCTTAAGGGATTGATAAACTTTGCCATGTCTGTAAATCAAGAGAAAAACTTATCTAGAATTCTAGCTCAAAATCTATATAGTGGATATACTATTCCAGATACTGCATTAAATGCATCTATGGAAGAAGGATCTTTTATAGATAAATTTTCTATGCTTGATCTTGAACAAAAGAAACAGTATGTTGCTGATTTGGAAATGACAACTAAAAATGGAAACATTGTTACTATAGTAAATAGATATGTAGATATCTCTAATCTCAATAAGATATTGAAAAGAAGAACTTCTACAGATCCAAATATCTATATAGATACTATGAAGAATCTTTATATTCTTATTTCTCAAATAAGTGTATATATTCCAAACTATATAAATGGAGTTTCTGAAAAATTGATATTTTCTAAGAATCTGTTTATAAATAAGAATAATTTTGGTCTATTTAATAAGAACTTTGATAATTTTATCTTTATAGATGAGAACTATAATATCTGTATGTGTGATATAGATAAAGTAGGTAAGTTTATCAAAGACAAATATTACAAGGACGTTAGATTAGTACCAAAAGAAGATATGGGAAATAAGAAACTGGAAAAGGAGATACCTGATTTAGTGTTTGAATATGATGAAATCATGAAACAAGAAGAGATATCTCATCAAATTCCAGTCTATACGGATATACTCCGTATAGATGAAATTAAGAAAGAAGATGAGACTTATGGGTTAGAAGGATTGATTGTGGAATGAATAAGAAGAAGGAAAACAAAGTGGAGGAAACTAATCCTCCACTTAAAGAAGTATGTAAATTTACAAAATCAATATATCCTGATTTAATAACTGGATATCCAATAGAGTATTATAATATGTATAAGTATATGACAGATACTCTTATGTGGTTACATGAATCTGGTATAGTGATAACATTTAATTTATATGCTTCTGGTAAACAAGTGCCTACTGTAGGTACTGAAGTATATGGATTTTATTCTACTAGAGAAGGTAAAAACAGAACAATCAGTATCAATAGACAGTTTGGATATTGTATTGGTATAGAAACAACTAAAGCATTTAATAATACTTATAGATTAGCAGAAACAGTTAGAGCATCATTATTTCCAGATACATTGATAAACTTTAAGTATATTGAAGTGCCTAAGATAATGGATTGGTTTAATAATCCTACCAAATATATTATGCCAAATAAAAAGGATAAGACTAAATTTACTGCCAATTTAAATAAAGGAATATCTAAAGAAATCCATATGAGTGCATATCTAAGGAACAAAGATAAACAAGTAGTAGCTGTATTTGAAGCTTGTCCGGAAGATGATGGTGATGGTGGAAGTACAGGTAAACTAAATGTTGGTTTGTATTTTGCCGGACAGTTTATACATATTTCTTGGATTAAAATGTTTGAGTTCATTCATACTGTAATAGATATGAATCATCAGATGTATGCATCTACTATGTTATCTTTTATAGGAATGGCTCCAGTTGGTGTAGGAATGGAACCAGAATATATGGCTAAATATAGTAAACTAAAAGATCAACCAAAGAAACTAACTTTAAAGAATACATCTTATTTTGAAAACTTTAATAAAACAAAAGCTTTAGGAGATGCAGTTAAATTGGCTAATAGTATGGTTAATAGTACTATTGAAGAAAAATTTAGAAAGGAGCATGATCTAAATGACAGCAACAAAAAGTAGCAAATATACTAAATATACTAAAGAAACCATAAAGAAGGGAGCGAAAGCAGGAGTATATAACACCAATCTTGGTGTTATGGATTATAGTTATTTGATAGGTGATTTTGGTGGGTCAACAGTAACCTTGGTCAATATAAAAACAGGTATGATTCATACTTGTAATCCTTCTGATATTTACTTACCAGAAGAAGAATCAAAGAATTATCTTAATTATGATCAAGAAGTAATGAAAGTAGGAGATAAAGTATGTTTTAGAGGAAATGAAAGTAATGTTTTATTTGAGATTACAAAAGTCAATCCTGTAGAACAGAGTTGCAACCTTTACTCTAAAACTGGAACTAGGTTATATAGTATTCCTTTAGGATATCTTAGATTTGCTCATAAGTGTGATTCTATCGAAGAAGAAGAAAAGAAGAATAAAGTAATTCAATTAAATAAAAAAGTAGAGGAGAAAAAGACAATGGCTAATGTAAAGAAAAACAATGTGGTTAAGAAAGCCTTCGAGGAACAGCAGGAAAAGATAATCAAAAAGGTTAAAGAAGCATCAGAAGCTGCAGAAGGTAATGTGGTTATTACTGAAGAACAGTTTGATACTATCACGATAACTATTAAGAGAAAAGATGATGATTTGATATGTAAATGCAAAGATTCTATGTATTCAGGAACTGTAGTAAACAGAGATTATTTCACCAATCCTCATTCTGAAAATGAGAAAAAGGATATAATAAGAAATATAGCAGATAGCAGCTTGAAGATATTCTTTAATGAGGATAAACGTAGAAGAATAAATATGTATTTCCCTAAAAATGGAAATGGATATTGCAGATTTAACACTATATCTGATACCTTTAAAGAGGAAGATCTTTGTTGGAGAACATTCGATTCTGATTCTATAGATTGTTTAAAAGATTTAGAGTCTGGTAATGTGTATAGAGATGGGCATGAAGCAAGATCTGATTTCTATAGAATGAAGAATGACTTGTTACAAAAGAGAAAACAAATTATTGAGAAGCTCAATAAAGTTGATACGGATGAGGAGGAATAATAATGGCTGGAACAATTATCGATACTAATATGATTGTCAAAGTAACCAATCCGATTCTTCAGAAACATAAGAAATTCTTAAATATGGTAGGAGTAGTAAGATCTGTAACGGATATAGATGGAGAAGATTTAGATGTAATACAAACTGCATTTATAGACTTCAAATATAATCCCAAATGCTCTTTTGAATTCTTAATAGAAGAATTAGAACCAGCTAGTGAAAAAGACATAGGATCCGAGTATGTTCTGATTAATCCAGATAGTTCTAAAAAAGAAAAAGCTCCAGAATTTGAAGGTCATAAGTTCCATAAAGCTACTCAAGATGAATTGAAAGCAAATGATGTCCCTATTATTCCTGATGGTACTGGTTCTAATAAGGTTGGTTCGGTTAGATGGGAGTTAGGAGATAATTATCCTTGGATGGAATATTTCTATGCTGATAAAGGTGATCATAGATTCGTAAAGGATTATATTCTTGGAGATATTTTCCGTCCTGTCAAACATGGAGACACAGAACCAGAGTTTAATAGAGAACGAGCATCATATCATAGAATCTATTCTATGTATGATAAGCAAGTAGACTGGGCTACTATTGAGCGTAAGGTATATAATTCTTATCGTCGTACTATATATCAGAATGGTTATATTTACCACAAAGATTTTAGTATTGGTAAAGAAGCTGTTGATTGGAAGAAGTTCCTTGGTAATACTAGACATATCTTGAAGAGCAAATATGCTAAGAATAGATATTATTATCGCTTCTCTATTTGTGGTAATAAATTCTGCATTAAGAGAGCCATTTTCCCAATTGATCAGGATTCTGATATTGTGTTTGAAAGAGCTTGTACTGATTATGCTATGGGTAACTTCTTCCTTAGTAAGAAAGATGCTAAACGTAGTATTATGTTCCAAAAGCTTAAGACCTTCTTCAAGTATGATGATGGTTTATCTTCTAAGTAAGTGAACAATATATTAGTATAAGAATCACTCCTAGATAACTATGCAATAGTAGTGCGGTAAGTACCCTGTAGCCTTAATTGGCTACAGGGATATCTTTTTTTAGTTTATGGTAAGCATAACTGGTTGATTTCTATTAGATGCAGATACATAGGTATTCTTAAGCTCTTCTATAATCTGATCTCTTTGTCTTGCTTTCTCTTCTAGGGAAGCAAGTTTTAAATCTATGTTGCTGAAGGTTGTTTCGAGATTATCATACATTTTTAGTTGTTCATATAAGAATGTAGCAACATCTGCTATTGCTAATTGTTCAAATGTTTCCATTTGAGTTGGTGGAATTGTCATTAAGTTATCAGCATGTTTTACTAAAAGATTAATTGGTATCTCTTGATTTTTAGGTAAGAAGTTAGAGTTTATAATAGCATTAAGTTTAATCTTGTTAGGTGGAATATAGTCTAGATAGATACCATTACTAAAAATAGATACATGATCTGCTACCATCTGAGTATCTATAACAGTATCTACATCAAATCCAGTAGTACACATATCATAAGCATTAATAGATCCTGCACCATATAATAGACCAGGATATCCTAAAGAAAATGCTCTCCAGTCTATATCCTGTATTCCTAATATAGTCATATGATCACATATAGACTCATCTATTAGATAGTATTTTCCTTTTCTATTCTGTGGTCCTAATATATAAGGAAACTTATTTGGAAAGTATCTACTAAAAGTATCTAAAGTTTCATTACAAATTACCTCTTCAGCCCATTTATCTTTAGACATGTATTCTGGTAAGTTAAGTTGTTTAGTTCCTAAACGACGCTCTATCTTATTAAGAAGGAGAGTCATTGAATTAGCCATTGTCATATATATCCTCCTCTCTATTAAATGATTGTCGAGGAGTACAAAAAAGAACCCCGAAGGGTTCTAAAGATTATTATTTTGCTTTCAAGAGTCGTGTCTTTTCAATCATTTTTTCCAGATCTTTAATCATGGAATCTTTGAAAGGATTATCACTCTTTTCCCAATATTTTTTCTCTTCTTCCATAGAAAGCAGACATTCATCTGCATAACTATCGAATTTGGGATAAGCTTTTTCATTTTTATTCTTAATTTCTGGCATATACTTGAAATCAAACTTAGCCATTTGAATTCCTCCTTAAATACTCATCCAATTTTTCTTCTTGCTCTTTAAAACCATATTTTTTGGCTTTATCTAGAGCCATAGACGCTATATCTAATAACATAGCGTTTACGTCGTTATTATTGGTATTTTGTTTCTCTTGTTTTTGTTCATCCAAAGGTTCTATGTAATGGATTCTTGCCATGATAAACTCTCCTTTCTTTATATAACACTAGTTTATCACAACAATAGTATACATCTATAAATTCAAATAAATACAAAAAAGAACCCCGAAGGGTTCTAGGATTTTTACCACTCACTCTGTGCTTCTTCATATTTAGCACGAGCGGTATTAAGATTAACTAAGCCAACACATTCAGGAAGTACATCCTCATCTTGTAAAATCTCTTTCGAGATTACAGTGTTGCGTGTGCTGAGCATATGGATTGCATCCTCAGTTCTCTTAAACTTATACCCCTTATTTTTCAAATAAGAGATATATTGCTGTAACTCTTCCTTAGCGGGATGATCCTTGATCGTGCCTTTCCATGCTGCAACCGCATACATGAAATACGTACGGATCTTTCTCTCTTTTTCGAGAGAATCCTCATGCCCATGTTTACGGAATTTACGGTTGAGCACTTCTTTCTGTGCCCAGATATATTCCTCGCCGAGGTTGAAGTTAAAGAATGCCATGATGAATTCCTCCTTTAATCATATATGAACTACATCTTCTCTTGTGCAGTTCTTCCATTCATCACCTCAATAATATGCATTTATAAATTTAAACAAATACAAAAAAGAACCCCGAAGGGTTCTATGAGTTTACCAGTTCTCAAGTGCGTCAAGCTCTCTATCCATTTCTTCTAAAGCTTTTTGAATTTCTTCATGCTGCCTATTAATCTCTTTACCAATGGTTTGAATTTTTTTGCCATTGTCCTCAATAATTCTTGAGTTTTGCAAAATTTTTTCATCAACCACTTTCATTCTGGATTCATGATTCTTTTTAAATTCATCATAATTCATTATAGTTCCTCCTCTCATTTCCTAAAAGATAATAATGCAATACTAGTTGGGAAAGCATCACTATTTTGCAAAATATTTTTCCGCATTATAGTTTTATTAGGAGTAAATAGAATTGCTTCTCCTTCTTTAATCCCTCCTTTATATCCCTTATTTTTCAAATATGCAATATATTTATCTAGGATTTTTTGCGCAGGGTGATCTTTAAAATCTCCTTTCCATCCAGCTACTGCATGCAAGAAATATCTGCTTGCAATATCTTCATTTTTTGATGTATCTTCTGCTTCTACATCATTGATAACATTGTAAAGAAGTTCACACTGCATTACAATGTATTTATGTTCTGGAAAATTGAAATTGAAGAAAGATGTATTATTCATGTTAATATTCTCCTTTCATTTTTATACATCTAAATATCATAGTAATAATATATAACTCAAAATTACAAAAAAGACTAGGGGATTTCTCCCCTAGTCTTTTAGGTTACTTTAAGACACAATACATATATGCTATAGGTACTCATTACTTTCTTTTTACATTTTCCTATATCTAATTTTACCATGAAATATCTACTATCTAATCCTTCTATTTGATCATGAATAGATAACCATATCTTATCTCCTTTAACATTATTCAATATTGTCTTATTGATATAGAAAACATATGGTTTTAGATTATCTCCGTATTTTACCACATCTGGACACCAGATTCTGGCTCCATCGCCTGCTTTGAGAGCTAAGATATCGAGAAAAGCCCTGTCAGAAGATATGTCTGTATACTCACACACATTATGACTTCTAGACCACATCTGAGCGTATTTTTTAATATGATCCATTACCATATACTCTGGATATAGTTGTATTAAAGATCTAGTCAATGTATTATTACCTGCTAGATTTTCTAATACTTGATTATTATGATCTAGAGTGTATAGTTGTCTTCCTATAGCATGTATAGATCCATTAATCTCCACAGTATCATATGTGAGATATGATAACATAGGCATAGCTTGTTCTACTAACATAGAATCTACTTTTTTAGAATTGACTAACTTATTATCATTAATAGCTTTGGTTGTAGAATAGTCCATCACTAATTTGATATATGGGTTAATCTCTTTAGTCATCATTACTATATACTTTAGATTGATATTTGTCCATAGAGGTTTATACGCCAATCCATTTGCAGCCATTAAGTCTCCTAAAGTTGCTATATGACAAATAGCATTATCAGATATACCATATACAAAACTTTCTATTCTTACTCCTGGAGTAAATACTCTAGGAATGCAGACAAATTCACTTTTCACCCCCTTTACTATTTCTAATACTTTCAGTAATTGACTTGTTTGAATTGCTTCTAGATTTGCCATTGTTTCTCCTCTTATTTAATCTTGAGCGATGCTCTATGTCTATCTACTTCTTTTTCTACCCAGTCTGGTATAGGACGATTACAAAATACTACTGGTGTAGTCTTATCTGGGAAATATGCTACTACTTTAGCTTGAGTATCATATGGAAGATCTCCAGGTCCCTTAAACATAGGAGTTCTATACTTAGTAAAGTATTCTTGAATATCTCCCAGCATTTCTTCTATACCAGCAAGACCAAACCATCTTTGACCAAATTCAATATAATTGAAACTAGCTAGATTTTCAGTGAATGTTCCACCTGGTTCCATCTTAAGATAATCAGGATCTTTATATCCTATTTCAGACGGTTCTATCTTACCTACTTGGGTATGTGGAGCCATATTAAACTCTTGAAGTAGAGATGGATATAGACGTTTATAGTCAAAGTCATTAGTGTTATTGAACTTGTTGATATATTTACCATTTGCTAACATCTTATTCTTATTGCTAATGAGATTAGGATCTGCTACAAATGCACCTGGGAATTTCTCTGTAGGAGGTTCACCAAACTTATTTACATTTTCTCCTAAGATAACTCCTTCATGATTCTTATAGAAGTCAGCACCTTTAGTAGCAAGATAGACTGTTTGTCTCCATATCTTCTGATATGGAGTATTCATTTCTATAGCATTATTGAACATATATTTCATATCACCAGTTTGTGCTTCTATACAAACCTGGTCAATAACATCGATAAGGTTATATAACCAGAATAATATAAAATCTAGATATGGGAACTTAGCAATGTTAGTAGTAATATGATGATAGTCTAACTTATGAACACCACATTCTTTAGCACCTACAGAATCCAAACTATAAGACTCTATTGCCGATTGCCCTTTTCTTCTAGAAGCATATAATATAATTTGATCTATATATGTTGTAAAAGATGCTATATCAGCAAAGTCACATCTCTCTTCAAACTTATCAGCATTCTTTTGATCTACAAAATATGAACAAAACTTATTTTCAAATATCATATCACATACAACTGCAGGAACATTTAATCCTAAGATTTGAGCTCTTGCTAATAGCTGAGGCATATCGTATGCCATATTATATGCCAATGCAAAATCTGGACTTAGCATCTTTATCAATTCAAAGAATGCTATTATCATCTCAGCTTCTGTATCAAAGAACTTTACTTCTAGATTAATATTATCTAACCCATATTGTTTAATTTTTTCTTCAGAACCTAGATTATCTTTAATAAGCTCCTGGAAATGATTCTTATGTTTAGTATACCCAGATTTTGTCTTAAGTTCTTCTTCTAGTTCTTTACACTTAGGAATGTTTGGCATTCTTACCATATAACTATACATAGTCTTATTCTTAGTATAATAACCAGAAATCATAATAGTAGGACATTCGCCTATGATAATATTATCAGTAGACGATTGTATTGCATCTGCTTCTGTATCAAAGAAGAACAAATCTATATCACATACTGGATTCTGATATGTTTCAGCAAATTCAGATCTAATGAAATTCAGTATAGGCATGTCTGCAGAAAATACTCTTGGATGTGCAAAGAATGCTCTATTGAGTTTATAATCCCCAGACTTTATATTTCTATTATACAAATCTAGATTACCAGTTCTTTCTGCTATAGATCTAGTAAGCTGATTATAAGGACAAGTTACTGGAATAACTTTCTCTCTTTCTATGAAATGCATATTAAAACCTGGATCTTGATATTCTGGTTTGAGTAGATAATATGTATAACTTGGTTCATAAATAGTCTCATGAAACTTCTTACCTGTATTATTATCCTTATAGATTAGAGTCACATAGTCTTTTTCCCTAACACCAGTCTTTTCATTTTTCCTAGGAAACGTATAGAATGCATTCATAATAGTGAGATTGTCTCCTGGTTGTCGTCCTCGTAATGGTAACATTAAATCTTCCCCCTTATATTATTCTCATCTTAAAGTCAATCTTCTCCTCAAAAGAAAAAATAGATTGATTTTATTGAAGTTTATAAAATGTGATCTAGGTTTACACCTAGTCACATTAAACTACTTACAAACGATCTAAATACTTCTGGACCTCCAACTAAATGAACAATAAAATTTATCCATGAGAAGTAACAGCATATTATTCCTATTAATAAACATAATATACTAACAACAGTTCTGGTTAGATTACTTCTTATTATTTCTTTTGCTTTATTTTTATCTCCGTTGGCTGGAGCAACTTCCCATTTAGCCAATAACTCTTGAAAATATAAACAATAGGTACAAATACCAACATTAATTGCTGGAGACAGCATTTCTCTATTGAATAATATAGAGTATACAGCTACTAATGGAAATACTGCTAAAGATATCTTGGTAAGATAATAATAATTAAGATACACCCCTATTCCTACAGTTTTAAATATCATTGCTTTCGTATGGTTACTCATACTACAACCTCCTTTACATATTAATAGTATATGCCTGTTTTCAAAGTTAAAAAAAGAGAGCCGAAGCTCTCAAGGGAATTATGCTGCTTCAAGAAAGTCTTTGAAGACTTCCTCAAACGGAACATGTTTTTCTGATATTTGATACTTATAAGCATCTTTCTCCATAGCCCCATTTCCATAGAAGCTTTTCTGCTCAGCAGCATAAACTTTTTCTGCTAAATTTTTACTTTTATCCATCAACCAATGGATCTGGTGGCAGTGTCTGTTTTCATGAACCACCAACTGATGCACAAATTTAGTATAAATGGTCTCTGGAGATTTAGCCAGATGGAGAATTCTCAGCAATTTAATAACCACTGAGTCTCCCATTATGAACTTCATAACAGGAGTATAGAATAACTTCAGAATGGCATCAATGAAGAACGTTGAATACAGAGTATCCATGTTGGTTACCGCAACAGCGCCACCACAAACACTAGAACCTTTGCCTGCAGTAAACAGGTCGGTAAAGATTGGCTTTTCATCCAGGACCATAGGATGAAATTCTTTCCAATCTAATTTTTCGATTTCTTTCTGAAGATCATTTTTTAACTGATTTGCAGAAATTTCAAACTTTGCCATGATAAAGTACCTCCTTTTCATATTACACTGAGCCACCTGAATTGATGACTCTCTTACTTTATCACGGCTATAATATACATTTGAATTATACCAGTTTTACAAATAGATAAACAAATATACAAGAAGAGTTTAAACTCTTCTTGTATAAGGAGGCAATAATCATGAGTAAGAAAGAATATAATAATGAAAAATCTAAATGTACCACAGGAAAACAGATCCATTTATATAATACAAAATATTATGAATCTTTAAACAAATATGATATAAAAAATCTAGATAAATATTTTTTAAATAAAAATTATAATAAACCTTCTAATGGGAATTGATTATTTTGAGCCTTCTTACAATAATATAATCATATAAGGAGGTAAATTAACTATGAAGCAGGTTATTGAAATCGTAGATGACGATAATGATCAGAAAGCAGAATATGGGCTTTCTGCATCATCTTTAGTTCAAGAAGGAAATGAAGATGTGATTGATACACCAGTACAGGTTCCTAAAAAGAGAGGTCCCGGCAGACCACCAAAAAACAAAGAAGCTGATCTAAACTCTAATACCTATACTGATATTGTTGTATCTGATAAGAAGAGAAATACTCCAGATAGTTTAGTAAAGGAATATGAGAAAGGTTACTATGATAATGCTAAACTTCTATATGGTGCTATAGCTCAGACTGAACAAGTATATGCCAATATAGAAGAAGAGTTAGATAAGTATCGTAATAATAGAGCATATGGTGGTAAGAATCGTGCTATGAATATATCACAATTCATGAGCACTCAAGTAGGAGTTATTTCCACTAAGATTAATGCAGTAAGAGAATTGAACTCTGTAAGAAATAAGATTAATGATCTTGTAATGAAGAAAGAACAGATGTTGAAAGATACTGGAGAAGATAATGCAGATAAGAATATTATGGATGCTTATTATGCATTAGTAAATGCTCCAAGATACGGTCTTCCTCAGTTTAATCAACAGCTTTCTCCTACTACTATTAATACTGGTACTATGATCTCTGGTAATCAATTACCTTCCTCAGGTATAGTAACAGCAGGTACAAATAATGTTAAACCAGTTAACAACAATAATCCAGTAGATAAACAGTTTGAAGACTATCAGAACAATCTAAATCCAATACAAAAAAGAATGATTGCTCAGAATGATCCTAATGTAAAGACTGTAGTGTGCTATGATGCATCTACTGGTAATAAGTGGTTTGATGTGGTAAATGTACAGACTGGTATGTCTATTCCTGGTATTCAAAGACCAGCAGAGTTCTTATTAGATGATATGAGAGTAGATACTAGAAATGCTATTGCCGTAAACTCCAATACTAATATGACTTTCCCTCTAGTAATCTTAGGAACTAGAGCAGCAGATGAGTTATAAAAAATAATCCCAAGAGCTATAATGCTCTTGGGACTTTATGTAGGATTTATTTGCGAATCATAATATAACTAGGTATACTAAATATAGCATTCAATATACCCATTACTAAACTAAGTAATACTAAAGATATGAATCCTCCAATAATAGATTCTATAAACATCATGAATCCATTTGTAGTATTGAAGCCAACTGTGTTGTCAATCAACACTACAAACCAATATGCTGCTATCAGAGTTGACCACAGCAAATGATAGCCTGATAATTTAATTCCATATCCAAATACCTTAAAGGTAAGGGATATTACATTTACATTGTCATTCACAATATCCAAATATCTCCTTTGCATCTTTGGTGCCATAACATTATTAATAGCACCTGTACTTTTTTCCGGCTTAATAATTTCGATCATATTTTTTCCTCCTTTACATAATCGAACTAATTAAAAGTCTTCCCTCCTCTCATATCCTACAATATAATAGTATATAACTGAAATTTAAGTACTCTCATTAAGAGAGTACTTAAATTTATGATCTCTTATTCCAATTATTAGCATCACTTTTAACTTTATTCCACATATCAAATGCAGTAATACTAGATTCATTGTTATGAGGTTCTGTATCTGTAACTACATTATATGTTTTCCAAAGCTTATTCAATCCAGGAGACCATTTATCTTCTTCAGGATTTGGAACAGTAACTTCACAGTTAATATATTTACTATAGTTAGTTTTATATGGAAGAGTTTCTACAGTAATAGGAATATCTATAAATAGTTTTAGTCTAAGTAGATAGTTGTAGTAATAGTAGTAAGTCATAATATTCTTATTATCTGGAATATTGTCATAAAGAACACCATTCTCACCAGTATTCACAATAATATGAGCAGGATCTGTAGCATTAGGATCTGTATAGAATGCATCTGTTAATGGCTGAATGAATAACCAATATAGGTCTTGATGTTTACCAAAGTTATTATTAACCATATCTACACTCATGAATAGATCTCCAAGAGTATATATATCTATCTTATTATTAGCTAGATCAAATACCATTCCCCATTCATCTGGCTGTATAGGAATAGATGGATTTAATACTGTACCAGCATCATACTCAAACTCTACATTATATATATTAGAGTGTTTCTTATATGGAACATGTTTCTTATGAGCCATATCTATCCAGAATACTTTCTGATTAGTAGTGGTATTGATAGCACTAGTTAATCCTATCTTTACTGGAACACCATTATATAACATATGACCTTGACTATCTACTTGCATTAGAGCATTCTTAACTACAAATTCTAGATATATCTTTTGGTCTGTAGGAATAGGCCAAGCAAGGGTAGATATATCATTAGAATCAGGAGATCTTAAAATCATTCCTAATGGATTAGTTCCATAAGCCATATTAACAGGATTAGAATGAATCAGATATGGATTTCTATGAGTTTCTATTGGAAAGTTTATAGGTGCTATATCATTTTGAGCTTCTACTTCTACAATACAGTTTTGTTCTACTGGAGGTTTAGTATATACTTCTCCAGCTTGTATAGTAGTATAAATATCCCATATAGCAGCTTTCTTGTAATACCAGCATTGATACAGACTCCAATATCCTTCTGGTAGATATTCACATTTATATCTACCAAAGTTTACAGATCCAGATACTAGTTCATCTTCTTGACAAGTTATACAAAAATAAAATAAATCTGGTTCTGAATTAATATCAAATTCAGTAGGTTTAAAGGAATACATTCTATTCCCTTCTACATAGATAGTTATAGTATTAATAGTAGTATCTACACCAATACCAATAACATGATTTACCATAGGAACTCTAGACCCAAGTTTCTGTGTATTCTTGGTTATGGTAACATTAGCATTATATTTATATCTTTCTACTGATTGAAAACTAGTAGGATGAGTCCAATCTTTTGGATCAGAATAATAATATGGATTGCAATAAAAAATAGAACCTAAACACATATCTGCTGCTAATATACCAACAGATGGTTCTTTATGTATTCCTACATGTATAGGAAGGTGTCTCATCTTTGCATTAGACGGGTGTTGTTTAATAGTAAATTCCATATAAGCCTTAGAATATTTAGGAATAGGCTTACTGGATAGAATAGTAAATTTCTTTTTACAAGTGAACTTCTCTCCACTAACAATGGAATTAGATTGCACTGAATCTCCATCATAAGCAACAGGAAGAATTCTATTCGCACTCAAGTTATATTCCTCCTTATAGTCATATTAACCAAATGTCGTGCCACTAGGGAAATTAATCCCTAGTGACAAATTTATTATTTTCTCATCATTGATAATATATCATCAATTCCATTTAGTTTCATGAATCTATATTTAGTATTTCCATAGCTATTACCGCATAATACTTCACAATCTTTAATACGTTCAGAATCAAATGTAAAGTACACTAAATAGAAATGGGTTTTATCTATATAAAGTTTATGGTAAGTAGTGCAATTGGTCATACCATTAAAACCACTTTCACCACTAGCTTTACCATGTAAAGACTCTTGTCCTCTGGTGACTGTTTCATATTCTACATCATGAGAATAAGTAGAACTAGAAGAAGCATAATTGGTGTTAGAATTATTCTTACCATATCCAGGATTGTTATAAGTGTTAGAAATAGTTTGTTTATGTTTTTCTACATGCTCAGAATTGAACAAAGAATCTAGTTTATAGTTATCTAAAACTACAGCTTCTTTAGTTCTAGATTGTATAATCTGAACAAGTCTTTTTCTAGCAGTATCATTTAGAGTATAGAACTTTCTAAAGTATTGTAATTTCTTTTCATACTTATCCCCACCACTAAATGCTGCTTTAATTTGAGCCCACATTGTAGATAGAGATTCATTTAAAGGTCTTCCTGTATCTGCTACAGCTTCTGTTAAAGTATATTGTCCATCAATTAATAAATAACCCAATCTCTCCTCATCCTTTCTGATCTTCTTTAATTTTATTTAAGAATTGATCTTTATCTTCTAGAGTATATTGTTCCGACACGATTCCTCTATCCATCTCATTTATTTTAGTTGAGAGTGTTTCTTGCAATTCTTGAATGTTTGGGAACTCATATGCTCCAGAAGGATCTATATAAACAGGGCTTACTTCAAGTATTCTGCATTGAGATTTATAATCATAGACTTCAGATACTTTTTCAGCCTTGATAAGTATATTTTTTAGATCTGGTTCCATATACATACCATAGAGTTCAACAAACCTTTTATACATTCCATATACTCTAGTAGTAGGAATGAATAATTGACCTCTATGAACTATAGCGTGTACAGTTTCAGATAATGGGATTAATCCAACCATTAAATTATAATGACACCACATTACTTCTTTAGCAACCATCAATTCAGATATAGGTTCTCTATTTAATAATCTCTTAGCATATACTGTAGTTACTATATCATATAACGTTAATGGACTGTGGTGAATATGAATCTTGATAGAGTAAGTATCTATATTGTTTACGTTCTTGTAAAAGGAACATTTGTTCATATCAACATGCTCTCTTAAGAAGTCTATTAACTTCTTATAAGAACGAGAGTTTCTACATATTTTTTCAATTGACTTGAAATAAGCAGTCAATTCTTTAGGGTTGGTTAAATCATAATCTTCTATATCAAATTCAGGGAGAGATTTAATAACAATGGATTCTTTCTTCTCTGGTAATTCTATTTCTGTATATTCTCTCATTATAATCATCTCCTTTCTTAGGAGTTACGTTACTTTCTTTACTCTATTGTTCCCACTATCGGTGACAATAGGTAGTTCTAAAACATTCATATAATAGAAAATATATAGGAGGTGGACAGTATGTTTCAGAAATTTCTTGATTATTTAGATATGCTCTTTAGAGGAATGATGTTTGAAAATGACACACTTTCTCTTACTAGAGTTATATCAGTTGGTGGTTATTTGGCATTTCTTATTGGTTCACTATATCTCATGATCAATAATATAGCATGGGATGGATATGCTACATTTGCTGGTTATACTGGTGGTGGTGGCGCAGCACTTCAGTTAGGTAATAAACTGGTAAATAGTAAATATAATTCTGTTGTGGGAAGTTATGAGCCAAAAGAAGAAATAGAAGTAATGAAAATGAGAGAAATTAAAAGAGAAGAACAAGGAAGACCAGTAGATAGAAAATAAACTTAAGACTTCATATAGGGGATGAAGTATATGGATTTAACATTAGAGACTTTAGGTATCACAAGTATAGAATTGATCTTGATTGTTCTTATATCAACTATAGCAGCTTTAATGCACGAATATATGATAACTATCAAAAGATTTCATGTAGATAATAAATTAGATATAATCCGTAATATAATCATGACTGTTCTTGTTGACACTATTATTTGCATTGCTATTGATCCATTTGTTGCAATGATTTCTCATAGATTGATTCTTATTCCACCTCTTATACTAGGACTGATAGGACCACAGTTGTTGTATTATTTTTCTGGTATCAGTAGTACTGCTAAACTTATTAGGTATATCTTATCTACACTTGGAATAAAGAAATATGATGAAAAAGTTGATATAGATGATTTAGAACAACAAGTAGAAGAAAAGAAAAAGAAAGAAGAAAAAGAAGCTGAGAGATTAGAGAAAGAAAGGAAAGATCAGCTAGATGCTGATCTTCTTTTGAAAAGAATAGATAGTTTAATATTAGCTTATGTAAATGAGAAAATCACCAAAAGTCAATTCGTTATAGAATATAGATCTATAGATACGAGTGTAACTTGTTTTAAACAAAATGTGACTGGAAAAGATGTTCCTATACATACAGCTATGAAACTAGCTGAGATAATAAGAAACAAAGAGTTCTTAGATAAGACTTTTAACCAGATAATAAGTCAAGTATCTAGTCCGACATAAAGTTAAGGTATTTCCTAAATAATTTGAATAATAGGAGGTAAAAACAATGGCTTTTCCTAATGATTTATACGTCGCCAGCACTTATTCTGGAAATCTGTATAAATATGTTGATGATGAACTAGTAAGTTCTGCAACTATTGGTCTTGGTTCTAGTGCTAAACCACAAGCTGTTTTTGTTGCTCAGGATCAAAGATCTGTATACACTGCTAATAGAGAAAATAATACTATTAGTTACATTAAAGATGGTGTTAATGAGGGGTATGTTACTGTAGGTAAACAGCCTTATTCTATCTGTGAAGATGGTTTTGGTGCTATCTATGTAACTTGCTATGGTGATTCTACAGTATATAAGATTGAAAAAACTGTATCTGATCCAACTACTATTACTGCAGTTATTAATGTAGATTCTGGTCCTACTGGTATCTGTTGTGATAGTGATAATACAGTATGGGTAGCTTGCGCTAACAAAGGTACTGTATGTAAGATTGTTAATAATAAAGTTGTTCTTAAGATTCCTTGCGCTGATGCTACAGTAGATAACTCTGTATGTCGTCCAATGGGTATCTGCTGTGACAGACTTGATAATATTTATGTTGCTTGCTATGGTACAAGCTCTGTTATCAAGATTAGAAAATCTGTTAAGATTCAGACTCTTACTTGCAGCAATACTCCATTTGATGTTATTACAGATTCTAATAACAATCTGTATGTATGTTCTTATCTTGCTGATACTGTTACATACTATCCACTTTCTGATATGAATAACCCAACAGTAATTCAGCTACCTGCTGGTACTGGTGCTACTGCAATGGGTATTAATAAAACAAATGAGCTTTATGTAATTGGTTCTCTTTCCAATCAGATTATCAAGATTAAGAATTCTGAGATTGTAATGACTAAAACAACTCAGACTATTACTCCTGCTGGTTTTGGTGATCCAACTGGTTGTAAAGCATATAACATTTACAACAGATCAAATGAGTCTGGTGAAGCTCTAACTCCTGCAGCATCTGCAATTCAGCTTATGGCTGCTATGAAGCTAACTTTCAGAGTAGATGAAATGACTGAAAGCACTACAGCAACCACATTTACTGTATCTAGTGATACTGTTAAACTTAATGGTTTTGATCATCTTAAACTTAATGATGTTGCTTGTAATCTGCTTGGATCTACTGGTCAAGCTCAGGCTTCTTTAGCACTTCCAATTGTAGATGATAAACTTAAATTAGTTGGGTATTTTGATGCAGGCGAATCTGAATATGCTGAGTTTAATCCAATTGATTATAACGACGTATATAAAATTGTTGTTGGTTCTATGGATAATGATGGTGCTGGTAACTTCTCCTTCACTCCTGCAGCTGTTAAACCTGTTACTGTAGCTAATCCAAGCGATCAGATCAATACAGTTATTGTAGAAACTGTAGCTGATGGCAATCTTTGTGTACTAATTCCTAGTCGTGTAGCTGCTGCTGTTGAACAAGGTCTAGTTGTTAATGGTATGCAGATTTATAAAGATTGGGAAGTCGATCCAGCTGATCAGATTGCTATTAGTTCTGCAACTGCAGCATATCCAAATTATAAAGCATATGTAAATCCATATCCTGCTTATGCTGGTACTTCAGTTATTATGAATCGTTATAAACTTTAAAATAAAGAGATCATATATCCAGGAAAGATCATATGATCTTTCCTGGTTCTTTATGTTAAGAGGTGAGATTAATGGCAGCAAATAAAGGGTTTAAAGTACCTATGACAGTTGTTACACAGGATGATAGAGATAAATATCCTGTGGTGAATACTAATGATGTTGCTGGTGGTCTTCATTCAGTTGATACTATAGGTGATATGTTATCTATACCTTATCTTAGAAGAAGATTGGGTATGAGATGTTACGTTACTAGTCTGGAGAAAGAATATAAACTTATCTCTCATACTGATGCAGATATTACTATTATAGCTAACTGGGAAGAAGTTAAAAAAGGTGTAATGCCAGAAGAGTTAGATAGTTATACTAAGAAATCTGAATTTGATACTGTAAAGAATACAGTTGATTCTCTTCCAGATTTAACCAAGATGGCTACACTTGGAGATTTACAAGCACTTCAAAATCAGATTCCTAATATGGATGAATATGTAAAGAAATCTGACATTTCTATTCCTGATTCTGGTAGTGGTGAAGGTGGCGGAGAATCTGGTGGTGGTGGAACTATGGTTCTACCAGATTTTACTAAATTTGCTACTAAAGATGAAGTACAGCAAGTACAAGTTCAGATTCCTGATATGAGTCAATATGTAAAGAAATCTGATATTGGAACTCCTACAACTGGTGGCGAAGGTGAAGAACCCACTATAGAATTACCAGACTTCACTAAATTTGCTACTAAAGATGAAGTACAAGTAGTAGATAATAAAGCTACTACTAATAAGACTAATCTAGCAAACCATATTATCTATACTCAAGAGGAATTAGATAAACTTCAATGGCAACAAAAAGAGTTTACAGTAGAAGCATCTGAAGTTCCTAAAGAGGTTACTATTGATATTAAGAATGCTCAATCTAATTATAAATATCCACCAATAGAAGTATTAAAATATGATAAACTTACTACTGCAATTACTGAAACAGTAACGCTTGCTGATTTCACAGCAAACGAAGCTAGTAGATATGAGACTAATGATAAAGTTACATTTGATGGTAGTTTGCATATATCTCCAGATGTGACTATTAATATGAGTACTCCTACTTTATTTAGTAATGGTGTATATGTATCTATAAGTGATCCTATATCTTATGATAGAATTCAAAATGCTGCATCTATTACTATCGAGTAAGAGGTGATATAGATGGCAGGATATGTTGTTGATTCAAATACTATAGCATTCTATAAATTTAGTGATAAAACAGACCCTACACGTAATTCAATTATAGGAAATCAGAATTCGCTGTCACTTAATAATGATTTGTGGAAATATGGTGATGAGCATTATTCACACAATACTTTATCATATACAGCAGGATCTGTAATTTCTTCTGATAAATACTTTAGTAAAAAATCGTCACTAACTATTAGATATAATGAAGAAGAAAAAATTCATTCAGCCAATTTGTTTAAAATGGATGATTTAAAATTTGATACGTATATTGGAAAAAGTTATAATAATAATTATGTAATACAATCAATGACTAAGAATGAATGGACATTAGATTTTTGGTTATATCCAAATTTTATAAGAAATGGAGAAGATTCTATAAAATTTAGTTCATTTTTATATATATATACAAAGTCTGGATATTCCGAACATGTTAAATTTATGAACGGTTATGCTAGTTCTTTACATACCTTAGGAGTAGAAAAGTTTGTTTTTGATATAAGGCAAATGAGAATATTTTATTCAGAAAATGATAATTTACCGTATAATCATTATATCTCTACGGCAATAAAAACAAATTACTATTTGTATGTTGATATGCTTATTGCTGTAGATTATGGAGCTAGTAGTATGGGTGGTACAACCATGAATAGAGGTATTTTGATACCTTTAAATATACACACAAATTCATGGAATCATATATCAATTATAAGATCAATCGAAAAAGGACCATTAATATCAATAAATGGGCTAATAACTCCGATAATAAAAGATTACAATAAATCTATCTCAGAAAATGTTATATGTTATTCTACAGGAACTATAATACACATTGGTTCTTTGACAGGGTACATAAATAAGACAAATTTATTAACTACAAGAGACATAAATAAAGAATATAATATTAATCTAACCAAATCTGGATACACTGAAACTTATTTTTATCCAAATGATCCATATGACACAATACAACTTATACCAGCTAATGAAGTACAGAAATTTACATGTGATTCATATATTGACAATTTGCGTTTTTCGCAAGCTGCTTTATGGACATCAAACTTCACTCCTCCAGGATTAATAGGAAGACAATTTTTTATATATGATGGGTATGCATATTACAATAATGAAAATAATGAGATTGTAAAACTTTCATTTGCTAAATGGGAAGATATATCAGAAACTGATAAACTAATTTTATTAGAAAAAGTGTCGTATAATAATTTTCCATCTGCAGAACAAATCAAACTTATTCAAACAGACCCATCTAAAGATATTATTTGTTTAAATTATCAAACTGATACTGTTAGACCAAAATTGACAATAGAAAAGATAGACCAGTCTAGATCAGAAATAGTATATCCAACTAAATTCTTAGATTATGGAGCAATACAAGATTATATAAAAAATATCAAAGCAACCGGATCTACTAATGCCACTTCTAATATACGTTTAGCTATTACTAGAGATGGAGAAACTTATTATACTTATAATGCCACTAATGTTGCTTGGGTTCCATTAGATAATAGATCTGATGTTCGTACTAGTGGAATATTATTAGATTCGCTAGATGATATTCCAGCATCATCTTGGAAACAATTTGGATTAGATAAGTTTGCCTTCTCTATATCTCTATCTAAGATGAATGAGGATGATCCTTGTCAAATTAACGATATAACTTTGAGTATATCATTAGATGAGAAATGGGTTAAAGCAAACAAATCTACTCAAGTTAAATATAAATATATAGGTCCTACTCTTCTAAAGATAAATCTATTAGAAGAGGGTAAGTATAAAATAAACTATAATGATAGGGGGTGAAGATGTGGATTATGAAATGAATGGAATAACAAAACCTTATCAAATTTATAAATATGATGAAAATAAAAATCCAATAAATAAAAATGGATTTCAAACAGATGTAGTACATTTATCAGATATTTCAATAAGTCAAAATGATGCTAAAATTGGAACTGGTTGTCTTGAGATAAAACCAAATAAATGCATATATTCCTTAGACACATGCTTTTCTGAAGAAGACTATGATGATAGTTTCCATAATATATATTATATATCAAATAAAGAGTTTACTATAGATTTTTGGTTTAGATTTGATAAATCTTATGATACACTAGAACCATCTACTGATTTAGAAGAATATGATGAATATAGTGTAAATTGTACCAATCCATATTTATTCATATATGGAATATTAAAATCGAATCCTAATGAGCTACAAGATAAACTATTAGAGGTGTTAAAACAAGATCAAAATCAATATTACTATGTTCCCGTAGAGACTGCTGTAGGATATAATGCCAATACAGAGAAATTATATGTAGAACAAGTGTATGTAGAAGTTAAACAAAAGCAAGAAGGAGCAATATATCCAGAAGACACTAAATTCTTTGCCATTGGTAATGGTGAGTATTATTTAAGCTATGTAAATGATGAAATCAATAATATAGTTAATGGAAAAAGAATATTTGAAATTCCTATATCTGCTAATACATGGCATCACTTATCTTTATCATATAATAAATCTAAAGATGCTACTCTAAGAATAGACTTTGGTTCGGATAAAGGAAATGGATATTCTATAGATTACAATGTAACCACATCTTATCCTCCTAATAAACAAGGTCCTATATCATTTGGTCAATATGGAAGAACTTTCTTTAGAGGACTAAATCCTTGTTTCTTTATAGGAAATCAATATATTCAGAGTGAACAAGAATGGTTACATTGGAAATTATCCATAACTGGTCAAGGAAAGACTTTTGGTAACTTATATATAGATAATCTTAGAATTGTAGATGGTTATATTGATATAGTACCAGATAAAATGGTTGCTATAATAAACAATGATGCTTATGGAGTTATTAAAGGAGTTACTACGCAATTAGCTGTAAACTGGTCTTTATTATCAGCAGATCAAATAATGCAATGTATTAAACTATTAGATCAGGATGCTTATCCAGATTTAGATGAAATTAGAGAGTATGTTACAGACCCTACTAAATCTGTAACAATCGAGTCTTATACTGCTAATTATACTAATACTGTATTGAAACTAGTATCAGATGAAGACCATAGAGCTATAGTAGAACCTAAGAATCTATGGGATATTGGAATCTATGGTGAGATAGAACAAGTTACAGCTGATTATAATATAGAAAATAATGGTAAAATCATGATAGCTCCTACCATAGATTTGGTTAATGGAGTATACTTTGGATATGATTTTGTTTTAAATCAATGGAAACCTATAACTGCAGAAGGAATAGCAGATGGAGGAATAAGGGTAGATCAATTAGGTGCTATTCCTACATTTGCTTGGGCTTCATTAGGAACTAATCTAGCATTTGGATACTATATAGAAGCATTAGAGCAAGGGGTAGATGTTGCTGAACTAAATGCTATAAATGCTATTTGTGAGATGGATGAGGCACAAGAAGAAGTAGAAGTAGACTACGCTTATCTAAATCCAAGCAAACTGCTTATCAAATTCCCAATAGATGGAAAGTTTAAAGTAAATTACTTTGATAAGGAGGGAATATGATATGGCAGATTATATAAATACTACTAATACTATTGGATTTTATAAGTTTAGCAATTCTACTGATTGGGCAAAAAATTCAATCTTAAATCCTTCTATTTATCTTCCACTTCAAGGTTTTAAAAGAGTTAATACATCTAATAATCAGTGGGGAGATACTGTATTTGGTATAAATCCAACTTTTACAAAAGGTAAATATAAATCTAGACCTTTTGCTATAAATTTAACAGAATCAACAGGTATTACGATCAATAATATTAATTTAATAGCTAATTGTATGACAACTGAATTCTGGTTTTATCCAGAAAGAGGATCAAATTTAACAGATCCAAATCAATATCATAATGTATATCCAAATGCAATATATCAATTCACTGCTGATGCAAGTAATCCATTTTTATTTGTTTTAAATATTACACAAAATTATTCTGATAGAAATAGATATTATACTGGTGATTATTGTTATAGAGTTGACACTGGAGGAACAAGTAGTAATACTTCTATCCATAGAGATATACCCATATATTTAAATTTAGGGTACTGTTGCTATAAAGAGAGATTTGAATTTCAAGCTGTTTATCAAGGATCGGATGGAGCTTCATCTCCACAAGTTAGAATACTGACTGCAACTAAAAATTATTGTCCGTCTAACAGATGGTATCATGTAGCAATAACTCAACAACAACTTTCAGAAAGAACTGCAAAAATTTGCTTATTTATCAATGGTTCTAAAGTTACAGAAATGAATATAGATTCTGGGTCTACTGCTTATTCCACTAGTAAAGGAGTAAAGTACAAGTATTATCACTATAATAAATTAAAAATGGGACTCTGTGATCATATATCTATAGGAAATAGATGTTATAGAAATAATGGTATATACGCATATCAATATTATGGACCTAATAATCCTAGTTCTAATAATAACAATGCTATGCTATATCCTGGATTTCAAAATATAATAATAGACGATCTTAGAATATCTAATTCTATAGTATATACTGAGAATTTTACTCCACCTGGTATATCAGGATATCAATTAGTATATATAAATGGTGATGTGTATGGGTATGATGATACATATCAATTTGTCAAGATTGCTTCTGATTGGGATAATAAAACTTCAATACAAAAACAATCTATAATTAATACTATGGGATTTGTAGATCTTTCAATAGAAGATATAAAAACTATATCAACAAACCCTTCTGATAATATTCATATAGAGGTCTATGCAACAGACTCTTTACAAAAAACATGTGAAATACCAGAATCTTCTTATGAAACTATAGTTAAACCATCTGAATTATTGCCTAATCCCCTTCCAGGATCTGATATCAAGAAAATAGATTTTACTTATTCAATATCAACTAGCACAAATTCTGCAATCAAAGTTCTATTAACTACAGATCTTGAAACTTATAAAACTTACAATTTTGAACTTAATTCTTGGGTAAATACTCCGTTAGAAGACATATCTTCTTATGGTATACCAATAGATCAAGTTAAGAATATTCCAGAAGCAGATGTTATGTCATTAGGAGATAATTTTGCCTTTGCTTACTTCTTACATCTGGAACCATATGAAGCAGATTGTAATATAAATAAGTTGGCATTAGATGTGTCTCTTACATATGCACAAAAACATTGCAATCAATCTATAGCAAACTATGAATATCCTATGTTTAATAAACTTAAAGTAATCTTCTATGAAGATGGTGAGTTTAAAGTAAATTACATGGACAAACCATAAGAGAGGAGGAATAGCATGGCATCTGAAATTAAGAAAGGATATAGAATACCTGCACCATTGACTACAATGAATTCTTCTCAAGAATATCCTGTAGCAGATATGGAAGACATTGCAGGAGGTTATCACATAACAAGAAATGTAAATGAAATGTATAATATTCCTCGCTTACATAGAAGAGTAGGAATGGTTTGTTATGTAAGAGATGAGGATCAAGAGTATCGTCTGATTATTAATGCTAGCACACCAACAACTACTAGTGTTAATTGGTTAAAGATTACAACTCCTGGAGGATCTGGTGGTGGTGGAGGAACCCCAGTAGACATGTCTAACTATGTTACAAAAGCTCTATTTGAGCCAGTTAAACAGAAAGTAGACAATCTTCCAGATATGACTATGATGGCTACTAAGGTTGATGTACAAATAGTCAAAAATAGTATGCAAACTTATGTTGATAATAAGACTGCTAATATGGCTACAATGGATGATTTACCAGATATTTCTCCATTTTTAACTCAACCTCAAATAGAAGATCTAATAGACGAATCAGATAATGATGATGATGTTACTCAAAGTGAAATAGACGCTCTATTCAGCACATAAAATAATAAGTCCGGAGTATAACACTCCGGACTTATAAATAAGTGATTCTAGAAAAATCCTTAAATTAGAAGAAAGGATGATATTTTAATGGCTAGAAATAAAGGCTATTTAGTTCCAGGCACAGTCAAAACATTAGATGATAGAGATAAATATCCTGTCGTTGATGTGAATGACATTGCCGGTGCACGACATATTGTGCAATCAGATAATGCCAGACTAAATATTCCTAAACTCCGTCGTAAAGTCGGTATGGAATGTCTTGTTGTTGACACCAATACTTTAGATGGTTCAGTGGCATTTAGGCTGTATAAACTTAAAAACAATCCAAACACAGAAGCAACTACTGCAAGTGATTGGGAAGAAATGGCTGATCTCACTGCAGCTGAGATTGCTAATTTTATTACTGATAGTAATTTAACTACTAAACTTTCTAACTATGTTCAAAAGAGTGATCTGCCTAATATAACAGATTATCTTAAAACTGCTGATGCAGAAACTACATATGCTAAGAAAGATGAAGTATACAGTAAGACAGATGCAGATAGTACATTTGCTAAGAAGGCAGATCTTCCTGAATTCGATAAAATCGTAGTAGACGTAGTAACACCAGATGTATTGAATGTAGCATTCAATACAGATATCAATACCGCAAATGTGTTACCAACTCAAGTTGATGTAACATATGAAGATGGTACTAGTGGTAAGGTTGATGTAAACTGGAATACTACTACTTACGATAAAGAAAAATCTGAATTACAAGTTGTGCTTGGTACCCTGGACTTATCAACAGGCACCAAGAATGCTATCGTCACTGCAGTTCAGCATATTATCGTAGGTGCAGATATTCATATTCTTGATGAGATTGTTAGCACCAATCCTGTTGTGTTAACCGATCTCTATAATACTCCATTTGATAATCTTGAACTTCCTGAGAAGATGAAGGTTAAATATACTGATGGTACTACTGGTTTCCTTAATATTGATTGGAGTGCAGCTTCTTCAGTATATAATCCTCAGTCATTGACTGAACAAACTCTTGTCGGTGAATTTATCTTAACTGAAAAAGACAAACAGCCAGTTGTACCTATTGATCCCCCTTCAGCAAAAGTAACCCTATTCCAACAGAAGAAGATTGTTTCTCAGGCAGCGATCAATGATGTTTCTGTTCTTCAGGAAACTGCATTTGCTGATGCTGGATTCCCAACTAAGAATACAGTAACTCTTGATGATGGTTCTACTGTTGAACTTGATATTGTTTGGAATAAGGGTTCTTATAACCCACTTACTGTTTCTCATCAATCTCTAACTGGTGAATATGTACTTCCAAAGAATATTACTAATGAGGATGATATTACTCCAATCATTGCTTTTGAAGTATGTGCTAAACCAGATATTTGTGATGCAGAAGATCCTACTATGGCTCCTGTAAATCTTGGAGTATCTATTAATGATCTTCCACTTCCAGCATCTACAAATGTAACTATCTTACCTCATGATTATGATGGCGTAAACGTATTGATGACTCAGGGTACAGCCAATATTAACTGGGATTTAACAGAAACTGATTATGACCCAACTACTCCTGGCGATTATTACATTACTGGTGAACTTGTTCCTCCTGCAGGAGTAACCAATAAGACAAATATTACTGTTGAAGTAAAAGTAACTGTATTAGCAGCTACTGGTCCTTCTTATTGGGTAAAAAATGTTCCTATCATTAATCATGCTGATTTGGCAAATGGTTCCAAAATTATTGATGTAGTAGAACCTGCAACTGTTGATATTACTATTGGTACTAATAGCGGTCCTGACTTTACAGATACTGCTACAGTTGTTTGGACTCCAGATCCTACATTTGATGGTTCTCCTGCTACAGAAACTACATATGTATGGACTGGTGTGATTACTCCATCTGATCCATCTTATGTTGTTAATGGTAAGAAAGCACAGATGTATGTTAAGGTTCTAGCTCCTGTGGTGGAAACATATACTTTAGTATCTATTGATGATCCTGTTGGTTCTGCAACAGTTACTGAAGGAGATACATTTGCTGATCAAGATGCTCTTGAAGCAGCCCTTGGTTTACCAACTCAAGTACAGGTAACTGTACTCAAAGCGCCAGATAATACTCAAACTCAGTATACTGCTGATATCTCTGTATGGAATCTAACTAATATTGATAATGATGGAGATAGTGTAATTGATAATGTTGCTTCTCTTAGCCAGCCAATCAAAGTATATGGTACTATTCTCCCAACATCAATGATTCCTGGTGTAAGTGTAAATACTAATGGCTTAGCAGTTGAGTTCAATGTAACAGTAAATGCAAAACCAGTTGTTCCTGCTACTCGTAGAACAATTAAGAGTGTAAGCACTACTATTAATCCAATTGATGTAGAATTTGGTTCTAATGTAAATGATGTTAAGACTGAACTGAATACCAATTTCCCAACAGTAGATATTGTTATTGATGATCCTACTAATGGTGATACTCCAATGACTGGTGTTGCTGTAACTTGGGAAATACCATCAACTGCCGACAATACTCAGGCTAATAGCACATGGTATGCTATAGGTACACTTGATACTGCTTCTCTTGAAGCTCTTGCTGATCCAGTATATGATGATAATAATATTAGCCCAATTAAAGTAGCTGTAAATGTTGGTGCTGCTCCTGTTGTTAAGACCATTGATAGCTATGCAATTAAAGGACCTAACACTTCTTTCACTGTAGAAAATGGTACTGCTGAAGCAGATATCCCATTCACAGAAAATACACTGGATATAGTTGTTGCTAATTGCTTAGTCAATGGTAATGCTGAAACTCATGATTTAGCAGTCACTGCATGGCAACCAGTAACCACTTATGATGGTACTACTGCTGGTAACTATGACTTCACTCCAGTATTTGATAATAGTAGCTTGACTACTAATGGTTATACTGGTAACCCAACAATTCCTATAGTTAAAGTAACTGTAAAAGCTGCTGAAAGTACTGATCCATCAGCTCCTGATCCTGATGTATATGGCCCATCTGCTCCAGTATCTGCTTTAACCAATAAGATTGGTATGTCTGAATTTAGTGATGAGTGCTTCTTAAAATTAGTAGCTCTTGGTGATAATTTAGAAACTGCTTGGATGGGCGAATTTGATGAAAATGATGAAGATGAACATGTAGATCCAGATACAAGAAGTGTAGATATTAGATACATGGGTACTCCAGTGTATAATATTCCTGGTGGTATTAGAATTCCTGCAAGCTTTGCAGATGAATTAGAAACTCCAGAAACTTATACTGCATATCAAGCTAAGCTTGCTGAACTTGGTATTCCTGATGGTACATTTGGAACTGATGGTGCTCCAGTTACCATAGTATCTATTAATATCATTCCTCCAGCAAGTAATTCTGCTGCAGATATTGCTTCTGCTAAAACTGCATCTGATATTCAGTTCAGTGCACCTATTCAGAATGCTATATTTACAATTCGTATTGCTAAACCTGGCTACGTTATCAAAGCATCTGCTGGACCTAATGCGTATTAATAATTATTCACTAAGAGGTGTCTATTATAAAGATGCCTCTTAGTTTTATATAAATTCATATCTAAAAGAAAGGAGGGTATCCCTTTCTTTTAAATTGAAAGGGAGATTGAGATATGTTTGCAACTCCAGAAAGTCAGTTATATAAAAATCAGTATGATTCTTTATTTGAAGACACTGAAAAAAATCCTTACCTCAAATCTAGTAAAGTGGCTTCTAAGAATAAAGCATTAAAGTTTAAAGATGATACTGGTAAGAAAGTTAAAAATGTAGTAAATGCTATTAATGCTAATAAAGAAGCGATTGATGCTTTAACCAATACTACTGTAACCCAACTTGCTAGTCAGAATACTAAAATTGGTAACCTAGATGGTGATCCAGAATTATATGAGGCATTCCAGGCTACAGGTTATTCTAACTTAGCTGAAGGTATTATTAATCTTCATGAAAAGACAACTACAGATGTAAAGAACATTGTATTTGTATTTCCAAAAGTAAATACATCTACTATCTTTCCTGAACTTTATATTCCATTTGATATGCATTTAGAAAATGTTACGGTACGATTCTCTGTAGAAGATAATCAAGAAATGGAAACATTTACAAACAATATAAAAGTCGTCCTACAACATACAAGTAATGACAATCCAACTGAATTTACTACTTTTAAAGAAGTAGTAATGGAAAACACTAATCAAAATTCTTTTATTAGTGTGAATTTTACAGAAGACGACGAGATTAGAGATTTGCCTGCTGGAATTATGAAAGCTAGAATTACAGAATTCCCAGACAATATCAAAAATGTTAATATCGTCGTATCAGCAACTAAAGCTAATATTTAATTATAAAGGAGAATGATTAACATGGCAGTAGCTCCAATTGTCGAATATTATCGTTTAGAAGGCACAACTGGTTCATATCAGTTTGTTGATGCTAACAATCCATCTACTCAGCTTGATTTTGGTACTGTAGATGCTGGCACTTCTACTCATGAAGGAACTATTACAAATATTACTTCTAGCCTTGCTGGCTGTCAAGTATTTGCTATTTTCAATAACAAAAGTGCTACTGGTGGTCCTGTATCTGATATGCAGAATGCTGTACTTAGCGTAGTAGATGATACTGGTAGCTCTGCTGGTACAGTTTATGAAGGTCGTTGGATTAATGTAGTCCTGAATGATGGTGATGAAAACGATCCTGTTAAACTTGGTAAATATAAAGCAACTACAGATCATCCAGCTGATACAGAAGAAACTAAACTAGATCTTACTGCTGCTGGTCTTGATGCTGTAAATGATAAAGGCACTATCAAAGGTACTACTAATGGCGGTACTCTTGCCGATACAACCAACTATGCTATCATTAAGACTTGGGTACATCCTGAAGCTAATGCAGATGCTGGTTCTCATAACTTCCGTCTGCGTACCACTTACTCTTATACTTAATAGAAATTAAGACCTTCTACTTATAGTTAAACTTAAATAAACAATAGGTAGGGTGATTTTCATCCTACCTATAAATTTTAAGGAGGGTCATTATGACAACAACAAGTTTAATAGAAAAGCTAAGATCACCGGAACATGATCAGGCTTATATTTATTATGCTGAATACTATGATGGAACTAAACTATATGAATATGATAATAGTCATATTCATACAGATTTTAAAGACATTGATCAATCCAAAGTAAAATACTTTGGATTAATTGGTAATGGAATGAAAATCTATTGGGATATTCCTACTGGTATTCTCCATATTGGTAAAAAAGAGTTTATGATTAGATTATCATCCAATGCATCTGTATTGCCCATGATTGGAGTTAAGAAAGATCTTATTACTTTTAAGATGGCTCATACTGATAGTGTTATTAGTGGTGGAGTTATTCAAAAGAGTGAAAAGGGTAATGTTATAGATTCATATTTTATTGGATTTAAGATGAATCTAGATTCTGTCTATACTCAGATTCTATTTGGTATTCCTATGACAGGACCAGATAGAAAACCATTCTTTGGCGTAAGAATCTCTAATAAGAATAATGAGAATTATACTGCAGAATTGGTTGGATTAACTGGAGAAGACAAATCTGGATTTACTAAAAAAGAAATCAAACTTAAAGATGGTAAATCATCTGCAATTGAGTTATATTTTAATTAATACGAGGTGAATATTAATGGCAGCACCTGTTACAACTGGCAAATATGTCAGTGGTCTGAGTGGAATGAGCATTGATGACTATATCAAATGCGTCTATGAAGCACCATTTGACAATGTTGCTGGATATTTTTCTCAGTTAGGTAATAAAGAACCATGGATAGAGATGCATACTACTACTAATGGTGGAGCTGAAGTAGTAAGTAAAGAACCGTATAGTGAACTTCCTACTACTCCAACATCAAACAATATCTCTGGTTTCTTTTATCTGATTAAAGTAGATAATGGTATGCTTATTGCTGATCGTATGGTTCAGCAAGCTATCTCATGGGAATCTCTTAATAAGAAAAACTACATCTATGGTGGTGTATTTGATACTGTTAATAGTAGAACTGTGTGCTATAAAGACATTCAGTCCAGAGAATATAATTCTGAAACTGATACCACTACAGAAGTTACTAAATATTATAATCCAGATAATGGTGAAGAGATTACTGCTGCTCAGGCACAGAATTACTTTAATGATTATGATAAGAAGATTATTAAAAAATCTGTAACCTCAGTAGATAATACATCTACTCCTACTATAATTACAACTGTAACTACTACAACTCATTATGCCTATATTCCAGATGAGCTACCAGATAGAATTCAGAATGCTGTAATTGATTATGATAGTTATGAGGACTATCTTGATTTTGATGAAGAGAAGAATATACCAGTTATAAAGATTCCTTATAATTCTGAAATCAGTGCAATCTCTGATAGACTCAATTCTGTTACTCAGGCTAAATGCACTATACTGAAAGATGATGGCAGTACTGAGCAAGTCAATATTGATGTTACTTGGGATTATAATCTAAGAGATAAAGATGATAACATTGTTGATCCTGTATATAAGAAGGGTGACGTAGACAATGTAATTATCTATGGTGATCTTGCTGATATGGATATTGATCCAGAACATCCAATTCAGAATCCAAATGATATCAAAGCATCTTGTGTTGTTATGATTCAAACTGATGAAATCGTAGGAGTTAAAACACAAATTGCTGATATTACAGTAAATACTGAAACTGGTGCAGTTGATCTTTCAGATCAGCTTGCTAATACATATCCTTCTTGTACTGTATATTGCCAGAGATATGGTGCTGCAGAAGATGAAGAACCATATGAACAACCAAATGTTGCTATCGTATGGGATGCAAGCAACTATACTCCTGGTGTAGTTGGTACAACTACAATTGTTGGTGAACTTAGTGGATATAAGAGCTATGGTTTAAGCAATACTGCTGGTATTAGAGTAGAAGTTACTGTAATTACTGAACCTGTAGTTTCTGGTTCTTAATACAGAGAGTAATAAAAGAATAACTTATAAACTTAGAATAGAATAGGCTAAATAAGCCTATTCTTTTCTTATTCTAGACAATAGTGTAACGGGATATTATAACCCCATTATACATTTACAATGCAATGTAAAGGAGGCCCTTTTATGGCAACTACATTAAGTTACCTAGACACTAAAAATCATAGACTCTATGATAGAACTAAAGCTTCTATTACTCAAGGTTTAGTTACTATCACTAATGAGTTTGGTAAATTTGATGGTTCTTGTATCGACTTTACTAATCCATCTCATACTGGTATTCTGTTTCCTAATGGAGTAAATTACTCTAACGAAGCATTTACTATTTCTGCTTGGATTAGACTAACTGATACAATTGATAACTTTGTTTTCATTGGCAATGCTGATGATGTAACAGATATTGATGCTTGGGAGACTGGTAATGATACTGCATTATCTGCAGAGACTTTAGATCATACTACTCCTACCGAGTTTGTTGTTTCTACTGATGCCCAGCATCTAGTAAACGCTAGTATTATTGCCTTAGAAGATTATTCTTGGCATCATTTTGTATTAACTCGTATTAAAGGATCTCCAAATGATTCTCTGATTCAGTTTGTTGATGGTGTTAAGATTTCTGAAACTACTTTAGAGACAGCTAAGAATATTGACTTCTCTAAACTAGTAATTGGTTGTAGTGGTGGAGAAAATCCATTGATTGGTTATATGGATGATTTCTGCTTAATTAAAGGAGCTAATCTTTGGACTGCAGCATTTACTCCTCCAGCAGTTCCTATTAGAGAAGCAACTGGACTGACTGCTCAGTCAGATATTGCTTCTCAGACTGCTAGAACATGGAATGGTAGTACTGATATTATTGATTGCTCTACTAACCCAAATATTGCTACTTGGGAATTACTAGAACTGAATAAAAGTTTCGCTCTTAAGCTATAAGCTTTTCTATTAATACAATAATGGAAAGGGGATTTAAATATGGCAGTAGGCCAAGTATATTCCACTCCTGAAGAAGGATGGAAACAAGTAAATTGTAACTTAAATCCTAATTTATATACCTTTGTTAATATGAACTATGGTGGCGATGGTAATGCTGCTAGTGGTGGTTTATGGTATCCTTCTCCTGGTGGAATGAATAAACTTAATTACCAGACTCCTCATAACCATGCATTTATGTTTTGTAACTTCACTGGTACTAAAATTAGAATCATTGGTTACTCAACAAATACCAGTTCAACTTCAGAAATTGCATCTATTTATATTGATGGTAATTATGCTGGTAAATGGTATGTACCATCTGATAGATCTGTTGGTAATATTTACAGATTCTGTGGATATGAAAATACAAATCTGACTGATAAAGAACATACCTTGCTTATCGTTGTAGAACCAGAATCTGGTAGATGGCATTTCGATTGTCTTCACATTGGTGAAAATGCTAGTGTAATTAAATCTATTACATCTACACAGAATCCTTTTTCATTAACAGATGCTAATAAATGTATTTATGAATTAAATAAAAATCAATTCAGAGCATTTACTGGTATGGATGATAAAGAAGCCAAGAAGATAAAAAATGGTACTATCATCACTGCTAAATATCTTGAAATCAATCCAACTGTGTTTGGTATATTATCAGATATTAGAATTTCTAGCTCTCCAGTAGATAATGATGTCAGATCTGGTGAAGGTATTAATCTAGAGACTAAACCATATTTTGATTTCTATACAACTCCAGAAGATCCTGATGTATATGAGCTTAAAGGTACTAATGTAGTATTTAAGACTACTAGAGGTCTTAAAGAGACAAATGGTGTTACAGAAACTATTGATCCTTCTAAATATCAAGAAGTGATTGACGTAGATTATACTAATAAGAAACTTTCAGTAGTTCCTAAGAATGCAGTATTGAAGACTAAACAATTGATTCCAGTAGATGATACTTTCTCTGGTATTAAATGTACATTTACTCATAGTGATATGAGTATTAAGTATCTCATATCTTTAGATAATGAAAACTTCTTCACTTATGATGCTACGGAAGCTACATGGATGGCTGCTTCTATTGATGAAATTGACGAAAAAGGCATTACCGATTTTTATACAATTCCATATGCAGATATGGTTACATTCTTTGGTGGATATGATAAAGTTGGTATAGTAATGAAGCTATATGTGGAAGATCCAAATGATGTTGCATTCTATAGTATGACAGATAGAAAATTCTCAGGATTTAAATTCACTACAGGAGATCCTGCTCTCTGTAGAGTAGAATCCTGTGTAAGGGATGTAAACTTCTATGTCAATGATATAGGAGGATCTTATAATGGGAATGAGAAATCTCTTATCTGTGATACTGTATTGAGCAAAGGTATCAACTGGACTAAAGTTAATGACTTAAATAGATCTTACTCTGAATATAGTGATTCTGACGTTATCACCACTATTGGTTATGATGTAACCTATTCAGATTATGATGTTCAGGCGGCTCTTAGATTGCTTACTACTGAAGATTATAATACTTATGTATTAGATCCAGCAAATGCTGCTAAGCTCAATCCATCAAAAGATGTAGCTACTTGGGTAGATAATGGGGCTAATCTGACTAATAATGAAGATTTCAATGCTCTTGGCGATTCTACTCTTACTATTACTCATGCTACTGCAGATAAAAATACAGTATATGATAATATTGGTATTCGTCCTCAGCTGTTCTTTAACACCAGATCTAAGGTATATCATAGATTCGATTCTGAAACTTATCTACCAGTAGTAAGAAAGGTTAAAGATCTTGAACCTGGTAAAGCAATTGCTTGCTCTTATACTGCTACCACTTCTGGTGTAGCTGCAGGAGCTGAAGGATTTGCTATTGGTAAGAATGGTAAATCTCTATTACCAGACTATGGTCTTACTACTCCAGATGGATACTTCTATTTCATCTGTGTAGGTTATGCTCCTTCTGGTGCATTAAAATGTATTGCAGATAGAAATATTCAGACCAATATCTCTTGGGAAGCATTGAATGATAAAGGTTACTGTGTAACTTCTGGTGTACCTCTCAAATTTGGTTCTGCTAAGAACTGCTTACTGAGACTTCCAAACACTGTATCTGAAAATACATCTGGCTGGGATAATCTTGGTGAATGGGATGCTTGTATTTCTTATTATGGTCAGCATGGTATTAATCCATCTTCCAATGCAGTATGGAATGCATCCTCAAGATATTCTTGGACTCTTGTAACTCCACAAGGAGCAATGGCTAATCGTATTGTTCGTGGTTATCAAGATGAGAGTACTGTTGCAAATACATATGCTCAGAATGCTACTATGGTAGAAACATATGGTGGTGGTACTGATAGAGTATCTACTTATGTTGGTGCTGATGTTGGTTTCCGTCCAGTTATTGAAATTCAGACTTATGTAGATGAATCTCAGATTACTACATATCCTGAATGCTATCTTGATATTGCTCCTTCTATTGGTGCTTGTAAACCTGGTCAAGCAATAGTATGTGAATATAGACAAGATACTGCTAATGTGGCTGGTGCTGCTAATGCATTCAGCTTTAATCCAGATTCTTCTAAAGATCCTATTGCTGATCCTGCTCCAGATACACCAAATGGTAAATTCTATTTCGTATGTGTAGGATATGCTCCATCTGGTGCTAAGAAGTTTGTTGCTGATAGAAATATCCAGACAAATGTATCTTGGGAAGATCTTAATGACAAAGGATACTGTGTAACTTCTGGTGTTGATGTATCAGAACAGACTGGATTTGAAAAGTCTCTTATGAGATTAATGGTATCTGATGTTACCAATTATAATATGCGTCTTGAATCTTCTGAATGGGATGCTATTATAATGAGAGAGAACATTGGTAATACCGATGTATCTGCTGCTGGTTGCAATTACTGGAATATGAAGAAATCCTTAAGCTGGATGCTCAATACTCCTCATGACGTAAACGCTTCTGGTAACGTAGGTAAAATGAGTGATCGTGTTGTTCGTGGTAAAGAAACTATTGATTATGGTGATGAACCAAACATGATGTCTGATTCTCAAGTAAGATCTGCATCTATTGGTTTCCGTCCTGTACTTGAAGTAAGAATCGAAGGTAAAACTGCATACCATAATTGCAAGATTAATACTACTCGTGTATCTGAAAAGAACCCAGAAAATCTATTCATTGGTATTGATGGTTCTTATGAATTCTTTGATGAACGTCAAAGTGCTGCTAATGCGTCTATGACCATGTTTATTAATAATGATTTTGAGAACCCAGACTTCAATCCTGAAATGAGTGATGAAGATCGTACTTATCATTATGACTTACCAATCTCTATGCTAGAATATGGTGACAACGTAATCAAGATTGTATTAAGCACATTTACTAGAGGGACAGATAAGAGTGGTAATGAAACCATTGAAGATAAAGTAGATAATGAATTCGAATATCATATCTTCAAAGAATATCTCAAGAAACCAGAATGTCAGACTAAGATGAGAGAACTTGAATCTTATACTGCTGGTTTTGATATGGGTAATGGTTTAACCATCGAAAGTAATACTGTTGTTAATAATGGTAAAGTAAAATCTACTGAATCTCCAGAAGAGATACTGATTCCTGCTAATACCATTAAGATTACATTTAGTGCTGAGTAAGGAGGGGAATTGAAATGAGTAGACTTTGTGCATTTAGATCTTCTTTGGTACCTCAGTACTATGTATTCAATGATGATAAAACTGCTTTAATTCCTATTAAGTTTAATCCATCTGATCCTATTTATGCTGCTTGGATGGATCCTAATGAACTTAATAATCTTACTGAAGAGCAGTGTGTTAAAGTAGCTGGGTACTATCTCGAACTATATTCTGATATAGAAGATGATGTATATAATGTGACTATGGAGAATTATGATATTCTCCAAACAACCGATAAATCACATTTTATACTTAGTGGATTCGGTGGAATTCTTGGTATGAAATTTGCTGATACTAGTACAACCTGCCATATTATTCTGAGTTTTGACAATAGACAAACTTGGGTATATTATGATTCTGTTACTGGCGAATGGAAGAAAACATTCTTATCTAGAATTCATACTTCTCAATCTAATACTATTCAACAGGTCAATAACTTTGGTGAAGCTATCTTTGCTAAAATATTCAAGAAACATTGTAATTTAGATTATGCAATTGCTATTGAGAATTCAGAGCATGTTGGTTCAGTTACTCTATCTCTTCCTGATAACTATGGTCCTACTATCATTGCATTAGATATCACTGGTGATGAAGATGGAGACGACCAAATTTCAACTCATGAAAAGAAAGTCAATGTATTTGCCCATATAGATGATCCAGAAGGAGACGACGTCTTTTATGAAATTAGACGTAAATTTAAAGGAAAAGAAATGGAAGGATTTAATGGAGTTCCTCCAATTGAATCTGGTAAATGTAATCCTTACGCTAATGGCAAATACTATTATACTATCGATCCAAAGAATTTTGAAATAGGTATGAATGAGATCATCTTTGTCTTTACTGATGAAAAAGGAGACAGTAACCAAGCTTCTATTTTCATCAATAAGATAAATACCGATGCTGTTATCTCTTTATCTGTATTTAGAGATAAACTCACCTATTCTATAGTAGATGAAGATTCAGATAAAGGAAAGTATAGAATTCGAATCAATGATGTAGATATCTTGACACCAGGATATGTTCCTGCTGAAAAACCAGGTATTGATTCTAATGGGGATGCAGCTGGAACACAAGAAGAACCTATTAAACTTGAAGATGATATGGTCACTGGTTGGTCAGAAATTATGGATGTTCCTATAGAAGTTACAGACAATAATCCTATGCAGATTCCTTGGGATAAGATCAAATTTGGTGTGATTAATACAATAACCATAGAATTCCAAGAAGAGTTCTATAATGCTGTCAAATTAAAATCATCTGTAGACTTTATTGGTACTTACTTTGGTATACTGTTTGTTGATCCAGCAGAACCATTCTATATCAATAATGATCCTACTAAACCTAATATCAATCATTATTATTCCACATCTCTTGGAGAAGTGCTTAAGAAGATCCAGCTTGGTGGTGTAACTCATACTCAGAATTCTAAGACTGTCGAAGTAGGTGTTATTAACCTTAGTGGTGAAAAGATATCTCAGGCAGTTATTAATGGATTCACTAATAAAGATGAAAACTATAGAGTATCAGTTTCAACTTCTGAAACATTTAATCCATTGAGTGATAATCTGACTATTCATTTTGATAATATAGATAATTATGATCCAACTGCAGAAAAACCTGATATGAGAAGATTCTATGTGAAGTTATTCTCATTAGATACAGTAAATGCAGATGTGGATGACATGATTACTGTAAAAACAAATGAAGAGTCTACGAGCAATAATAGCTAACCTAAGCAATACAATGCAAAGGAGAGAATAATAATGGCAGTATATACAAATAATCTTGCGGTCGAAGCTTCTATAATTGACCCTATTACCAAAGTAGTACCTGTATATCCTGTTAAGGATGCATATCTTTCTCAAGCAGAACCTGTGTTTCCACATGGTATACAGAAATCTTTGATTCTGAATAACTCTACAGAGCAAGATTTTGTTGGTAATAAAATCATAATGGCATTTGATGTGCCAAAACTAAAAGACCCTCAATATGAGAATCTAATTTCTGTTACATTGGAACTCCAATGTATCACTACTCCAAAAAGAGATGTAAATATTGGTATTAAATATCATATTGATAATGACTGGATTGAAGATGGTACTACTTGGTTAGGTCAACCTGAAGACGATCCAGAGTATATTCAGATGAAGACTTTATCAGCAAATGAAAAATTACTGGTATATGATCTTACTGATTTATTTACTTCTCATAATAATACAGAGTTCCATTTACCACTTACTATAATGGAGCAAGAATCTAATACAACTCAGCGCAAGGTTCAGTTCTATTCTAGAGAAGCAGGCACTAGATATTCTCCAGTACTCAAAATAACTTATGCATATTTTGCAGAGATGATGGATGCTAAAAAGATAGATGGTACTGTTAAAATTAGAAGATATGTTCCTGATAACAATGTATTTCCACCAGTAAAACCTCCAGAACTTCCAGGTACTCTTGAAATAGAAGGCGGTATATCTAGCAGCTATTTCCCAGCTAAGGATACTATTCCTGGTGTTATTGGTATTACAACATTTGATGATCATAAAGATCTAGAAGGTACTTTGGTTGTAAGAAAAAATATTTACAACTTTATGCCTGATATTGATAAACTTCCTGGTACTGTTACTATTAGACGCTATTCTGACCATAAATTCAAAGGTAAAGTAGACGTTAATATTTATATTACTAGAAAAGGTTTCCCAAAAGTAGATGACCCACCAGCTAGATTACCTTCAGATGGTAGATGGGTTCAACCTCTCTCAATTCCATATCTTAAAGGTAAAATAGCCATCACTATATTTGATGGTAATAAAGATCTTAATGGTGAAGTTAGAGTTGCTAGACCTGCATATCTCAATGGTCATATACTAACACCTAAATATCATGCTGTCCTTGATTCTTCAGTAGAACTTCCTAGTGAACTTGATGGATCACCAAAAGATTGGGATAAGTATGTTCATGCTAATGACTTTACTGGTGTAGTTACAGTTAGACGTAATGTTCCTAACGATACTGAAGACGCTCCAGAAATAACTGATGGTCATGTGTCTATAGCTAAATACTTTGCTATCCTTGATCCTTCAATAGAACTTCCTAGTGAACTTGATGGAAAGCCAGAAGAACACTTTAGATATGTTCATGCTAATGATTTTGCAGGCACAGTTAATATTAGACGCAATGTTCCTAATGCTAAAGAAGATGCTCCAGAACTTAATGGTGTAGTAGCAATTACAACCATTAATGATACTAAAGATTTTGAAGGTGTAGTAAGAATAAGAGATTATGATTACTTCCCACCGAAGAAAGATAAAGAAGGCAATCCAATAGTTCCTGGTAATATTACTATCCATGAATACTTTGTACCTGATCCTGAAGCTGAACCTCCAGTAGAAGCTCCAGAACTTAATGGTCATATTCTGGTCATTGGTCATAGATATGAAGATCTTGGTGGTCATATTAGTATACCAGATAAGAAAGATTTGAATTGCCATCTCAAAACTAGAGCTAGAAGATTTGCTGATCTTCCTCCAACTCCTCATAGAGATCCAGTAACAGGTGAAATGGTTCCTGGTGCATTACCTGGTAAGATTACTATAGACAGTGCTTCTAATGGAGCATATGCTTTCATTATAGTATAACTCTGTTCAATTTTATTAACATTCCTAGGGATATATAATCCCTAGGATTGTTTTCTTAGACATGTGAATAAAGAGAGGTTTCTCTTTATGCATAAATAGAAACAATTATAAGGAGGTAACGTAATATGGCTGCTCCGTCTATTACAGTTGTTAATGCTGCAACTAATACTACTATACCTAATTGGTCTGTAGGTGTTGTTAAAGCAAATAATAGTTCTACTGTTCTTTCAATTCAGATTTGGAATAATCGTGGTGGTAGTACTGATCTGGCTGATCTTAGAGATGCATCTATTACTTCACTTGATATTGATGGTGGTAATTCTTCTGATCCAGTTGCTAATAAATGGTTACATGTAAATGTACCACAGATGGATGGTGCTTCTTCTTGGACTCCTGTTGGTGGTACTAGTACTAAATTTATTCGTGGTGATACAGTTACTGCTACTGAAGGCAATATTATCAAAGGTACTGCTAATGATGGTAATGCTTCTACCACAGCATCTAAAGTAAACTATACTACAGTAAATCTAAGAGTAGATGTTCCTGTGAATGCTACTCCAAATACTTATAACTTTAAGACCAGAATTAATGGTTACTATGTTGGTTAATGGAGGTGACTTAAATGGGTCCACTAATCGGCATATATAATGAAGCTAATTCTGCTCTACAGGCTACATGGGATGTAGGTATTGTTAGAGCACAAATTCCATCTGATGAATTGACTATCAATATTTGGAATAATAGAACTGGTGCTACTGATGTATCTGATTTAAGAGAACCTATGCTTGCTGTTTTAGATTCTAATGGTCTAACTTCAGATACAGCAGTTCCTAAAGATAAATGGGTTCAGGTTAATGTAGAATCAGTAGATGGTAATACAACTACTTGGACTCCTATTGGCGGTACTGTTACTAAATTACTAAGAGCTAATGATTTAGTAACCGAGGATATTATTAAAGGTACTATGAATAATGGTGATCCTCTTCTGTTTCCACAGAATGTATGTACTACTAAGCTTAGAATTGTTGCTCCTCTCAATTCTATTCCTGGTGATTTCTCTTTCAAAATTAGACTTACTGGTTACTTTACCTAATATTATCCTCTACCCATATTGGGTAGAGGATTTTTAATTATCCTATAAACTTCTAAGTAATCATTTATTTATTATAGGGGGTATCCATATGTTAGAAGTTTGTAAATCTCCATTGGAAGCAGAAGGTCAGAATTATATTTGGTTTGCCATTAATAAAAATGGTAAAAGTATTTATGAATATAATGATAATTGGGATAAGAAAGATTTTACTAAAGACGTATATGAACCTAGATATTTCATGAATACTTTAGGATTGATTGGTAAAGGATCTCTTTATACAATGGACTTAGATATTTTAAGTAAAGAAGATATTGAGTCTAATATGTTTGCTCATCATGCTATGTATGGAGAGAAAACAAGTTTAAATTTACCTAAAGTATTTTTAGCTCATGCTACTTATCCAGTAGAAGTATTTTCTTTATCTACTCCTAATATGACTATTTCTAATCCTAAAGATGATATCTTTGTAAGAAAGTATGTTCATTGTGATCTTAAAGTAGTAAAAAATAAAGAAAGTACAGCTCATTCAATGATTGACTATTATGCTTTAGGATATTCTAATCATATAGAAATGAATGGGGCTACTATTAGATATGCACTGATGCTATGTATTCCTAATGATGATGACAGAGATCCTTTCTATAAGATTCAACTTACTTCTACTAAAGATATTAATGTAGATTTGTATGCTACTCCACATATATTCTGTATTACAGATCCTCATAAGACTATAGAACTTAAAGCACATCAGAGATCTGAATTTGATTATCGTTTAGGATAAAAAATAAGAGAGGTTTGAGTGGATAGATATAAATTTTGTCTACCGAACCTCTCTTGATTAAGCATCATCCTCCATTTCTTGACAAAGTTTGTCATAAATGTAATTATCAATAGTCCAGCTTATAGTGCTATCCACAACACTATGAGGATCTAATGATACTTGAAACAACACCAACCCCTTCTCCACTATGTTATGCTGGGAAATTTCGTTATGCACTACCTCGTTAATCGTAGCATTACTCAATTTTTAACTTAGTTTACGATAAATAACACGCTTCTAATATCATCATAAATATTTCCCCTTTATCTATCCACTCATATAAATAGTATATGTTTATTTTTTCTTTTACTCAATTTGAGGTGATATAATGGAACAACAAGATACCAGTTATATCGGGAAATTTGTCAAAGCACATGCAATTGATTTAGTCTTTCTACTAATCTTACTAATAGTATTATACTTCTTATATCAAATGAAATTAGATAATGATAAACTAAGACAAGAATTATCTACTAAACCAGTAGTAATGACTCCTCAACAAGCTACCGACTCAAATTATCTAAGAAATAAATTAGATATGGAGAAGAAAGATGCTGAGAAAACTACAGTAATCATAGAAAAGGCCCAACAAGGGCAAATACAACCACAGGGTACTGTAGTAGTACAGGCACCCTCTGTTGAGAAGGCTGTAGAGCGGGTTTATGAAAAAATAGAGAAAAAGGATCCAACTATGGCTCCAGAAGCCCTAGAGAAATCTGACAAAACGATAGTTGCTCCACAACCAGAAAATGAAGATTATAAAGTAGGAGTTTATAAGATAGATTTACAAAAGAAAAACTCTATTGGTATAGGTGTTGGACAACATGACGGAAAAACATATATTCCAGTATCATATGAAAGAATGTATGCTAGAAATAAAGCAATAGAAATACAGATTAACTATGATATGAATGATAGAAAAGTAGCTGGTGGACAAGTAATGCACAAATGGTTCTTCTGACAAAGTATATCCCTGATGGTCTAAGACCATCAGGGTGAATTATCATTTATCATATATCTTAATCAAACCTATCTTTGTAACAACATAGTGAATGGCTTTTCTAGTTTCTAAATTCTTATTGGTTTCTATAGTAATCTTATTACCATTAACAGAAGCACAATAAATATATCTAGGATACTCTTGTTCTAGATATACATTAAAGTTTCCTTCATGATCTTTATACACTTCTACTTCTTTAGTAAAAGTAGTTTGAGATTTTACATCATATCTAGTTAAAGTTACATGTAAAGTATCTTCTTCTTCAATCTTCTTAGATAGATAGATATAGAATACAGATATAATTCCTATAGCTAACATAAGTACTACTATCCCACTCATTCTATAACCTCCTCACAATAACCATCTTCAGTGGTATAAAATATCTTTTTGATTCCATATTTTTTTATCACCTCCATACAAGCATTGCAAGGTCTACAAGGAGCTAGTTTACCCCTCTTATCTTCTCTATACACATAAATACATGCTCCAGATAAGTTCTCTTTGTCTGCATTGATTATTGCCCTCATCTCAGCATGTAGGTAATGATGGTATTCAGGTTGACAGTTAAATCTAAGAGAGTTATATTTCTTTTGCATAGGATGAGATTTCTTAACATTGACTCCAGCTGATAAGATTTCTTTCTTATAGACTATAATACAACCAATTCTGATTCTGTCAAATGTAGAAGTCTTAGATACTGCTTTAGCTATCTTAAAGTAATGAAAATCTCTCTTAACCATAATAATACCTCCCTTATAGAAAAGTATCTTATGGTATAAAAAAATATCCAGGATCAATTAAGATCCTGGATATCCTTGTTGTTAAACATTGGATCTGAGAATTTCAATAACACGAGCATATTGAGCTTCATCAATTTCTTCACCCATCTGCTCTACCTGTTGAAGCATAGCTTGCAACTGTCTCTGCTTCTCAGCAGTAGACATTAGAAAACCTTCTTTAATTGTACGAATGACTATATCTTTACTGATCATTGTTAAATACCTCCTTAAGTATATTATTTAACTGTTAAAGATATTTAATCCGAGAACCATCATCAAGATGTTTGACATGAATAGAGTCAGGTTCTATCATGATCATACCAAGAGTATTAACTTTCTTATTCTCTTTAATAATATCATTAACATTCATCATCAGACTATATCCTATCCAAGCTCCTATAACACAAGCAGCAATAAACAATACACCAAAACCAATCTTAGATTTATGAAAGATTATAAATTCTTTAGCCTGATTTAATCTATCTCTAAGAGTTAATTTTGTATTTGGATCATTAATAATACTAACTAAATGATTTCCAGAATCTTGTAATTGATGTATAATTCTATCTTCCTTTTCTGTATGAAATTTAAACTGAATATTTTGATCTTTTATACAAACAAAGTAGAATACGGTGCTAAGAGCACCAAGAGCTATAGATAGAACTACAATCAAAATCATTTCCATTTTCTAAAAATCCCCTTTTGAATTATTTACCAGTGGAACCTATACCACCAGTTCTTACCCCTTTTGCATTGTCATCTTCCATGATGAAATATTTCTGTATAATCCCTTGACAGAATTTGCTACCAGCAGGAAGCTTTAAAGGAACACCAACTCTAAATGCTATGAGAATATGTCCTTCATTGTCACTATTGTTGTAGTAGTCAGCATCAATAATAGGTATAGTATTTGGCATACTAAATCTATATCCAAATCCAAGAGAAGATCTAGGATACAATGCTAAGAATACTTTACTAGATAACTTTACATCAATAGCATTACTAGCTTCTGGTCTAACAAGATCATCCATATTAGCCTTAATACCAGATGGAAGAACTATAGTCTGATTTGCAGGAACATCAATATCAAATGGAAGTTTAAAATCATATCCAGCTGATTTTGATGTAGATCTTTCAGGTTTAGCGATATGCTTATAATTCAATTCATCTGTTCTTGGTAAATACTCTGTCCCCTCATAATTAAGAGTATTAAATTTCAACCAAGTTTCCAAACTAATTTTTTCAAATGCCATGTTGTTTACCTCCAATTACAAATAATAGCTCTGAACACTACTAGAGTGTTCAGAGCAATGTATAAAGAGATGTTTAGTTATGAAATCAAGTTTGGCCCGCCTACCAAGAATCGAACTTGGATTAAAGGTTTAGAAGACCCTTGTACTATCCATTATACTATAGGCGGGAATCTTTTCTAGACTAATATATTGTTAGTGCGCTTGTAATTTATTACTCAGTTATCTTAGAGTGACACATGACAGCAAAGATGATAGTAAAAGTTCTAACCAATATATCTATTTCTGGCTCAAATCTTAAATGATAAGATTTCTGCTTAAATTCATATTGATGTTGAATTTGTTCTTTAATATCATCTAGTGCGAATAAACAATCTACGTTAAATTTATCTAATCCTAATGGTATCTTTGGATTATCATAACCCTCATTAGGATAGTAATATGGAATTTCACCTACCTCTGTTGGTCTGAATATTGATTCGGTTGCTAATTTAAGCATATCTTTTCTAGATATTCTCATACCAGCAGCACCTGGATGCCCTTGACCTAATCCAAATGTTCCAAATACATTATTGATTCCCACATCCTTTATTAATTGATCTGATGTATAACCAGATACAGATAGTATAGCTGGTTTATTAGTATAACGTATAAGCAAAGTAATCTCATACTCATTATCAGTTTGGTAATGACTCTCTACAAATCTAGAACTATTACCAGTGCCATAGATAGCTCTAATATGTAATATCTTGCCATTCTCAAATTGAACAGAATACTTATATATATAATCAAACTTATACATCAGTTTCAGTTTCTTTTGGTTAAGATCCCATAGAATCTTACCAGCTACTAGCATTCTAGTAATGTATTCAATTTGATATTCTTCCATAAAGGAATCTTTCCAGAATTTTGTAAATACATAGATAGTTTGATAGTCCCAGTAGAATTGATTCATATATACTGCATTTTGATATGTTTCTGGAAATCTTTCATCCATTTTCATATCATATACACTGACTAATGCTGCAATCTTATATCCAGTAATATATTTAGTTTCCTTAACACGTTTTATATATGGATGTAACCATAGCAATGCTAATTGAGTGGCAGACATTCTGGTATCTAACACATAAGAGAAATCACTAGTAACAAAGTTGGTTTTCATTGACTTTATAAAGTCTCCAGATTCTAATTCATTTACAACTGGAATGGATCCAGCATGATGATCTATCCAAACTACTTTGTTAAATGTACTTAACAACATAGTCATATATAGAATCTTTGGAGATAAATCAACTATGAATAGGACGAATTTCTTTTCTGGATTTCTAGCCTTTTCTACATTTACATCTAAGATTAGTTTATCAAGCACTTCATATTCATAATTGAATCTAGTGATCTTTACATTATCTCCATAGTGTAAAGAGTTGAATACTAAACTACCAGATGCATCTCCATCCATATCTGTATGGCATATCATATATACCATACACTCTTTAGCTCTTATAGCATTTATATCATTATCTAATAAGATGCCTTCTTTATTATAAGAATACTGAGCTATAAGATTAGAACTCTTTTTACTATCAAATATTCTTACAATATTAGAATTGGTAAGATTAGATTTTCTTCTGGATACATAGGTTTCATCAAAGCCCATGTATCCAGAAAGTTTCTTAGGATACTTATCATTGTCTGAAATAACTAGATCATTTATAGAATTATAGAACAACTTATTCTGCTCTTCAGATGAAAAGATAGCAAATCTTCCATCATCTAATTCAGACAATACTTGATCGACATCTATATCTATCACAGATAGTCACTCCTTCTTAAAGATTCATTCATTTTATTTGCCTCTTCTTGAGTTATTACTCCATTAGCTTCAAAATAGACTACTTGCTTTTTTGGACTTACTTTAGTGTATTTCTCTGCTTCAGACTTTATACCACTCATATCCACATTGGCACGAATAGGAACACTCTTAAATCTAGTATCCACACTAATAGAATTAGGAATGTTTAATAGCATTTGAGATGCTGTTCTCTTCAACTCCTTTTCTGGATGAGTGCATAATCTTCCTATGGTATCAATAGTAGTACCAATTGCAGTCTGCTTGAATGCATCCCATAAGATGTTTCCAAAATTCATAATATCTCCTCCTTAAAATAGATACATAGTAATAGTATATCATTATTCAAAAATTTAAAGGAGTACCATTTCTGGTACTCCTGTTTTTAGAATTCATATTGTGATATGTCTACACCTTTTAACAAGCTATATTTATCATCATTGACTTTTCTCATCAGCTCTATTTCTTTAGCAATATCTTGAGTAGTATATCTCAATAGTTTTCTATGAGCTGGATCTAATGTAGATATACCTAATTCTCTTGGATTTAATTCACCTAACCCTTTTGCTCGTTCCATATTCTTTGGTTCAGCATTTCTTAATTCATGGGTAAGCTCATACAATCCAAGTTTCTTACCATTTACAAGATATCTTTTTTCAGAAGCATCTATATATGGAATAAGAGAAGTTACATCATTCATGAATTGCTCTGTTAATACTACAGATTGAATACCAGATTCTCCATTATCTGCTAAACCATTCAAGATAGTAACACCTTTCTTTTGAGATACATTAAGATATGGATATTTCTTATTGAAGTTCTGTTTCATCTTACTGAAACTCAAACCTCTAGAAATCAATACATCTTCTAATAAAACTGGATTGATTGCTTTATTGTAAGCTATATGCTCCATAAGCTTATCATAGTCTTTGAATCTATTAACAAATGCATTGAATTCAGAATTGGTAAACTGTTTCTTGGTTCTCATATGGCATAATTTATGATTCTTTAAGAAATCTTTTCTTACAAAATCTATTACAGCATCCATATCTATGAAATATCTCCAATTCTTTGTACCCATGTCTACATGATACAATGGAGATAATGCTGTATATACTCTTCCAGCTTCTATAAGAGGACGACAATACAGAAGTAGAAATTTTAATATGAGAACCCTAATATGCGCACCCGGCGCGCATAACACCCGATCATATCTTCACCCGTAAATCTACAATCTCCTTTCCGTTATTAGATATAACTATAGGTGGGACGCACTTCGATTTAAAGGTTTCCCTACCTTTATAAAAAGGCTCTACTCCCATTTCAGGGATGATCTGTGAACTTTAAGATAGGCTATTTTATTCCTCTATCTTCTTAGCTGCTGATTATCTATTGTTGAAGCTTTTAGCATTATTTTTTAGCATGAGCCATCCTATAACTTGTTTCTGCTTTCGCAACCATTTAGGTATATAGGCATTAAGACGTCCCAGCAGTTCACGTCCTGATACTCTTAGGAGTTACCCCCTAAGACGACAGTGCTGTATTTAGCATAATCGAAATCACCATCAACGGTGATAATTACTTTATCAAATGGACACTTACTGATATCAAAGTTTTTACCATAACCTGATCCTAATATAGATAAGATGCCTTTTACTTCTTCATTAGCTAAGAATTTATCTCTAGATGTGCTAAATGCATTAGGCATTTTACCACGTATAGCATATATAGCTTGATATTTGCAATCTCTTGCAGTTTCACATGGAGAAGATGCTGAAAGACCTTCAACTATAAATAGCTCTAAGTGATCTTTATTCTCTGCCTTTACATATCCCTTTGGCAACTTAGTAAAGTCTCCATTATTATACTTCTTAGCAACATTTGCTCTTTCTTTATCAGCTCTGCTTCTAGCAAGTGCTACATCTTTTAAGAATGCACATACTTTCTGAAGGTCATCTGGATTTTGTTTAGACCATTGTTTCAATGCTTCTACTACTACATCATGCATGAATGGTTCTAAATCTTCATTCTTACATACATTCTTTGCTTGACCATCAAACATTACTTCCATATGACAAGCAGATACTGCTGCTACTAAACCTGTGGTAACATCTCCATTTGTTGCTTCTAGTTTAGATCTAGTAGTTGCTAGATATATCTTGTTCATATAGTTCTTAAAGAAGTCTTGTACTCCTCTCATGAATCCTTTAGATGGAGTAGATTCTAATGTATTTACTGGAGTCATATTAGCAAAAGTAATTACATTAGCACTAGCATTAATATCTTGAGTGAATATCATTGCTATATCTGCTTTCATTACTCCAGTATCTTGGAATATCATAATAGGTTTGATCATTGGTTTCTTAGTCATTCTCATAAGATATGTAAGAGTACCATCCACATTAGTAAGCTCTTTATGGATAACTAATTCTTTTCCATTTGGTTTAGGCTTATGACCAATGAAGTCTATCTTAGCACCTTGTTTGAGTAATGGTACCAAGTTCTCTAAGAACATCAATACATCTTCACATCTTATGGTAATATTACCCATAATAGAGAAGTCTGGAACAAATCTTACTATGGTTCCATGATCTTGAGATTTATTTGGTCTCTTCTCAGGACCTTTCTTATATTTAGAAAGAGGTTTACCTTCAGAGAATTCGATAACACCTGTAACAAATCCATCTTTCTTATTATAGGTATGAGATTCTACTTCAAATACAGATGATACTGCATTAGTACATTTAGCACCAACACCATGAAGACCTGATGGATAGTTTCCTTTTTCTTTAGTATAGTTAGTAGATGTATGCTCTCTAGAGAATATTCTAACCAAATCATCTACAGGACACCCTCGACCATTATCTCTTACTATACATCCTCTAGTTCTTTCATCATATTCAACCCATACTTCTGTAGCAAATCCTCTTTGGATTTCATCAGTACCATTTTGAATTACTTCTCGTATACCATTCATCCATCCTTCATTTCCTATAGAGGATAGATACTCACCTGGATTCTGTCTAACCGAATCTACAAACAATTCAATTGTTTTGATTCCCTTAGTATAGGAATCCATGTTATTTAGAAATTCCTTTGATATCTCCTTTTTCAAAACTATTCTCCTTTCTTTAGTCAGAATAACTGAGTCACCAAGATGTTTATCTCTGTTTTAAAATTTTAAAAAAGAATCACAGAGAGGAATAGATCCTCTCTGTGATAAATGCATGATTCAGATAATTGTTAATAACAGTTAAAGAGATTTACTTAAGCTTTTGCAGGTTCCTGCAGATTCGGATTCTTCGGTGCTTCAGGCATCGGAGGAGTCTGAGTATTTGCTACAGAGGGACCAGGCATAGCTACATTCTGTACAGTCTGAGCCTGCTGAGGCTGCTGTACTACACTAGTGAAATCAGGCTGAACAGTCTGATTATTCTGTTCTACATAACCAATGGGATTAGTACCCATCTGAGCTACACCACCAAGACCATAGGTCTGACCAGCAGGAGCAGTATTAGCTACAGTCTGCTGATTGGGTTGAGGTACATACACACCATTCTGCTGTACAAACTGAGGCTGATTAAACTGAGCCATAGCAGGAGCGGCAGGAGCATATACAGGCTGTTGGTTAGCTGCAAAATACGGATTTACACCACCAGTCTGAATACCATTGAACATATTGAAATTACCACCCATGCCACCAAGCAGTGCACCAAGAGCACCAAAGGCATTGTCATTACCATACTGCTGATTCGGATTGAGCTGGTAATAATTGGAGGAATTCTCGAAATACTTCTTTGCAACCTTCCAGAGCTGAGGTACTTTACCAATAAGACCAGCAATGATATAGATCTCTTTGAGAGCCAGAGGCACATTGCCATAATAAGTCTTGATGGACTGGAAGAGATCGAGGAAGTCTCCACAAATGCGTTCTACTTCTTCATCAGTCGTGTTAAGATCAAGCAGATTCCACTCTGCACCACAAATGTTGCACTTTACACGACCACTACCATCTTTTGTTTCTTCAATGGAATAATGACCTTGGGTATCTTTATGAGTGCAGATAGAACGAAGATATTCTTCGCGAGTTAACCGACCCTGGAAACCTACAGGCTGTTTCTGAAGTTCTGCAATCTGTTCTGCAGACAAGAACTGAACATTCTGAGATTCAGGAGTTACTACTTGTGCAGGTTGTACAACAGGATTCATCATGGGATTATAAATGGGATTATAACCACCCATAACTTGTGCCTGCTGAGCCTGCTGAACTACCGGGTTTTGAGCGACATTGTTGTTGTAAAACATAAAAAATACCTCCATATGATAATTGATTATTAATCTGGGTATTCGCTTACGCGAATATCCAGATCTTCACTATAATAGTATATAACTGAAATTTCGAACCCTCTGCAAAATATGGATATTTTGTAGAGCTTCCTTTGGGTTCGAAATTCCAGTGACCTAAGTAGGTTACACCTTAGTCTAACCTGTTGTAAATTATAATTTAGAATGCCATTGGATGAACAGTAGCATTATATTCATGAACATCCTGATAGTGTCTGGTTGCCGGATCCTTACGCTTATCAGTCATAGTCATGTAAGATCTATTTCTTGCTTTTGGAATCTGAACTGCATTATCAGTATCAACATACAGAATCTTCTTGATAGCAGCTTTTTGAGTATCTGGCATACCAATAGCAGTAGCAAAATTATCATATGCTTCTTCTGTAAGCTGAACTCTGATATTCTGAATTTCTCCATAATCTACACAAATACATGTTCCTGCAATGGTTGGTTTATTACCAAATGACATTGCTGGAGATGCAGCATGAAAAGTAGACTCAGTATTATATACAAATGCATAGAATACTTCGTTACTATCATCCCAGAAAACTGTAGGATTATTTGGATTATAAATAACATTCAGAGAGTTATCGCAGACTACATGAATCAAAGACTTAACTGTCTTTGTAGCATCTGCTGGATCACAATTCTTATCCTTATTATAAAGGGTAAATGTAGCTTGCTCACATTTCTGTCTTAGCAATTGTACTGTAGCTTTTTCCATAAGATTTAAATCCTCCTTAAGAATGAGAGTATTCATAAATGATTATTAAACTGTTTATGAGATACTCTCTTATTCTATTAAAGGATTAAATTCTTTGCACCCTTCATAAATGGATTTCCATTAAGCTGAATAGATATAGTGACTAAGAACTGAGGGTTGCACATTTCAGGATGTATAAATCCATCAGGACCCATACCAGAATCTCTATATTTTACTATACCTTCCATTATAGTAGAATATGCTATATACTTAAGCTCAGCTTTTTGCATAACAGCACCAAATACAGGATTGGCTAATATAGGTCTAGTATCAGGATCTTGTGGTCTATTGGCAGCAAATCTTAATGCATCTCTACATGCTAAAGTTTCCAATACTTTATTTTGAAGATCATTTATAGCTTCTTGAACTATTCTAGGATCTCCTATAAAGTATTGATAATATTTATTCTGCTGAAGATTACCAAATGCTAAATCTAAGTATAATACTTTCAACTTAGCTTGTATATCAGCAGTAGATGCTTTAGCAGTACATGTAGGACCATTAGCATTTAGAAAATGCTCAAAGAATTTACTAGGCCTAAGTTTCTTGTTTAATGTAGAAGCTTTTAGTGCTCTCATTCTTATTCCTCCTTATGGCATACATTTAGCCATTTCTAGAGCTTGCAATTCATCTTGATATTCTTTCTCAAACTGATTCATCTTGGAAATATTCTGGACAAATGTTACAACTCCTTCTGGAGAATTATAGAAATCATTATTATTCATCATCAGGGATTTCATTTGATCTCCATATTTAGCAGCAATATTAATTTTTCTATCATAGTATTCTTTGTACGTCATCATATCACTTTACCCCTACCCCTTTATTGATTTCTTTATTATATATCAGATTCAAATCCAACTCAGGATAGAGATCTGAAGCATAAGCATCTAAATCATCAACAGTAAAGTTAGTCTGAACTTTCTTAGACTCTATACAATGTCTCATAAAACTATACACACTAACTTCTTCACCAAGATGGATATGTCCTGTCATAATATAGGAATGAATAATATCAATTCCCATGCATTCTCCTTCAAGATATCCAAATGCTCCATCTCTTCCTCTTATAGAGATCCAACGACCTTCATGACATTCATCATCTCCAGGATTATCTACATCAGTCATAAGAATAAGATATGGTTTAGATTCAACCATATCAATATCTTCAAACTGATTAGTATTCGGATTAATAAATTGAACAACAGATTTGAAAGCTTCGACTGGTTTGTGTAATGGCATAGTAATTCCTCCTAATAATAAAAAACATTTAATTTACCATGAGTTTAATAGTGATGAGCATTAGCTCATCACTAATCACTCATATGTATAGTATATGTTTGAAATTTAGTTTACTTTTACAAACAACCGTACTAATATATAATGAAGAATAGGGTTGCCTCCATTAATACGGTTTGCTCATCCGTGGATAGTTGTCCTTTCTGATAATTGATTGTTATATACAGATTTTCATGCTCGTTTTCCTATTCTTCTCCCATAGGTCATGGATGGCCTATGGGATACTTAATGTCTTATACAGATCTACCATTGATAGATACTACAGATTTAAGAATAGGAACTTGTATACCAAGAGAAGGAATAACATAGATGCACTTCTGTCTAAATCTAGTTATACCAGTATAGTTTAGTCGTTTATTAATATCATATCCACCACCAAAGTATTCTTGTAGATAGATACCATTAAAATACTGACTACCCTGAGATAGATGAGTAGTAATAGCATACCCAAATTCAAACTTCTCTCCATCTGGTCTATATAATGGATTACCAAACTCTTTCATACATTTCCTAGTTTTATTATCTGCTACGAAATAAGGATAGTCACAATCTATACTTTTAAATGTCACAGATGGAAATAAGTCTGGTATAAAATCTAATTTGAATGTGCCTTTCTTAGTAAATGTAGATATACTAGGCATACTAGCAACTGTACCAGATAAACCATTAGTAAGATTTACTCCGTCTAACTCTATCTCCCAGTTATTTTTTCTACATATTACTCTTTCTCCTAACTCAGGAAGAATACTATGCTTTCCTAATATATCCTTTCTGATATGATAGTTATAATAATCTCTAGTCTTATTTAAACCACAGATTATAATTCTATACTTTGGAATGATATGATCTTCATACTGTTCAAACATATCTCTTGGTAATACAATTACATCATTGAAATCTCCTGGAGGTATATCTTCTCCATGTAAAATTCTTTGAGAGAATTCTACTATAGCAGAATACTGTGCTTGTCTCATTATCTTAGTAAGAAAATGAACCTTATCTGGATTGGTTAGAAATAACTCTTTATCCTTTACTGGAGGAAGCTGATTTAGATCTCCGCATACCAATACTTTAATACCAGTTCTAAATATATCCTGGCCCATATGAAAAGGGACCATAGATCCCTCATCAATACAGATCAATTTTACTATATCACTATTTAAACCAGCATAAATATATCTAAGTCTTTTTCTAGATTCTCCAGTATAAGGATCAGTTATTGTTTCTTCTATTGGTTTATAGAGAGAAGAATGAATAGTTTTAGCATTTACAAAACCATTAATCTTCATAACAGTCGTAGCAGAACCTGTATATGCCATAGCAGCATATTCCCATTCATCTAATCCTAATGCATCTATTATAGCATGCATAACCAAAGACTTACCAGCACCAGCAGGACCACTATATTCAAATACTTGATCACTACTATTATAGAACCATGAGACAGCATCTTTAATGATATTCTGTTGTTCATCAGTAAGTTCTATATTCATTTATTTGCCTCAAACCATTCTTTCTCAAATACATCATACTGATTCAACACATCATCTATCATTTTATCAGTCATAGATTCTAATCTCATAAAAGCTTCAAGATACTTAGTTGAATCCTTATAATGATTCTTAGTAACTATTCTAGCTCCATTACCATAAAGAATAGCTACATATCCATATGTATCTGTTCTAGGAATCTCTGTAGTAGAAGCAGCAAAGATTTGTGTAGCTACTATCTCTGGATGTACCTCTTCTACATATTTCTTAAACAGTTCTTCCATAATGATTGGATTATTATATGGGTCAAATACCAGATCATTAGAATGAACTATACCCATATTAGTATATCTTAATACCTTTCCTTTAATCATTATATAATCAGGTTCTAATGGATTCTCTTCTGCATCTACTATATATCCTTCAGAATCATATTCTAATCCAGTAACTCTAAGAACATCATTTATGAAATGATCTGATAATTCAGGATTAGTACATAACTTAGATTTAATATTGGTAAGGGATTGGATTTTGGGTTTCTTTTGTCTTGGCATTGTGGAATTCCTCCTAATACTTTTAAATATAATATATCTCTACATTTCTTATTCCTAAGACAAAGGGATAATGAAAGGGGAGATATGAATGGCTAATATTGAAAATACTACCACTACAGAGATAGCTATTCTTATGGATGATCATGTAGATAAATACCATCCAGGAATTCAAGCTTTTAAATTACAATCTGTAAATGGTTTACAAAATAATACTAGAGAACAGCAAACATTCTCTATCAATATACCTAATCTTATGAATAAAGATCCTATAAACATTGGTAAGATAAATACCTCTTCCATAATTAAAATTAAACTTCCTAGAGAAGTTACTAGAGATTATCCTAAGAAATATATTCCAGTAGGTACTAGATTCATAGTAACATTCAACTCTGGAGATATAACCAAACCAGTTATAGTAGGGAGAGAAGAATAATGACAGTATTTCGTGCAGATGTTAGACTGCCTTCAGATACACATACAATATCAGAATTTATAAAAGTTGGTAATCAAAATAAAGCTAAGATTGGATATCCAGATTTATCTTATATAGAGAAAAGAGATGGGATGGAATATGTGGTAAAGAATACTATTAATGATTATCTTTGGGAGTTTAAGAGATATGCTAAAACTATTGTTTTAACTAGTGATGAAGTATTAACATACAGATTTAATCCAAAGAAACTAGCATTTGATATATATGGTTCTACAAGATTATACTATATAATCCTTCTTATGAATGATATGTGTGATGTACATCAATTCAATCTAAAGAACAAAACTCTTTTACTATTAACTCCAACTCAGTTATCTGATTATCTATCTAGTGTATATAAATCTGATATGAACTCTATTGCTAAATTTAATAAAGCTCATGAGAATGATGTAGTTTATAAACCAATACTTCCATTTAAATAATATAGTAGTATGGGGAAACCCATACTACTATATTATTCGTTATTGTATCCTTGCATCATATGATGTATCACTGCATCTATATACTCATTATATTCTTCATCAGATATATTCTTATATTTCTGAGGAACATGTTCACATACTACTATACCTTCTGGTTCTTTCTTATCATCTTCTACTATCTGACTAAACTTAATATCAATCTCCTCTTGTTGTGGTGTAGGTTGAATAGGAATATTTCCTAATCCTGGTTGCTCTACTGGCATTGCTGTATTCTGACTAAGAGCATTCATAGTAGGAACAGTTTGCATTTGAGCAAAATTAGAGAACTGATCAATTATATCATCTTCAGATATATCTAGAGAAGTCTTATACACTGGAGATGCTAATCCATAATCTTCCATAAATGCTATCTGAGATGAGTCATAATATGGTACATAGATACTAGTATCTGTCTTCTTCTCATCTATTGGATATCTATGTTTTACTAACTTCATACCCATAAACTTATGACGTAATCCTCTAGCATCTACCCATAATTCTGGAATGATGATAATGCTACCATCTAGATTTCTATCTATATTGATAGAATCGCCGAAATCTGCTCTAGTAACATTTTTGATTAGATTATGTTTAAGCTTAGATCTAGACTCATCTGTTACTTTTACTGCACCTCTATTCAACTGAGATGCTGTAATAACTGGAATATTCTCTAAAGTACCAAATGTCTTAAAGTCATTTACTACAGTACCTAAATCTTGATACTGGTCTTTAGTCCATACAGATGGTCTAATACGCATAAGATAATCTTGAATCAAACAAATAGGTTCAAATCCTTCATCTTTCAATTCATCACTAAGTTGATATAGATAATCAGTATTTACAGACATAACAGGTTTGAACTTAATTACTATCTCTATAGGATTATCTTTACCATATTCAAACTGACATCTTGCAAATTCTGCTAATGCCTCATCTGCATTGGCACATTCTTTCAGTTCTTTACCTCTAGTGATTATATGATATATAGCACAGATATATTCTATAACAAAGTTTTCCATGGTCAATAAAACTATACAAGGTTTCTTTGTTGGATCCATAGTCTTATAATCTGCGTTATATTTCCATATCTGATACAATAGATTTTCTAGAGTGACTGTCTTACCTTCACCTGGTAATCCAAAGAAACAATATACTCTACCTTTTTCAAAACCTCCTCCTAACATATTATTCAAACCAACCATACCAGTTTTTAGTTTATAAGATGGAGCTGTAATGAACTTATGCACATCATACAGACTATCCTTAATACTAGATAATCTGAATAAAGTAGATGCATCATCTGTATCAAACTTATTCTTTCTCATATCATTATTGAAAGATCCTACAAGATTCATTATAGGATTAAACATTTGATTCTTTACTCTGAAATCAGAATTTGTATAGTTCTCAAATGTATCTCTCATCTTAATGGCATAGTTGTCCATAGTCATATTATTACATATCTGCTGTATGGTCTGTTCTATAGAAGATACTGTTTCATCAGATAAGTCTGTTAAGAATGGTTCTATTGGTTTGATATCTATTAAATTATCTATCATAGATAGCATAGTTAATCTACTAGCTCCATTGTTCTTAACTCTTATACCTAAAGCTACTTTAAGAAATGTAAACTTTAGAAGCATTGTTTGAGTCTTGAAATTAGTTTCATCTAGACAGTCTATAACTTCTTTGAGTTTCTTAATTGCTGCTCTATGTATATTAGTATTCTCCGCAATAACATAACTACATAGATTCTCCATAATAGGTTCGGATAATCCATAAAGTCTTGCCTCTACAGATTGCATTGGTTTAGATAGATCATTTCCTTTAAATTTCTTTCTTCTTTCTTCTTGTGTGCTTTTAGCCATAATAATATCTCCCTTACTTGATTCTCTCGTACTAATCTGTCGAGGATATTTTTGATGTTTACAATGCACTGATTTCCTTGATGAATGATTTTAGTAAATCTGTAGTCCAATATGATATTCCTTCTTTACTATTTATAAACTGCACTAACTTATCTTCTGGTGTAGAGTTATCAAATAGATAAGAATACTTATCATAATTCATATTCATTTCTTCTAGTTGCTTTTGTATTCTATGTTTCTCAAAGTTTGTTTCTATCTTGATATCCTTTCTATTAGCAAATACTGTCTTCAATATAGCTATCTTATCTAGATCTTCTACAGTAAATCTTACTCGTATATTATCAACTCCTTGAGCTTTAAGATTATTTATATAATCAACCATATATCTAGGATCTGCTTTAAGCATATCATCTAGATTAATAGTCTTATACACAAATGATTCTATCTCCTCCATATGAACCATATATTGTCTAGTAGCTAGATTGTGTAGCAATACTAAATATCCTTTAGGTTCTTCTTCACCATGTCTCCAACGTAAAGGAGATCCACAATAATAGAAGTCTTTCTTATAGATATTATGTATATGCACATGACCAGATATGATAGGTCCTCTACATAAAGCAAAATCATTCATACAGAATACTGGTTCTCTTGGAGAATCTAAATCAGGTTTATTCTTCCCTACTATGGATCCTACAAATGTACCATGCATATAACAAGCATCATACATTCCATTCTCAAATAAGAATCTAGCATAATATTCATATCCCTTACCATATTCTTCTGTAATACAAAGAATCTTTTTCCCCTTAACAAAAAGAAATTGAGTATTCAAAACTAACCTTAGATCAACTCCTGACCCCACGAATGGAGTAAAGAGTTTTAATTGATCAGAATCATGAGAACTAGTACCGTTTAAGATAATCAATGTAGCATTCTTCTGAATACATATATCTACTAAGTCTTTTACAAACATCATAGCATACATTACAGCATCAGAATTAGCCATTAACTTTCTATCAAATATATCTCCATCTATAGATACTATATCCAATACATTCATTTCTCTCAAATGAGACAAAAATTGATCAGAGAGTATTTGATATTCTTTAAGAGGATCTACTACACCAAAGTGTAGATCCGCTATATGTGCTTCCATAAATACTTCTTGTGGTCTAATAAATTCAACTACGTTCTTTAACATATTGACTCCTCCTTATCTATCATTATAATAGTATATGTCTAAAAATCATATTAAAGAAAAAAATACAAGGATGTGGAGTCCTTGTATTTTTTGAATGCTTTATTTACATTCATCATTGTCCGGATCATCCCACTGTACCACGATATACGGAAGTGGATGAGTGGGATTTGCCTTAAACATTGAAACTTTGAAACCAGCAGATGCTTTTAATTCGTGGACAGCATCTCCAAGTACATCTTTTGTGCACGTGATATCAGGATTGATTTCATTTTCTTTTTCTTTAGAAGATGCAGCAACTTGAGCCATTGCCTTCATAATGTCATCAGCTGTTGCTTTTTCGTCAGATGCTTCTATTTGCTTGTATAAAATAGTAGCATTGAACTGAGCTTTGTTCATAGCATCTTCGATCTTAGAAACAATGACATTGATAACGTCTTGCACATTTTTGTCATGTTTCTCTTGTTTTCTTTTAACAATTTCTGCGTAAACTTTTGCAGAAACCTCAGATGCTTTTGCGGCGTTGATAGAAATGTTGAACTTTGCCATGATAAAAGACTCCTTTCTATATTTACACGTCTACACCTAATCTCCGATGTAGATCTTGTCTTTATCACGGCTATAATATACATTTGAAATATACTAGTTTTACAAAAAAGATAGTAAGGGAGAAATCCCTTACTATCCTATTCAATTTACATTAATCTTCTTTTTCTAACTTTGTGATATTATAATACATTGTTTTTAAAGAAACTGTATGGAGGTCAACAAACTTAGGAGGAGTATCGTCATAAAGATCATATGGGTCATCACGCCTAATATAGCGCATATCAGCTTTGAGTTTATCTGTAAGACTTTTCTTGATTTCCATCATCTTATCATATGCTTCAGAGCATTTAATGTTGATAAAATCTTCAGGAATAGAAGAGAAAATCCTGGATAGTGTAATTGAAACATCACAATCTTCAAAGCAACCAATTACACCATTCTCATCAATAGGTGTGCTCATTTTGACCCATATAGAATCAGTATAAGATGTTTCAATAGTCAAATCCTTTTTGCCTAATAATGTAGCTGCAACTAATGATATTCGTGATTTGGAACTTTTGTGATAGTTATCAGATGCACTGCCAAGTATTACATTAAATATACTCGATACAAAATCTTCTACAGCAACATATGCAAAGAATGGAAATTTAACAGTCATATTGTCTTCCCTGAGTTTACCAGTTTTAATGTCAAGGTTATATGCAGAGTTTACTATAAAATTAGTCTCGAAGACATCTGGATCATGTGCATATGATCCTGTATAGACTGAAATGAAATCAGGATCGTTTTTGTCATCCTCTTCTGGTATATCCAGTCCACTGGGAATCCAACTTTTGATGATTTCTTCTTTCGTCATGATATTTCTCCTTTACATAGTTCCTCTGCCTTGAGCTGTAGTGGAATACAGTGTGTCCTTGAGTCTAGACTCAATCTGAACAAGTTCTTGTTCAACTTGCTGTCTCTTAGCTCTACCTTCCTGCTGGATACGAAGAGTTTCTTCTATAGTAGTAATAAGAGATTCATTTGCTTCTTTAAGACTCTCTATATCTACTATACCTCTTTCAGACTCTCTAGCAGTTTCAATGCTATTAGTCTTCAGCATCTCAGCATTCTTCTTTATCAACTGATTGGTCATATCAGTAACAGACCGATTCAGTTTTAATACTTGAGCCTGTCTATTCAGACCAAGAGATACACATACACTCATCTTCCAAAGAGGAAGTGTATTATTGATAGTGGTCTGTACTCTATCAATCAGCATTTTATCATTATTCTGAATAAGTCTAATCTGAGGAGCAGTCTGAATAGAAATGGTTTTAGATATCTTCAAATCATGAAGTTTCTTTTCAAATCTATCTACCATCTGTTCAAAATCTGCTACAGCCTGATTAGCCATCATATCGCCAGACTCAAGAGCTTGCTGTTTAAGAGATGGCAATGCAACTTCTCTCAATTCTACAAGCTTCTCTTCACCAGCCTGTATATACAGTTGAAGGTTCTTAAAGTATTCATAATTCTTCTTGTACAGGGTATCATAAATCTTTATATCCTTCATCATCATATGCTGAGCCTTATCTAATTCAGATTCGATTCTAGTAACCTGAGTAGATAAAGAATCATATCCTCTAATCATCTTCTTAGAATTATCTACCAATTTACCTAAGAATGGAATCTTAGAAAGGAAAGTATTATTAGACTTATCAAAGTCTTGTACTTTTCCTACTAAGTCATTCAGCAACTCACCAACATGACCAGAATCTTTGGTCTTTACATTTTGAAGTATAGAGTCTGAGAAAGTAGTAATGTTTCTCTGTGCTACATTACCAAACGAAATTACTGAATTAGTATCAGTGATATTAATAGAGTCTTTGATTCTATCAATCTCTTTTCTATCCTCAGGAGAAATCTCTGCTAACTCAAAATCGTTTTTCACAGGCATAGTTTCCTGCACATTCTGAATAGCTGTTTCAGAATTAGGAACTGCTTTATTAGCAGCTCCAGACATAATATCCTCTAATTTGTACTCTGTTGCCATAATACATGCATCTCCTTATTATATTTATTATTCTATAAAAGTAGAAATACCAGAATAATCAACCTTCTTACCAGATGATATTCTTCTTTTTCTTTTATTGGAATCATACCAAGAGATAATTTTAGCCCAATCTGCAGAATCAAAGAAAAGATCTAATCCTTCATTGGCTAAGAATTCTTTATCTCCTTTTATCAATACTTTAAATCCTTCTCCAAGAGATATTAAGTATGGGATAAAAGTCCAGAATAGAATCATTCGTATTAAGAATGTCTCACTCTGTACCATATGTTTATGGAAAGAGAATATTCCTGTAGGAAGCATAGCAAGAGCAACATATTTCATCCTAGTCTCATGTATTTTTTCTACATCTTTATTCTTAGCTATATGATCATACCAAAATTTAGCATAATCTGATTCTATTTTACGAATCTCAGTTATAGAAAATCTACCATCAATAGCTCTTGATAAGGCCAAACCATACTCAATCAATTCTTCTTCCACCTCTGGGTCTACATACATCCCATACATAGGATGCATAGGATCTTTACATACTTCTTGTGTATTACTACTATAATCACTAGATTCTTTTTTCTTAGTGGTTGTTTCTTCCATTTCACTAAGATCTATACTATCAAGTCTATCTTCAATATCATCATAGACTTCTTGAACTTTTTCCCTCCTAGCATTTGCTTTAGTAGTATCAGTTTCATGTAGATTAGATACCTCAACGCCTTGCTGTTTCATATCTTCTACTAATACAGCTAATTCTGCATTGATATCAATATGATCAGTATCTGTAATCTTTTTATATTCATTATTGAATATCTCTACAAAGCTTATCAGTACATTCCGTATATTGGATTTTGTATTGATAAAATCTTCATCTACTACTACTGATGCTGCTTCATCCATAGAAGAATATTTTCGACAAAGCATAACTGCTTTGTCTTGATAGTGTTCAATAAACTTTCTAGCAGTAAAAATCTTTTCTTGATTCTTATTAATATGATTGATGATAGTAAAAGAAATCTCTGCTAGCTTAAATATAGCTGTAGCTAGTTCTTTATCTTCTTTAGTTCTATCTATATTAGAACTAGCCAACCTAAGGGTATTCTGGTCTTTAACAGCTTTTTGTAATAATTCTTTCTTGAATACTTCAGAATCATTCTCATCCATTTTGCTTCCTCCTTTGTTAAAATTGACTTCTTTTCCATTAATAAATACTCTACATGAAAGCATCACCCAATTCGTCCTTTCTTAAAATTCAGAAAGAGAGTGAGAGAGGAAATACTCCTCTCTCATAAACAAACCATGGAGATGCACACAATTATATATAAGTATACACACTATTTGCTTTTAACTCTCTATCCATAATAATAGTATATACTTATTTTCATTTTTGAGTTGGTTGATCAAAAAACATACTAATACCTAATTCGAGTTCTAATAAAGACAATACCATTACAGATAACATCTTGATCAAATGAAATGTCATATTTGTAAAACTATTACTATCATCTTCCTTAATAGCAGAATCTAATAGATAGTTAGGATTGCTTATATTTCCATCTCCATCTATCTTTATATACTTAAATTTTAGTAAATCTGCTGTCTTAGCATGAAATTCATCTTCACAGTCATATATTGTTTGTGTAAGTTCACAAGTTCCATCTAATAAGTTTACATTAGCTTTAGTAATCGTATACTTATTCTCAAATGAGTCAAATGCCTCTGTTGATCTACATATAACATTGAACCAATCCATTACTACATTCTCATCTGTAGTATCTAAATCTAGATTAGATTGTATAGTGAGTTCATTTTCTTTAAATACTCTTTTTATAATCTCTTCGGTATCTTTCTCTGCTGTAGCAGCATAAGTTAATAAAAACTCTATAAAGCTTAATAAGACAGGTATTATTCTATTAGGATACTTTTCTACTGTCTTTAAATATCTACTCATAGAATTCATAGCAAACTTTTGTATTCTAGGATACTTCCAGTTCACAAAATACCATAACTTAATTTTATTGATAGTTTTTTCAAACCAAGTCTTTTGAGTACTCATTGCCATACCAAGATTAGATAAAGAGTTTAGAAACTTCATGTACATGGTAAACAACCTCATTAATTGCCCTTCATCATTTTCTTTGTTCCAAAACATGATTAAACTCACCTTCCAAATATTTGATGTGATAATACGAATATAGTAAGGACATAAAAGTTCTCTCACAAGTATCTATATACTCCTTATGTTGTGGATTCATAAAGTCTAATGTATATTCATTATATGTAGGAGATGATTTAGACAGCTGTAAAATTACAGCTCCTCTTAAATTAGTATTATGAACTTCTCTAAGAACTTTATTATATGCTGCTAACTGAAGGAAGTATTTATAAGTTATATGATTAGAAGTCTTAAAGTCTATTAACCATGGTTCTCCATTGATAGATAATAGTAGATCATAAGTACCACCATAATACTGACAGATTAAAGGAATCTCTTGTCCTAATATCTGTACAGTCTGATTAGATATAAGATTATTCCACCAGTTAATAAATGCCATCATAGAAAAATAAGGAGCATCTTGTAAAATTCTATTCTCTTTTAGGAATATCTCTATTCCATGATGAGTCTTACTACCATAATTACATGCTTCATTTAACACATCTCTATATTTCTGGTGTTTGAATCCTAAGTTATTAGCCCATATAGTTATAGCATCTGAATGAATCATATCAGATATAATAGATGTTACTCTAGGTACTTTATTTCCATTGAACGAATAGTCTGAAACTGATTCAGATAGTTTAAACTCTAAATCATCTATGTCTTTGAACGAGAATTCATATTGCATGTTGTTGCCTCCTATATATTTACTTATCTTGAAGTCTTCATTACAATAAAAAACAAGAGGGACTAACCGGACTAACCCCTCTTGTTAATCTTATTTTTTATCCTTTACACGATTTTCAATATACGATTCAATCGCAGTAAATAGACTATTATCTTTAAGCAATACAGATTTGGCTAAACCAAGATGATTGATATTATAAATATAAGCATTAACTTCATCAATAGTTATATTGAATTTTTTAGCAATCTCCTTTTTCTTTTCTTCTACCTTCATTTTTAATAATTTGGTGTTTTTATAATATTCATTTTTTTCATATATTTGTTTAAAGAATTCTTCTTTTGTTTCTGCTTTACTATAGATATTATGTATTACACGATTACCTTTAGGAATATAGACATAAACCCTATGTATATCTCTAAAGTTTTTATATGGAGATATATCAAATTTAAACGTATCCCTAATATCACGTACTTTACGCTTTGAACCTTCTCTAATTTCATTAATATATTTGGTCCTAACGAAATGATCTATTTCTTTTAGCTCTTCATCAGTAATTTTTGATGTATCTCGTTTTATACCTTTTGATTCATATAAGTGCCTTCGTATAGCTGCAGTAGTAGCATCATAGTCTAAATTTAATTCTTCGCATAACGCATGTAATTTAGCTGGGTATTTCTTAGATCTGTTTAAGTTTTGACATTCTAATTCTATTTTTTCAAAATCTTCATCTACTAAAGACGTAAAATTTTTATGCAATTTAGAATAAACAAAATGTCTTAATGTAGATCGTTCCATATTATATTTACTACTAATAACACTAATCCTTTCTTTAATATTTTTCATAATCGAAGCTTGTTTTAGATATTCTCTTGTTTTTTCTAAATCTTTATCACACTTTCTATAATATGCAAATTCAATATTATAAATACTAAGATTTGGAAACTCTTTCATTAAAATATTTCGAATTCCTGGTTTACTACTCATCTCTTATCAACTCCTCATATAAATAGTATACAACTAAAAAATAATTTGCTCTAAAAATACAAAAAACATAGGGATTGCTCCCTATGTTTTGAATAGATTGATTGATTAGATAGTTTCTAACAATGGTTTATCTGGATGAAGAGAATTATACTCTTTAATACAAGCAAACTTTACTTCTGAAAGTTTGCTTTCATCAAAATGAATAGAACTAACCACTCCAGCTTTAGCAAGACGATAACGGATCTGACTGTAAGTCAATCCACACAAATTTCCCATGTAATTGAAAAACTTGTGATACTTGGTTTCCATTTCTCTTTCTTCTGTTGTCATTTTTAAATACCTCCTAAATCTGAAAACATAATTTTCTTTTCATCTCTATAATATATATCTATTTCTAAGTTTGAATAACAAAAAACAAGAGGGGATTCCCTCTTGTTTTATTTTTAATGAGCATCTTTAGATTCAAATGACTGTTTAGCTCTATCAATGATAACATCAGTACAGTGCTTTGTATCGAACATACCATGTTCTTTAAGCTCTCTGTAGCAATCATCATATGATAGATTATATTGATCTACCATATCATCAACAAAGTTTTTTACATGAGCTTTGCACTGACGTTCTCTAAGAACATTCAATACCTTCTTTTCATCATACTCACAGGATTCGTATATCCTATCAACATCCCTCTTTCTATACCCAAGTTCTGTTTCAATAGAGTAAATCTCATCTTTAATAGCCATTTTAACTATTCCTCCTTTCTACCTATCAATAAAATAATATATAATTATTTTAAATTTTATTTATCACCCATTTTCTTTCTGTATTTAATTTTAGTTCTAACTCATTAAGCTTTTCAGTATCAAGAAAGTCTAGCTTACTCATATTTAATCTACTCCAAGCAAAATTAAATACAGTATTTTGTGATAAATTAAATTTTTTACATATAGCATCTATATTAGAATTTATCTGATCAGCATTTATTTTTGTAGTATTTAGCTTTTGTCTATGTTTAAGGTATTTTTCAATATTTTTATCAAATTCTTCTCTTGTTTTAGAATGTCTATATAATTCTATTGTTCTTGGAACATTAAATCCTTTGGCATTAGCAAATGCTGTTACTGAGCTATGACCGTCAAGATCAAACTTCAATGGTATCATTCTATAACTTATCTTCTTTGGTTTTTTATATTTATCTCTAGCATAAATATATATTTTATCTATTTCTTCTTCAGTTAAATCTTCAAGCTTTTTATTTTTATCTTTAATAACTGAACGTTTTATAGAATACATAGTTTCTTTGTTCATTTCTATACCTAATTCATTTATACGATTATGTAATTCTTTGATTCTCAAACGTGATTTATAAAATTCTTCAAATGAATATCGTAAATAGAAAGGTTTGGTATTATTTTTATTTATATATCTATCATATAACATTCTAACATATTCTCTATCAGTTTCATTATATTTTTTCATAATATAATCTATTGAATCATGATTAGCTTTTGTCTTTTTTCTATATTCTAATATACGATTCATTCTAAATTCAAATTCTTTTTCATCATAATTACTTTTTATCAACATTGCTGTTACATTGTTTCTTATTAAAGAAAATTTCACTACAACATCTTTTACAGTATTACAATCTTTAAACATTTCTCCTTTAAATCCTTCAATATAGGTATCATATTTACTTTTACCTCTACTCATTTTCTTTTCTCCTATTTCTTGACTACTAGAAAAATTATACATTATAAAATTCGAAAAGATAAGTATTAGAGCCAAAGCTCTAATACCTTAGTTTTTATTCAATTACCATAAAACTAGATAAGAACTTATCTCTTTCCAAATTTACTATTACCATATTATCTAATGTAACTTGAATTCTAGATGAACGTGGATCGTTCCACCAATACCACTGTTGATTAGGATTCAATCTTAATTCCATTACTGGAGTAATAATAGTAGAATTAGTCATAGGTTGACACAATCCAGGATTGCTCATACTATGAGTTACTGTTACAGTAAATCCATCTTTAACTACTTTCGTTACATTAGTAGGTGGAGGAATAAGACCTAAATCAAAATTACTCCTACTCATACTACTAATTGGTTGAACTCCAATCATAATAATCACTCCTTTGATTAATCTTCCCAATATACAGCAATTAGTGAATCTTTCTTAGCCATATAATGATTTATATCTTCGATAACACAATCTTTCCATTCTGAATTACATTTATCCCAATAATACACAGATAACCATTTTCTAAAATACTCTATTGCTTCATCTAAGTTATTAGTAACCATTTCTTTTCTTGGGCGATGCCAATAACTATTAATGAACTCTTCGTAAAATGGAAACTTCTTAGTCCATAACACATTAAGTGGAATTATTTTAGATTCATTGTATTTAGGTTTTACTATGGAGCTATATGTTTTTCCAATATAATCTTTCTCAATTTTGTAATACGGGCAAATATAATTAGAATATGCTCTCTTTCTCAGATAATATGTATTGATAAAGGAATCATGTCCATAATAAAATTTACGTTTATCCAATGTTTTACGAGAACCTATTTCCCAAATAGCTGGAAGGGATAAATTATTATCATATTGAGTCCCATCCTTTTTATAGAACTTGTAATCTTTATCAGTATACTTTATCTTATTTCCAACTATATTCCCAATCAATTCATCTCTTGCAAATTCTACTTCTAGTGGTTCATATATTCTTAAGGTTACAGTACACCGCTCCATAGTAAATTACCTCTCTTTAAAATCCTAATTGATCTTTAATATACTTAAAATCTCCCTCCAATTCTTTAGGTAATAGTCCTCTTTTGAATAAGATATTAGATAGATTATTGATTAATCTACCAGCATCTCTCCTTTTAAAGAAGTTCCTTTGATCTGTATCAGCAGCTATTCCAATATCATATTTGAAATCATTAATAGCAGATGTTAATCTTGCCATTTCATTTGCATCTGCAGTATATACTTCTTTCACCTCTTCTGTACCTGGAATAGTTACTTCTTTTAATACTTTCTTTACTTTAGATCTAGGCATTTACATTCTCCTCTCTTAATCTACCTACAATAAAATAGTATATATCTATAAAAAATATTAAAAAAGAAACAGGATGTAGAGTCCTGTTTCTTTTTGTATTTAAGCATTGAGGAAAGCATATTTGTATTCGAAATCGAATATATGTTTAACATGCTTGCAGAATTCCTCCTGCTGGTATTTAGAGAAAGACTTTGCTGATACAGTCATTACTGTATTTTTATCACCTCTCTTTGCTATAATATAGAAATAAGTATTGCCTTCTTCAGTATCATCAACCATGTTAATTTCTTCTAACTCGAATTCACCTCCTTCTTTTTTGAATAAGTTTAGATCTTTCTTGAGATCTTCCATGAATTCTCCACAGGAGCTATAGACCATTTTCTTGCCACTATCAGTGGTGACAAGACAAGTTCCACTGTAAATAAACACACCCAGATATTCTTCCAGTTCTGCCATTATTTCTTTGGAAATCTTCTTGCTCATGATAAAGTACCTCCTTATTAAATATATGAACTAGCTCATCTTGACTAGTTCTTCACTTTATCACTGCTATAGTATACAAGTAAAAAAATTAAAAATGACATGATATGGAAGAGAGGAGATCTGGTTCTGACTTCAGATCCCATGTGTGTATGTTAAATCAAATTCCCCAACTCAATTTTACTGCTTTTCTTCCACATCACATCACTATTATAGTATATAACTATAATTTGGTTTACTTTGCAGAATCAAGATACGTTTTTAACTTATTTTCAAATTCTGCTTCAGTTTCACAGGTTTCTCTTATGTACTTAATCTCTTTCCCAATAGTATTCAATTCATTCTCTATATTAACTATATGAGGATATGCAAATTTTGCACTTTCAAGAATAGAACCTGTAGATCTAATCATTTTTTCATTAGCTTCAGAAAGACTAGTAATAATCTTTACTAAGTCCTCTTTATCTAACTTCATTAAAGCTTCTTTAGAAATTTTCATTTGAATTCACCTCCTCTCATCAACCACCCATAAAAATAGTATATGCCTAAAAATAAGTTTACTAGATAGATTATATACTAACGACATTTACATAAATTGAGATCTTATTATTTCATAAGGGAGGAATATATACAGATGAGCAACATCAAAACTTATTCTGATACTTATCTATATCAGAAATATCCTATTTACACAAAGAAACTTACAGATGCTATTATGAGAGATCCTGTAATTGAAAAGAATACAGATACATTCTCAGATGTAGAGTATGTAGTTAAGAAAGCAAGAATCTCTGATTCTTTAGTAAACATTCTTAAATCTAGAAATGTTATTCTATTAGCATGTGAAGATCCTCTTCCTAGAGCATTTAAAGTATTTGCTGCTAGAGATATGAAATCTAAAGATAGAGCACTTAGAATCTTCATAGATTGTACTGGTGTAATCACTAAGTCTAAAACTTCTATGGATTATACTGTGAATGAATCTAAACTTCTATCATATCTATTATCTGCTGGTGTTACTATGGCTTATCATAAAGATGCTAGTATGATTACTAGAAGAAGTGCATTAGTTACTGGTTCTACAGAAGCATTTGCTAAATGCTTTACTTTCATTATAGATTATCTAACTAAAGTATCTATTCAGGAATCTAGTAAAGTAAAAGTAATGTATCTATCTTCTATGTATTTCCTAATTGGTCAGTTAGGATTAGATGAGTCTAGAGCACAACCTATTGCTAAGAAGATTGCTGGTATTTCTGAAAGAGAAGCTACTATGCTAGATATGCTTCTAGAGAAATATAGTGTACCTAAAGGTGGAAATACTAAAGATCATTCTCCATATGAGAATATCAAAGTGTTTGTATCTGCTCTAAGAGAAGTAATGCATTTTAACGCTAAAACTATTAGTGTAGATATTGTAGTAGAAAGATGGATGCACTCCTATGGTGTAGGAACAGTATTTGCATTAGAATATTTCCCAGCATTCTCTGCTATGATGACAGATGCTTATATTGGTGGATACTTAAACTCTCAGAAAACTATAGAGAAAATTTGTGGATCTACTATGGTTCAGTATTCTAAGGATGCAATCGACTTTGTAAGTAGCTTAGCTTAATGAGAAAGTAGTGATTAGATGAGCAGGTTCTTATTAAGACTAAATTTTGATTCAAATGGCTGTACTGATACTAGGATTGCTAATGTTGGTGAAGTAAACTTCGAAACAGAATCTGCTATAAAAGAATATCATCAAAGATCTGCATACTTTCCACCATATTCTCATGCAGGATTAAGATTCTATGATTCTAATAGTGAGATAAAAGATCTGTTTGGAGATATAGACAATCCTACTACAATATATTTTAAATATAAGATTAAGAGAAAATATATGAGAAGGGATATACTAACACCAATCATTTCCTATAGAGATGGAAATGCTGATGATACTAATATCCCATTCTTATATTTTAAAGATAGAAAATGGTTAGTAATAGAGATAGATAGTAATGGAGATAAACTTTATACTAGAGATATAAGCTATACTTTTGATGATAGATGGCATTGTGTTACTATTACTAGACTAAGAAAGAAAGTATCTATATTTATAGACGGTATAAAGAATACAGAAAAATTAGTAGACTATCCATTTACATTTGGAGATAATCTATACTTAGGATTATTTCATCCTAATGCTAGTACTACAGCAACATTTAACAATGGTTCTTTAGATGATTTCTGTATAACAGATAGTGTATTTTATTTTGAGAACTTTGTTCCTCCTACACTATATTGGAATGGTTTAGATTCTAGAGATAACTATTTCCTAAATGATTATTTCAATATAGATAATCTGGATCCTGATTTAGCATTTCAAATGGAAAGAAATAGAACCCATACTATTCAATCTATTAATGCTAATCAGATAGGAAATATACCATATAGAATGAAGATAGAATGGTATACTGATGATAAGTATTTTATCAATGACGAAGAGCTAGTAAGAGAAATCAATAAGAAAAGAGACTATACTATTCTTAGAATTTTTATGGTAGAAAATATACATATGTTTGTAGACGGTACAGAAAGATTTGGTGAATGGGAACCATTAACTGAAGTAGCTGCTAAACATACTATGTATCCATTTGCTCTATTTGTAAATAAGAACTTTATTCCTCTTAGTAGAATTCGTATAATCAAATCTGACTATTGGTATACTTTTATAATTAGAGGATTAGATCCCAGTGTAGAAGTTACTGATGTTAAGATGTTATTTATTCCCTTTAGTTGTATATATGAAGAGTATAGAGGAGAAAGACCTGATAAACAGGTTATGTATTCATTCAAAGAGAATGGTAAATTTACTACAGATGGAGCAGACTTCTACTATTATTTTGATAATGAAAAATACCCCAACTTAAAAGCTGGAGGTATAAAAGAAGAATATATCAATCCTGGTTTATTAAGTAATGATCCAGAATCTGATTTGACTATAGATGATACTCAATTAATGCATTATTCTTGGAGATATGGAAACTTTGAAGTAAAAAGAAATGATGGTACTTCTACATATGTATATTTCATGGCTTGGGATAATGGTTGGATTAAACCAGGAGATGTAGTACTTCTGTATGTAGGTAATACTCTTATTCCACAAGAGAAATATAGAATTGTAGGATATGATCTAATAGAGATATTTGATTATTATACCATGGGTCTAGATGGTAGATTGATTACAATGTGTATAATAACAGATTGTAGAACAGATGGTTGGTTATTTGAAGACTTTACTGATACTAAAGTAGTAGAAGTAGAAGCTACAGAGAATGAACAGTCTGTATTCAAGATACCAGATGTTGATGATGGAGACACAATTCCATATGACCAATTCTTACTCTTCAAAGGATCTGTATGTTTAGAGAATGAAAAGAGATATAAGATAAATTATGACAAAGGAACAATAACTTTACTATCTCCTTCTGATTGGATGAGTATAGGAAGACATTTAACATTTGTATTTGTTAGATGCCATAAATCAGATGAATGGGGTCCAATGTGGATGAAACCTATCTTCTTTGAAAAGAAGATAACTCAAGCTGATCCTACTAATCTGATTACTACTATAGATATACCAAACATGTATAATATCAAGTATACCATGAACAATCTCATGGTATATAATCATAATACATTGGTAGTTCCTCAGAGATATAGAATAGAGAACAATCAGCTTATCTTCGTTCATCCTGGAGATGGTTTACAAGGAAATCCATCATTAATCTTTGTAGTTCTTAAAATGGCATCTCAGATAGAGAAAGATAATCCTAGAAATAAACTATTACTAGATCTATATAGAAAAGGAAGAAGATTCCCATTCTACAATCTAGGAATAGATAAGAAGATAAAGCTAACTTTAGAAAATATAACTGCATTTGATCAAAATGGTGAATATATTGATGATCTTATGGGTTGTATTTATAGTATGAATGTAATCAAACAGCTATACACTTCTGATCCTAATAGAGTTGTAAGATATATAACTATTGTATATCATGATTGGTCTGAAGAGAACTATGCTAATATAACCCTTCCAGATAACGATAACTTCATCAAACAATATCTATGTATGTTTACAGAGTTTGAAGAGTTAGATAAACATTTTGATGAATTCATTTCTGAATATGAGACTAAGTATAGACTTAGAGGAGAATCAGGAATAAGAAAGATTCATTTCCATTACGGAGTTAATCTAGCAAAAGAACTAGACTATCAAATCTATTATAATCAATCTAGATTTGATTCTGTATATGAAAAGAAAAGAACTGTAACTAGAAAGACTTTTAATACAGATACTCTAAATGATGCATTAAAAGAAGATACAGTTACTGGAAAATTCAATCTTAGTATTCCTCAAAATACTAAATGGTTTATAAATAATATCTATGATACTTATTCTCTCTTCTTTAAGAATGGAGAACTTATAGACCATGAAGAATGTGTATCTTATCTAGGAAACGAGTGTAAACTAAGTTTACCTTCTAAATTAGGTTCAGATGAATGGATGGAATCTATTGATTGTCATAAACAGTTAAATAAGCTAGAAGAATTACCTATAGCTATTAAGGGATTCAATCCTGATCCTATAACTAACTTTAATCCAGATCCTTATGTACCATCTGGAACCAATGTATATACAGAATTCAATATCAAATTCTATGTAACTGAATATTATGAGAGTGAAGATGAACTAGTAATTTCTGTTACTACTACATTGCCATCTGATGGTAATATAGCTATCAATGAATTACCTGATGATAGAATAGTAGAAATACCAATTACTGTAGATGCTGCAGGAGAGTGGGAAGATGATCTAATTGATATTGAAATAGAAACTTGGACAGATCCTCCTCCATATGTACCACCTGCTGGATGGAAAGGACCAGAATATTATGATATCTATTGTAAACTGGTTGCAGTAGCTCCATTTGATGATGACTTTGTATGTTCAGTTGATGTTGTCGCAGAATAAACACATAAATGGGATATGGGAATAATCCCATATCCCAAATTTTAGTAAAAGAAACAGAGAAAGGAGAGAAATAATATATATGGATTCTGAAATAGTAAAATATTATCAACAAGGGAAAATTACATTTGAAGATGAAAATGATCTTACAGCTCAAGAAAATGTTAGCACTAATTTAAATCAAAATATATCATTGACTACAATTACAGAAATTGAAGACTGCTATTCAGGAATAAAACCATATGTTGGATTATCTAAGATCGGAAAATTAGGATCTGGATATAGTTTACAACAAGATTGCAAATTTATTTGTAGTAAAGATACTAATGAAAAGTATAACATAGGCTCAACAACTAATGGTGGTAGTCTTAGAATACAATTAGCTCCTCAAATACCAGGAAAATCTAGTAATAGTATATATATTGAAAAAGGGACTTCATTTTCAATTTCGTTTAATTTTTTATATGATATTGACGATAATTTCAAAGGCGTAATAGAGATATTAAATGTATTAGAAACTGGAACGACAGATTCAAAAATACAAGAAATTATAAATAAATATTCAGATGTATTAGAAAATGGCGTTTTTTGGATTGCAATGCAAGATAATGCACTCTATTTATTTATTGATTTAAAATTTTATAAAAGTGTTTTAGAGAATTATTTAGATGAAACTTTTGAAGATAAAGCTCATCTATCTAGTATTTTTGTTTTTAAGTTAATAGATGATTGTTCAACCAATTTTAAAAAGGGTATAAATCATAATATAAAAATAGAAAAAACGCTTATAGAAAATGGTGGTTTTTTCACAATAACAGTAGACAACGATATCAAATTAAAACTAAAAAATCTCTTCAGCTGTGTAGGTTTTTTTAATAGTGATAAGATTTCTTTTTTGACAAATAGTGTTTTAGAGAGACATATTTTCCCACAGCCTACTAACCCTAATAATAGTATGTATCAAAGCTCCCAATGTTTAAATGCTTGGTTAGAAGACAATAAAGTCATTGGTACAGCAGAATATATTGGATATTATGCTTACTCAACACATCCTTTATATTTATCGAATCTTGTGAATAATGGTACTGATAGCGATCCAATATTTGAATATGGATCTTATCGTTTTAGACACGATTATCATAATTATAAAGATCATATTACGGGTATGAATGAACTAAATGAGTTTATAAATACCAACAAACCATTATATGAATCTTCATCATACATTGATAATATTGAATATAACCATATTTTTTATGTAACATTACAACATTACAATTTTTATAAAGATTTTCTTAATCAAATATCCATTCAAGTAAAAGAAAACACAGAAGATTTTGAAGAAATCATGCTCAATCCAATCACAATTCAAGTTAAAGAAGATATTTCTAAAGATCTACTCAATCCAATAGATATTACTATACCTAAAGCACTTACTCCAGTAGATCCATTTGAGATCACAGTAGAAGCTGCAAATCCATTCAAACCTATAGAAGAGATAGAGGAGTATATCAATAAGACTTATCTAGGAACTCAACAAGCAGCAGAAGATTTCCAGCTACTATATAAAGTAACTGAGTATTCCTATTGGCCAGTAGATTTTAGTATAGACAACAACTATCATATTCATATTAAGAAGAGTGAAGTATATTTAGGAGCTACATTGTATGCTTGTACGAATAAACAGTTCTTGTATGGTAAATATGTGATATAAGGAGGTGAGATAATGGCATCTGTATTTGAATGGTTTGAAATAACAAATGTTACTTTTGATAAAATAGGCACTTTAGAATTTACAGAGAATGCTGAACAAATATATCCTATACAACGACCAGATATAGGTTTTTGGAGATTTATTTCATCTCACGATTCATTAACCAAATCAGATATAGAACAAATGGCTATTATTAATTCTAGTAATAATCTAGAATTGAAATTTATAGATAAACCTAAAACAAGTTCTCTTACTAATAATAGTGGATTAGGTTTGATACTAAATTATTTTTCTGGACAACAATATGCTTGGAATTGGCATGTATTAGAATCATTATCTCATACTTATAAATACGAATTTACATTTAAAAGACCAGATAATGATGCTTTAATATTTACTTTTGGACCATCAGCATTTGATAGCAAAAATTCAAATTATGGATATCAAATTACTGCATTAACATTGTATTTCAAAAACAATAGATTTTATCTATATTTAGCTCAAACTAGAACAGATCTTGGTGGTGTAACACCACCATATGTATTTATTAGTCAAATAAATAATTCAGACGTAAGTGCTGGAACTTATCATACGTTTAGATTAGAACAAAATTATCCTTTTGGTGGAACAGACATAACAGTTTATTTTGATGATGTAAAAGTAATTTCACTTATAGCAGAAGATTCTGATGGGCCTGGAAATCCTGATAAATATAACTACAAACTAAATGGTGATAAAGCTAATCCAATATATTATTATGACCGTTGGTCTAAAACTATTAAAAGTGAAAATGACAATGATAGCACTACTGTATTTCCATTTTTTTATTGGGGAACATCCCCATACTCTTTATCATGGTATTCTGCTAATACTTGGAATTATAATGATTGGGGATATACGTTAAGTTTAAATGTAAATGTAATGGATACAATTGGAGATGCATCATCTCCAAGAAGAACAGATTATATATCATATATTAAAGATCCATTACCTGCTCAAAATAATTTAAATTTATCATTTCCATTAAATCCTGGAAATAAAATAGAACTTAAAAATATAAAAATTTCTGCCAAAATTTTAAAAACTGATTTTGAGTATAATTTTCCAATATCTATAGATGTAAAAAATACAGAAGAGTTTACTAAAGATCTATTCCCAATAAATATTGAAGTTCCATTAAATGAATATAAAGAAGATTTATTCACAATCACAGTTCCAGTAAAAGATGATTTCTCAGCTTCTTTATTAGATCCTATAAATATAGAAGTTCAATTAGATAAATCAGAAACAGATTTATTCAATATAACGCTAGATGTAGATGCACCAGTATATCAATTAGAACTAGGACCAGAATTTGTATCTGGGTGGGATGATAGAAAATACTTAGTATTTAGAAATGGTCATCTACTTCCTAAACAGACTTACAATATCATCATTCCTTCTCACCACAATAATTATCTTAAGAAGATTTTGTATTCAACTGTAGGATTTAGTAAAGGAGATAGAATAGAAGTATTCTATATAGAGAATCAAGAGAATTTTGCTAATGTTCCTTTTAATAGAGAAACTAGGGTTGCTAGTTATATTTACTATGCTAAGTCTAATAATCAAAAGCTTATTAAGATTCCATATCCTAATTCTTCTTATAGAAGATCTAAAGACTCATTCTATCTATTCAATGATAAAGGAGAACATCTAGACTGTAGATTTGACTATACTGTATCTGCAGATGGAAGATATGTTACTCTTGCAGATCATGCTAAATTGAAAGTGATGATGTTAGACTATGTAGTATTTACATTCTGCTATATTCAAAATAGATCTATTGATGGTCAAGAACAAGAAACAGATATGTTCGATACAGTAAATCTAGCAGAGATAGAATATGAGTATTCTTATTCAGTAGAGAATATAGATGATACTAGTGGAACTGTAGTATTCTCTCCACCATTTGATAAATGGACAAATAATACTAAAGAGAACTTTATGCTATTCGGAAACTCTGTATATATAGATCCAGAGAGATATGAGATTATAGATAACTCTACTATACAGTTTGTAGATCCTGAAGAAGCTGAAGTAGCAAATTCTAGAAGATATACAATGTGTATTCCAGTTCATCAAACTAAATTAGCTCTTAGTGCAGATACTCAAATACATTATGAGGTTGTAAGAGTAATTGCTACTAAAGATAAGCAGTCTGTATTTACTCTAGAGCTTCCTGATAATAGTACTTATTGGTATCCATTCCTACTATTCAAAGGATCTATACTCTTAGACGTATATGATCAATATGAATTTGAAGATACTACTGGTATATTAACTATAACAGATCCTGAATGCTATGTATCTGAAGGAAGAGCTTTAACTATAGTATATCTAAATAAATCATACACTGATATCAAGAAAGAGATTAAGTATGTTAAGATGGAATTTAATGTAACTCCTACTGGAATGACAGAGATTCCTCTATATCTATATAGGAATAAAGATATTAAATTCAATAGCTCAAATCTACTATTATTTGTCAATGGAGTATTCATAGAACCAGAAAGATATACAATCGAACCAGATAACTGGATTAAGTTTAATTCTATTCCAGAAATTGCTGGATATGATGAACCTTATGAAGATAAATCTTTCACTGGTATATATATAATGGCCTATGAAGATCCAGATTCAAATTCAGATGGATTTGATGATTTATATGGTCAGAAAGAAGTAGATCCTTCTGAAGATAATGATAAGACTAGATTTGATGAGCTATATTCTAGAGTAGAAAGAAAGCCTGAATAAAGGAGGTGAATCTTATAAATGGATGCTAAAGAAGATTTATTTGGTTGGTTTGATGTGAAAAGTTATGATGGCTCTTCTGATTTGAATGCTAGTTTAAATGTAGCTGCTGTTTCTGGCAAAGATATTTCTGGTACTTTAAAAGTAGCAATATATCACACAAAAACTGATCTTAATGGTAGTATTAATATTAATACCACCACTCCAGAACCTGCAGAATTAGAAGGTTCTATGGAAGTAAGTGAACGAGCTTATCTACCAGGAACTATCAATATCATAGGAAATATTAGAGAAGAATTATTAACTAAAGTAATAGTTCCTTTGCCAAATGAAGATCTAAATGGTACTGTAACTATAAGGTGCAATACTACAAAAGATATCAATATCACAATGACAGTTCCTCATCTAGAAATGGATATACCAGGATCTATAGTCATTGAGAGAGACGATACATATGATATTCCTATCAATGTAAGAGTACCAGAGAACGTCAAACCAGCTGCATATGAACCAATAGTAGGTAGTCTTATTATAAAGATACCATTCCCATACACTCAGTTTACTGATACAGAATTCTTCTTAACAGAATCTAAAACTAATCTATTTATTCCTCAGAGATATTATGAGAGATATGATGAGTATCATTTGCTCCTTTCTGATGAATTAGGATTGCAAGAAGATGATGAAATAAGATTCACTTTCTGTCACAATGATGCTAAGTTCCATATACAAAAGATGGAATTTTATTTTAAAGCAAATGGTAATGCTTCTTATTACTATCTAGATCTAATTATTCCATACAAGAAGAGAATAGAAAACACTAATTTAGCGTTAAAAGTCTTTGTCAATAGAAGAGAAATAGTTCTAAACAAAGATTATATGATAGATAACGAAACTGGTATATTAGAATTCATTAATGATGATCTAGCTCAATCACCAAATGATAGAATAGATATCTTATGTTTCTATACTGGTATAGATGATACTGCTGTAGCAGATCTTCCTATGAGTGGTTATATCTATTTAAAGAGAAATATGATAGATAGAAATTACAATAATAATCTAATGGCCACATTTATAAATGGTAAACTGATTCCTAGAGATAAGATACTTCATATCTCTAATAATATCTATAAGATCAAAGAAGATATCAAAACAAGACATGACCTGCAGATCCTTAATATGAGTAATCGTATAGATTGTATGGTTCCATTCTATAAACAAGCCACTCAATATCCTCCACTTGATAAGTATTCTTTCTATCCTCCAAGTGTAAATATATATGATGAAGATATCAAATATATGGAAGCTGTTATGCCTATAACTATTACAGTTCCCGAATTAGAAACATTTGGAAGACAGAAGATAACTATATATCAAAATCCAGTATATTTCTCTCCAGAATTCTTATTAGAGAATAAGGATAAATATATTTCGTTCATTCATCATGCTTCTTCTGAAGATATTCAATATGAACTATTATTCTATGAGAATGATACTATAACATATCCTACAAACAAAATGAAAGTTACACTAGAACTTCATATTAAGACACCATTTGAAGAGACTAAAGAAGAATCAAGATCCACTATCCTATTACTAACTTTCCCATATAGAATTACTGCTATATATGAAGATTATTGCTATGCTTGTCTGCAAATCAAACAGATTATCAATCTAGATATATGGAATAATAATTTCCTAGAATCTTGTGATGGAATCACTCTAAGAATAGAACCAAATAGAACTTATCAAGATCAACCTTCTGAAGTATATTTCCATATGTGGTGTAATAAATTTGAAAATTTCGAGAATGAACAAATAACCGTATTTGAGTATAGAATAACTGACAAATATGATGGTCTTGGCAATATTTCTTATAGTAAATTCTTATCCTTCAATCCAGAAGAAACTGTAAAGGATGCTATAAGAGCAGAAGAAAATAACAAAGTATAACAGAGGGGGTGTTTTAAATGGCTAAACCTGTAGTAGACCCAGATACTGGTGTCATAAATTTCCCTAATATTGTTTTCAACAATACAAATTGTTTCATGAGAAATTTATCTAAGTCTCTTTCTGATATGCAAGAAATAGGTTCTAAAAATATACCATTTAAAATGATGGTAATTGGTACCAACTCTGCTATCAATTTAAATATCAAACCAACTACAGATGATCCAAATTATTCTAATATAGAATTAAAGAATGCAGCAGAAGATCCAACTTATACAATGAGTGGATATGAAAGAAAAGAAGATACTTATCTAAATTCTACTGTGTATCTTATGCTTCAAAATGGTTGGACTGAAAATAGAATCTATGATTCTCAGAATAATATTATGTGTTCTCTCTTGTTAGGTGGTTGATAGTATATGCAATCTCCTAGAAAATATTATAGTGCTTTAACATTCAAAGATGATCCCAATCCAATTATAGATGTTAGACCTACAAATGAATGGGACGTTCATGGTACATGTGACTTTACTCATCAATCTCAATTTAGAGATCTAAAGAGCTTTACTTGTTTCACTTATACATTAAACTCTGAAGGCTATATAGATTCTTCTAATCTAGAAACATCAGATACTGGAGAATATTGTCTATCATTCTGGTTTAAAGCAGAGAAAGAAATATTTAATGTATATTATCATCTTAATCTAATGAAAGCTGCTCCATTAATTTCATGGGATAATGGATATATAACAGCATATGATGTTCTTAATGGTCTAATACCAGAAACCAGCACATATGCTATTACTATTCAAGATAATGATGATTATATTCAATTACCGTATCCTTTAGAAGATCATATGGGAGAATGGATTCATTTTATGATAAATAAAGATGGTAATGGATATACCAGAGTCTTTATAAATGGTATTAAGTATTTAGAAACTCCAAAATTTGATTTTGGTGGAAACTTTGATAATGTTAAAATAGGAAATACAGATACTACTGGTATATCTTATCCATCTGATATTGATATTAGTATAGACGAGATAGTATTTTGTAATTCTTGTATGACTTTAGATCATTTCTTTCCTTATCCTAAATACTTATATGGGTTCTATCCTCCAGTAGAAATAAAAGAAGTTAATACAAGAAATCTTCCATGTGGTCATACTAAATATGATAATGTGAATGATGCTGTTCTTATAACTAGACCAATATATTATCATCCTCCTCTTGGATGGGAAGATGATATGATTACTAAATATAGATTTGATAGAGAAGAACCATTTGCTACATCATATTTTGATAAATGGATGGGTAATAGAACTCGTCCTGGACATGAGTATAAGAAAAAATAACTAGATAAGAGTACGTGTATCACGTACTCTTATTTTATTGATATAGAAAGAAGAGTGAGAGAGCATGAATTATAATTATGAAGGAAAGGTAACATGGCATGATTTATCTCGTCCTATTCAAGAACTATTAAAAGGATATCAAGATAAGATAAACAATGTTGCTAAATCTGTAGAAGATCTTAAAGCTTATATGGAAGATAAGCTTAATAATGAGATTAATAAGCTTAAAGATGATCAAGCTAATCTAGAAGGTTTATTGGAACAAGAAAAACAAGAACGTATGACTAAAGACCAAGAATTAGAAGATTTAATATCTCAATTTGCTAGTTCTAATCTAGGTCTAGAAGGTGCTAAAGGTCAAGTAGTAAGAACCAATGCTACTGGTAAACCATTATATGCAGATGATCATTTCTTTGTATTAAGGGCAACAGCTTCTGATGAAGGTGTAGGAGTTTTAAAAGGAATAACTCCTATTACATTAGAAGATGTATTTAATAATTGGGAACGTAATGCGTATATGGCAGATAAAGGAGCAGGTTCTGGTGGTACTAATGATACTGCTAGTGCTAAAAGTAAATGGAGCTATGATGCTGGAGTAAAAGGTATAAGAAATAATGGTAACTGGAATGCTGTTGGCTCATTTGGTTCTGTTTTAAAATACGATAATTTTTGGATTAAGATGTCTATGAATTCTATGACTGGCAATGATGATGACGTTATTGGCTTCTATCCAGCATATGTATCAGCAGAAGATTCTCCCGATGGTCAAATTCATAATATTGCTGCTATTAGAATTGGTAATATTGCCCATCAATGGAATTATTATCCAGGAAACTTTGTATTAGTATATGACTTTGGTTTGAGTACTGAAATTGTATTAGCATATGTAGATAGAACTATTATGCCAGATACTATGTGGAAATCTAATTATTATACTTCTCTTTATGTATATCGTAAAGGTGGTACTATTAAAGCATGGTCTAATAATCCTCAAACTAATAGAACTCAAACGTATTTAGAAGATCCTGGAGAATATATAGAATGGTCCCTTCCTAAAACTAATCCTGGTTGGAGTACAGCTTCCTATGACATTATGAAACAAATGCTTGATGGTATTTGTAAAGTAGGTTTTATGACTTGCTCTAATGATTGTCGTTTTTATTTAGATGATCAAAAACACTTATTTGAAGATCCTACAATATATGATATCAATAAAGGTGTCATATATGAATATGATATGGAAAATGGTGTTTATAAAGCAGCTGCCGATATGGGAGAAGAAGAAATACCATGGAGATCATTGCTATATAACCCATTAACTGAAGAACTATTCTGGTATAAATATCCTGGAGACTATACTAAAGTAAAAATAGGTGGTGGTAGTTCAAGCTCTGGATCATCTAATGGTGGAGTAGGATTCCCTGATTGGAATAATCAAACAACTATGACACATAATGTTGAAAATACTATTGATGAAAATGGTTGGATACTTTGGATAAATAGATTGACTACTAATACTAATGGAAATTTATATATTAATGGTACGCAGGTTACATTTTTAGCAAATCAAGCAACAAATATGTATACTTCTGAATCAACAGTATTTGTTCCAGTAAAAGTTGGAGATGTGGTAAGATCAGTAGGACAATCTCCAACAACATTTATATTTATGCCATTTATATAAAATAAACTCTAGACCTTTTTGGTCTAGAGTTTATTTTCTTAGTACAGCTAGCACATCTATATAAAGGTATAGGTCTCTTTCTATTATTTTTTTTAAAAGGGATGTGTTTTATATGAGTAATACGAATACCTCCGGTGTTGATTTCATCAGCAAAGAAATTGAGAATCTGAAAAAGAAATTAGATGGAACACAATTAAAGCTTTACAATTCTATGATTGATAATTTAGTCACTTGTTGTAATGCTAAAGCAGGCACTGGAAAAACTACCGTAGCTACCATGGCAGCATTTGATTTGCTGCAAAAAGGAATCGTTACAAAAATTTATTACGTTCGTTTCCCAGATCAACTTATGCAGTCTCTTGGCGCGCTCCCTGGCGACATAGACGAAAAAGAAGACTATTATTTCCAACCATTCTATCAAGCATGTGAAGAAATTGGTTTGGATAGATATCATTTAGAACGAGATTATGTACCTCAAAATACTGTCAATCTTGAAACTATAATTACTATGCGTGGTATTAATATTAAGAATGCTGCTGTTATTGTAGATGAAACACAGAATGCTTCTTTTAAAGATCTAAAGCTATTACTTACTAGATTACATGATGATTGCCATGTTGCTTTGATTGGTCATACTGCTCAGATTGACAATCATAACTGTGTAAAAGAGAAAGCATTCATTCATTATATTGAGCACTTCTGCAATAACAAACAATGGGCACAAAGAGTAGATCTAAAAAAGAATTATAGAGGCAAGATCAGTGCATTTGCAGATGCATTGTATTTAGATGATAATGGAAAACCATTCGTTGTAGAATAAAAAATGAGGAGTCCTGTAATGGGACTCCTCAATTGTGCTGGCATATTATTTGCCAGTCTTTACATCAGTGATGATGTTGTTTACGATATTCCAGCTTATAACCTTATGAGAGAGAATGCGACTACGTATCTCCTCATATTCAGATCTGCTGATATCTACTTCAAAAGTGTCAGAAAGAGAAATCACCTTATTTCCGAATTTTCCTTTTTTGGGAAGGGCAGGAGTGAATTTGAATTCGATATTCAATCCTTTCTGGTCATAGTTATAACGACCAAGCTTACATGCATACGCATGTTTTTGGTCTCTTTCAGAATTGAAGGTAACCTGATCAGAAGTGTGGTCATAAGTAATAATAAACATGATAAAGTCCTCCTTTATTATTATTATGCTATACCTAATCTCTGATATAGCTTCACTTTATCACTGCTATAATATACAAATATAAATATTTAAATTTTCAAATAGTTATATACTATATACATGAGTTAACGTTAGGAAACATACAATTCTATTCTAAACTCAATTTATTTAAAGGAGGACTATTAATAGTGGTTCAGGAAGTTGATTATGAAGAAGAAGATGAGAGAAAGAAGTGGAATGATATCACACAAGATTATCTTGAACAAGTAGCTCGAAAAACTGAGCTTGCTTTTGAAGAAGAATATGAGGAGGGATTAAATACTTATTTCGTAAAAGACATTGTCATTACGGAAACTAGCAGAGAAAAGAAAAAGAAAGAAAGTGCTGTATTCAGAATTGAATTTAAAATTGAAGTCGGTCCTGAATATGGTGAAGAAACAAAAGAATGTTGTACTAATGTAATTTCACCAGTAGAGTATGATTCTACTAATATTACCTTATTCGAAGATAAGGTATATGATGCTATCATGGAAACTATTGGTGAAGAATTGGAGGATGATGTAAAATGAAACTGACTGAAGAATTGCTGGAAACCATTGGAGAAGAAGTAGAAGACGATTTGGAATTGTATTATGAGCAAGATAATTTCGAGCTCAATAGTTCTATCTCTCCAAGAATTGCTAAATATGAAGACGACACTTTCACAATTAATATTGGTATTGATTGGACCAATACTGATACAGGTGAATCATATGAGGAACTTTATCAAATGCAAGACTTTACAGAAGATGATATTCCTGATCTTAAAGAAAAGATGGTAGAAACTATCTTGGATAATATCCGTGGTAAATTTGACTAATAAGGAGTAATCCTTAACTTTATAGAATACTACCGTTATGGTAGTATTCTATTTTTTGTCAAACTTTTATATAAGATTCTTTTTCAATTATAAGGAGGGTACACATTATGATCACGAAGAACACCTACATTATCGTTTATGACAATTATGATTCTGTAAAAAAGGAGTATCGAGAAAAAGATCGTATCTTTGCTGCTACAGCTTTTAGTACCTGGGATCTTGTTAAAGCTGCTATGACCAAGATTTCTAATCTATATGATAAAGAACAAATCTTTGAGTTTGACTTTGATGATGAGAATGAGTTGTTTACTCTTAAAGTGCATGTATTATATGGATATGATCTGTATTTTAGAGTTAACAGACTTGTTTATGAACAAGATTTAGACGGGTTAGAAGTACAATGACAGAACAAGAAAAGATTAGAGACACGTTTGCAAGATTAGATTTGTTTCTAGCAACTCATTATTCTACTGATGAGGATCTTAATCAAAGAATAGAAAACAAAATTAAAGATTTTAAGATAGATGTCTTTAAATATGGGTATGATGAAGCTTGTGAACGAGCATTAAAAAGAAGGTTCGGAATTTAAATGAAAAAAGAAAAAGACGCAATATCAAAATTAAATAGTATGATAAGAATGGACAAAATGACCAGACTAGTCAATGAACTAAAAATTGCAATGCAACCTTATATTATGTATGGTAAAGGTGGAGCATGGGATAGAGAATTGACTGGTAAAACTCTAGAAGATTCTGAAAGAGAAGATAAGATAGATTTATATTACTATCGTAAATACGGAAAAAGATAAGTTTAAAGACTAGAGGGAAACCTTTAGTCTTTATTTTTTGTTTTAAATACTTTATAATAAGTACTAGAAGGAGGTAGAAGAAATCTTATGGCATTTAATAAAGAAAATAAAATAACATGGGAAGAACTAAGTCCTTCCCTACAAGAAGTGTTTAAAGGTTTACAAACTCAAATCACTAAAGAAACCGAAGAACGTGTAAAAGCTGATAATGAGTTATATGACGCATTAGCTTTACTTGAAGATAAATTGGTTAATCTAGGTAAACAAATTGACTTGGTTAGAGGTGCATCTTTCAAATCATGGTCAATTCGTTTGTGGGAAAATCACCATATCTTCACAGATCTGTCATTCTATGAAACTCATGATGTTCAGCAGTCTGGTGTTACTAACAAGATCACAGATAAAAGATATAACTGTATCTTTGGTATTATGAGTGGTCAGATTAATATTAATGGTGAACATCCAGGTTGGATTAAACATCAACAGCCATTTACTGGTCCTGATGGTGTAAGAAGAGTATATCTTGGTTGTGGTATTGCTATATCTGGTGGTGCATCTGTATACAGATCAGATAAACAGGGATTAGACTTTAATAGAGTTGCTATTCTTGGAGGAAAAGCAATATGGGACTTCTGTGATGCAAGTTCTATTGGTGCTGGTTTATTGGCTATTACATATAGCCCATGTGCGGTATATCAATCATTCGATGGAGTCAACTGGACTAAAGTTTTAACTCCTGGTGGTAATGTTAAAACTCTGTGTTTATTTAATGGTAGAGTTTTATGTGTAATTCCTGGAACCACTTATTATAGCTCTAATGGTACTAACTGGAGTTCTGTTGGTGGTAATGGATTAGGTGGTGGCTATAGCTACTCAAGATATTATGCTGGTAAGAGGGTATATATTGGCCAAGCTAATAGTGATTATGGAGGAAGAATATCAGTATCTACTGATCCAGATGGTTTTCATTATGAAAAATTAAAATATCCAAATGGAACTGTATGGAGTACAGGTAATGCTTATGTGAGATGGATTTGTTCTTGGCAACCAGCAAATTATAATGGTAAAGAATTAATTTGTTGGGGCACTGGTAATACTGGAACAGGTAACAGTCGTGCTGAATTATGGTGTTGGGATGAAACAGATGGTTCTATTTCATTATTATATGACTTTAATGGAAAAGATAATTATAACGTAACTAAACCATCTTTGAATCATGGCCATGCTCCTATTGAACCTATGATGGAGACTTCTGCTGGTTCTAATAAGTATGTTCTTACTGGATTTAGAGAAAGTCAAATTAGATACATAGAGCCATTTGTTAATGACTATACTGGAGAATCATTCCTACTTGTTGGTACTTCTGATTGTTATTTTTATAACCACCTTAAAGATAAAGATCTTTATTATCAGCTCCATAATTATACTACTCATGTATCTGAACCTCTTCTTAATGATTCCGGTGAAAAAGTTTCGTGGAAGAAACTTGATAAAGAAGCATGGCATATGACTGATACTAGTCATTTTGTACAAGGTGAACAAGTTCAATATGGAGATTTTATGGGTAATGTATATGCTGTATCTCCTAGAGATGAGACTAAACCATTTAGAAAAGATGATCTCTGTATAGCTCTTATTAAACATACTGAAGATACTCGTGTATACTCAATGTCTGTATTTACAGATCCTCAGAATGTTAAATGGGCTTATGTAGGAACTGGTGGAGGTAATTACTCTGGTAAAGGTCTACTTTATAGATTTGGTTATTCTGATATGCTTAATCTTATAGAAGCTGCTAAAATTGGTGCTATTTATCCTCCAAAATGGTCTAGACTTGGTACTGGTAAAGATGGTGTAAATACTAGACTTGTTCAGTTATCTACTCGTTCTTTTCTTAAAGTTATGGGTGGTGTATCTGCTAGAGATAACTATGTTGAATTTAAGTTTGCTTTTAATAAGAAATTCTTAAAATCTTCTGGCACTAACAGAGAACCATATATCAAACTTATTTTCAATCACCATGATACAGCAAATAACTATTCTATTATATATTATCCTCTTACTAATACAATCAATTGTATGAGAAAAGAGAATAATGTAGATTTCCCAGTTCCAACAGTTCAAGGGAAAAAGACATTCTATACAACTAAACCATTTGATCTTTGGGAAACTACTGATATGGAAGAAGGTTCAGAATCTCCAATCATGGGCCCATATTATATTCTAGCAGCAAAAGTAAATCCAGGATTGATGGATCCAAATGCTCAAATGAGTGAAGATATTTATCCAAATCAGGACCTTGATGGTAGTATAGATTTCTATTTCAGAAAATCTAATAACCGTCAAGAACATTGTACAGATGGTGATAGAATAGCTAGTTGGACAATTGACTATGCTGGAGGTGAAAGAAAGCATATAGGTAACTATGGTTTTGAAACATTCGATATTAATGGTCTAGTTTTCATATCAATGCATCAGATGTCTCTTGCTAGATATGAAAAAGATGCAATGGAGGATGGAGAAATTGTCTTTACAGTCAGCTAATCTTAATGGTATTAAAGTCTTAATGACTACTACCAGAAATGAATTAAAAAAACTAAATATTCCTAATTCAAGATTGTTTACTAATGATAGGGGCTATGGTGCAATCTACTATTCTGAAGTAACTAAAAATACTTATATTGGATGCTGTACTGTAGAACCTCCTGATTTAATTATGGCCACTAAAGAAGAGATTCCTGATTTTATTAAAGATCATATCTTTAGTTGTGCTACAGAAGATGTATTGAGTATGCATGATGTTAGACTCAAACGTAGATTAAATCGATTAGATATTGAATGGGAAGTAGAAAAAGAGTTTGATGAGTCTGAACAACTTAAAAACTTTATGAATGCTACTAAGAATAAACCACAGTTTGTTCTAAGAAGAATGTCTACTGCTGCTGATAAGTTTGCTGATAAATATGGTATTAATATTAAGACCACTCATTTTGATGCAGATGGAAAAATGGCAATAGATTATTATGATTTTAATAATAGATATGTAGTATCATATGATGTATTTGGAATTACTGATGACGGTAGACTTCAATTGTATTATGTAAGATGGTATGATAAACCATCACTTCAGTATGTAGAAGATCATTTCGAGAATGATCCTAATATTGTTAAAGTTGGTGCTATTGAATTTATTATCTGAATAGGGGGAAATTAATATGAAAAATAAAGGACTATATGCTATAGTCTTTGCTGTATTGGTTGCTATATTTGGATATGCTGGTTATCAGGTATCCCAAGATCAACCTATACCAGTTATTCAGCAAACTGAACAGAAAACTATTCAAGTTAAGCATGAATCTGGTATAACAGAAGTTAAAGTAAATCCACAGAGAATTGTAGTATTAGACTTTGGTATATTAGATACATTGGATACGCTTGGAGTAGAACCAGAAATGATTGCTACTGCCAAACAGTATACTCCAAAATATCTATCTAAATATACGGGAGATAATGTTCAAGATGTAGGTCATCTTAAAGAACCTTCTCTTGAAAAACTAGCAGAACTAAAACCAGATCTGATTATCATGTCTGGTAGACAGCGTCCATATTATGATAAACTTGCTGAGATAGCACCAACTATCAATTTATCTGTTGCAAATGAAGGATATCTTGATGCTCTTCATCAGCAGATGACTATTCTTGGTCAAATCTTCCAGAAAGAAGAGAAAGCAGAACAAGAATTTCAATCTCTTAAATCTGAAATTCTGAAAACCAGAGAACAAGCTCAAGCATCTGGTAAGAAATCCCTTATGCTGATTACTGTTGGTAATAAGCTTAATGCTTATGGACCTGGTATGAGATTTGGTTTCTTATATGATGAATCTTCTCTTCATCTTCCTACTGTAATGGAAAAATCTGATTCTATCGGTGTTCAGTCTCCTGGTGGCAAAGTAATCTCTTATGAGTATATTAAAGAGAAAGACCCAGACTATATCATGATTATTGATCGTAATGCTGCTACTAATCAGGGTGGTGTAACAGCAAAAGATCTATTAGATGTAGATATCATTAAATCTACTAAAGCATATAAGAATGATAAAATTATATATGTAACTCCAGATTTGTGGTATCTGGCCAATAATGGATATACTGGTACTTTGTTGATGCTTAGAGAGATTCAGGATGCTATTAAGTAAGGTAAAGGTGAGAACATGAATAAAAAATTAATTGCCTTGAGTGTAGGTCTAGCCTTTTCTATGAATTCTTCTATAGTATTAGCTTCTAATGAAGATAAGAAGATTGATGAAGCTGCTGCTAAGTTAACTGAAGAACCAGCTAAAGAAATGGCTCAAGAGGTAAAACCACTTACTACAGAAGAAAGAATTGCTCAGTTAGAAAAAGAAATCCAAGAACTTAAAGAAGCTAATCTTAATAATAATAAAGAGATAAAGAAAACCAATGATAAGATTAAGAAAGAAGACGAAAGACTTCATTTCTTTGCTACTGGTCAGGTTGCTTTATCTGGAGCTAAAGAAGAAGGAAAAGAATTCGAAGATACTGGTTCCGCATTGAAATTAAATTTTGGTGCTAGAGCTAAGCTTAATGACAATTGGACTTTCTCTTGGCTTACTAAGTCTTCTCAGGCTTTTAGAAATACTGGAGATAGAGGTACTCAGAATACTACAAATATTTATCTAAGTGGTAAAGATCTTCTCACTAAAGGAGATAGTCTTACTTTTGGTAAATATAGAAATGATGAGCTGTCTTTGCAGCAAGTTGGTAAATCAGAACAGACTGGTCTTAAATATACCATTCCTTTTGGTAAAGAGAAAGATACTTCTCTTACATTAATAGCTGGTAGACTTGGTACTGGTAAACCATCAACTTTCTTAAACCCAGTAATTGCCAATGCATCTGATAATGCTAATTATAGAGCTGCTATTATTCAGCATAACTTTGGTCATACTAAAGTAGCTTTAGCTTATCGCAGAGCATCTGCTATGAATGCTGTCAATGGTTATGAATTATATACTCAATTCCCAATTTCTGGTAAATTGAGTGGTAGATATTCATACTATAAAACAGATGCTGATGATACTGGAACTACTGGTAATGCTGGTCAGTATGCTGCACTGTATTGGGGTGAATTTAAACGTGGTACAGCTCATAGTGCAGACTGGTATATCAAATTCTATCACTCTCCTAAATATTCTATGATTGATGGTGAAAATCCAAAATATGCAGATTATAATATCTGGAAGATTGGTGGTACTTGGTCATTCACTAAGAATATTTGGTTAGAATATAATTACTCTATCTTTAATAGAATGGGTGGAGCTTCTAATAAGCTGACTAATAAACAGACTGTGGGTGCTACACTTAAATTCTCTATTTAATTATAGACCCTCTACCTCTATAGAGGTAGAGGGGTTATTAAAGAAGGTGATTATGTGAATAAAAAAATGATGTCGTCACTTGTTTTATTAGCATCTTTATCTATTCTATCTATATTTATAGGAGTACATGATTTTACATATGAGATATTGATAGAAAGTAGAATACCTAGACTAATGGCTGTACTTCTTACTGGTGTAGGAATGGGCATAGCTGGTTTGATAATGATGCAAATATCTCAAAACAAATTTGCTTCTCCATCTACTACTGGTACAATAGAGTGTGCTGGTTTAGGAATAATATTATGTACTGCATTTCTACCAGAGACTAAGATATTTTATAAACTGTTTATCATCTTTGGTATGGCTATGATAGGTACTAAGATATTTACAACTATTTTAGATAGAATAGTATTTAAAGATACTATGTTTATACCATTGATAGGTATCATGTATGGTCATATCATATCTGCAATAACTACAATGATAGCATATGATCAAAACCTACTCCAAGAACTTAGTATTTGGTTTGCTGGTGATTTCTCTGCTATTCTACATGGAAAATATGAATTACTATATGCAATTATACCTGCAGTAATAGTTGCTTATATATATGCTAATGCTTTAACTATTATAGGATTTGGTCAAGATTTCTCTGAGAATCTTGGGTTATCTTATAATAAGATTAAAAATATAGGTTTGTTTATAGTTGCTTTCTTAGTAGCTTCTATAGTAACAGTAGTAGGACAAATACCATTCATAGGATTGATCATACCAAATATCATCACTCTTATTAATGGAGACAATATAAAATCTAATCTACCATATATAGCAATCTATGGAGCTATATATGTATTGATTTGTGATATACTAAGTAGAATACTGATATTCCCATATGAATTATCTGTATCTCTAATATCTGGTCTATTTGGTAGTATAATCTTTATGTATCTAATCTTAAGGGGGAAGAACAATGCATGATTTTAAAACCATTTTCTATACCTCTATAGTTTTAGTTATTTCGACTTCTTTATTCTTCTTCTATGATCTTAAAGAGTCTATCTATGTATATTCTCTTAATATGAGATTAGGTCAAATGATTGGTATTCTATTAATAGGATATGCTATAGCTATTTCTTCAGTATTATTTCAATCTATTACTAATAATAAAATTCTTACTCCATCTATATTAGGATTCAATTCTCTATATCTGATGATTCAATCTCTAGTAATATGGTTATTTAGTGATACTAAGCCAAATTTCTGGTCTGTAAATGAATTCTTTGCATTTAGTGTAATATTAATGATAGGATTCAGCTTTATACTGTATAAACTACTATTCAAATCTTCAGTAAAGAATATATACTTTATTCTATTAGCAGGAGTTGTATGTGGTACTGTATTTAGTTCTATATCTTCATTTATTAATAGACTTATAGAAACAGATAGATTTCAACTATTTCAGCTTAAAGCATATGCTAACTTTGACTTAATTCAATCTAATCTATTACCAATATCAATAGTACTAATTCTGTTATGCTCGTATATTGTGTATAGAAAGATACCTGAATTAGATGTATATCTGATTGGTTCAGATAATGCTAAGATGTTAGGAATTGATATAGATAGACTACAGATTGTATCTCTTTGTGTTATATCTGTAATGGTATCTATATCTACAGTATTAGTTGGTCCTATTACATTCTTAGGATTAATAGTGTCTAATATAGCATATACTCTTCTTAGAAGTTATTCTCTTAGATATATATTCCCACTATCTATTATATTATCATGGATTATTTTATCTATAGGATTGATTATTACTCAAAGAATAGCAACATTTGATCTTAATCTTACTATGTTGATAAATGCATTTGGTGGAATATACTTTATCTATTTATTGATATGGGGGTCTTCTAATGATAAGAATAAGTAATGTTACTAAAGCGTATAAGAATAATCTAGTATTGGACAGTGTATCTGTTTCTATTCCTAATTCTAAATTTGTATCTCTTATTGGTCCTAATGGATGTGGTAAGTCTACTCTTATAAATTGTATATGTAGTCTTATAGACTATGATGGTCATATATTTATAGATGAAGTTCCTATTAAATCTATTCCTAAAAAAGAACTAGCAAAGAAAATATCTCTTCTTAAACAAAATTCATTTCATGATCTAAAGATCACTTCTAAAGAATTAATATCTTTTGGTAGATTTCCATATTCTAATGGTAATCTTACTAAAGAAGATGATAAGAAGATAGAAGAAGTTATACAGTTCTTAGAATTAGATTCATTACAATCTAAATATATCACTGAACTATCTGGCGGAGAAAGACAAAGAGTTTATATAGGAATGATGTTAGCTCAAGATACAGAATATATGATATTAGATGAGCCACTAAATAATCTAGATATGAAGAATTCTAAACACATTATGTCTCTATTAAAGAAATTTGTAGAAGAGAAGAAGAAAACAGTCATATTAGTAGTACATGACATAAACTTCGCTTCTATGTATTCAGATGAGATAATAGCAATTAAAGATCATGATATCTTTGCTAGTGGTAAAACTAAAGCTATAATCAATGAAGATGTGCTTACTTCTATTTATGATACACCTATTAGAGTAACTAATACAGATATAGGTATATTGTGTAACTTTTATAAATAAATTATTCCCTAGGAGTTTGCTCCTAGGGAATTCACATTTTGATAATAGAAATATGAATGGGGGATGGATATATGTCAACATATACAGCTGACGATAGAATATATTGGGAATTAATATCTCCTTCAGTCCAAGAACTCTTTAAGACTATTCAGTCTGAGTTTAATTTCTTTAATAGAAGATTACTAGATGAAATAGCTAGAGCTAAAGCTGCAGAAGATATATTGAAAGATAATCTAGATAAAAAGATAAAAGAACTCTTTGGTTTAGATGGTGGAGAAAAAGGACAAGTCTTAAGAACAAATAGATCTGGTCTTAGTCTATATTGCGATGACCATTGTTTCTTAGTACAGAAAAACTTAGATATTGATCCAGATTTCTTTTACAACTATGATTTTACTACTGGTAAAGCATTAGATTCAAATAACAATCTTATAGATTTGCCATGGAGATCATTTTATTATAATCCTAAATCACAAAAGTTTTGGTGGTATAAATTTCCTAATGATTTTACTGAAATCAAAGTTACTTTCTCTAGTGCAGATGAGGTCGATGATTCTCAAGGTGCTACTGGTGTTATGGAACTATTAGATATGGGAACAGATTTCTATGATGGTAAATTAAGATACTATAAAATATATACTAATGGATGGTGTGAACAAGGTGGCTCTTATGCTCATGTAACTAAAAATGCAGAAGATCCAACTCAGTTCGTCAATGCCAATTCTAGATATGTTCCATTAAAGAAACCATATCAAGATGCAAAATATATTATAACTTTATCACAAGAATTTTGTGAACTACCTAATGGTTATAGTCATAATAACAAAGCTGTTAGTATATTAGATCTCTATCCAGATAAGATATTAGCTGTAGCTGATGCTAGTAACTATATGCCTTATAGTAGTTATAGAACTGAAGGTTTTGTTGACTTAGTTGCATTAGGTTACAAGAGTTAATAGGAGAAGGTAATTATGTTTGAGAGAGAAGATAAAATAACATGGTATGAGCTAGATCCTAATGTGCAAAGCTTATTCTTAGGATTAGAAACTCAAAGAGATAATGCTAGACAAGCTCTTAATGATGAAATTGCCAGAGAAACTAAAGCAACAGATGATATTATAGCATCTATAGATACTATGAAATCTGATCAATTTGGTTTGGCTGGTATAAGAGGTCAAGTTGTAAAGTATGGTGGTAGTGGTCAACCATTATATGCAGATGATCATTTCTTTAAAATAGAAAAAGACATGGGAGTAGATCCTGCTATATTTTATGAATATGATATGGATACTGGTTTTTATACTACTATAAATGGAGTACAAAAAGAATTACCTCCTAGATCTTTCTTATATGAAGATTCTAGTGAAAGATTATGGTATTATGTAAAACCAGGTAAGTATTTTAAAATAAAAGAAAGATATAGTAAAGTTACAGATTCATCTACTGTATTCACTAATGCTAATCTTTATGATAGCGGTTTTGATACTTATGATCAACACGTAAGATATTTTAAAATATATGATAATGGTTGGTGTGAACAGGTTGGTGGTTATTCTCATTATCAACATGATCTTAGTAAACCAGATGATTGGATATATTACTACAGCAGATATGTAACTTTTGCTGTTCCATATAAAGATACAAATTATGTAGTCACTCTTGGCGGTGAAATATGGCCAAAAACTCCAGATCTATGTTCTCATGGTTATGGTACATTTAAAAAATTCCCAGAAAAAATGCAAGTATCAATTTGTGGAAATAAGGTAAATACACACTGGAGATTTTCCACATATCATGTTGCTGGATTTATTGACTTAGATGCTTATAAGCAAAGTAAAAAACCATAAGGTGGGGTGAATAATAATATGAATTTTGAAGATAACGTATCTTGGGAAGAATTTTCCCCATCTTTAAAAGAAAAATTTCAAGGATTGCAATCTGATATTACTACACTAGAAGAAGATTTAGAACAGCACATAAAAGACGCTAAAGCTAAAGAAGCTTTAGTTCAACAAGAAATAGATGATTTTAATCTAGATGATTGGAATTTAGCCGGTGCTAAAGGACAAGTAGTAAGGACAGATATAGTTGGTGGAGAACTATATTCAGATGATTATTTCTTTAACTTAAGAGCTATTACTAGTCCTACTACAAAAGAAGATATACAGGATCAAGATCTTATTACTCTTAAAGAAGTATGTGCTACTTGGGATAGAAGATCTTGGGGATCTGCTTTTGGTGCTAATGACTTAGATAGTGCTAAAAATAGTTGGCTTTATAGAGATGATATTAAAGCTATTGCTAATCGTGGTAATTGGAATTCAGTTGGTTCTTTTGGTTCTACAAAAAAATATGACTTTTTCTGGATAAAAATGTCTATGAATTCAGTAGAACCAAATTTTGTTGATGATGACTGGATTGGATTTATTCCTATATATTTAGATGAGAATGAGTCTCCTGATGGTCAAATTCATACTATTATGGTTGGTAGAGTTGGAAATTCAGCTCAGCAATGGAATCAATATCCTGGCAATTTCTGTTTAATATATGATTTTGGAAAACCTACTCAAATTATATTAGATTATATACCTAGATCTGTATTTGGCAATACTTTATGGAAAAAAGGATGGTATACATCTTTATATGTATATCGTAAAGGTGGTAATATTCAAGCAGCTTCTAGCAATCCACAACAAACTAGACAACAAGATTATCTTATGGATGACGGTCAATATATTAACTGGAATTTGCCAAAGAACAATCCTGGTTGGCCATCTGCTTCTTGGGATATTATATGTCAAATGATGGATGGCCCTGCTAAGATTGGTTTCTGGACTTGCTCTAATGACTGCTTATTCTATCTAGATGATCAGAAACATCTTTGGAGACCAAATGATATCATAGTAGACTTTAATACTATTTATGAATATGACTTTAAGACTGGTAAATATTTAGATGGTAGATCTCTCACAGTAGAAGATATACCTCTAAGATCTTTTGTCTATAACAATCTAACGGAACAACTATTCTGGTATAAACAACCAGGTCAATTTGTTGATATAAAGAAATCATTCGTTGTAGATCCTACTACAGATAAAACTAATAGTAGTGGTCCTTTTGGTTTAATAGATTCTGGTTATGATGAATATGATGGTCATTTAAGATACTTCCGTGTGTATACTAATGGATGGTGTGAACAAGGAGGTTATTTCTCCCATGTTAAAAGTGAAATGACCGATCCTTCTCTATGGGTTAGTACGTCAAGAATATATGTAAAATTTAAGATTCCATTCAAATCAGCAGATTATTTAGTCACATATGCTAATCATGCAGCGTCTGTTAGTACTGGTCCAAACTGGTCTATAGCATTAGTAGAAAAGAAATTAGATAGAATGTTATGTGGTAATAGTACGGCATCTAAAGGTTCATTCTATCATGCTGAAGGATATGTAGATTTGAATACATATAAAGATCAACCTCAACAACCAGTACAACCACAGCCACAACCTGTAAATACTGTTAAAACTTGCTATAATATGGGAGAAAATAATTTAGACTATGCTTATCCTTATCCAGGTCTTGTTCTTGGATATATTATAACTGTTCCAAATAACGTATCGAAAATATTAGGTTATTATAATATTCCAAATTCTAGTAGTGCAAAATGGGTAGATAAGCCATCTTCTGGTACAATGTATACATTTTCTAATCAACCAACTGTTACTCCAGGTCAAACAATCTATGTTATAGGTCCATTCCATAATTCTAAACATGCAGATGGTTATGTAGGATCTACAAACTATTATTTTGATAATTCTTTTTATAGTGGAGAAATATTCTTTATACCAGTTTCTCAAATGAGTAATGTATTTGGTCTTTTAGCTTTTGGTTAATATAAATTAAAGGAGGTTATAAAGATGAGAGAAGTAGACTTAACAGAACTGATGGATAATGCATATGCTTCTAAGTGGAACTTAGAACGAAAAGCAGCAGCTAATGGAAGAGATGTACAAATCTTCTTACATTGGACTGCTTGTCCTTATGGTAGATATTATCCTGGTTATCATGTTAATATTGATGATGATGGTACTATAATTTTAACTGCTGATTTAGATGAGACTCTATCTCATACATATATGAGAAACTCTGGTTCTATTGGATTGACTCTATGTTGTTGCTATAATGCTACTACTGACGATCCTGGTCCTCAACCACCTACACAAATACAGATTGAAACTATGGCTAAATGTATTGCAGTATTATCGGAAGCATTAGATATTCCTATAGATAAACAACATGTACTTACTCATGGTGAAATTGCTGATTGTGAAGATGGATCACCAATCTATTTTGATGGTAAATACGGCCCAAAAACAGATTGCCAACGCTGGGATTTGGAGGTCTTATGGACAGATGAATCCCCTGTATTTAATCCTTATGATGAAGAACATAGGGGTGGAACTATATTACGTGGAAAAGGCAATTTCTATAAATATAAATTCTATGGTCATTACTAAAATTACCAGGATAGCTCATATGAGCTATCCTATTGTTATAAAGAATATGAAATAACTGGAAAAAATCCCTGATATGCTGAACCATAATTTTTAACAGCACCATTTTTATCTAGACATATACCATTTTTTTTAGGATAATATATATAACTATTGCTATCATTTCCATTATAATTATAAGATCTGCCAATTTCAGTATATATTCTAATCTCTGTTTCATTAGTATGATTATCTTGATATGATACTGAATATGCCATGCTATTACTATATCTATAAGAATATTCTGAAATGAATCCATTTATTGTTGAGCCACGATTTGACAGATATCGCATCGTTGCTAATCTATTAATTTTAGTCTTAGTCCCATGAAGCCTTATATATTCTGAGCGTAATATAAACCATTTATTATTATGGAATGCATTTGAGGGATAATTTTCCTTTTTATTATCCCATAATTTATCAGCGTTCCAAGGAATAATTACTTTAAATATAGCTTCATCTACACTAATTAGTCTTATTTTAGTATTGGGAGTTCTATTATTTTCAATTCTTTTATTAAAGCTTTCATTTATATCTCTTTTAGTTATATTAAACTTAGACTGCAATTGGTCTAGCAGCCTAAGTGCCTCTTCCTTAGTAGTAGGTTCATTCATTTATATCTCCTCCAATAAATTGTTTCTACTTAGTTAAGTGGACATCCACTTAACTAAGTAAATAGATTGTTTTGATTAAAGATAGATATTAATAATAAATCTTCCTAGGGGATTATTCCCCTAGGAATTATACTTTAAAACATGGTACAAATGTAAGAATTTGTTGAAAATGTAGTGTGTGAGATTTATAGTTATATGATATTACATTTGTTATCTCATTTAAATAAGATGATTTATTTGAAGATGATGGTTCTATCATAGTACCTTCCCTACCTCCAACCCATGTTATATAATAAGTAAAAATTAGTGTTCCATTTATAATATTATTATTATTAGATGAATTTTGCACAAGCAATCTACTAAATTTCCAATAAGTATTACCGCTAGCATTTGGTTCTGGTTTCTTTAAATTTTGAGAAATATCATTATAATAATTTGTCTGGTATCCTGGTTTATTATAATTTGTTGTATTAATATCACCACAAGTTGGTATTATTGTATTATCAATGTTGTTACCATTTTTTTTAATTGATAATTGTCCACCATAATAATATCTAGTACCTATTATATTATTTAACGTATCGTTTAACATATATTTTTTATATTTATTATTAGCTTCATTCCACACTAGACAACATATAGTCTGTTTGTCTGATTTGTCAGTCAAATTAAAATCAGATCCAGCTTGTAAGTAATCCCCATTTTTTATTCCAAAAGATTTAGCTAATGAAGTCATTAATTGTAAAGCTTCATCTTTATTTTTAGGATCATTCATTTACAGTTCCTCCAATCAATAGATCTATCTACTTAGTTAAGTGGACATCCACTTAACTAAGTAGATAATTCAATCGAAAGAATATAGGATAGCTCATATGAGCTATCATCCTATATTTAAAATTTAAAACAAGGAACAAATGTAGCTAATTGTTGAAAATGTAATGTGTAATTAATAGAAGATGAACCCCACTTTTGTGATATATCTAAAATAAATGACTGCTTATCAAATTCGCATATTTTATTTTGATTATTAATCAAAAAAGATGCTATATCACTACCACCAGCTCTATTAAAAACAGCTTTTATAGATGATAATTGGTTGTTTACATTAAAAGAACTATTTTTAGAATCTTGGTTTATAATTCTGGTAAATTTTAGGTATGAATCACTACCAGAAATATAATTTTCACCAATACCACCATTACTATTATATACATTGTATTCTTGTGTAAATCCTGGTTTGTTTATATTATCATCTTGAACATGACCACAATTATCAATAATAGTGCCTTGAGATAAAACCTTACCATTTTGTGCATTTCTGATATAATTGCAATTATAATAATACCACCTATTACCAGTTATAGTATTTACAGTATCATTTTTCATATATTGTTTATATTTATTATGGGCTTCATCTGATACTAGACAGCATATGGTTACTTTACTTGCATTTTCATTATTTACATTTATATTATTTTGTAATATTTCTCTATTTGTTATTCCATTTTCTTTCATCAATGATAGTATCTGATCAATGATATTTGATTTGCTCACTTATACTTCCTCCAATCAAACGTAATTCCTACTTAGTTAAGTGGATGTCCACTTAACTAAGTAGATAACTCATCGAGATATATAAAAAATAATAGGGGAAGCTCATATGAGCTTCCCTATGTATTTATTCTTTTAGTTTATATTTCATTTATCCTTATCATACATTCTTACTACTCCTTCATATACGTTCTTTACTAACTCTTCTAAATCACTTTGAGTGATATCATACATTTTAAATATTCCTGCATGTAATTTTCTAAGCAAACTTTCTGTTTGTTTTTGATCAAGCTCTTCATTAACAATATTATCTATATAGATACTATGAGCTTTTTCTTGCTCATTGACAACAGAAACAAATCTAAATACAACCTTTTTCTTTGGTGGAGTATTATTTATTGGAATCAATCCTATCTCTTCAAGATCAACTCTAGATACATAAATATTATCACTTGCCAAGAAACCACCATTATAAATTAATCTAAATTCTTCATTGTACTTATCTTTTGACATTTTACTTCTCCTCCATATTTATATAATTATTCAAATTGAAACCAAGAGCATGAACTACATTTCTTATACTAGTTTTAAACTCATCCATCCATTCATCAGCAGTTTTTACATACTTATCATCCACCATATCATTAAATTCAAAGCAGAACAAGTCTATTATGAATCCAGAAGTGCGTTTGATATGACCATCGCTGTAGTTTAGTTCTAAACATATATTACCATCTCCAACATATGTCAATCTAAACTCCAAACAGTCTTCATTGTACATTTTTCTAAAAACATAACCAATCTTTTTTACATAGCCATATCCAAACTCATCTACACAAGCACTAATAGTTTCATATGTTTGACTATTGATCATATCATGAAGAACTTCTTTAGCATCATATATATCAAATGTTTTAGTAAGTCTCATGTAAAGCTCATCTACTGCTTGCTCATCTACACCTTTAGCATAGTTGAATAACACATCAATTTTTTGTATTTTTAGTCCTTCCATTACAAATACCCCACTTTCTATTCCTAAAGTCCCCATTCTAGCCTGAATCTGACATTAGGATTTCTTAAAAAACTCCACAGGGCAGTTGCCCTGTGGGAGTATACACACCATATCGTTTTAACCCTCATAATCAACGTATCTTAAATATTTTATCAGAGTTCTACCATAATTCTTCTTTTCTGATACATGGAATATCAAATCACCATTATCACAGAAAGATACTTGAATATAGTATTGTGGAAATACCATTCTCATTACACTAAATGGATCATCTTCTTTTGCAACCAATTCCAGTATTGTTTTACAATCTTCTAATGTAAATCCTTCTGGATAATCAAATAAGTATTTAAAATTATTGCTAAGCATTTTAAGCATTCTCCTATTTTTTATAGGTCCCTTTATGGGTCCGTCAAGATGAAACTCTTCTCCAGTAGTTTCATTAAATAAATGATAATCATATAAAGTATATTTAATACGTTCCATTTATTTACTCCTTCTTTAACCACTGAGGATATGGGCTAAATACCTTTATAGTTTCATATTCCTCTAACTTAGTCTCCTTAGTATTGGAATAAATGGGATCTCCATTCTCATTTGTTCCAACTATTTCAGGAGATTTAATGGTTCCACCTGGTATTATTCTTTTGATAAAAGATACATCACTCTTTTCTCTTCCTCCTAGAGACATCTTTCTTCCAGTGTGCATATAAGAATTGATAAACTCTTTAGAGAATGATATCATTGCTTTAGCATCATTAGTACTAAATTCATAATGATCCATTATTCTCTTAGATTCACTTGGTTGAACTCCGGTAGTATTAGTAATTATACCACCTATCATTTTTCTAATCTCTTTAGATGGATTATATACCCCTATACACCCATTCTTATTATATACTGAAACTTCATATGAGGGATCATTTAATATTCCCTTCATTACAGCAATCTCATCTTTTTGAGATCTAGTTTCATATTTTTTCCCTGTAGTAGACTCTATACGTTTCTTCTCTATCTCTTTAATGATTTCTTTTACATCTTGCAACTTCTTCACCTCTAATCATCAAAGAAGTATCTATACACTAATACGAATGGTAATAAGATCAAACAGAATATGAGGAACATAGAACCAAATACAACACCTAATGCTGCTAAAATAGCTCCTACTAAAACCATTGCTAATAGCTCTAGGAATAGTTTAAGACCAAAATATAAAATAGGACAAATCACAAAGATTAATAAGAGAAAGCCAGAAATGATAAGTACATCATCCATTCTTATCGCCTGTCTTTCTCTTGTCATCTTTTGGTAGTCTTATAAAATACACTGGTGAGATTGGTTTCTTTTTGGCATTTTTTGATTCCAATATTTCTCTTATTTGATCTCGATCCATTCGACTTATTTCTTCTAAGAATTTTGATTTACTCATCATAATTCCCCCTCATAAGCCCGAATCTGGATTATAATGTTGTCCCTCCCCTCATTATAAATTACATGCAGAGTTCTTGTTTGAATAATTTTTCTTTGATTTTATCCCATAACCCTTTCTTAGTTCCATAAAGTTCAATTACTGTACTAGAATCATCATGCACCTTTACATATCCTTCAGATTCTTTATTTGCGCATTTTATTTCTGTAGAATCTTCATCAGTAACTTTGTCTGCATAATAAGCACAATAGACTTCATATTCTTTGAAATCATTGTATTTACTCTTTAAAACTAATACTTGATCTTTCTCATTAAGAAGTTCATTATAATCGTGATATCTACTAAAAGAAGGATTATTAGGACAATAACTACATTTAGGAGTATTCTTATCAATAATTTCTGGATTATACCATCCATAAATTTTAAGAAAGAAAGTTTGCATACTAGCTATTTTAGGACTTTCTGATGCTGCATCTGAATCTTGTATTTTCATTAATTCTTTATACAACTGCCTCACTGTCCAATAACCAGTAAATTTAATTTTTCCTAACGGTTCCTGACCAATTCTTACCTTTACATTATTCATTTTTTCTTCTCCTTTTCTCTTTTGACTTTCGTTCTCCTCATTTGACGAAGTCTTTTTAACTTAGCTTTATAAATACCACATGTTTTACAGCAATCTTTCATTACAGTATTGCTGCATTTGACAAGTGGATTATGAGGACATTGTTCTGTTGGCACTATACATCACCTTTTCTGCGTATCTCCTCTAACTCACCCTCAATAGAATAGTATATATCTAAAAAAATTTTTACTAAAAAAGAATAGAACTAGTTAAGCCTCTAGTCTATTCTTTAAGAAATATAGAAGATACTTAGAAATAAAATACTTATGCAGCCCTATTAGAGAGAATAAGGCTTATTATGTCTGGCTACTAACATAGCCTTCATATTTTGAAAGTGAAGTTGATGTGAGTCAATTGTTGGGTATTTAATTGGCTCATTATCTTCTTCATCTTCTATAGGTTTGAACCTATAATTATTAAGTGGGTTTTTGATATTTGGGTTTAAAGTGAATCGACTCACTTTCATTTACCTTTCCTTTCTCTAGATAGGTCAATCTATCTAGGTATTTCTTCTATATCTCTCATAGATATAATATACAAATAAAAAAGAAAAGGTATACCAGTAGAGGATTATCCTCTACTGGTATTTTAACTGTACCTCTCTCTCACTCACCCTCAATAGAATAATATATCTCTATTTTTTAGTTTACTTATATAAAAAATAGATAGGGTGGACAAATCCCTATCTATTTTATAAAGTGGAAGTCTTTAGGGTAATATAAGAGAAAAATATCGGGAAGTATATTCCTCCCTCAGACTACCTCAATAGAATAGTATATAACTGAAATTTTGAACACTCTTCAAAAATATCATTTTATCTATTCCTTCCTCAGACTCATACTCATAGGAATGGTATATAACTAAAAAATTTTTTACTTTGCAAAAACTAGGTAGATCACATTAGAATAATCAGGAACTATTTAAGGAGGAGAAACTAAATGGCTTTAATGATTGATGAACTTCATCCTCTGAAGTTATACTCTGGTAATTATTTCTATAATATCCAGAAAGAAGATAGAAAGAAAGGATCATTAGTGTATCTAATGACTCCTAATAAACAATCTTCTATCAATGTAATAAATCATAAGTTAGGAAAGAGAAATCTTATTCTATTCCAATCTTATTTCTTAGATAGAAATATAGATTTCATTATAAATGGTAATCTAAGTGAAAGTAAGACTTACAATATCAATGATGAAGAAGTTATACCAGAAATAGGTATAACTGAATCTCTTATGATAGATAATAGAGATGAGATATCCTTAACAGAGAATGCTCTTATATATAATGGAGAAGATTATAAAGAAAGAATATTATTTCCAGATGATGTAGATGATATATTATCTGAAGCATCTCAGTATAAGACTAAATATGGTTCTTATAATCTTACTGCTATATTTAAGAATATGCTATATAAGCATAGACTTAAAACAAATAAGGATGTACTAAAAATCTATGATGAAATTAAAAAATCTTGTGATCTTATAAAATTTACTTATGTAGATCCAAGATTATATAAAGGAAGAAATCTATTCTATGATTGGTCTTATTATACAGAGATATTCTTCAAAGAGAATTCTAAGTTCCAACAAGAAAGAGGATTAGATGTATTCTTCAGTTTTATGGATAGATTTATAACTGATAGAAGATTCCCAGATTATAATATTAAGACTATAGTTATACCAGTAAATGATTGGTGTAGAGGATTAGAAGATCCATATGATTTTAAGAAGAATATAAATCCAATCTCTCTATTCTTTAGAAGATTTAGAATGAACTTTACTCAATTTGATAATTGGAATAACCATAATATTCTCTTCTTAGGAACTAATGGATTCTTTACTATGAAATTAGATTCCTTTGATCCTAATAAGAATCTTTCTAGATTTAAGATGTGTTGTGATAAGCTTATTAGGGAAGATTATAGCGATGCGGAGGTTATTGATACTGATTCTAAGACTATGATGATGAGCTTTATTGCAGATAGATTAGCTCAAGGTGGTATAGAATTAGACAATATATCTGGTGCTACTAAGCATTTCTCTAGAGAAGAGATTAAAGATATGGGAACAATGAAGAATCCTACTCTAGAGAAAGATAAGTCTATTAAGAAAGCTATCTTAGTACAGAAACTAGAAAAGATAGTAAATCAATCTAAAGATGCTAATGAAGTTCTTAAAAGATTTGAAGATAATGATGATAGTGAAGAGAATGAGCAATTAAAAGAACTATTGTTAGATATCCAATCTGATGATGGTGTTAAGATGAATCAGGCTAGAACTGATAGAATGCAGTTGACTAGAAAAGAGTTACTAAAGAAACAGATCAATGGCAAATCTGTAGCAGATCTTATGGATCAATTCTCTAAGAATTATGATCTTAAAGAAGCAGGAGTAGAGATAGATTCTATTGATGAAACTTGGAAACATCTTAAGTTCCCCTCTTTCTATTCTTCTTACACTAAAGAAGATATGGAAGCAGATATAGTTGCTGTATTTAAACACTATACAACTGTAACCCATCCAATGAATATCTTAGATATCAATGTAGAGAATACTTCTACTGCTGAAGATTATGTAAATACTTGGACTGTTAAGTATGAAGATGCTGAAACAGGCAAAAGATATACAATGGTAGTAGATATGCCTAGATTGATTGATAATCGTTTCATGATGTTAAGAGGTAATGAGAAAGTATTGATTTCTCAGTTTATGCTTATGCCTATTATCAAAACATCTGAAACTGAATGTCAGATGGTATCTAACTACAACAAGATATTCATCAGAAGAAAATCACCAACAGGTAATGGTAAATCTACAGTTATCATTAATAAGCTTATGAGAGCTTTACTAAAGTACGATGGCAAAGATTTCAAAGTAAATACTGGTGATAATAGAAAAGTAGCATCTAGATATGAATTACCAATAGACTTCATTGATATGACTACCACATTTGATTCCATTCAATTTAAAGATGGTTCTTATATTTCTTTCAATATGAAAACTCTATCAGAGATTCCTATAGATAAGAAATTCTTAACTAAGGATGATGCTAAACTTACTGAAGAAGAATTGAATAGAAAGTATTTAGCAATCTATGTAAATAAAGATGGTAAGAGAGAGCCTATCTTTAATGATGGTTGTGATAAGTTTATTTTAGATAAGATAGAAGAATATGATACTTCTAAGAGATTCAAAGAGCTATATGATGTATCTTCTGTATCTAAGAAACTTATGTATGCTGAAGCATCTATCTTAGGTATCAAAATACCAGTAATAGTATTGCTTTCTTATAATATAGGCTTACAGAAAGTATTATCTCGTCATAATATCAAATATGAATTTACTGAGAAAAGACCATCTAAAGATCAATTCTATATCAAATTCTCTGATGGATATCTAGTATATGAACCTAAATCTGAAGCAGATAATTTATTAGTAAATGGATTAATGCAATTTGATACATCTGAATATTCTATATCTGATATCAATTCTAAAGACATGTGGATTCCAGTATTAGATGAATTTGGTGGTAGAGTTAAAGCAGATGGTTTAGATAACTTCTATGATCTCTTTATGGATCCAATTACTACAGAAATTTGTAGACTTACTAATCTACCAACTGATTATGTAGGTGCTATGCTGTATGCTAATGATCTATTGATAGATAATAAGTTCAATCGTCATACTGATATTACTGGTAATAGATTAAGAACTAATGAGATTATAGTAGGTCACTTATATCTAGTAACTTCTAGAGCATTTGGTGATTATAGAAAGACTATAAAGAAGAATCCTAACTTAGCTCAGTTTACAGTAAAGAAATCTGCTGTAATCGATTCTATCTTAACTCACGATCAGACCTCTTCTGACTTATCTACATTAACACCACTTCTAGAATCTGAATCTGGTGGTAAAGTAACATTCAAAGGTCTATCAGGTATGAACTCAGAGAGAGCATTCTCTGTAGATAAGAGAACCTATGATAAGTCTATGCTAGGTATAGTAGGTATTTCTACTGGTTTTGCTACAACTGTAGGTGTTAATAGACAGCTTACTATAGATGCCAATATTAGAAATAAGAGAGGATTTGTTGGTAATACAGAAGCAAAGAATCTAAATAGTACTAATGGTTTCTCTATGTTTGAAGCATTATCTCCAATGGCTATTAATCATGATGACCCATTCCGTACAGCAATGGCATATACACAAACTGGTCAACACCAAATGACTACTAGAAAATCTATGCCTAACTTGGTAACCACTGGAGCAGATCAAGCTATCGCTTATCTCACTTCTAATAAATTTGCTTATAAGTTTAGAGGTAATAGAGGAGTAGTCAAAGAGATCAATGATCAATATATGATTATTGAAGATCAAGATACTAAAGAATGTGAATTTGTTGATCTTAGAGAAACTATTAGAAAGAATTCTGATGGTGGTTTCTATCTTACTACTAAACTTACAGCTACAGAAGGATTGAAGAAAGGATCTAAACTAAAACAAAATGAAATTGTTGCATATGATAGGAAGAACTATTCTAAGTCTGTTGGTACTACTGGAGATCCTCACGATATTTCTTATAATATTGGAACTCTTGCTAAAGTAGCTATAATGAATACAGATATGGCATTCGAAGACTCTTGTGTAGTAGATGAATATGTATCTGATGCATTGACTACAAATCTATGCTATATGAAAGATATCAATCTAAATAAACTCTCAAACGTATATAATCTAGTAAAACCTGGAGATAAAGTAGAAGCAGATGATAGCTTATTAGTATTCCAGGATTCATTTGATGAAGAAGAAGCAAATGAACTATTAAGAAATATCTCTATGGATCAAGAATTCATTTCAGATATTGGTAGAAAACATATCAGATCTAAAACATCTGGTGTAGTACAAGATGTAAAGATATATAGAACTTGTGAAATATCTGAACTCTCTCCAACATTACAAAAAATATGTAAAGAACATGATGCCAGAATCAATAAACTCAAGAAAGCTATGAGAGATAATAAGATAGAAAGGGAATATACTCTAGAACCTACTAAGAAATTAGAGCAAACTGGTAAACTAAAAGGTTTAGAAGGTGTAAGAATAGAGATCTATGTAAAAGCAGTAGATAAGTTTGGTATCGGTGATAAACTTGTATTCTATCAAGCTTTAAAAGGTGTATGTTCTTATACTATTCCTAAAGAAGTATCTGGATATACGGATTATAGACCTAATGAAAAAGTAGGAGCTTATCTATCTCAGATTGGTACATTCAAACGTATGGTTCCTTCTTGCTATCTATTAGGATTTACTAATAAACTATTAGTAGAACTTACTAGACAATGCCAAGAAGAACTGGGAATCAAATGGAGACCAATACAAGAAATAATGGAAGATGAACCAGAAGAATAAAAATAAACCAGTAGGGATTTCTCCCTACTGGTTTTTAATTTCTTGAAACACGATCTAGTACTTTTCCAAGCAAGTATGATATTCCTATAACCATACACCAGAAAAGAAATTCACCAATCATCGGATTCGTCGTAGTCATTGCCATCATCATCACTTTCTCCATAACCAGTAAATAATATAATTGCTATTCCAACCAGCATTAAAAATCCACCAAATGCAATCATCTCATACATATAAATCCCTCTAATCTGTTAAAGATTCTAATATAGCTCCTAAGATCTCAAAGATAGCTTCAAAGAACCCTATCTTTATTAATAACCAAATCCCCCCTAAACATCCCATTCCGATTAGTCCATATAACCAATATACACTCATATCCATCACCTCATAGATATAATATATGGATAAAATTAATTTTCTAATTCAAGAATCCCACCTTGTTTTCTATGAATAGTTCCTTTCTCAGTTTCTATAGTAAACTCATCTTGAAGAGTATCCATTATATTAATTTGAGTGAGATATGCAGGTAATGTATGCATTTGAATCTTATCTACTAAATCTCTTAGTTCTATAGATTCTCCATTATAAGTGCAAGATTTTACTTCTTCTAATCCATTATCTTTCATAAACTTTTCTACTATATCAAATTCAGTTCTAAGTTTGCCCATCTCTTCTTCTCTTACTGTTAATATATCTCTAACCATTATATCTTCAAATTCCTGTTTATGGTCATCTATATTTTTTACCATAAGTTTAGTAAGAGATTGAGATAATATTAAAGCTTGAACTTTTCTTACTTCATCTTTATCTCTTTTTAATTCTTTTTCTATTTCATCTCTTTTATTCTGATATTCTATATAATTTTCCATTATATCGTCACTTACCTGACGATTTAGAATCTTGATCTTCTTATCAGTCATTTTATTGAAATCATGAATAGAATATATCTGACCATCTGCAGTCATGATATAGAATTTTACTTCTATATCATGGTCATACAAATTTATTCTCTCATCATCTAGCATATTATATATATCGGCTAAAAAATATCCTCTTACATCAGCTTCTTTAATAGCATCATATGAGCAAAAAGCATTAAATGTATAATCTTTTTTATCTTCCCAAGATGGTAAAACTTTAACATGACCATTATTCCAATATTCTATATTTTCATATATAAAGCCTTTAAGTTTTTTAATTATTCTTGGAGTACCATCACATAAAGAAATAAATACATCATCATCTAGCATTTCCGCATCAGTAATAGCGTAAATATGAATCTTGAGCATAATGTTCTCCTCCTATATAGCCTGTTTTCTTATCTTAAAGTTTGCCATATAGTGATTGATCACATTTAGATAATGAGAACAACGAAGGAGGTTAATAAGAAAATGCCTATTCTTAAGAAATATCAGGCTAGTCCATTTTATATAAATATAACTGTCCCTCAAGTTATACCTATTATTATGGGTGCACTTATAATAAAAGGAAATGTTAGACTAGTTCCACCTCATCAAACATCTTCATATCTTCCTGGAAATGTTACATTAATTCCAGAAGAATTTACACCAGAAGAATTTGATGGTACGGTTACAATTAAACTAAGTGAATATAAGCCAGGAAGTCCTGATGATATTATAATAGAAGGTAGCTCATTAGCAGGTTCTGTTACTTTTACTAATACTAAAGTTCCAGTACAATCTAATGACATAGTATGCCATGTAGAACTTGTGGATACATATTATAGAACTAATTTGCTAGATCCTATTGAATTAATAGTTCCGCAAACAACTGATTGGGATTTCCCAACAGATCCTACTGTAAAAGAGTATGATTCTACTAAATATGGTAGAGCTGATATAAAAGGTTCAGGTACTTTGGTAGCATATGACTATGAAGATCCTAATAATGATATATCTGGTTCTGGTAGATTGATGTATGAGTGGTATAAGAAATTTGTAATGGTTGGTAAAGTTACTCTTCCAAAAATAGAAGAATCTATGGATATAGATGCATCTGTAAGTATTCTACCAGAGGATTATGAACAAGATTTAATAGATATAGCAGTAAGAGTTCCTAGATATGATGTAAGTGTATACATTGATACTAGGGTTATAGTTCCCAAGTTTAGAGTTCAATATACTATTCCCATAGATATAGAAGTTGTATCAGGATATTGTACATGTTTACCAGTAGATATAGATGTAGTTAATGAATGTATTTGGGAATTTGATGGTAACGTATCTCTTCCTAAAATAGATACTGAAGACGATATAGATTCTACTGTTACTCTATTACCAGAAGCATATGAGGATATAGATTGTCATGCTAAATTAAATATATTAGCTACATATAGAGAGTTTGATTGCTCTGGATTCTTGATTGGTAGAGTTATAGATGAATTTGGTATAGAAATAACTACAGAAGAATATGAAGATCCTATATATGATTTCAGTGAAGATATTATGGATTGTGTAGTACACTTTGGTGGTAAATCTCTATTTGATTTTGATATAACTGTTAAAACTGAAGCTATTCCTTTATTTGATTTTAAAGAAGATCTTATTGAAGGTATGGTTCATTTAAGAGATTATAAGAGAATTGGTATTGTTGTAGATCCTAGATGGAACTATGATGCTTATGTATTCAAATCTTCTCTATTAACTCTATTTGATAAATACTATGATAAGACTGTATTAGATATAGTTTATGGTGGTAATCCTAGATCAGATTGGGATATAGAACATCTTGGATATGTATTCCATAATAAGCTTACTAAAGTTCCTATTATATTTGATCCTATTCATCCAGATCACACTAAGAGAACTATAGAGCATTATATCTATCATCTATCTGATACTCCTATAGATGTACCTATAACAAAAGTATTCTTATTTACAGATAGACCAGATTATATTGCTTCCAATCCATTATCTCTAATTACTCAGTTCTGTAAAGATAACTATATAGACTTTGCTATTATTACATCTAGTGGAGAGTTTATAGATTATCATGATAATCAAGCTTTCTCTACTACAACTAATCCATTAAGAACTGAACCTCATTCAGTAATGGGTCCATTATCAGTAATGCCTATGGATCATTTTAATAAAGTTGCTGAACCTAGTGATCCTAAACACCCATATTATCATCCTACTAAGATTATATATTAAATAACTAGGAGAGCTCATATGAGCTCTCCTATATTTTTGTAATTATTAAAAATTTTAAGCATATATTATATCAGTGAAAGAACTAAGGACTATAGGAGACAAATCCGGTCCAGGCTCGGAAAGTGCAGCATACCCACGCTGAGGTGGTAGCCTTTGACCACAAAAAGGGAGATAGCACTTGCGTGCTAGAAAGGGGTGAGTCCATTGAACAATTTAATTTAGTAATTTAAAGAAAAGAAGGTGTAGTCGAGCCTTCCTTTCTTTTTTTATTTTATTCTTCAAAAGACAATAGAATAGCATTTATTCTATTTATAAGGAGAGGATTCAATATGAACATTCTAAACAAAATCAAAGATTTTTTTTCTGGTAAACAGAAAGAAGAAGAATTATTCAGTAAAGCAGAACAAGTAGATCGATCATCTGTTCATGTACTAAGTGTTTCTCCTAATGTATATTTAGCATGTAGAGCTGCTAAATTATGCATTGGTAAAAAAGTAAATGGTACTATTACAGATAGAATGAAGTATATAGAGAAAATAGTAGGTATGGGTCATGAGAGTATTCTAGAACATACCAATGTGGTTGCTATGATTATCTATTATAATCCTATCTCTAAACCAGAACAATTTTCTGAAATCGTTGCTAATGGTAAGTATTTAGATATTATTCCTAAGCAAGATGGAGAAAAAACTGTTGTTCTTATTGGTGGTTCTATTAGAGCTTATATGCATCTAGTAAGAGAAACAGATCAGAATAATGTATATCTAGAAGACATCAAAAAAGTGATGTATCAGTCTATTGAGAAATGTTTCTTGAAATCTCTTATTGAAAAAGGATTACTTGATGAAGCTGAATGTAACTTCATGACATATGCTACAGTAGATAAACATGTAGAAGATGATCAAGAACCATTACCAGAAATTATAGAAGATCCTAAAGAAAAAGAAAGCAAAACTTCTGATCTTATCTATATTACTGATTTTGATAAACTTTATAGCGATGTGGTATTACTTTCTGATAGATATACTAAGAGAGAAATAGTAAGAATGTGTCACTTTACATTCTTATTCCATGATATTTCTCGTTCTTGTGGTAATCAGTTATGCAGACACCGTAATGGTATTACACAAGAATCTCAAAGATATGTAACTCATGAATATACTAAAGAGAAAGACTTTATTGATCCTATCAGAATGCAGTTAGATGATAGATATAACAATCTGGCTCCTAATCTTATAGAGAAATTTAATAAAGTAGACTTTAAGACTTATAAAGATATGATCTCTGCTGGTATATTTAAAGAAGATGCTAGAGCATGGTTACCAATGAATGTTACTACTAAGATTATGATGACATTCAATGGATTTACTTTAGCTAAATTCTTACATCTTAGAACAGCTAAAGGAGCTCAATTAGAGATTAGAAATATGGCTAATGAAATGGTTCATCAGTTATTTACTAATACAGAAGCATATGTAGACTTTATAAATACAGTATTAAAATTTGGGTATGAAGATGTAAAACCAGCATATACTTCTGATACTATAGATGAAGAAATTGATATTAAAACTGAATCATTTGAAGATTCTAAAATAGACTCTGATGAAGCAAAAAGACTTCTTGAAGTAGAAGAAGAATATAAGAATTTAGAGAAGAATTAACAAATGATTAGTTCTGTTAACTCTATTATATATGAAAAAGGAGATTTCAAAATGGAAAACAACGAAATCAAAAACGAACAAGTCAATGAAAGAAAACCTTACTATCGTAAAAACAACTATCGCCGTCATCAGTGGAGAGAAAAACCTCAGGCTATTTCTTATATTAAATCCTTTGATAACTTTAATGATGGTTTTACCGAAGTGATTCGGTTTAATCCTGAATTGAAGAACTATTGTGGTGATTTTGGTTCTTATGATGCTGTAATTGCTTCTATGACCAAAGCGATTAATGATAATATTCCGTCTCCAAATAATATTAACTATCCTAACACTCTTTCTCTTAGTATTGATGCTAATGAAGTAGGATTTAAAACGGATACTAATATTGCTCTTGGTTGGAGAATTAGATACTCTTATAAAGAAGCTAAGACTTATTATAATTTCCGTGTAACCTTCATCTCTATTCCTGTATATAAGAATAATACTATTGCAGATATGGTAGAAGCAGGTTGGAAGAAACTTGTAAAGTCTAATCGACAGAATCGTTATTGGAATCATCTCGAAGGAAAAGATCGTGAAGAATCCAATGAAGGATTTAAAGTAAAAGAACTCATTGGAGAACAGAAGATTTCTACTAATCATTCTATGAGTATGCCTAAAGCATATAATGAAGATGAATATGATGATGTAGAAGATTCTGTAGCTGATTTAAAAGAGATTCATACTGCTGATAATACAGTAGATGATGAAGATATTCTCAATCCAGGAGATGAAGTTGCTATTATTAGTGATGAATCTGTAGCTGCTGAACTTGGAGTAGATAAAATCATCTTGAATGGTGAAGATATCAGTAAAGAAGAAGCAGCTGAAAAGATGGAAGAAGTTCTTGATAAAGTAGAAGAGCAAGCAACTTCTGGATATGTAGAATCTAATGATAGTATCTCTGCAACTGCTAACCCTAGTGTATTTATCATCAATCACAAAGGTGAACCTCGTGTAATCAATATTGATGCAGATGATATTGCTTATGGTGATATGCTCGTTAATAAAGAAACTGGTTTGATTAGCTTTGCTGATGGAACTATTTTTGATTATAAGAACTTAAATATAATGCATTGAAATGCATCTCCTTAATTCATAACATTTAACACCTCATAACTTACCCCTAGAGCTTAATTGCTCTAGGGGGTGTTATTTGTTTGCCGAGACATAGGTGTAAGTCTAGACTAAATAAAAGACTAGGAGAAAGGAGGAAATTGATAATTATGGCAAGCAATAGCATTGTAGACTATCTTAAAAATGTAGGTCAATCTGTTAAGTTTGCTGCTATCGAAAGTGTAACTGAAAAGACGCCTAATCTACAAAAAGTATTTGGTGAAAACAACAAGAAATATGTTCAAGAACTCTATAAAGATGTGAATCAACATAGACAAGAATTGAATATGATTGATCGCATTAGAAATGCGACTGTTTTCAAACAGATATCTGTAGGTTGGGATAATCTAAAGGATTCTATCAAAACTGGTAAATTCAAGGATGATTCTAGAAGTACTGGTTTTGATGAGATGGAAATGATGTTCGCAATGATGGGAGATGACTTCTTAGGTGGAGATTCAGATCTTATCGAAGCTGAAATGAATGGAGAAGAAACAGGCTCAACTAACGATCATCGAATCCGTGGTATACCAGAAATCACTAAAGGTGATGCTCTTGTTGCAACAGCATCAGCTACAGCAACAAAGAATGCAGCCTCTACTATATCTAAAGCCATTGTTAGATCTGCTGAATTAACAGATATAACTGCAAGAAAGTCTACAAATTTACAATTAAGGGCCCTGCAACAACAAGCAAACATTTTATCTAGTGGTTTTCAACAACTATCTAGCTCATTGCATACCATAAATCAATTTAATAATCAAGTTGTCATAACTCATGCTCAAAATAGCAGAATGTTCTTTGAACAAGCCACTGCATTAGCTCAAGAGAGAAATGCTATTCTTAGAGAAATGCTAGAAATGCAGCGTGAAACCTTTGGTGCTACAATGAAATCAAATCTGTCTTCTGATGCAAATGATTTGACTAAAATGAGTAAAATCTTTGATAAAGAAAAAGGATTTGATTTAAGAGCCTATATGAGCTTAATGCAAAAGAGAATGAAAGAAACTCCTATTGGAATGATGATGATGTCTATAAAGATGCTTCCAATGATGATAGGAGAAGTAGTTCAAAATCCATTGCATTATATTGCTAAAATGGGTATAGATTCAATCATAGATAATAGTCTTAAGAAAGCTATTTATAATATAGATCAGTCAATAAGTGGAATGATATCTACTGGACTAGCTAAACTTGCTAATTATGGTAAAGATAAAGCTACTAAGAATACATTGTTAGGTCAAATAGCTAGTTTTTTTGGTGTAAGAAATGAAAATACTAGATTATCTGCAGTAGATACTTCTAAATATAATAAAGAAGCAATTCAATGGAATGGCATTGCTCAAAAAGCTTTAGTAGAAGTTATACCAGGTCATTTAAGAAGAATAGAAGCTGCTCTTACTGGTGAAGGAGAAAGAGTATTCGATCTCCAATCTGGTAAGTGGTCTACAATGAAAAAAGTAGCTAATATAGAAAAAGATATAGATCGCAAAGTATTCAAAGAAACTTTCTCTAAAGAGAAGAATCAACTTCTTAATATGATGCAATTTAAAAATAGAGGAGAAATGAGAGATTGGATTAAAGCTCTTGATAGCTTCTTTAAAGGAGTTAGAAATAGAGGTATGGTGGATTATAACCATATTAGAGAGAAATCTAGTGAATATGGAGATAATGAAAATATAGTTAAAGCTATAGCATACATGATCCATTCTGGTGGATTAGATTCTTCTCAGATATTCAATCTTACTAATAAAATCAATGAAGGTAATGCTAAGAAAGCTGCTATGATAAGAGATCTTAGCCCAGCTAATCAATCTCTTGTAACTGAAGCAGTTAATAATTCTTATAATGCTAAATGGGCTGCTGGTACTGGATCTATATATGGTGCAAATGGTAAACAGCAAGTAGATAAAAATGGTAGATGGTTATCAATGCCATTTAATGATCTTACTAAACTTACTGATACCAGAGGATACACATTATATGATTATCAATATAATATTCTTCAAACTCTTTTAAATATGCAAAGATCTGGTGGATTAGGTGGTGGAAGACCTGCAGGCCCTGTAGGACCAGTTGGACCATCTAATGGTGGTATACCAATTCAGAATCCTCAGAATATAATAGCTGGTGGATTGGTAAGAACTGGAAATACTTTCACTAATGCTGTTCCATCAGAAGCAAAAGATCCAAATTCTGCTCAAAGACAGCATGCTGCTAATCTAGTACAAAAAGCTCAAGAAAAATCAATATCTAGAAGAGCTCTTTATCATCCAGATAAAAGTGGATTAGATGAAGAGCAAAAACTCGACTTCTCTGTAGAAAGAATTAAAAATGCAAGTAAAGAAGAATTAGAAGAAATGATAGCTCATATGTATTTTGCTGGTCAAACTGGTAAAGAATATAGAGCTAATACTAAAGTAGCATCTTCTGGTGGAATATTTGGAGATCTTAAATCTGCTGCTAGAGGTTTAGGAGTTTCAAGTATTGATAGCTTCATGGCAGATATGCAAGAAGCAACTTCTATTGCAGATAAATTCAATGTTGTTGGCGAAGCATTAAGATCAATGACTTCTGCCCCTCAAAAGATATTAACTTCAGTTCTTACTGAAGCAGATAGATTCATGTATGAATTTATGTTTGGAAATCCTGTAGGCACTGAAAAGGATGAGAATGGTAAACCGATAGAAGGATTCTTTGGTAAAGTTACTCATGAATTTGGTAAAACCATGGATAATCTCAATAATAAATTCAATGAGTGGTTTAAAGATACATTCAAAAAAGGTGCTGGTGGAATAGCAGGATTTTTCAAAGGAGTTCTTGAAGATTATTTCAATATTGATGTAGATGAAAAGGTTGAACAGGCTAAACGCCACGTGAAGAAATATACTAATAAAGTCAAAAAAGGTGCATTATCTGCTGGTGCTGATCTATTTGGTATTGCCAAAGAAGCAGTATTAGGAACAGCTCAAGATATGGGTATTTATGAACCAGATGAAGAGGAGGAACAAAAAAAAGAGCAACAAACTCCTCCTACAGCATATAGAGGAATTAGAAAATATGATTCTAAATATGGTATAGGTGTAGTAGGTCCTGGTGAAAAAATAATATCTCCAGGTAGAGGAAAGGTATTAGATAATACTACTGGTTATAAAGTATATGCTTTGCAATATGGAGATTCTGTAATACCTTCTTATCTAAATACATCTAATGCAGGCAGAGGCAGAGTAACTCCTCAATCTCTTGCATCTCAAGAATATAATGAAAAATCTTTAGCTAAAAGTATAGCAAGAGGCAATGTACCAATATTAGGTACATTTAGTGGTGCTAATGCATCATGGAAAGATATAGGTGGATGGATAGGAGAGCTTAAACGTAAAGAGCAAGAAAGATTTGAGCATGGAGATGGAACTCCTAAATTAGAAGATGCTAAATCAAAACGTGGATTCTTCCATAACTTTGTAAATTGGATGACTGGTTATAATGAACCAGAATTTACTGAAGATCAAATCAAAATGCAAGAGTTCATTAAAGATATAGTAAATAGTGCTACTAAAGCTGCTATTGAAGCTAATGGTGGAGCATTTGAAGATGAAGAATCAAAAGGAAGATCTATTACACAAGCTGGCTTTGAAATGGCTGGTAAACTAAGAAGAGGTAATGTAGATCTTAATACTAATGAATTCCAAGAAGCATTAAAAGAAGTTCTCGCTATGAGTGAGAATATCAAAGATCCAGATTTTAGAGATACACTTCAATTTATTTTAAATACTGCTGGATATAAAGGTGAATTTGATACTGTAGATGATTCTAAAAAAGTAAGAAGATCAAGAAGAAATAATCTATTTGTTGGTGTAAATCAATTTATGGATAATGCCTTTGGTATTGATTCTAAAAAAGCAATAGATACAGCAGATAAAACTATTAGAAAGAATCTGCCAGAACTCGCTAAAGGTGGAACATTTGGTGCTTTATTAAGTACAGTTCTTCCTCTTGGTGGTCCTTTAATGGGTGCACTTGTTGGTGCTGGAGCTTCTGTATTAACTAATAGCAAATCTTTCCAATCCTATATGTTTGGAACAGAAATAACAGATAAAGATGGAAATGTAATAGATAGAAAAAATGATGGTATTGTATCAAGAAAAACTGTAAAAGCTATTCAAAGATATTTACCAGATGCTAAGAAATATGGTATTACAGGTGCATTAGCAGGTCTTGTTCTTCCTTTTGGTCCACTTGGTGGTTTGATGATTGGTGCTGGTGCTTCTTTCTTAAAGAACAACAGTAGATTCCAAGAATTTATGTTTGGTGAAGAAGGAGGCTTAATCAATAAAGATAGAAAAGAAAGAATCAAGAGAGCTCTTCCAAATATAGGTGTCGCTACACTAGGAACGTTATTCCTCGGACCTTTTGGTATCGTAGGTAACGCTATGCTTGGTGCTGGTCTAGGTATTTTATCTACAACAGAATCATTTAAACGTATTATGCTCGGTTCTAAGGATCGTAATGGTATAAGACGTGGTGGTTTAGCTGATATTATTAGAAGGCAAATTACAGACCCATTCAAGAAATCAATGCAAGATATTCAAACTAGATTAGCTGCTTGGTTCAAAGACGATCTATTCAATCCTGTAGCTAGAACTATTAAACCACTTGGTAGAAATATTACTGGTGAAATATCTAGACTCCTTAGATGGGGAGCAGGTCAAATCTTTGGTAAGAAAGATGAAAAAGAAAAATCAATATTTGGTAAATATGGACTCAAATCTGTAGATAGAATGCTGGGATTGGTTCGTAATGCTGGTGGTCTAGGTAAATTTATTACTGGTGGAATAGGCAATGTAATTGGTGCTGGTGCACATGCACTAGAAAATCAAGTAGGTAAGAGATTAGAAAGAAGAGCTTTCAGAAAAGGATACTATGAAGATGGTACTCTTGCTGATGAAAGAATGGCTCGTGGTGCTGAATTAGGTCTTGATGCAAATAATGCAGATCAATATGCATTAGGTGGTTTAGATCAGTTAATGGCTAAACTAGAACAGGGGCCAAATGCTCAGAAGAACCTAACATCTTTAGCAGCTGCATTAAGTGCTATTCAATCAAGAACTGAAGGTACAGACGATAACCTCAATAGACAAATAGCTGCAGAAAGAGATAATATTATTTCTAATTCTGAGAAGCTATATTCTGATTATCTAAAGAAGAATCCAACAGAAAAGAATCCTCATGATCTATATCGAAAAGTAGAATCTATGAGAGATAAAATGCTCAAGATGGCAAAAGCAGAAAACTTTAATCCAGAAATAGCTCAAGGTGAATTTGCAAAAGAATTAGCTAAATCTGATCTTCCTAGAGAGATAAAAGATCAAATGATGGAATTGTTCTTAGATTCTGGTGGCTCTATAGCCAAATTCCAGAGTGCTAAAGATAATCTAAGTAAACGTAACTATGCTGAAGCAGAAATAGCCAAACTATTAGGATATAATGTAGACGAACAGCAATATGATAAATTAGATGAAAGTGTCAAAAAACAAATAGAAGCAATAAAGAAACACCCAGAAGCAATATCTGCTGTTAATAATGATATTAGAACTCTAAAAGAAAGAGCAAGCTCTGATGAGTCTGCTGCAGCAAAACTAAAAGATCAAGTAACTGATCCTGGAGATCTGTCTATAATCAATAATATGGAAAAACAGGTAGATCAGAATGATGTTATCATTGCCACTTTAGAGCATATAGCTAATATACTACAGACTAATGATCCCAAGAAAAGAGAAGAGCTTCAAGCTCAATTTAAAGATACTCTAGATAAATATAGAGGTACTGGAAATAGCGATAAGATAAATAATGCTATTGCTAATGCCAAAATAGCATCTCAAAGAGCTAAGAATCAAAAAGACAAAGATGATGCTAAAGTAGAACAAGGTAAAGATTTAAATAAAGAAATCTATGATGATTCTTACTTTGACCCAGATAAAGCTATCAATAATCCAGAGATAAAAGCTAAATTCGAAAAAGATCATGGAAAATTACTTGAAAATTGGCACGATCAATACCAGAAAGGTCTGCTATCAACAGAAGACTACTATCGTAGAAGAAATGAGTTATTAAAAGGTACATGGGATGAATACCATGGCAATACAACAATGGGTGCTATTAAGCACGATATAAAACTAGTTGGTGGTAAAGTTGCTAAAGCAGCTAATTCAATTACAGAGAAAAGAGAAAAAGCTCTAGATTATATAGACGAAAAGACTACAGACTTCTTAAATGAAGCTCCTGATAAAATAAAAGAAAATATAGTAGAACCAACAGCAGAAGCTTTTGGTATGGTATCTAAACCTATCATAGCAGGTTTCCAGATGCTAGGTAAAGCAGTAATTGGTTTAGCTAGAAAGATATCTGGAGAGTATGAAACAATTGCTGATAAAGCAAATCCGATGTCAAATATTGAGAAAGATCAAACAGACAAAAATATTCCTCCTACAGCTACATATGGTTTACCATTCTTTGGTACATTTGCTGGTGGTACTGCTGCTGCAGGCGCTGCCAAATCAGGTGGTGGATCATTAATAGGTTCTGTTCTCAAAGGTGCTCTTGGTGGAGCTAAAGACTATTTTACTGGTGGATCAAGTGATAAGAAAGAAGAACCTTCAAACAATGTAAAAGAAGTTCAACAATCTACTCCTTCTGCAGGAGAAGTCAAATCTACAGCTGGTCTCGTGGCATCCTTCGACCACTCTAAGGCGAATGGTGGTGCTCCCGATATCAATGCTAAAGATAATGTATCTTATACATCTGATGCTGATGGTAACCTAGTGGCTATCGTAAAAGGGCCAGATGGAACACCAATGAAATTAAAGAACAAAGATAATGCTGAAATTGAAAAGAAACATCAACAAGAATTTGAATTCAAAGAAAGATCTGCAAATGCATTAGAAGCAATTGCTGCTAGATTAGGTGCCAAAGTTAAAGGTGTGGGTAAAGCCATAGCTGATGCTGGTGGTGGACTACTTGGCGGTTTGCTAGATTCTATAGGTGGACTCATAAACACATTGTTCCTTGGTCTCCCTGTAGGTACATGGTTGATTAGCAAACTTAAATCTTTACCAGGCAAATTATTCAAATTATTAGGAAAACTAGTTCCAAATTCAATCAAAAAATTCGGTGCCGATTTAATGGCAAAAGTTGCAAAACTTCCTGGGAAACTAGGAGAAATGGTAGGAAAAGGTTTCGCTTCTGTTAAATCATTAGTAGGAAAGAAACTAGGTCAAATAGCTCCTTCACTTACCAAAAACTTAGTAAAATTATTATCAAAGAGTAGAGTAGGTGCGCTATTACTTGGTGGTGGTGCAGTTGCTACTGGTGCTCTCAAAATGTTTGGTGTTATAGATGATGATGATAAAACTCCATCATTACCTCCTGGATCAAAAGTGATAGAAAAAGAAAATGGTTCAAAGGTAGTTGTAGATGAAAATGGTAAAGAACTAGATATTCCAGCAGAAGAAGTAGAATCTGAAGAAGATTCTGGTATGAGTGCTGGTAGTCTTGCTAAAACAGCAGTAGCTGGTTATGTTGGTCGTGAAGCTGCTAAAAAAGTAGGATTAAAGAGTGCAGGTGGTAGAGCTGCTGGTGCAACACTTGCTAATATAATTGCTAATGGTGGAGAAGTAGATGCTGGTACTATAGCTGATTTTGGTATGTCTTATGGAGCTGAAAAGCTAATAGATAAATTTAGTGGAAATAAAGTACCAACAACTGGTTTAGAAGCAGAAGGTCCTAAAAATAGACCTGCAGGTCAATATAGAAATGCTATAGAAGCTAAGAAAGCTGAGATTGCTCAAAGAAAAGCAACAGAAAAGAGTATAGCTCGTCATCAAAGAAAACTTGCACAACAAGCTGCAAAGAGTGGAGCCAATGTAATTGAAAACAATGCAACTAATCCATCCATTTGGGATAAAGCTAAAAATGCTGCTAGCAGTCTAAAAGATTGGGCATCTAGTAAATTCTCAACTGGTACAGAATCAGCCAAAAGTATATTCAAGACTGGAATGAATTCTGAAGTAGCTAATAAGCTCAAAGATACTACTTCTTTGGTTAAAGATACTTCTAAACAAGGTGTAGAGGCTGCTGTTGGTAAAATTAGATCTGCTATGCAAACTGTAGTAGAAGCTGCAGGAAAATGGCTACCAGGCAAGACTGTTGGGGAGGCTGTATCTAATTTCTGTAAGAAAATTATGGAAAAGGTCACATCTTCTCAAGGTATGCAAATACTCCAAAAGAAGTTATCTCAGCAAGCTGCTACAGCTGCTGGAGGTGCTGCTCTTGGTATTGGTGCCGTTGCAATAGGAACTATGTTCTGCGTAACTTCTTTTATTAGTGGTTACAATCATGCAGCAGAACAATTTGAAGTTCAAGAGTCTGTTGTTACTAATGGTATGAAAGTAATATCTGGTTTAGTTCATGCCATTCATTGTGCTATTGGATTAATTCCTATAGTTGGATTAGCTTTTGCATTGATAGTATCTCCAAAACAGATGCTTGATTATGCTATAGACTTAATTGGTCCAGCAGTAGGATTATCAAGACAAGATTTACAAAAATTACAAAAATCAGGTCAAAGTGTAGTAGAAAATAATGTTAAAGCTGCTCAAGAATATGGTAAAGGCAATCCTGAAATCAATGATAACCATTCTGGTGGTGGATTCTTTGATACAGTTAAAGAAACTGCTGCTGGTGCATGGGATAAAGTTAAAAGCGTTGCATCCTCTGCTTGGGAAGGAGTTAAATCTGGAGCAAGCTGGGTAGGAGATAAAATTTCAAGTGCTGGAAGTTGGATCAAGAATAAACTTACTGGTCAAGGTAAACACTCTACTTATGGTAGAGGAGGATTATTTGGAACTGGATTCCACTCTCAATTAGATCCTGCTATTGCAGGTATGGGATTCAATGTATCTGGAGATACAGAAAAACAAACTGTAAAAGATTCTGCTTGTGGTCCAATGGCTATGGCAAATGCTCTTGAATCAGTTGGTGTATCTGTAGATGATAAAGATATTATTAATAAAACTAAAGGTGGAAAAGAGAAGAATGGTGGTACACCAGACTATGTACTCAATAGATACGCTAATAATCAAGGAATCGCTACTAAATCTGTAGGAACATCTGAAAAAGATCTTGCTAACTCTCTTAAATCTGGTAAACCATTAGTACTAATGGGTCAGAATAATATGGGAGAAACAGATAAAGATCCATTTGCAGAAAATCCACATTACGTTACTGCTACTGGACTAGATAAAGATGGTAATGTAATAATAAAAGATCCAGAATCATATCAACCAGTTAAGACTTATAAACTTAGAGATATTGCTCAAAAGACTACTATTGCTACTGAATTAAGTAAAGACAGAGAACCTAAATTCTCTGAAGGTGCAAGTTTAAAAGAAATAATGGCATGGAAACTAAGACATGCTGGAAGATCAAAATGGGGTAGAGAAAGATCTAATGGTAATGCTGAATTACTATGGAACCATCTGAAATCTAAAGGATTATCAAATCAAACCATATCTGGCATGTTGGGTAATTTCGCTGCTGAATCTGGTTGGAGATCTTCTGCTGTACAGAGTCCATCAGGAAAACCAATAGATTCGGATACAATGACTATAGATGGGAAAACAGGATATGGACTAGCTCAATGGACAGACAAGGGTAGACAGCAAAGATTGCGCAGTTTCTTACAATCAAAAGGATTACAAGATTCAGATTATAAGGGTCAATTAGATTTTGTTCTTTCTGGTCAAGATGGTGATGTATCTAATCTATTCAAAGAAATGGACGGGATGACTCCAGAAGCAGCTGCAGAAAAATTCTGTGCAGCATATGAGCGTCCAGCAAAAGATAACAATGGTGTTTGGTTAGGACTTGCTACAAGAAAACAAAGAGCAAGAGAATTATTTCAAAAAGAAGGTAAAGGAGTAACATCAAGTAGCTCCTTCTCAGGAGGTTCGAGTTCATCTTCTGGAGCTGCCGAGATTGCTCAAGAAGAACAAGAACCTGGAATTCTTGGAGCAATTGCTCAAGTACTTAATAAAATAAGGTCAATAACAGATATATTTGGTACTAATTCTTCATCATCTAGTGGGACTCCTGGTTCTATTAGTGGTGGATCTGTAAATTATCAAGATGCTGCTAAAAAGATAGTAGAATGTGCATTAGCATATGAAAAATCTAAAATTCAATACGGTCAAGTTAATCCTCCTTCTCCTCCAAAAGACGGTGGACAGTGTGACTGCTCTGGTATGGCTCAAAACTGTTATAGAGCAGCTGGAATAGAAATTCCTAGAACAGCTGATATTCAATGTGCTTTCTTTAAGAAGCATAATGCTACATTTACCGGAGATATGAAACAGCTCAAAGCTGGTGATCTAGTATTTACTAGTGATTCTAGTGGAGAAGTTGATCACGTATTCGTATATATTGGTGATGGTAAAGCTGTCAACCTAGGTGGAAGAAATGGCAAAGGTTCAAATGGTGGAGATGCTCGTCTATATAATGGATGGGATCAAATCAAAGCAGGTATTGAATGGCACAAGGGCCCAGCAACATTTGGTAGTCTAGAAAAGCTTTGTGCTGCTACTGGTCAAACTCAAGCTACAGGCACTGGTTATTCAGGATATGGACCTAAAAGATCTTCAACTAATAGAATTATCATTCATCACACTGCTGGAGCTAAAGGTATTGATCCAAGTGCAGCAGAAATAGATAAGATGCATAAAGGAAATGGTTGGTCAGGAATTGGCTATCATTTTGTTATTCGCAAAAATGGTACTATAGAAAAAGGTAGAGCTGAAGATGAACAAGGAGCTCATGCTGAAGGTGCCAATAAAGATTCTATTGGTATTCATGTAGGAGGAAACTTCGAATTAGAAAGCCCTACTCAACAACAAATTGCTTCATTAGTAAAATTATTACAACAACTTTGCAAGAAATACAATATTCCTATTGATAGAAAACATATTTTAGGCCATAAAGAAGTAGGTCAAACTGCATGCCCTGGTGCAAATCTTTACAGTCAATTAGATTCGATAGTTGCTCAAGCAGCTGGAGGAAAAGGAAAATCAAGATTTTGTAAAGACAAACCCAATGTGCCAGATATACTAAAAGAAAAATCAAATAAATTTGGTAAAGGTAAATCAAAATATGGTAGAAGTATATTCAGTGATATATCAAATTGGTGGAATACTAGAGATCAAAGAAATGCTAGAAGATATGCTGGTCAAGATGATTCTTTAGCAGCAAGATATGGACATGATTCAGAAAATGAAGGATATGTTGCTCCAACAGTATCTACAACAGATCAAATGGCAGATCAAAGAGATGAAGAATTTAGTGGTCAAGAAAAAATAAGAACAATGTCTTCTGAAGAACTTGCTGAAGCAGAAGAAGCTGGAAATGTTATTAAATCTATAGCTCAAAAGAAATCTACTGGAGAAGATGCTACTAATGAAGAAATTCAAAAAGCTGCTAAAGAAGGAAACTTAGAAACTGGAGATCAAACAGTACAAAATATAACCGAGCAGCAGCAAAAAGCTTCTCAAACTAATCTAATGGATAAATTCTTCGGTGGTGTTGGCGCTAGATTAGATGCAATTGGAGCTAAATTAGCTCCTATCAAAGATATGATTAGATCAAAACTTGGTTCTGTTATTGGAGATAAATTTGGCAAATTTGCTGATTTAATTGGAGATCCTCTTAAACATTTTGGAGGTCTTTTTGGTTCAAATAATAGTAGTTCTTCAAGTGCTGATGGTTCACATGGCGGTGGAGGAGGAACCTTTAATGGTGATGCTACAGCTATACCTGCTACTGGTTCTGCTGCCGCTGCTTTAAAGAAAGCACTCAATTGTGAAATCACTAGTCAATTTGGTCCACGTAGTAGTGGAGTGCACCATGGTATAGATTATGGTATTGGTACAGGTACTCCTGTTCCTACTGTAACTGATGGTGTGATTGATGATATAGGATCTCAAGGTGGATCTGGATATGGTAATTATGTTGTCGTAAAAGACAAGAAAGGTATGTATCATATTTATGCTCACTTAAGTCAAAATAATCTAGCTAAGAAAGGCGATTCAGTAAAAGCTGGTCAAATTATAGCAAAATCTGGTCATAGTGGACATTGTGATCCACCTGGAGATCAAGGATCACATCTACATTATGGAATCTATAATAATCCTAATTGTGCTGCTGGTGATGGATGTATTAATCCAAATTCTTATAAAATAGATGGATTAAGTTCTTCAGGTCAAGGAAAATATGGTAGAGGTAGATTAATCAAAATCAACCCAGTCAAAACTAAAGGTTCTGATGAAGGTGGAGTTGATACAAAGAAATATGTTCCTAAAAGTGGCAGAGGCAAATTCAAATCTACTGGATTAGAAGATCTAGATATTACTAGAGCTGCTACATATCCAGATTTCCCAAAAGAAATAAAAAGTCCAGATAATACTTTTGGTATTACTGACAATATGATTACTCAATCTAAATATGGAAGAGGTAAGTATGGTAGAGGATTTAGCTTAGATAGTATTTCTTCTGCAATATCTTCCTTTGGTAATATATTTGGTCAAGTATCTAAAATAGGAAATTCTATATCTGGTTTATTCCATCATCCTAAAGGAATCTTTGGAAATAAACAAGATCAAAAATCTAAGAGTAAGACTACTACTTCAACTACAACAACTAAAGCTCAAGCCCAGCAAGCTATATTAAGTGCTGATGATCCTGAAGTCAAGAAAATAGAAGAAGATTATAAGAAAGAAATGGAATCCTTTAATGGTATTCCTACAGCTCAACAACAGATGATGGCTCAAATGGGTCTACATCCAGCTGTTAAAAGAGAAAGAGCTCTTAAAGCTCTGATTGAGAAAAAGAAATCTAATTCTATTACTAAAGCTCAAGATGATTCTAAATTTAAATTAGGACAAGAAGGTTCCCATGGAGCAGGTCCTAATGGAAAGAAATATACTAATAATGATATAGCATATATACTCAAGAATTCTGATAAATTTGGTGGAGCTAAAACTATAGAAGATGCTATCAAGATTCTAGAAAAAGATAAAAAATATACAGAAAAAACAGAAACTACCAAAAAAGAAGATAAGACCACTCCAGATTCAGGCACTACCGCCAACTCTGGAGAGGGTGTAGAAGAGAAAAACGAAAATATTAAGAGTGGTGTTACTACTCCCACACAAAAGACTTCTCAAGAGGCTTCTAAGCCTGTTTCTGCTCAAGATAAGCTTGATATGCTAATTGCTGCTCAAAATAAGACTAATGAATTATTATCTGCTATACTTAATATGGCAGCTAAAGCAATGGATGTCAAAGAAACTGATGTCAAAGCAGCTGAAAAGACTGCTAAAGCAAATAATAAGAAGATGAATGAAACTGCTGCTATGACTAAGTTGAATTATTTCTATAATAACTCAATGAAGAATAGCGGAGTTGATACAAGCTTCTTCAATCCTGATTCAGGAGATTTTATTGATATAACTAAACGTATGCAAAATATAGCTTCAATGTAAAAAAGAAAGAGTAAGGCTTTTATAGCCTTACTCTTTTAAAATAGGAGATGATTCACAACCTGGAATAGTTTGTCTGCACTCTCAAACTACCCATTATAATAATATATCTCTATTTTTTAGTTTACTCAAAAAAAGATAGGCAGTTATGGCTCTACCTATCTTTTCTCTAAAGGGATAATGGATAGTAGGTCTCTAGTCTCCTATCCATCATAATAATAATATATAACTATAAAAAAGTTTGCTTCAGCACAAATGTATAATGAGAAGTTTAAAAGGAGGAATATATAATACTATGATTAAATATAAGAAACCTACTCCTTATATTATAAAAGGTAGACCAGTAAAAGTTTATAGTGAACCATCTGCACTATCAGGAAATATTATTAATGCTTTACCTCCAGAAACTACTGTATATGCTGTAGGAGAAGAAAATGGATATATTCAGCTATATGAAGATGGTGGATTTGTACATAAAAACAATAATGTTATTATAGATAGACAAACCATAACTCAAAATAGAATAACTGAAAAGATACAAGCTCAAAGAAAAAAGAAAATAATGACTGCATCTCTTGCTATGGCAACTTCTGCTTTAGAAGGAAAAAGGATATACCTTAATAAAGGGGTTACTGTAGATGAATATAACAATACAATACCTCCAGAAGAAAGAAATAGACCTTTAACATACGTTGGAACTTCATCAGTTGATGGAGGGATTATTTTACAAGATGCAACATCAGGTCATAGATATAAAGTATCTAGCAGTAATTTCTCAGTTTTAGAAATTGATACTAAAGAAAATGTAGATCCAGAAAATCCAGATATCTCTATGGTTAATGGTAGTTTATATCTAAAACAAACTGGTGCTGCTGCTCAAGCTAAAGAAGAAGCTGCTAATAATGCTGTAGAACAAGCTCAAGCTTATTCTAGTGCAGATGATAGTACAGACAGTAAAGCTAAACCTTCTAAAACATTAGCTGAAACTATGCAAGGTATAGCTAATGGATGGTTTAGTGATAGTGCAACTGTAGTAAAATTAATAGGATATGATCATGATCAAGATGCATCTAAATTTAAAGTAAATAATACAAGATCTGTATTTGGATTCCCATATCAATTTGAACCTTGGGTAGATAATAGATTAGATGGTAGTATGGATTGGGAACCATTTGGAAGAAAGTTCTCACAAAAAATAGTATCTAGAGCTCCTATACTTATTATGCAAGCAGGTGATCCTAAATTCTTAGCAGGATTTTCTGATGAAGATAGAAAAGGAGCTATAGAAGGATTATTTGGTAAAAGTGATACCACTGCTGATAAAGTAGCTAATGAAGCTGGTAAATATTATGCATTTAGTGATAGTTCAGTAGAGTATTATAGAGCAGTAAATGATATGTGTAAATCTGTAGCTGCTATGATAGGTGTAGGAAATAGATCTATAACTGTAAATGGTCATACTGGTGCTGCATCTAAATTTAATTGGAGTGATGCTGCATCCGGTAATGGTGGCTCACATAACTTCTTTGGTTATTACAGACAAGCAGTAGCATTTTATGTAAATGCTGAGCCTACTATGCAAGATGCTTTTACTAATGGATCTAGACAATCTCAATTAGCTAGTAAAGTAAATCAGTTATCTGATCAAGCAGCAGAATTACAATTTATTTTAGGTGGTGCTGAAGGTTATGACCCCACTGGATTAGCAGAAAAAGCACATAGAGAAAGTAAAGAAGTAGCAGAAAATGCTGGTAATAAAGAAAATTCTGGTTCTACTGGCATATTAGGAACTCTTATAGATAGAATAGATACACTTATGGCTGGTGGTAAATTAATTTTTCCAGAGATTTGGTCTGATTCTCAATATACAAAGAACTATAACGTTACTATTAAACTAGACTCTCCAGATTGTGATCCGTTATCTATTTATCTAAATATATTTGTTCCTCTTATCCATATAATAGCATTTTGTATGCCTAGATGGTCTGCTCCAAATGCATATGTTTCTCCATTTATAGTAAGAGCATATCTAAGATCTATGTTCCATGTAGATATGGGAATAATTACATCTTGTGATATTACCAGAGGTACACAACAAGGTTGGACTCAAGATGGATTACCAACAGAAGTAACAGTAAACCTTACTATAAAAGATCTGTATAATGTATTATCTATGATATCTGGTAAGAATACTAATGATGTTATCTCTAATCCAGCTCAATTAGATTACCTAGGAAATCTTTGTGGAATTAACGTAGCAGTTCCAGATTTCTCTAGAACCCTTACTCTTTGGGCAGCATGTAGAAATCCATCTACTGCTTTATCTGATGCTATATTAAGAGTACAATCTAGAGCAGCTGGTACAGTAAATAATGCTTGGCAAAATCTATTTAATAAATATTGGAGAATGTAATACCAAGGGAGAATTCTCCCTTGGTAAACTTTTTTTCAGTTATATATTATTATTATGAGAGTATGATGAGAGCCAAACATTATACTCTTAAAAACTTCCTAAGAAGATAGATAGTTAATGTGCTGACTATCTATCTTTTTTATAAAGTAAAATAAAAAATAGATATATACTATTCCTATGAGTATGAGTTGAAGGAGGAATAAGTTATGCCGGTATTTTTAGCATTCTTAGCAGGGAGTATATTTACAGTAGCAGTATCAAGATCTACTAGAAATAATCTAAAAACTGCTAATGAAGACTTGAATGATGTTCTAGACAATCGTAGAGAATTGATTGAAAAAGTGAATAAGATTCTAGAACAAAAAGAAAAGAATGGAGAGATAATAATAAAACGTAATTCTTAATCAAACAAAAATAATACCTGGAATTCCAGGTATTATTTTTTAACTTATTTTTTACTATTAGATAATCAAGAAAGAGGTGATACTTATCAAATCTAGAAAACAAAAGAAAACTCTCTATGACTCTAAATACTCTCATATTCCTAGAGATTATAATGAGAGATTATCATGGATGTATGACACACTTCATATTACACCAGATAAAGAAAATTATATTTTACAAGCAAGAGATCAATATATTCAAAACATGGCATTTAGTCCAGAAATATTAGTAGTATTATATGAAGAACCAGAAGGTTCTCCTAGACCAAGAGCTAGATTTGTCAATAAAGGAAATCTATCTGCTAGTGCTAAAGCAAATCCAGGATTCATACAAGTATATTCTATTACTGGTGCTGCAGATAGAAAGTTTATGAAACAATTTATATCAGATAATGATTTTCTACAATTAGATCAATTGATATATACTCCATGTAATATAGAATTCGATGCATTCTTTAAAACACCAAATTCATTTAATAACACAGATACATTTTTAGCAGAACTTGGATGTATACGACCGATATCAAAACCAGATTTTGATAATATTGAAAAGAAATATGCTGATATGTATAATGGAAATGTTTGGATAGATGATGCTCTAGTAGTAGATGCAGTAGTTAGGAAATACTATTCTATTCTTCCTAGAGTTGAGATTCATCTTAGATTTCTAAACATGCTTTATAACAAATACCAATATAAATCTATATCTAATAGAGTAGAGAGCACTAACGTAAATTATTTCAATACTATATATAAAAAGGAATGATTTACATGTTAAAAATTTATCCATCTGGTTTAGATCTAAATATGAAGAACAATATCCTAACAGCTCAGTATATGAAACAAAAACTAACACGAATGGGATATCTAACAACACAATCTATTTATAATACTATAAAGGAGTTCTTTCCTCAGTTTAATGAGAATGCTATAGGATATATGAATACAGAAATAACAATATCATTATCAGGAGAAACTATATATCAGATAAGGAGTATCTTAGTAGAGTTATTTAATAGATTGAGTAGTAAACTAAGTGGATTAGTTAGTTTAGATGAACAGAATATATTGATCAGTAGACCTGAATTATTTTATACTATTCAAACAGTAGCTCCAAACATATATATAATCAGAATATAAGATAAGGAATGGCGAGACTTATCTTAGTTTTGTTTTGACATAATGAATCCTCCTAAAATACTCCTTTCATGATGTTTGTTCGTTGTTTCTCCTTTTTCATAAAACTTCCCTAATACACTCCCTAGGTAGAAATACCTAGGGAGATGAATATTGCATTTTGGGAAAATTACTGTGATGAAAAGTGTTTAATTGCATCAAAAATAGGTATAAGTTCATTATTTCAAGCATATATTATATCAGTGATAAAAGCCATATAATTAAAGGAAGGAGGTAAAAATTATGGCTAAGAAAAAAGCTGAACCTCAGGTTCAGAAGCTGGAACCAAATCCAGCATTAGATATTCTGGCTCTTAACTTGTTTGAAAAAACAAATGGGTCAGAAACAATGACTCCTGAACAACTTAAGGAGGCAATTAATAGAGTTGAAACTATAGTCAAACTCTATGCTAGAAGAATGTCTGAATGCACAGATGTTCAACGGTTACTTATCACAAAATGGTTTTCTGATACGACGATTAAAGAAGAAGATCGTATCAGAGTACTGGGGGTTGACCAGTACAATGAATGGTTAGCAGTTACCAAAAAAGCTGCAGAAGAATTGGCGGTAACAAAGTCGCCAGCTTCGGAAAATAACTCTGAAGCAGCAGCGACAATAGAAATGAATGGTACTGGTACCATGAAAGTGGATACCAAAGAGAAGGAGGAAACTAAAATGGCTATGTCTAAAGAAGAAATTCAGGAACTCGCAGCAGCAATGGCAGCAATGCAGCAGGGAGGCAAGGAAGAGAAGAAAGAAGACTCCAAAAAGGAGCAGGGATTCTTTGATGAGATGTGCGGCACGGTAAAAGAGGCAACCGATACCACTGTAGGTAAGGTAGCCCTTATCGCAGGCGGCGCAGCAGCAGGCATTTATCTGAAGAAGAAATTCTTCGACGAGCCAGCTGATTCCGACTGGGCGTCTGGTGAAACCCAGATCGCGTCCCAGGGAGCATCTATGTTCTTCTAATGACAACATTACTCAGAGGAGCACCAATTTGGTGCTCCTCATTTTTTTATTTTTTATTAATAGATTTCTTCATGTCATTCAGCATCTTAGTAATATAACCCTCATTGATAGGAATCATATTCAGTGTATTCAAGCATTCCAAGAATGAATACATAACTTTAGTATCATTTACTACTTTACCAAAGTTTACTTTATTATATTCAGTACTATAAGCTTCCTTTAACACATCTACACTATGAATAGATTCTAGCATAATCTGAGTCATACTATTAAATACATTACAAGGAGATTCAAGAATAGCTCTTTCTTTTCTCTTTGCCATTCTTACTGCTTCTTGTTGCATCTGCTGAACATCTTCAGGAGAATTAGATACTATTTCTTGACTACCATCCATAGTATTCTCTGCAGCATCTAGTTCATCTATTCTTTGCTTAGCATTATCATAGATCTGCTTAATAGCATATTTATTCTTTTTATTAAAATCAATAAAGTCATCTACTGAATCTTGTACTCTATCAGCAATAATCTTAGTTACATCTTTAGGAATTGAATCTTTAATATCTACTACAAAGCTTTCAATATCATGATCTTCAATCTTATAAGCATCTTCTTCAGGAAGACCTTCTTTAATTTTTTCTTTGGTATCTTCAAGAAGTCTATCTAGATGCTGGTCAATTGTTCTAGAGATATCAGATAAATAAATAGACTTATGAGACCATTCATTCAGTAGAGCTGGAACATTCTGCTCATTTACGAAATCATTAACAACACCTTTAGCAAGGGTTCTCTCATGAGTATTAGCAACCTGTTCATTCAATACTGGTTCTAATACTGAATAATAGATAGCATTAGTAAGAAGAGTCTTCTGAGCTTCTTCAGCAAAGCTTATCCAGCTATTATCAAATTTCTTTTTACCCATCCAAGCATCATATGCTTGTTCACCATAAGATTTAGGCTTATCTTCTTTCTTAGGATATAGATCAATAGATTGCTCCTGTAAAGACTTTAAATATTCTAATTTTACAGAGGCATTAGATTTGGGTGCACGTTTAAAAGTATACATTATGTCTTTACCTCCTTATTAGAATAATGGACCACCAGTAGAGCTCATAGCAGTATCTGGATTAGTATTTACATCATCAATTCTATACTTTCTACTATCTGCTTTAATCTGATTGGTTGCTGCTCTTTCATTCTTATTATGATCAATAGCAATCTTATCAGCTAGTTTACGGAAAGCAGATGCGATCTTAAGCTGTCTTCTAACAACAGAAGATTTGTCTCCAACTGTTTTAATATCATTAGTACTATTTAACTGATTAGCATTCATCTCTAATAGATCTGCTTGAATGTCTAGATAAGTAGATACTCTAGCTCTAGAAGCATAGAAATAATATACTAGGTCTTTAAGCATAGATACACATGCTAATACAACACCAACCATGGATACTACTGCACCTACACCTACTAATACAGTCAAAGGATCAAATCCTTTAGCTTTAGCTTTTACAAGAGGTCTAAGAGCATTCTCTACATCACCTTTGCGAGCTGCATCATTAAACTTAACTAAGCTTTCATACATAAGAGATTCTTTAACTTTAGAGATGCCTGCTTTATCAAGAGCAATATCCATACCATCATTCTTAGGAGACTTAATGTATTCAATACAAGTAGCAATCATATAAGAAATAGAAGATATAATACCAAGAACTATATTATTATACATTGCAATACCAATAGAGATCTTGCCAGCAAAGCAAGCCATGAAAAGATCTTTATTGTATTCTACATACTGAAGAGCATTTTGTATTTCAATGATTGGTTTTGTATCTTCTTTATACTGAGTGAAAATCTGTTTAAGAATATCAATACATTGTTCAATCTGTTCATATTTAGGAAGTCTAGTAATATCACCTTTAGTATTAGGAATATCACCATAATCAATCTCATCTACTTTATCAATCATCATCTGATAAAGTTTATTAGTAAGAGATACAATAAGAGCATTTTGTTCTGCTTCATCTAAAGCAAAGATAGCCATGTTAGTTTTAACGTCATGATAGTCAAAATACTCATTAACAATAGCTACAAAGCCTTCATGGAATTTAGCAGTATCATTCTTTTGAGAAAGGTCATTCATTTTTTTATAAGGTTCATATTTATTAATAACCATACCTTTGTTTTCCTCCTCCTTCTTATCTTTTTTATCATCAGAAAGTTCTGTATCATTAAAAAGATCTTCTGTATCTACATCAGGAACTACCATATTATCCTGATCTGCTATTCCAGTTTCTGAGAGTTTAAATAGTGGCATAGTATCACTCCTTATCTCTTAGAAACCATATTGATAACTTTCTTATACATACCTGAACTTTCTTCACGTTCAAGACTCATGAAGGAATAAGTTTCAAAACTCTTACCGCCATCATCCCAAAGCATATCTACTCTTTCCATTGCTTCATCTACAATGACAGCACACATAAAACTATATCCTCTCATAATAGAAAGAAGAGTTCCTGGATTCTTAATATCCAATCTATGATACTTCTTAATTAGATCTGCTTCTTCTTTAGAAATAACTATAGTAGCAATAGCAGAGCAAGAAGCATCATTTTTAAACACCTGTTTATTTCTCTTAGCCTGATTAGCTCTAAGTTCTAGAAGTTTCCAAACAGAAGATGTAGAACCTTTGCCTACCTTAGACAAAGCATCTACTTTAGCTCTATCTACAGAGAATAAGAAATCTTTAAAGAATGAAATTTCTCTAGTAGTAGCTCTAATGAAATTAAATAATCCTCTACGATCTGAATTTTTGAGCATGATCTTATTTACCATATCTTCAGATTTAACATAGTGGATCATTGCTTTAACGCCAATAACAGCAACATTCTCTACATTATTTGTAGCAAATCCATCTCTTGTTTGACCACTAACTGTAGTGAATCTAACAATAACAAGGGATGGCATAGCTTCATTAGCTTTTTCTACATCGGTTTTAATAATGCCTTTATTAAGCATATCGTAAGCATTTTTTATATTACTAATGCCTGGATCATTAGAATATTCTGTATTATAATTTACATCTGTTTCATAACCAGTTCTATTTCCATTATTATCATATTGATTGCGATTATTTCTAATAACTGTATCTCTAGTAATACCAGTTCTATGAGCTGTAAACTCATTAAATACTTGCTTTACAACATAATCATTTACGGAAGTCTCGCTTAAACATTCATCAAGATAATAATGACAATTCTGTTTCAAATCTTCTTGAACAGCTTTAATTCCATCTCTAACTGCAATTTCTGTAGCAGCATTTAGATTATTAGTATTATTATATACAGTACCACCACGATAAGCATCTATAGTATCTACACCAGCAGACAAAACATCATCAATATTAGCATTAGACCAATCAAGTTTAGAATCTAAATTATTATGAAATTGAGAAAGATAGTCATATGCATTAGTAGCAGAATCAATAGATGCGGAAGCAAATAACATTTCTAGCATACCAACACATTTTCTCTCTACTGCTTTAGAAATCATAACAGCTTGATCAAGTGGTGTAGCCTCAGTAACAATAACTGGGAATACAGCTGTTAGACCTTTTGTAGCTGTAGCAATATTTCTACTAATAACTTGATTAAATTTAGATCTGTCATTGATCTCAGTCATATTCTTTTTATTTTCTCGATAAAAATAGTCCCATACAGTGCTTGGATTTTTAGATGTGCCAATTTTACTGGCCATATCAATGATGTCACGAAGAAACCCTTCGTGAATAGTAGTAAAGTCTGTGTTAGAACTCATTGACTTACTCCTCCTTATTAATTTATTTTAGCATAATATTAATATAGTGAATACTTAATCTAATGTTTCTCAAAATAGGCTTTTAAGGACCAATTAGTAAGACAACCTGTTAAGAAAAGGGGGGAATAAGATGGCAAAGACTACAATTGGAGGATATCAATACGGATCAGGAAAAGTAGAAGTAAATAGCTCAACAGAAATGAGCTCATTTAAAGATGATGGGAATATAAGACCTAAAGTATTAGAAGATCAACAACTCTTAAAACAAATGAGATCTAATAGTATATTTCAACCATCAGATATGAGATATAGAAGATCTTTTTATCCATTTAAAAGAATAGATCCATTTAATAGAGTACAAGGAACAAAAGAATATGTATTCTTTACTAAACCACGTATTCCTATAGTGAAAGATGATACATTGCAACCTCAATTTCAAAAAATACCTTATTATAGAAATTTATGGTCTTCTGGATATGGTTATCAAGAAATCTTAAAAGACTTATCTGGTACTGGTGATATATGCCCATTTGTACAGATACTAACTAATAGAATAACTTCTAATATAGATATACCTTCAGTAAATGTAGATATGTTAGAAACAGCTCAAAATTTTTGGGGTAGTAAAATAGTTTATCCTAAAACTTCTATGTCTTCCGATGAAGGCATGGAATTTACATGTGAATTTGAAGAGACTAAATATCTAGAAATTTATCATTTCTTCAAAGCATGGGATATGTATAGACAGATGAAATGGTGGGGAATTATTAGTCCACCAGATTATTGTATTAACCATAAAATTTTAAATGATCATATCGCCGTCTATAAAATTATTGTTGCTGAAGATGGTGAAAGAATATTATATTGGTGTAAATGGACTGGAGTATTCCCATCTACTATAGGAAGAGATACATTCTCAGAAATACCAGTTGAAGGGCCATTAAAAATAACAGTAAACTTTAAAGTTAGTGGATGGTTTGAAGATATGGAACCAAATATAATTACAGACTTTAGACAAATAGTATCTACTGGGTTAAATAGAAATTATAATAGATGGAAAATTTGGGATGATGATATTGGAGGAATAGAACAAGAGAATATGTATATGCCTTGGATTGAACCAGCAGGTAGATTAAATGGTGAAAACTTTACTAATCTTTATTTTGAATGGTTAGAATTTTAAGAGGAGGTAGAACATGGCATCTATATCAACTACTATCCTCAATACTGATATCTATAAGATTAATCAGTTTGTAGATAGTCTTAAAGCAAGATATGTTGATATTCCAGAAGATACCCTAGTATTAGGTGTTTATGGTTATCTATCTTCTGTTATATCTAACGCATTAGAGAATACTGCAGTGATGGCATCTGAGTATTCTAATGAAGCAATTCCTACTAAAGCAAAGTTTGAAAGAAATATAATTTCTCATGCTTTATCTTTAGGTATAAATAAAATCTTTGCAGTTCCTTCATATATTGATATTACTTTAAACTTACCAGAATCTAAATTAGTAGAGAATCTTATTCAAGATCCTGATATAGTAAACTCTGCTAGTTATACTGGTGGTGCTCCTAAAGATACATTTATCTTAGATAAAGATTGTGTATTCCATATAGGAACAGATGAAGAGTATGAGTATCATCTAGATTATGATATCAAAATAAAAAGAAATATACTTGCTAATGGTACTTATGTATACAATGCTATGTATATGACTGATAGCTGGCATAATGAAATGGTTACTCTTAATAATCCATATCTACCAGCTATAGGTATAGTCAATGTAGAGGGAGATAACATGTTATCTATCAAAACCTCTATAAGGCAATATACCCATACAGAAATCTATCATAAGATCATTGTAGAAAATCCATTAGAGAATAAGATACTCAATTTCACATGGAATGATCAATTAGTATTCTTCTATGTAGAAGTAGATGAGACTAATGATTCTGGTGGTACTGATAAACATATATTAGTCCCAGTATATGATGGTCTTTATAATGATACCACTGTTACTCAAGAATATATAAACTTTATATTCTTAGATGATAAGAATATCAGGCTTAAATTCAATAGAGATGTATATCAACCTAGAAGAAATGCTAATATAACTATTCATGTTATAACTTGCTTAGGTGATGAGACTAACTTTATGCTAGCTCCGTCATATTATAAAGTAGGACCACTAAACTCTTCTAGATTTAATTATGCATCTATGTATTATATGATTACTCCTGTAGGAGACTCTATAGATGGCCAGAACAAATTATCTGTAGAACAGCTTAAACATATAATTCCTCAAGAAGCAATATCTAGAGGATCTATATCTACATATACTGATCTTAATAATGCATTCAACTCTGTTCAAACTCCAGATATTAAAATGACTTTCTTAAGAAAAGTTCATAATCAGATAGAAAGATTGTATTATGCTTATCTCTTATTAAGAGATCAGAATAAGAATATAGTGCCAACAAATACAGTTACTTCTTATCTAGAAAGAGATGTATTTGACTCTATTACTAAATATAACTTTATTCTTAAACCTGGAGCGATATTCTATCAAGATCCAGAAGATGAAAAAGTTAAAGTAAAAGCTCAAGGAGATTATACTCAAGATGATATAGATTATATGGATAATAAATCATTCTTATATACTTGCCCTTATCTTATCGTAATGAACAAATCTCCATTCTATGTATCATATTACATGACTATGGTATATTATACGAGAGATATGTACTTCAAGTATATAAATGATAAGTCTCTCTTACAGTTTATTGCTCTTAGCTTTACATTCCATAGAGATATGTATCCTACTGCGGATATAGATGACATTACAGATCCAGATTATCTTGAAAATGATAATTCTGTATATCATCTAGAAATGACCGTAGTGCAAAATATAGCAACTGATTATGATATGGTTACATATGATGATACTGGTGCTATGGATGAATGTAGATTATCTATCTATTTAGTTCTTTATCAGAAAGATAGTGAAGGACAAGAATACCCATTCAAATATGTAAAGGGTGTAATGACTCAGTTTGATGAATCTGATTCTTCATTCAATTTTGAATTTAGATTTAAATCTAGTGATAGATTTGCTAAGCTAGGTTCTTATATCAATATAGTAAAAGGGTTAAAGAATATTGGTACTGGTGTAGATGTAGAAGCTTATCTACCTCCTAATATTGGTGCTAAGTTCTTTATCTTAGCTAAATTTGATAATGAATTTGGTAGAGATTATGAATTTGATCATGATGGTAATATTTTAAATTGTGATGATCTTATTCCTAACCTAACTGGTTATACTCTTACTAATGTATATGATGCAGGAGACCAAGGATTAGATATATTCTATGACTATTCTGATCTTAATAATTCTTATTGTGAATTAGGTAAGAATACATTAACTGGAGATAATAATTTCACTATCTATAAAGTTCCTGTAATAAGATATACTTATATGAATACAGAAGCTAAGTGGAGATCTATCATGAGAATGATTGATAGAAGAAGAAGATATATTCAAAACGTATTACTCCTTCTAGAAGATTCATTTGGTATAGATTATAAATTCTATAATACTTATGGTAAATCTCTTACTTATAATATTGAGAAAGAAGAGCAGATTGATAGAATCAATCTTAATCTTAGATTTGAAATCAAGTTCATCTCTGAATCTGAAAATGTTATTCTTTCTAATATCACTACATCTATCAAAGAATATATAGAAGATCTGAATAATGTATCTGATCTACATATGCCTAACTTGATTACATATATAACCAATCTATATAGAGATCATATCATTTATATTAAGTTTATTGGACTTAATGATTATGAATCTCTCTATCAGTCTATCTATAAGAATCCAATCTTATCTGATAACTATTTCGTTGAAACTCAGACTGTACCAGAATTTATCAATGTAAATACTAATAGATTCGAATTACCAGATATTGAATATAAAGTAGTAAGCTAATAACATACCAGAGTACCAAATGGTACTCTGGTAAACTTATAATTTATAATTGTATATTATAGTCGTGATAAAGTTAGAAGCTCATCATGGTGGTGAGCTCATGTTTAAAAAAGAAAGGAGCTTTATCATGGAAAACAAAATTTACAGAGACCACCCTGCACATGTATCCGCAAAAACGGCAGATATGATTCATATTTTAAATCATATCTGGAGTGAGGGCTATATCGACGATCACGATAAGAAGTGGGTTCGTCCATCCGACATCTATCAAGTTGGATTTTGGACCAATTTCCGTGCCGAACAGATTGTTCCTGTATTCAAAGGGTCTTTCTGCATCAATCCATTTTATGTGGATGAAGAGGATGGGAATATCCATCTGGATACCTGCTCTTGTGGCGGGACCGTAATAGGCGGTGATATAGACCGCTTTAATCATGAAATGAGCCCAAATAATGGGGAGGGGTGGCATACATTTGAACATCTATTTCCCCTCACTGAAGAGGGTTGGAACCGGATCAAGGATCGCAAGATGTTCCAAGTAGAAGAAGAATAACAAAAACAAAAATAGAAGCACTAGAGCACGATTCTCTAACGTGCTTCTATTTTTTTTGAGTAAACTTATTTTTAGATATATACTATTTATATGAGTTATGAGTTGAAGGAGGAATAGTTTATGTTAACCAAAGAAGAACTCTCATTATGCAATTCCAAGGAAGATTATTTAATTCGATATTTATTATGCTCTCTTGCTAAGAGCGATATCGAATTAGGAAAGAAATATCGAGAAGCTTTAAGATTTTTTGATATTCATTCTAAAGGTAAAAGAACAGATACAGAGAAAGAAAAGGTGAAAGAATATGCATCTCTATTTGTAGATATAAGAACTACTTTATATAGAGCTGTAAGAAGATTAACAAATCACGAGAAAGCGGACTTATTAGAGTATGATAATAAGATGGATGAGTTTTTGAGTAGTATTAAATTAGGAGAGTAAATATGCAATTCAATTATCTAAATGCTGTGAATGTATTCACAGATGCATCAAATCTACCTGCTATGAATGGTAGAAAAGAAAATATCATATGCCCTGCTTATATAGTATCAATCAATGGATCAATATTAGAATATGGATCCAGATTGATTAAGAATGCTACAGCAGCATATGGAGAATTATATGCATTAGCTATGGGAGTTCAAGCAGCTACTAGGTATGCCTATACTGGCATGCCTATTTATATCTATTCTGATTCTGAAATATCTGTATCTGCATGTACTAAATGGTTAGAAAAATGGTATATGAATGGACGGGATAATTTCTATCTTACGAAAGGGGATAAGAATCCTGCTGCTAATCAAGAATTAGTTCTAGATATAGTAAAGATGGTATGTCAAGCTAATATGAAAATAGGTTTAATAAATATATTAGGTCATACTAGAAATGAAGATGTATCTGCTATGGAAAAATTCAGATATTATTTCTATAGAGCTAATCATATTAATGGAAGAGTTCCTATAGAACACTTACAGAATATGGCTTTATTCAATGATAAAGTAGATACTATATCTAGAACTGCATTAAAGAATATATGTAATCCTAATCATCCTATAGTAAATGCAAAGGAACAAGTACCAGGAATCTATTGGTATCCTAAGGATGAAGATATTCAACTATATTTGTCATTAGTCAATAAGTAATTCAAGCATATACTATATCAATGATAGTTTGGAGAGTAATCTCCAAACTGAAATTTAAATCTTACTGAAAGGGAGAATTTTTTATGTATTACAATGGCCAAGTGGTACAACAACCTCCTGGATTTGTCGATCCAAACCAACAGATCATGCTGACACCAGAACAGCAAGATCAAATGAGAATTAAGTGTACTCCTAGTACTTATGTTATCAACAATCCTAGAGTACAACTTCAAGAACCTGTGTTAGAATATAATTATGGTGATGGGAGAGACTATGTTAGTGCAGTTCCTGATATCTCTAATCCTGCATTTAACCAAGAGATAGCAAATGCAGGAGGATTAGAAAATGTTCTTAAGAAATATCCGTATCAGCAACTTAAGATTGATGATAATGGAAAGCTTGCACCAGTTAATCAGAATTTGGGATATGATCCTACGATTACTAATGCTTATCATGTTATGTATCATTCTAATCTCAATAAGCAAAAGCAACAAGAAGAGAAAAAGAACGCTGTTATGGAAGATATAGCTCCTGGATCTACTACTCCCAATATCTTTGTTCCTCATTATAATAGACCTGGTGCTATTGCTAAGAAATTAGTTGATATTGATGATGTAGCTAATCATAAGGAGGAAGAAATGTATGGTCCAAGTTTGTTTAGCTTAGTTGATATGGGAGATAAACCAGAAGAACTTTATGGATATGAAAAGATAGAACAAGCATATCATATGGAACCTGAAAATGTTGTAGCAGATTATAGAGTGCTTCAAGAAAGTAATGTTGTATATAATCCAGCACAACAAGAAACCTATATGATTGATAACAATCGTATCCCTGAGTTTATAGATGTATCTAATCCAACTAATGTGGTATTTAAACATCCTAATCCAGACTATAGCAAAGCTCCTCAACAAGTTAATCAACAACAATTCCAACAAGCAAATCCAGGATATAGTTATTATGGACAACAACCAATGATTCAATATCCTCAGGCTAATCAAGTAGGTACAGGATATAGTTATGATAGTGGAATGAATCCTAATATCTTTGGTTGGAATAGAAATGATCAAGTAGCTCCATTTGGATCTACTCCAACAACAAATCCTAATTTAGCAAATCTCTTACTTAGTGTATTCAATCCTGCTACTGGCAAAGATGAATGGGTTCAATCTGGAGGACAACCATCACAATCTAATATGGTTAATTTCAGTGATATGAACTCTGCTAAGGGTAAGATTACAAACAACGCTATGTTCAATAACATGAAAAATCCCAATATTCAATATGGAGGTAACAATGTAAACTCATATAATCCATATCAAGCAAGAAACAATAGTCTATGGTTTAATACTCAAAGTGCATATAACAATAATGGATTCTATAGTCCTGGATATTATGGAGGAGGATCTGCAACTCCAGGAAAGAATCCAATTCAACAAACTTTTGCTCATTTAACAGATTTCGACTATAAGCATGGTTTAGGTATTAAAGTAGCAGTAAGAAATACTGGAAAGAAGGTAGAAACTAAGAAAGAAAGAGATCTTAAAGCATATGGTCATACTCCAGAACCAAAGAGAAAACTTACATATCTTGAAAAGCTGACACAAGTACCAACAGTTAGAGTTTACACTTATAAAAATGAAGAACCTGATGCTGAAAAGAAAGATGAGATATTCTGGGATAAAGATAGCATGCAGAAATATACTGAAGCTATGAAGAAAGCTATAGAGCTTAAAGCAACTGATGAAGAAAGTAAGATGATGCAAGATCATCCGATGAAATTGTCTGAAGCAGATAAGAAGATGGCTGAACAGATTGCTGATCATATGGAGGAATGGGATGAAGTATATGCAACTCTGATAAGAATGTATGCTTCTGATGAAGCAACTGAACATCCTGCATTGAACTGGATGAGTCAAGAGCATTTCTATGTGTTTATGAGACTTGCTAGAGGTAGAATTAAGTGGCTGCAAAGAATGGATATAAATGACAAGTCTAGAAACTATCATAGAGATTATAGATATCTCCAGATTCCATTGTATAAGGTTAATCCCAATGATCCAAATGACAGAAAATATTTGTATCGAGAAGAAGAAGAGGACTATTTTGAATTGAGAGAGGTTGATAAGAATGGTAATATCTATCATGTAGTAGACCATGGTGAAGATATACCAGATGATGTAAGAAGAGCATTTATGGATGATATGAATACACAGATCAAATATCGTGTAGAAGCTATGCGTATCTATGAGAAGTCTATGTGGTTAATCAAAGAAAGAGAAGGGAAGAAATTAAATGATCAGATGGATAGTAACGAGAGTGCTAAACGTGGTAATTCAGTATGCGGTTACGAAATTGACGGATCTAATTACGGAAAAGATAAGACAGATGAGAACAGCTCGTTCAATGGCATGAATTATAATTATATGAGCTATGGTGCTCGTATGTATTATGAGAAACAAGAGCAACAGCGTAGAGAGCATCAGAAGATGGTGGATAATCAAAAGATGGTCTTTAGAAAAGCTTTTGGGAGTTCTATGACAGAGAAGCAATTTAATGATTTCTGGTATGGTCCTCAGAATAATCCAGATAATCAATTAGATCCTGTATGGAAGAGACAACAAGAGCTTGCTGCTGTGACTAGAGCTAATATAGATACTCTGTTTAAAGCTAAACCTTATCCTGAGAATTCTGAAGAGATACTTAATAATTTTGAGATTAAGAGACTTAGAGAAATGGATAAGGGATGTATGGAAGGAGTAACAGAACTCAAAGACTATTTTGATAACTTTGGTTATTTGGTAAACTTGTGTGAAATGGATGATGCTAAACAAAAGCAAAAAGCTGGAGGAGGAATAATCTATAAGTTAAATAAGAAACTCAAAACAACAATGGGTTTTGTCAAAGAAAATATGGAAAAGACAGTAGATATCATGAAAGATTCTTTGGGTATAGATAGTAGTATACTTAAGAAGGTTACAGAAGATTGTTTCAATTGTCTCAGTTCAGATGAAGATGGTAACTCCTATATAGATCTGACTAAAGATGATAATTGGAATGCAAATCGTCAGACTTTCATAGAAAAATGCTGTCGTGGTGATCAAGATCCTATAAGAGTTAGATATACTCCATTACCCTTTCCAATGTAATTCATAGAGAGGAGAAATCCTCTCTATGAATATATACTATATATACGAAGGGGTGAGTAAATGAACAATCATGATCAACAATTGGAAAATCTAGATTTTATAATGAGATTTCAATCTGATCAAACAATAGGAAAGTTCTTAAAACCATTCTCTATTCAAGATTGGAATGCGATTCAAAGACCTCCTATAGAATGTTATATACCTCAGGTAGGTCTAGATAATCTTAGAGCTCTTGTTAATGATCCTGCTTGGATGAATAAGACTGCTAAGAAGAAAAAAGAAGCTAGAAAAATACTAAAACAGTTTGGTCTAACTCAAATAGCAGCTGGAACCAATAGAATGTGTTTTGGTTGTGAGTATGACCCTGGAATAGTATTTAAACTAGGACTTGATAGAGTAGGAAGGAGCGATAATCTTGCTGAATCATATAATCAATATTTCCTAAATGGGTTTGGGGCTAAGATTATACATGTACTCCCAGATGGAATACTAGGTATGTGTGAAAGAGTTCAGACTATGGATCAAAAGACATATGCTGAGCATTCTGATATCATATATCGCTTAATCACATATTGGTCTGTCTGTAAAAATATTCTCATAGAAGATATAGGTTGTAACTTCTTTAAGAATTGGGGAGTTAGATTAGGATTTGGTCCAGTATTATTAGACTATCCATATGTGTATAAAGTTAGTCCATTCAAATTAGTATGTCATAGAAAAGACCCTATAACACAACAAGAATGTATGGGGCATATTGATTATGACCCAGGATTGAATCAAATTGTATGTGATAGATGTGGTGTTAGATATGGTATATCTGATATTGCAGATATGGGCATAGAGGAATTAGTGAAGAAAGCAATTAGCATGAAAGGAAAGGTGTTATCCATGGCTTTGGTAAATACGAATGTAAAGGTAAGCATTAAGAGAGGTAATAAGATTGTAAACAGACTTTACAATGAATCTGATAATAAGTTAGATAAGAACAATATAGTTGGTGGTAAGATTGTTACTTCTAAGAAGATAGATAATCTTCCTAAAGATTTACAAGATGGAGCTAAGAAACTTTGTAGTGAATTGACCAGTAAAACAGTTACAGCTGTTCATCAAGCCAAAGAACCTAAACCAATTGATGTTGAAGAATTGAAGAAAAAACACTACCATTTCTATCCTAGAGCAGTCAAGAATGATATAATCTATTTCCTTAAAAGAATAGAACGAATCCATGGTGTAGATATGGCTCTTGAATTAGCTGATAGATTACAGATAAAGTATAATGTGATGAACTATGAACAAGACAAGCAGGAAGAAGTACCCAGCAAAGAAGAGAAAACGGAAGATATCAAAGCAGAAGAGCATAGTGAAACCAAGCAAGAAGAAAAAGTTGAAACCAAAGAAGAGACTGTAGAGGAAGAACCTGTAGTTATTGGAGGAAACAAAGAAGCTACAGTATCTGATGATGGCACTACAGATACAGATAAACCTAAAGACGGTTTGTTTGTTGCTAGAGCTTTGACTGCTGCTGAGATTGAAGCTATGAGCATGGCTAATAGTAAAGAAAATGCTATAATGGGTTTCCCTGGTGAGCCTTTAGTAGATACTATGAAGTTTAAAGAACTCATGCCTCGTATTCAGGAACTTGTGGTAAAGAAGTTTGATAACTTTGCTATGGCTACTCAAGATATAGATGATATCTGCAACGATCTGTCTATGAAAATCAAAGACTATATCTATGAAGATGTGAAATCTATTATGCAAGGTGATGTAGAAGCTCTGAAGGTAGATGTAGTAAAAACAGTAGACACTAGAAACAAAGATTGCTATTCTGTTAAAGCAGATAATAGAGGTACTGAGTTGTTTGATATCCTTCTCTATCCAAAAGCTGATGAAGATGAAGCATCTGATGGTGAATATAAGTATGATGAACTTATTGCAGATGAAGATAAACTGAATGCATTCTTTGGTAAGACTTTAGAAGATATGGGCATTACTTCTTTAGGAAAGACTATAGATGGTTACGAAGATATCAATGAAGCAAAGAATGATATGATTGGTCTCTTGTTTGCTGCTCTTATGGATACTAGAGATAAGAATATCAACTATGGATTACAACATAATCCTGCGATGGAAGCAGCAAAGAAGTATGTTGAGGAGAACTACAACTTTACTACTAAAGAAGTAGAAACTGAATCTACAGTAGCAGATGAATTGTAAGAACTGAAGGACTGCTCCACATTATAGTGGAGCAGTCTAATTAATTAAGAGGTGATAACTTATGAATGTACCAACTCAATATCCACCAGTAATGGATGGATTATTATATGCTACCATAGATATGGGAGCAGTAGAAGATGCATTACAAAGAGGATGGATAGTTGCTATGGTATCTGAAACTATGCCAGTACAACATCCTAACTGTGGTTCTTTATCTATGCTTTTACCACCATTTCCTGTATTAGAAGCATATTCTAATCAACAACCTCAAATGGCTAGAGCTATATATCTAGAATATCTGAATTCTATAGATTTGGATCAAACTATATCTAAAGTTTTAGGTTGTCTTAGAAACTTTAAGAGAGTTCTATTATATATAGAACCAGATCCTAATAAAGAATTCCATATTTTAGATACTATAGCAGAATTCATGATGAATGTATTTGGTCTTAGAATAGGTATGTATAATCATCCTGATATGCCTGCTGGTATCTTTGCTAGTCCTATGACTAACTTTAACATAGCAGATTGTCTGTTTAGAAATGGAGCAATATCTAAAGAAGAATATGCATTTATGATTCCTCCGGAATGTGTACCTTCTAATGCATCTTGTGCTCTTCTATTACAATCTATAAACTTTGGTATGGGTAGTGTAGAAGATGTGCTAAGAGTAACTTGTCAGTTATTACATGAGATAAGACAAACTGTTACTACAGGTAGACCATCTCCTGTAATGATAATAAATGACAAAGATATTGCTAAACAGAAAGCACAGATAAACCAGATAGTGCAAAATTCTAAGACTATTTATGGAGATCAAGACAAACCAAATATATAAATAGGCATATATTATAGTAGTGGTTAGATTAATCTACACATATAAAGGAGAAATGAAAAATGAAAAAATTCGAAGAGTTCAACAATGGCAATGTTACTGAGGTTAAAAGCGCTATTGCTAATGGCAAAGCCACAGTGATCATGTATTGCTCATGCGGAATTAAAAACTGTATCAAGAATATCGTTGAGAAAGATGATATTTATTCTCTTTACGATCACCAGTCTTTGATCATTGTTCGTGAAGAAGATACCATTATAGTTTGTCAGCTTAAAGGATTCTATAAAAAGAATTCTGATAACTATATAGTTATCGTTGAGAAGGTTGATCCTAGTGATATTTTCGATAGATTAAAAAATGCTGGTATTGAAGATGGCCAAATATATGATTCTGTTAAAGATATCTTTGATAAAGCCCTTGAACTGAAAAGAAAGCTTGAAGAATCCAAAGAAAAAGAAGAGGAGAATGAAGGTGCACCTGACGATATCTTTGATATCCTTAATGGTAAAGTAAATAATAAGAATATAGGTAATGATGATGACGATATGCCAAATCCTCTGGATTTACTTGGTAAACTGTTGGCTGTTGGCGCTGCTAGTAGTGCGATCAGAAAATCAGTAGACCCTGAAAATAGTAAATGGAAGATATTCAAAGAGTTGGAAGAAAAGCTTGGCAGAGTACCTACTTTTGAGGAATTTACCAATGCTGATCCGAACCTTTCCAGAGAAGAAAAAGAAAAGATGATAAAGACACACAAGGAGAGACAGGAGAGAATCAATCCTGGCGAAGATTCATTCCAGAGAATAATGTCCAAGTTGTTGGGTTCATTTGAAAAAGATTTGGAAAGAATGAGTAAGCACTAAGATAATCGTAAGATTATCATAAATATGGGGTGGTCTTTTGATCACCCCTAATTTTTTATTAGAAACAGACCTTTGTATTTAGAAAAAGACTTAAGGAGACGATTAACATGGCAACAGAAGTATTATTTTCCAAACCAGTATGTGAATACAATATACCTTTGTTTGAAAAGATTAAAACATATGAACTCAAAACAAACGTACATCAAATTACCATTCCTAAAGAGAATATATACGCATTTTACAATGATGAGAAAAATCCTATATTGATCATAACCTTCCCTGAGTATAATAACTACAAGATTGGTTATGAAATAGAGATAAATGATGAAACAGAAACTATTATTTTACACTATATAGATAAAATATATAAGTATGTATTCTGTCCTACAGAAAGAGACTTTGCTAAACTTAAAATATTCTTTGATAAAGTAACTAGTGGTAATAAAGAGTTACATGATCTTAGAAATAAAAGAGTGTATGCTACTAGTGCTATAAGAGCTTTCTATGTAGATAAGTCTATGTGGATAAATAACAATGGTTTCTATGATATATATTGCGATATATTCATTTCTGGTTCTGATAAGACTTTTGGTCTTTATAAGAAATTCTTAGGAATGAATAATAGACAACTATTCTATCTCGTGGATGAGTTAGATACAGTTGATAAAATCATGATGAAAAATCAACTTATGAGAGTATATCCTAGCAATAAGCTTGGTATCAATGTTTATAACAAGGAAATTGTCTTGGATGCGTCGGCAGTATTCTTATATGAAGAAAATCAATTCAGAAAAGATAACACAGCATTTGATAAAATGAAAGAAGAATATTTAGATGAAGTGCACAATTCAGTAGAGGTTGATCAGATGATTATGGATTTTGATAATACTGAAAAGACCAATAAAGATGCTAAAGGTGATTGCCCATTCTAAGGAGGAATCTCTATGACTATTGAAGAAGCTCTGAATATCTTGTGTAAAAAATCATATCTTATAGATAAATCAAATAATGATAATATAGTTCCATTAGATCAATTATATGGAGTAGATTGTACAGCTGATAATACTTATATTATATTTGATTGTGATATAAAAGACGGTGTACCAGATATATATAGACTGCTTCCACCTATAGAAACAGAGACTATGGGTGTAAATGTAGAAAAAGTGAATGATACTTGTGAGTATGAATCAGTATATAATCATGTACAATCGCTATGTTATGTAGATGAAGATAGATTTGGGTATAAAAAAATATACTGAGTAAACTAAAAAATGGTTATATACTATATCAGTGTAGAAACAGGTATTGATTAGTTTATATCGAGTTGTTAAGATGCTTATGTTTATTCTAAACTATTTCGGTATTTGAGAATACGCCCTAATCAGTACCTGAATCTACTATTAACGACTGTTGTCGTTAGCTGAGGAATATTATTACAGAGAAATAACTATAGGACGAGTCCCTCTAGGCTCGTCCTATAAGTTATTCAAACATTCAGAATTTTTTAAAAAAGGTGATATAATGAAATTAACTTTTATTGATGTAACTGGCAAACCTGAACTTGTAGAATGGGTTCAGAATAAGGAAACTGGTGGTAAAGCTGCTATATTCCGTATGTATGCTTTGGAGATGTTGGGTACTCCATTAAAAGCATTAATGCCATTAGCAGATACAATGTTGTATCTGAACCCAACGATAGAAGGAGATGAAAACTCCAGGATATTTGATGAAAAGTATGCAAATCAATTATCCAATTTCCCAGCAACTAAGTTTGATCTGGCAATATTACTAGAACAACTTCAGTTGAAGGACGAGGTATATGTAGTATGCAATTATACTCATCCCACTGTAGGTCCTATTGTAGACAGTCTCTCTAAATATATCCAGCAGAAGTATACTTTCCAAGGTATATATCTGGTAAATGATCTTGAGGATATTGATGAATTTGCTGCATCTGAATTTGATACAGATGAAGGATATGAAGCATTTGTCAAAGATATTGAATGGATGACTAGTCAGAGAGATACGGTGGAAGATGTTCTCAAGAAGTGATATGAATGCTTTATGAGAGAACATTATATGCAGCTCCATATCAATATCTAATCAATAGGAATATACAAGAGTATGATATATCCAAGGCAAATATATCTATTCTGTTGGATATAGGGTATATTACTCAAAAGGAGTATGATTATCTGCATCAGCTTCCTAAACAACAGCGAGAAGTCAAAGTTGGTTGGAAAATGAGAAGTGATCAGAATATGATCAAAGCATTAAATTATGGTTTCATTGAAGCAAGGAAAAAATTCTTTGAGCTAAATGAAATCAATGATATGAATGTTTTGTATATTGATAAAGACTCTATTACATTGATAGATACTAATATCAGGACTACAAAAGTATCTGATCATGTAGAGTTTATTCCTAAGAGTAGATATACTAGCCTATATCAATTAGGTCAAATACATTTCCTATATCTCAATGATAATGCATATAGATTTAAGTATGCGAATCAAGAGATGCTAGAATCTTACCATTCTGGATTCTTTATAGACTTTCTATTGTTCATAGCAGAAGAAGCTCAAACTAATTCTGCTAATGAATGTATTGGTTATATAAGAAACTTCTATAACCAATATGTATCTAGAACTTTAGATATAAGATACTATAGAGAATTCAATCAGATGTGTAAGTATAAGATTCTAAATAGTGGTTATTATTTAGCTATTGATGATCCTAGTGCTAGAGAGATAGTGGATATATCCTATAACGCTAGAATCATTCAGGATATATACAAATCATTAGCTAATGAGTATTTCAAGAGTGTAAAGTAGGAGGAATTCAATATGTTTAGTTGGTTATTTAGTTGTGTTTGTGCAGCAATAGTTGTTACCACGTATTTCTATTTCCGTAAAGATTCTGTATTCAATTCTTAAGGAGGAATTCAAATGTTCAAAGCTATTTTAGGTTTCTTTGCAAAAACAGTCATTCAAGCAGTCGTTACTGCAGCAATTACTATTGCAAGTTTATTGGTAGTTGCTCAGCAGGTAGCAAACAGAATTCAAGAAAAATATTATTATACCGATTACGAACCAGTTTACTAAGCACTATATTTGTTTGAACTTATCTTAATATCAATCCATTTGGTATGTATGGGGAGATATAAAGATATTTTCATATATATTATACTGTATACAAAAAGGGGATGGTTGGATTTGATATCCAAAACTAAAGCGCTTGCTCTATATGAGCAAGTTGCTAAAGATGAAGCAAATGTAAAGGAGGTGCTGACAATAATAAAATTCCATCCTAGATGTGTCTTATCTATGGAAACATTAGATATGATATGGGATGGAATGCTAAAAGCCGCTAATGAATTCTACAGAGCGGTTTTAAATAACCCAAGGGGTGATGATATGGTACCAAAAGCATCACTCGTGCGTTATTATAAGAAGTTGTTCTTTAATAACGTCGTATACCGAGATATTTACTGTGGAAGCAGTTACATACCAGATCTCTCGGTATACACAATTTAAAGAAAGTTCCCTTAGAAAAGTGCCCTTCGGGGCACTCAGGACTTTTTGTTTAAAAGAGGTTTTAAATATGAAAGCAGAACAAATGTACAATTTATTGCATGATCAAACCAAATCTCAAACTAGCTTTATAGCTTTAGTAGGATCTCATAATTATAACTTAGCAGATGAGAATTCAGATTATGACTTCAAATTATTTATCTATCCTACATTCTTAGATCTTTATAACGGTGCTAAAAAGAATGGCCATGATATAAAGATAAAAGAAAACGACCTTAAAACCACAGATATAAGAAATTTAAAGACTTGTTTTGTAAAGTCTAGTTTTAATTTCTCTGAGACATTATTCTCTGATGATATTTATATTCCTACTAATGAGAATGAGGAATTAGACAGAGTCAATAGAGAGACTATACATTTTCTTATTCATAATAGAGAATCATTGGCTGCATTGAATATAAGATATCTTATTAAAGCAGTACGTGGATGTTTGCATACTAGACTGAATGCTTTTAATAAGAATGGTAATTACAAAGCAGCGGCAGAAGCATTTAAAGAGAATATCATGTTAGGAAGATATCTTACTAATCTTATAAAGAAAGAAGAAGATCCTTTTCTAAATGCTATAAAATTTAGCAAATCTGATGCTATGAGAGAACCATATTTTCAAATAAGACAAAAAGCCATAACTGAAAGGAAGATACTCTCTTATATAGATCTTGCCTCTTCTGATCTTGAAAAGATTATAAAAGATAATGGATTTGAAGAAAGAGAAAAAGATCATGTTATGACTTATGCTTTAGAAACTATGCTAAATAAAGCAGTTGCTAAACGTATTCAAGTAGAGTTGAATATTAAATACAACAACAAATAAATATAGAGTAGTCCATTGCGGACTACTCTTTTTTTAGTTCATATTTGGTACTTTAGAATTGTAAATAGGTTTATTATTATTGGCTACAAAGAGAGATACGAATTGATAGCACATTCTTCCTAAAATAATATCAGTTCGACCTTGACCATAATACATGTCTAATTTAGTTCTAAGAGAAGGAGACATGTTACTAGCAACCGATTCTAGTAAAGCATTTAACATTTCTTGTTCATCTTTAGTATTAATATATTCTTTATCTTGTAATCCTCTAAAGAATAATACATCTCTATCAAAACATTCTGATACAAAATTAGTTAAGATTGCTTTTATACCATCTTCACTATCAGTCAATTTATCTAAATCTATAATAGCAAGTTTATCTTTTTCTCTTTGATATTCCATTTTACGATTAATAAGAATAAAGATATATAAAATAGATCCCCAAAAAGCATAAGTCCATAGTTCTCCAAGTAATCCCATGATAACTACAAAGATAAATATAGCCTTACCTTTATTATCTATTATATCTTTAATTACATCTTTTATTCCACTAGCTAAAAAGTTCTTAGCTGATATAAGATTCATTTTAGCACTATTCTTCCAATCAGTCATCTTGTTTGCTACTTTTACTAAAGCATTCATTGTACTTTACACCCTCTCAAACCAGACCAATCTAATAATTCCTCGTTAAGTTGCAAGAGTTTAGCATTCCTATCTTCATAGATTGGAAATTTGTCTTCTCTTGCTTTCTTAAGATACATCATTAGTTTAAACATTATATCTCTATTAAGTCCTAACCTGTATTTCTCGATTAATTCCCACCATTTACCAAAACACATATTAGGATGCACGTATAGATAGTTATGGTGATATTGCTGATGACAAGTCTTGCACAACATCACTATTGGTATATTGTTCTGTGCATGTTCACATTTAAGTATCTCTGCTAAGTCATATTCTGTAATAGCCCCTACAGTATTAAGAACATGCTCAGTGATCATAATAGCAATATCATATATATTAAGCATACAATGGTGCATTTCTAATATAGTATCATTATATTCTTCAGTATCTTGAATATATGGATGTAGTTGACAACAATTCATCCCTATAGAATATAAGTATGCTTTATAATGTGAATAAGTTCTACTATGCCTAAATAGACGTATAGCAGAGTCTAAGAATGCTTTATATTCCTCTAAATCATAAGTACCTTCTCTAGTTAATGCAAATTGAATAGCATAATCAGCATTGGGAGATAGTATTTCTGGATTACCAGTATCATTCTTCAATATAATATCAGGATAGTTTACATTAGTAAGATTCATCTTTCTCATCTCCTTTATATATGAAGTATTTTTATCTAATCTAATGTCTTCAGCCTGAATCTGGATATAATGATATGGAAAACATTTGGGTAAGATATTAGGAAGGAAGGAGAGATATGTGTGAGTTTAAGGTTTACTGAGGATCTTTTAGACACAGAAAATCCTTTTATTGATCTTTTGGTTTATAACCTAAAGATACTAGCATTCAATTGTGTTATTAAGAATGAATATGATGCAAATGAAGCTGAAACAGAAGAGTCTTCAAAGAACTCTTCTATATACATTGCTTGCTTAGAAGATAAAGCTCATATTGAGCTTTTTGATATAATTCCAGTAGGGTTCTTACAACAAGTTGGTGTGCCTCAAGCACAAATAGATTTGTATATAAATAATGGATATGATCAATTCTATATCCCTAAAGATATTATATGGGACTTTAATAAGAATGAATATGTTCCTAGTGGTACTACATATGAAGCTGATTTAAAACCATTATTACAGAAATGGTATATAGAAAAGTACGAGAATAACCATTATGAAGGAGAATTAAATAATTACTACAGAAAGATATTAGGTATACCTCCAGTTGGAGACTGGGGTATTCCTATGGTTGAATATGAATATCTTTTTCCTGATTATTTTACATATACAGGAGAGTTTGTACATGAAATAGGACCAGATGCTTGTAGAACTCTTGATAGATTGGGAATACTAGATATAATGCGAGCAGACTATCCAGATGCTGATTATCTAGATTATGTAGTTTGTGGAATTACTCCATATGATGCTAGAAATAAGATGGATATGCAAATGTTATGGCATCCTAGTGAAGAAGATCTATCTTATGATAATGAAGAACTAAATGTAACTACATTTAGATCTATGATAGAAGAATTTGAAAACAAGTATAATCAAAATAGAGAATTCGTTCAAACAGCTGTATATTCTCAAGCTATGGAAATAGCATCTACAGAGTATCATTCTTTTATGATTTTATATACTGTATTGATTACTATGATGGATATTCTTACAGAGATACAATCTCATATAGTAAAAAAGGATATCTTGAATAGAAGATGTGTGGAATATATTTTATCTATGTATGGTATTCCATTTTATAGAAAGATACCAGAAAAATATCAAGAAAGAATAGCAAAGAACTGTCATAGATTGATAAAATATAAATCTAGTACTGAAGGAATGGAGAATATCAAAGATATCTTTGATAATAAATCTTTAGAGATATACAAATATTATATCCTTAAACATAGAAAGATGGATTCATATGGAAACTATGCTTTCTCTGAATCTAGTAAGCTTATATGTGAAGATAATGATATAATTATCCACGAAACTCTTAAAGAGACTGTAGGAGAACCTCCACCTCCACAACCAATGCCTACTAATGTAGACTATTATGAGAAATATAGATATTCTGGTAGTGTTATTGATGTATATGCAGATGGTTCTTACACTTCTAGTGGTGAAGATCAATCATTAACCAATAATGCTACTAATGATGCTATTAATAATGGAGATGCTCCTGGTCAAGCAGAAGCTAACTTTGAAGCTGTTACTAATGGTAATTATGTAGAAAGATATATAGTTTGGCCTTTTGAATATTTCCTACAAAAAGGAAATGTTATGTTTGTCAAGATAGGAGATTATATTCTTAAAGAAGGGCAAGATTTTGTTATCTTCAATTATAATAAGATAAGAATCAATGCAGATTTAATGACTGATCCTAATGCAGTTATTACATATGAATTCTACTATGATAAGAATACGGTAAATGAAGACTTTGCTATTACTCTAGATTATGCTCTTAATATGAAAACTAAAATGGTCATGGGAACAAATGAAAGAACCTATAGTTTAGCTCCTTTACCATTCCCAAATTATCTAATAGAGAATAATGATATAATAGTTTCAGTAGGTTCTGTATGGTTATCAAGTGATATGTATACTATAGATAAGTATGCAGAGACTATCACATTCACAGATGATGAGTTAGATGTAAATGGTAGAGAGATATACTTTATCCTTATCTATTCTAAATTCTTAAGATCTAAGTTTGAAAAGCATTATGTAGAAGCTACAGAGAATGGTCAGACTAAGTTCTTTGTTCCTGATCCATTCCCATTCTATACACAGAATGAGAATACATTCTATCTCACTATAGGTAATACTTATATTGCTCCAGAAAGATATGAAATAGTAAGATCTACGATAGAAGGACAATCATATGTAGAATTTACTGATGGTACTTACTTCTCTATAGGTAGAGGATTAATGTTTAATTTCCTCTATACTAAAAATGCTATAGTGAATAAAATAGATCTTCTTAAGACTGTAATAGATCTTAAAGTAGAATCACATTATCAGTCAGAATTTGATGTAACCTGGCCTACTAAGAACTATGTATCTTCTGGATATCTTACATTTGTTAAAATCTTTGGTTGGTATTTACCTAAAGAATCTTTCTCATACACAAATAAGAAACTATTACTATTAGATGAATCTTTAGCATTACCAAAAGATACAGAACTACAATTGATTTGTGTTTATTGTGATAAAGATAGAACTGTAGATGAATATGATAATATAAGAATAGGAAAGTCTTATTATATAGCAGAAGAAGATAGACAAAAGACCTTTGCTTTCAAAACACCAGTAAGACATTTTGATACCAAATTTAATAGAGCTATAGTAGATATCAATGGCACTCTATTAGAAGATAATCAATATTCTATAAACTATGATCCTATGACTGATGATGCTACTCTCAGTATAACTTACTATTATACTAGACCTATGAAAGGTCAAAGAGTTAATTTCACCTTCTTCTATAACCAAGATGCTGAATATGTTACAGAGATGACAGAACAACATATTCCTATCACTTCTGATCAACAAGATACATTTAGTTTAGATTATCCATTCTTCCCATATCTACAGACTGGACAAGATTTCTTAGTATCTATTGGTGCTACTTTAATACACAAATCTAGAATCCATATGCTAGACCAATTTACTATGAAGATAGATGATTTTAGTTCTCCTCCTGGTAGAACTTTAACTGTTCTTTATATCTATTCTAATTGGTATACATTGAATGCTAATCAGAGATTAATAGTAGAATGGAAAGATGAACCAAAAGAAAAGGCAGTAAAGCAAGGTATAGTTATGCCTACTCCATTTGCTGGATATGTAGAACATGGATGGGATTACTTTGTATCATATAATAATCGTCATGAATTAGATGAGACAAAATATGACGTGTTTAATGAGACTTTCTATACATATCCATCTTCAGATTTAGAAAAAGGTGTATATGGAGATACTATTACTTTCACATTTGTATATCTAATAAGAGAACCATGGGTTCATTCTGTAACAGAAGAAGACTTTTCTCAAGATGTAGATTTATTTTTCTGCAGAATGCCTGTATTAGATATATATTCATCTAAGTATCTAAAAGATGAATCTAATTGGTTAGCATATGATCCTGTAACATTAGCAGATGGTTGGTGGGATGGTTTCCAATATAGAGATGATTCTCATGAATATATAAAAGATAAAATATTCCATGAGAAATGGAACTATGCTAGAACTAAATACTATTCTGTATATCAAGAATATAGTGCTAGTGCATATGCTGCATATATGGCTTTCTTCTATTCTATGCTATATGATCCAGTTCTATTAGAGAAAGAATTAACTGTATCTGTTCCATCTCTTGGTTCTGATCATAAATTTAATCTAGCTCATTTATTTATCTTTATGACTTCTCTTACCAATGTTTACTACAATCTAGATGATTTTACTATAGACTATGCTACAGATCAAAAGAAGATAGTAGGATTTAATTTCTCTACATCTTTGAATGATATAAAGGATTGGATGCTAGAACATCATCTACAACCAGATCAATATGATATATGGGATTTCATCATTCCTACATCTCAAATTATGAGTATGCCAGAATTTAATACTATCTATACTACTAATATGAAAGTATATGAAAAAGTTATAAAGAATATAGTAAATGCTGAATCTTTCAAAGAATATCAGATATGGACCTATATCAAAGAAACTTTATTTGAATGGGAATTTGATTTCTCTTATTTTAATAAGAATGATGGAACTCCAGCTAAAACATATGCAGAATATCTAGAAGATAAAGATTATGTACTATATCTTGCTCTAAATGACGTAAAGAAAATCAAGAATGAAGAAACTAGAATAGATGTAATCGTATCTTATATAGATGATATATGCTACATATTAGAAGCATATCTAGATAAAGATCTAGTAAATAAGATAGCAGATAGATTTCCTGGTAGATCTTCTCTTGAAGTGATGAAGTACATGAAATATATATTAGAATTCTTCAAATCTTATAAGATAATCTTTAGAACTTCTGGTCAGAATATGGTATTTGGTGGAGAAGATGGTTCTGAGTCTGAAGATAATGTAATTAGATTTAATGATATCATGTATTCAGTAGAAAGATTTCAAAGAGATGAATACTACACAATGATAGAGAAACCTGCTATTACGGAATCTAAAGAGATTTATGATTATGGACCATGGTTGGAAGAAGATGTGGATATAAAGGAGATTAAAACACCATGATTAATGATAAAATAAGTTTAGGAGAAGATATATCTCTTGATAGTGCTACAGAGTATATGAGTATACAAGATGGACGTAAAGATGGATTAGATACTCTAGTTACTATTCAGGATAAAAGAACTGGAGAAGTAGTATTCAAAGGAAAGAATCGTACTATGATTTCTGGTTCTGAGTTCATGGCTTACCATGTATTCAGACTAAATAACTTTAATTTTACTACTCCTACATATAATACTCAGATAGGATTAGATCATACAGTATCTGGTTCTCAGAATGATCTTGGTTCTAATTATGTTACTCAAGTATTCTGTGTTGGCACTTCTGGTTGTAATAGAGAATCTGCTATTTGGTATCCTGTATCTAATAAGAAATGGATTGCTCCATCAGAATTAGTACCATTTCAATATGTTCCTAGTAATAAAGACTTAACAGCTTTACAAAGAGAAACATATTTTGGTAGAAAAGAAATGGGTAACCAATATATTGCTTATTATTTTAAGAAATTTGATTCTAATCCTATTTATAAGAAACAATATGAAGATGGTACTCCATGGAATGCTAGTATTTTTGAAGATAATTCTGAAGCAAATGCTCAGATGAGTGTTACTACTACAATGACTATCACTAAAGATGATTGTAGAGATTACTTTATCAATACTACTGGCATTAATGATGGTAGATTTAATTGTCTATCTCTATGCTTAGCATGGACTGATGTATTTGATGGGTTTACATATTATCAAGATATTAGACCACTCACTAGAATCAACTTCCCAAATAAATTCTTAAATGATCTTACTAGTGAATGGTTAGTAACTTATCATATCTACTTCTAATTTCTTACTTAACCAACATAAAGTAATGAAATAGAAGTGGTTACTCCACTGCTATTTTTAGCATAATATTGATAATAATACAAATTGATAATTCATTTTCTCTCCTTCTAGAATAATTCTAACCCTGGAGTCTATTGACTCCAGGGTGGTTTTATGTCAAAAACAATCATATAAGATAAGTTTCTATATTATATAGAAGGAGAATGAAATATGATAAAACAACCTAAGCGTCAAGCTAAGTTTATTACGGATCAGAAAGATTTAAATTATCTATTTTCTCTTAATGAAGATTTAGCATGTAGAACATCTACCATGATGGAATGTTTCGGTAAATTTGGAGATAAGAGAAGATTTAATCCATATGATATTATATCTGTGCCTCCTAATACATTTGGTATAGAAGGTCATAAGAATAAGAAAGGATTCATGACTACTGTAGGACTATGGGTATTTAATAAAGCCTTTACAGAGTGTGGAGTATTTCCTATAACTGGATATGTGAATGATACTATAGGAAAGAAATTGTTTAAGAAACTCAATAAGCAGATATCTTATGCTGTAATGGAAGAAAGATTAGATATAGAAGAGCTTAAGAAGTATACTCTAAAATCACAAAAGTTCCAGCCATATTGTAATATCTTATCTCCTTCTCTTTCTGAAGGACTATTAGGCATGTCTGCAGAAATAAAGAAAGAGAAAGAAGCTCTTATCAAACAAAATCCAGATATATTAAAAGGAGAACCAGATCCTGTAGCAATACAAAGTATAGAAAACAAGTTGATCAAATCAATAGATGAAAAACTAAAAGATGATCCATCTGCGGATATACTAGAATCTTCTGTTGGTGCTGATAAGGGAAATAACCTAAAGAATATGTTTGTTATGAAAGGTGCATCTAAACTAGCAGATCAATCTAGAGGTAAGTATTCTATCATCACTAGTAACTATATGGATGGTTCTTCTAAAGAAGAATATGCTGATTTCTGTGAAACACTAACTTTAGGGCCATTCTCTCGTGCTAATAAAACAATGGTTGGTGGTTACTGGGAGAAGCTATTTGTTAAAGGATTAGAACATCTTTCTATTCAGTTTGATGAAGATTGCCATACCAAAAAATATAAGACAGTAGAACTTACTGGAGATAATATAGATATATGGATGTATTCTAATATAATAGAAGGTGGAAGACTTGTAGAGCTTAATCCATCTAATATGAATAAGTATATAGGTAAAACTCTTAAATTTAGATTTAGTGGATTTTGTGAATGTGACCATGGTATATGTGAAGCATGTGCAGGATCTCTATTTAGAAAGCTTAAGCTTAAGAATGTAGGTGTAGTATCATATAAGCTTTGTTCCGACCTCAAAAATTTAGCAATGAAGAATTTTCATGATTCCGTTGTGAGATCTTCTCATATGCAAGACTATGGGTTTAAAAAGATATTCGGATTATAATGATATTCCCTAGGGTTTTAAAACCCTAGGGAATTAATTTTTATTATGAATAATACTATTATATAATCAAATTATTTAATGAATCATTATTTGGAGGGGATATTTATGTTTACTAGTTCTAATTATTCATTTGAAATGGCTGATAAAGTATGTATGTTGTTAGCAGTTAATAAAACACCTCAAGAAATTCAATATATATTATCAGGACAATTGCCTTATGATCCAAATTTTAATGCATTCTGTACTCGACTTCGTAATAGACTTGCTTTTAAACAGCTAGGTGATAAATATAGATTAAAACCTTTGTATACTAATTTTGAAGAGGGATTTATAATTTCAGTATGTAAACTTCTTGTGCAAAATAAATCAACTCAAGAAATAGCCACTATATTAGGAGTTCCAATGGATACAAGAATAAGCAATCTTTGTAGTAATCTTAAGAGACGTAATATTATATATAAAAAGTATACTGATATGTTTCCAAATATACCATATGCAGAAACTAGAAATTGTACAGAGATAACAATGGAACAAATGGAAGAAATATTTAAATTAAAGAAAGAGGGTCATAATGTAACTGAAATTGCAGATATTCTTGGACCCACTAATCCAAACATTAATAGAACTAAAATATATGGATTGATTTCTAGACTGAAAAAGAATCCAAATGCTAAAGGAAGAGATCTTGCTATCAAGTATGGTATAATTGAAGGATAATATATAAGAAATGATAAGTCGACACTTGCGTCGACTTATCATGATTATTATTTCAAAGATTAATTTGCCATCTGTGGCAAATTATATTAAGTATTTCAAACATATATTATATAAATGAGGAATATAATAAGTGGACACCAATGTCCACTTATTTATCTGAAAGTGCAGTAAACACAAAATTGGACACGAGTGTCCAATTTTTCAGGCATATACTATATACATGAAGGGAGTGATTAGAAATGGATTATAAAGTATCCATTAAAGGCAATTACGGACCTGTAAGAGAAAAGAACTTCCTACAGGTATTTGTAGAGAACAAGAATAAGACTGTTAGAACTGAAAAGTTCGGACTGGAGCCTGGGACATCTGCTTTGGCAAAACAGATGAACCATAATATCTGGAAAAAGGCAGCCAACTCCATACAAACCTTCAAGAAAGAATTCGATGAAGGCGTATGGGATAATAAGGAATTTTATAACCGTGTGGTGTAAACCACAACGGTTATACTAGAAAGACATCCTTTATGGATGTCTTTTTTTATTTTGATTAGTACTACTCTATTAAGGAGGTGAGGTAAATGTAAAATGAAAAATCTCTGTGTATCCATATATTGGATACACTAATTTCAGTCTAATTAATAGAAGGGAGAGAAATGTTAATGAGTGATCAGCAACTTCCAAGCTTTAAGGTTCATCTCAATTATCCTAATAATGAAGAGTATGATTACTTTACTAAACTGGAAAGGATTAACTTGGACAAAGAGTGCGACAAAGATCTCAGTCTGAATCATGGATTTATTATTCTAGAGAATCAGAATTTGTCTAAGGCTCTAAAAAGTGACACGTCTATCTTCTCTACCAAGTTCGGTAGATCATTGCAGGACAAAGATCCATATATCAATAGATACTCTTGTAAGTGTGGATATACACAAGGATCTTTTAAATCTGTTCCTGATGATGCTAACTTCAATTGTCCTATATGCCATACTCCAGTTAAGTTAGTAGGTGATGACTTTACTTACTTTGGTTGGATTAAATTGAAAGATGAGTATTGTGTTATTCATCCTTTAATGTACAAATCACTTGAATCTCTTATTGGTGCTGGTAATTTGGCTGCTATTATTGAACCAGAAGTGGAGCTGGATGGTAATGGTAAACCAATGTCTAATTATGATAAGAGAATCTTTAAGAAACAAAATGCAAGAGCATTTAAGAAGAAAGGAAAGATTGACCAAACATATGCTGGTATAGGAATGCTGGAATTTAGGGATAGATTCCAAGAAATCATAGACTATTTCTATAGTAAGAAACCTGCTAAGAAAGATGTGTATGATGATATCATGGAAAATAAAGATATTGTCTTTACTCATTCTATTCCAGTATATACTACTCAGTTACGAATAGCAAAAGTAGAGAATAAGAGATTTACATTTGAATCTACTAATGCGGATTTCAACTTATTAGCTAAACTTGCTGCTCAAGTTAATAAGGACAATCTTTATATCTATCGTAATAGAAAGTATCAGAATCAGTTACTCTGGGATATGCAGTCTAAGATATCTCATCTTACTACAGAGATAATTAATATCTTAGCAGGTAAGAAAGGTATTATCAGATCTACAATATCTGGTAGAATTGCATTCACCTCTAGAACTGTTATTACTCCTGGTGCTAAATTGCATATGGACGAAATAGAAATGCCATATTTTGCTCTTTGCATCTTGCTTGAACAGGTTATAATCAATGTTCTTCAAAAGAGTTACAATATAACCTATGCTAAAGCATACAAAATTTGGTATTATGCTCATATGCAGGAAGATCCTAGAGTAAGAGCTATAATAGAGAATCTTATAGCAGCAGGAAAAGTTTCTGGGTTGCTGAATAGAAATCCAACTATAGCATATGAGTCCATAATATATGTGAGAGTAGTAAAATGTATTGATGGATTTGCCTTAAAATTATCAGATTTTATAATTTCTGGCTGCGGTGGCGATTTCGATGGAGACACTCTTAACTTCCTTATGATATATAATGAAAATTTCCGTAAAGAATGTGAAAGAATATATTCTCCTAGAAATGCTTTCTGTATATCTAGAGATGATGGTATGCTAAACCATAACGTCAATATATTTAAAGACACAATGATCAATATAAATACTATGGTAGATCTCTGTAGAGAAAACTATAGTGAAGATCAATTAGCTAAAATCAAAGCGTTAAAAGAAAAGTATAGAGGTAAAATGGTATGTTAAATGAATCAATAAAGAAACAGATACGGTGGAAAAACTTAATTCATGGCGGAAAAGTACCTGATGATATAGTATGGGTGTATCTTGACCATTTAGAGGACCGTCATTTGCAGTATCTGTTATATGATAATTACATGTATCATCTAGATGATGGTCGTCGGTATATGTATTATTTCAGCGAATCAAAAGATATGGGTTTTGTAGTCAAAGTAAATAAAAAAGAGGGCAACAATCAATGAGTGAAATGAATTTTGGGAATGCTAGTAAGTATATTATGGGTAATTGTATAGATACCTTTGAGGAAACTGTACTCTTTGAACTGGGTGTAGAATACACTAAGAAAGAGTATACTGAAGTTGATGAAAATGCTAAGATGGTCATAATAGACTTTAAGACTGATCATTCTACATTATACTTTAGTGGTAAAATTAAAGAGGCTACTCTTGATCAAATGAAAGAATTTATTCAAGCTTACTTCAACGACTGTAGAAAAATACAGAATGTGCTAACTGAGGATAGTTCTGCGCATTTTGAAGTACAAAGTAAAGATAAGAGTATGTATATCTCTTATTCTTCAAATAGTCTTGATTTAGATTAAATCACAGTTAATTCTATCTCCTAGGGATATCCCTAGGAGATATTTTATAATGGAGGAAAGTAAAATGATTACTAAAGTAAGAAACTCTCTTAAACTTAACATTGTTTTCATTGATGAAATCAATGATAAAAATCCTTGGTTAATCAAAGGTACAATTAAAAAAGCTATCGGCGATTTCTATATATTAGGATCTGAAAAGGTTAAAGAGGATAAACCATCTAGAAAAGTAGATCCTTTTAAAATAGAATTTATCATGAAAAAAGCTATACTTACATTAAACTTATATGATACTCCAATGGAGTATGACAGTATAATGGAAATGGCTGATAAATTCTTAGATGATATAGCTGAGCATTATAAAAGTAAAACAAAAGGTGGAATTATATGTAAAGATTATACTGGTAAACTTGTAGCAGAATATGTTACATTTAGTGTTTATCATGCCCATTAATCAATATTAGGAGGAATTTAAAATGGAAATCAAAACTGCAAAGGAAATTAGAAAAGCTATGAAAGATAAATTTGAAAATAATGATCAGCTTGCTTTTGAAACTATTTGTGATAGTATAATGAAAAAGATAGAGGTGTCGGCATTAACAAATGCTCGCTTCTTTACTGTATATGATTTTGAAAAACAATTAGACTATCTTGAACTCTCGTCATCAATTAAAGAAACAGATGAAAAAGTGATTGGATATTTAAAATTTATAATCAATTCCTATAAAAGTAAATCAGATAAAGAGTTATATAATGCTTTTGAATCTCAAATAGTAAATCTTCTTATAGTAAAAGGATATACTGTTGAGAAAGAAGAAGGACTTTTAAATAGATTCAAAATTACTATTAGATGGGATAAAGAAGTAGATGAGGGAAATTAATAATGGCTGCTTATCAAATACTTTTAAGAAACGTAGATTTTATCATTAATGAGAATGGTATTGTTGATAAGAGATTGCTTAAGAAAGCATTTGATAATAGAATAGTGTTTGATAATAAACGTCAATCATCAACCAATACTATTCAAATTCAAGCAAAGCAATCTGAGATAATGATTACTTATAACAAAGATATCTTATACAATGATCTCATCTCATTCTATAATGGGTTTATATCTAACTGTGTTAGATTAGCTCATGAACTTGATACTCCATTTATAACTGTAGATGTATTCTCAGTTGATGGTAAGTTATCTGCCTTTTATAGATCACATAGATGATATGGAGGAATAAAAATGATTGACAAGAAAACTGCTAAAACATGGTCTGATATGGCTAAAGAACAATTGGAAAAGAATTGGAAGATTAATGTTATTACCAAAGCAAAAGTAAAAACTCCAATAGATTTATTGGATGCTGTTACTAAATATATTGATAAGAAGATTGTTGGTTATGCCAAAGTTACTGGTAATACATCCGTTTCTATTAATCTAGATAAGATTAGAAAGAGTATTACTGCTAATGAAAATGCACTTACAGTATTAGGAAAGAATAATCTTACTATAGATTCTTATGTAAATAAAACTATAGTAGAAATGCTTAGAGATAATGATTTTAACGTCACTGAGCTCATGTCTGAAGATAAGCTTATTGTTGATTGGACTAAGTAAACTTTGATATAAGTATATACTATTTAAGTGTAGGTGTCTTATGACACCTACACTAATTTGTTTTATGAGATAGAAAGGAAGAGATAAAATGCAAAATTCACCAGTAGATGATTACAGTGCACAAGATTTCAAAGATTTATCAGAAAGATGTATAAGCGAAGAAAAGAAGGATAAGATAACTAACCAATGTATATTGTCTAAGCTCATAAGTGATATACGATTTGAAGTCGCTATCAATAGTTTTGATGGTTTTACTAGCTGTAATGTATGTGTTAGTCACAATATACTACCAGCACCAAAAGAAGTATTGGAAGAAGTGATGGGTTATATTAAGAATTACTTCGAGGTTCTGGACTTTGATGTTACTATTAAAGATAATATAATATCTCTTGATTGGTCCAATGCAAATGAAGAAGATATGGATAATGTAAGATATCAGAATATGCATAAACAAGGTAAAAAACAGCATGCTCCGAGAAAACATAATTTGAAGGTGATAAAATGAGAAGAAAAAAGAAAAATACCAATATAGATTATTCTTCTATAGCTAGAAAATCAAATCCTGCATTCTGGAATTACTCAATTGGTGATTCTAAATCACAATATACTGAAAAGTGCTATAACGGTAGTCCATTGATTGAAAACAAATGCCATATCAATTTTAAAGATATCAAAAGAAAGAATATGATGGTAGTATGAAAAGTTCAGAATATATGAGAAAATTGGCTGACAATAGTGGTATTAAAGTAGATATAAATCTACTAACAAAAATACTATTTAGGGAAGCTGAAAAGAAAATAAAAGAAGCTGCAAAAAGAGGTGATTATGAAATTTTATTGAACTTTAGAGGAATATTCTTAAAAGCAGAAGTTCCTAAGTATGCAACTAAAAAGAAATCTTATGTTCCTCTAATAGATCAATATGATAAGTTGATAAAAAATCGTGTTAAACTTGGTAGATGGGTAAATGCATTAATAAGAGAATTCAACAGAGGTGGATATATAGTTGAGACTCTTTTATATGGTGAAGGCCCAGTTCCTTTTAGTAGAGATGATGAAAGTCCTGTTGACTTTGTTATTCCTGCTAGAACAAGCTTTTCTGGTCTTAGAATTAGATGGGACTTACTTCTCAATCCTTCTTCAGACTTGAGTCGTAAATCAGATCAAGAGTTAGAAGAGATGATGAAAAATCCTATGCTAACCTCAAACCCATTTATTAAATCTTCACGTCCATTTGATGGGCCATCCTTTTAGATTCTAAATCATAAACTACTATATTATAAGGTTTATAAACGCTATATATATTCTAAGGAGGATTTAACAATGAACAAGAAAGAATTATCTAAGAAGGTTGCTGAGAAAGCCAATGTTACTGCTGCAGTTGCAGGGGAATGCGTTACTGCTACTTTTGATGTTATCAAAGAAACAGTAGTAACTGGTGAGAAGGTAGATATTGCTGGTTTTGGTTCTTATGAAGCTAAAACTCGTGAAGCTCGTGTTGGTCGTAATCCATTGACTGGTGAACAAATTCAGATTCCGGCATCTGTAGTTCCTTCCTTTAAAGCTTCTAAAACTTTCAAAGATTATTTGAAAGAAAATGGTAAAAATCTGTTAAAGAAATAAATATTGCAGATCTAGAGAGGATTACTCCTCTCTAGATTTTTAAGTTAAAATAAGTTGGTGATGATGAAAGACAAAAATTGTAGCAGTGGAGATAATAAGCTCTTCAAAATGATGATGATGATAAATCTTATGAATCAGAATAAGACAGAGACTAAAGATGAATAATGTTGATTATAATTCGAGTATTGATTCAACAAGATATAGTCTTATGAGATCAGCTATTGGTTTTGATCAACTTGAAGGAAAACTTACATATCCAAATCTCCCTGAAGATGATGTATATAATCCAAGAATATATCCAAATAAGAAAAAATCAAACAATAAGAAACTAAAGTTACTAATGCTTGCAATGATGATGAACAATCAAAACAAATAATCAATAGTCTAGGGATATTTCCCTAGACTATTTTTTTATTTAAAGATATACTATATATTAGAAGGAGGAATGTAGAATGTATGTAAGACCTTATGAAGCTCTAGAGAAACTTGGAAATGAATTGATTTACATTGATGAATTGTCTGGAGAAAAAAGAACAGGAATTGTTGTGGGAAAGGAGAGAATAGGTGAGAGAGCTGTAATGGTATTAGTGGCTTCGCCATATGATGATGAGAATAATAAAACGGAAGGGATGATTAGATATCGAGATATCATCATGTTTGATGATGTTCCTAATGATATTAATGGCTGGGGTAGAGATCCAGTATTAAAAGAGTATGGGAAATATATAGGAGTCGAATAAAATGAATACTAAAAAAGAAGAGAAACAACGTTGGTATATGGTAAAAGAATCAATCTATTTAAAGAATGCTGAATACTACACTAATTGGAGATTATCATCCCTTATTAGATACCCACCAACTATTAATCTGGATGGAGCTATTGATACTTTTAAAGAGCTCTTAATGAAATATCTTATTACTTATATTCCTGATGGAAATATAAACCATAAAGAGATATCTGAACTGAGGATTATTTTAATCTACAATGAAACAGATTATTATGGTACGCCAATTGCAAAATTCATTATCAAAGATTATAGGAACAATGGCGTTTTTAAAGTCAACTTAGATATTTTGCAATCTAAAACTAATAATCCTAATAGATTAAAAACTGGTGCTGTTGGATCTACTTTGCTCAGATCAAAATATGACTACTTTTCTGATCAGATAGAGGAGTTCTTAAATACTAAAATGGTATCTGAATTCCTTGCTCCTAGAAGAAAGTTTATAAAAGAGGAAGATGGTAAAGGAGGGAAATCCTTTGTTCTATGTTCTACAAACAAAAACCTTTCAACTCATTAAACAAGAAGATGGTTCTTTTAAAGAAAATTTCTTGTGTGAAAATATTGATAGAAAGGTAAAATCCAAATCCCAGGTAGTTGAAGAGCTTAAAGAGGTTATCTCTAATGACTTATTTCTTAGTGAAAATGGTGGAGCATTCAATAAACTAAGTTTATTCTCTAATGCTAAAGATGGTTGTGTTACAGAAACTAAGTATTTTGTAGCAAGCATGGTATCTAGAAGAATAGATAGAGTTTATGTTAAGACAACATGGACTAAAGATCCTATTACTAGAAATAACTCTGATAACTGTCTTAGTATAACTAGTAAAGATTACAAGAGCATCTATAAAGAACTCAAAAATTTTGTAAAAAATATTAAGGTAGGTGAACACTTTTGTATTATGTAGTGAATAGTAAGTATATTGATGGAAAGTCTGTCTATGATATCCTCTATGAAGCTGCTACTATAAGAGACGCTTACGATTTTCTATATAATAATGGATATAAGCCTAACATTCAAAGTGAATATAAAACACCCCATTATCATAATGGGGTGTTTAATAATGTTTCAATATGGAAAGAATCAGATTTAGAACAGATTCTAATAGACTATGTAAATTTTATTATCAATCAAAAGGAGGAATATCTTGGATATGAAATTAACAGATTTGAAGAATGAAGAGATTCCTATGGCCGATGGAGAATGGGTTCAAGTTAAATATGATGAAGTCCAGATAGTGCTTAACCAATACATCTACATGACTTTACCAAAAGACTTAATAGAATTATATATGGATTATAAATCTCTAAGATGGTTAATAAAGATGCCTGAAGAGAAGTGGTCTAGAATGTGTATAGAAAAACATATTGGAGGCTCTAATCCAAATATGTTAAGATGGCAATATGAATGTTATGTTAAAGACGAAGTTCGTTATAATAAGAACTGGTGTTTTGGTATTTTGCTTAAAGATGATTCAATCGAAGGAGGACATCTTCTTTGTGCTCTTAAAGCAATCAATAAAGTTGATTTTATTGGATTTGCTACATTCTTAATTGATCAAGCAAAATCACTCAGTTCTAAAAAGGAGGAGAAAATATTTGAATTACTTAAAATTTGAAGATGAAGAAGAAAAATCCCAAGATATCCATACATATAAAGAGTGGATTCTTCTATCTCAAACTGGAGTTACTTGGTATGGGTTTAATTCTAATAGAGAAATTCATATACCTGAATGCGAGTTATACTGCAACGTAAATGGTCAAAATATAACTATTGTAGCTCCTATTAATGATAAGAAAGACCCATTTGATTGTTGGTTTAGAGGAACTATAAGAGAAAGATTTGTAGAACCTGGAGCAGATAATCTTTCTGAAATGAAAGAATGGTTTGAAGAATACTCTGCTCCACATACTATTGCTATTGGATTTGAGCAATGGTTGCCAGATCAAAAAGTATTAACCCCTACATATTACGCTATTAAAATGGATACAGCAGATATGTATGATAAGTGGTTGGAATACATGATACTTCAAAGTTTAAATCAAAAAGATTTATAAGGAGAAATGCAAAATGAAAAAAAGAGTAATCCTTTCTGGAGTGAATGAAGTAAAGATATTATCTGATGACGTAACAAATGAAATAATTGAAGATTATCAGCAGTCTATGAATTTTATACATAATTCATATTTTGATGTTAGAGAAGTAGAAGTACTTGACTCGAAGGCTATTTTAGAATTTAATGCCAGTCCTATAAGCAAAGAAGCTTATGCTCCATTTATACGACATGGGTGCATTCCAGTAGTAGAAGTAAAAATACCAGAACTGGATAAGCTTGAATGGGGTAAGGATGATATTAAAATAAAAAATCCAAAAACTCATCTTACTTTCTATAAGAAAGATGAGTTTAACAATAATAATCAGTTGTCAACTAATATTGCTTATCTTCCAGATTTCGATAAACGAATAATTGATAGTGCTGGTGTTGTAAACTTCTTCCATGTTTATGAAAATCACTATATTAGAGTAATATCAGATGCTTATAGAGGAGATTTTGGAACAAGGTTTGATCATCAAGTTACTATTCTAGATACATATGAATCTCTTGATTATATGGATCAAAGATTTGGATATGTATATAATTGCATGAATTATTATAAAGCCAATGTTAAACATCTTAGAGAGCATCTTAACGATTCATTGTATAAAAAAGTTGTAGATGAAAAGATTCCTTTAATAGAAGATAGTTTAAACAAAGATGAGAACTTTGACTTTAAGACTTTGAACGAATCTGATAAATTTTGGAATTAAGGAGAGAATGTAAAATGGAAAACAAAACTAAGTTCATTGTGGCAGATGAGTATTATTATGATGAAGGAGGCTCTGACCAATTCCCAATCTTTGATTGTGAAGAAGATGCTAGAAAATTTGAAGAGCTTCAAATAATCTATGAAGATGATGTATGTTATAATCCAGCTACAAATTTCAGATTTACAAAAGAACAAAGATCAGTTGTTGCTGAAATAGATACTATACCTGCAGGTCATCAACCTCCTATATTCGAACAAGAATTTCATATAGCTGAAAGATTTGATAATGTAGGATATTTTAAAACGTTCCAAATAACTGATAATAATGGGGATATAAAATTCTTCACTAATGTAAATTGTTATATCTCTAGTATTAACAATATGAAAGATTTAAAAATTGGTTCTGTTAATAAATCAGAATATTCTATTGATGGTATTAATTTCAATAAAACTATTAAACTGGATAATGATGATGTTCTTTCCTATAGTGATTATGCAACTTTAAATGTATCTTCTAATCCAGTACTTGGAAAAGTTATTAACATAGCTATATTTAGACTATATGATAGATATCATTTTGAAACTAGTCATAGTGGATGGACTAAAGTACAAGTAGCTGATGAGTGTAAGAAAGTTACTGATGCTTTTGAATCTAAATATAAAAAGAATATATCTACTTATGCAGGAAAGTTTAGCAAAGATCTTGATATGATACAAGATGCAATTAACAGTATTTTGAAGTGAGTATATTTGGAAAGGTGAGTATTCTCTCTCACCTTTCTTTTTTATAAGGAGGATAAAGATTATGATATTAGTATATTCTATTCCTATAGTGATAACTCCAGTAAACTATTCTTTTAGTAAAGAAGGGTTTAAACACAATGAAGTATATTGTTCTATGTTAACCAAAGAATATGAACAAGTAGTTCCAAATCTTAAAAATATTGGTGTTGATGAAACTAATTATCTAACAGATCCTGATAGATTAGTGGGTACTAGAATATTTTCAGATCTTGATATTCATGGAGATATATTTGATTATAGTATGAAAGATAGTATTACTATCTATAAATTCCCTGAAAATACTTCTATATCTTCTACATGGTTATATTTAGTTCCACAGAAAGATGAAGTAACTGATGAAGAGATAGAAACAGAAATAGATAAAGTATATAACGACATTCTTAATGATGGTCCTATTGATAATGCTATAATTGAAAATCATCTTAAATACTTAGAATCTCTAGTTATATCAGCTAATAACAAGTTTAACTAATATAATTCCCTAGAACATATGTTCTAGGAAATTTACTTGACTTTTTAGTAAGAATAATATTTATTTAAAGGAGGTTAATATAAAATGCCTGATACTAGAAAAGGATACAAAGTTCCTGCTACTGTTATTGCAGGTCATGAATCTTTCCCTGTAGCTGATTCTAATGATGTTGCAGGAAATATTATGTTTTTTGATTCTCCAGATAAGCTTACTACTATTCCTGTAGCTAAACGTAAATTAGGTATGTTTGCTTATATTTATAATGAGGGAAGACATTACAAGCTTGTTAATAATAAAGCTGTGTTAGATGCTTCTTGTTGGGAACCATATGAATTAGTTAGTAAAGAATATGTCGATAATGCTGTTGCTAATGCTGGTGGTAGTGGTGGAACATCTACCCCAGTTGATGCATATACTAAAGCAGAATCTGATAATAAATATGCCCTTAAAACAGATATTCCTACCGTTCCTGATATTTCTGATTTGGAAACTACTCAGCATGCTGAAGATACTTATGCTAAGAAAACAGATTTAGAAGCATTAGAAGGTGTTGTTCCAAAAATTATCAATAATGTATTTGATATCCCTGAGGGTTCTTCTAATGATCCTCTTGTTCTTGAATTTGAAATCCCTAATGGAACAGTTGGAATTAATGTATTTGCTATTGCCGAAGTTGAAAAAGAATCTTCTGGTGGTGGAGAATAACCAAATGAGCATATATCCAGAAAATATTGAAGAGCTTTCTATTGGCACTATTCAATATATTTCTTTATATTAAGGAGATGATATTGTGTCTGAATATAAAAATATAGATCAAAAATATATTTCTTCTGAAATTGTTTTTGATGGATCAAAAACAACTATAAAAATTACTATTGATAAAGAAGCAATTTCAGAAAATGCTAAAAGGGTGCATATATCATATATGTATGTTAACGAAAAATCTGCAGATCAACCAAAACCTGGAACTGTACAATCAGTAGGAACTGATATTGTTATTGATGAAAATACCCAATTTCCTATAACTGGAGAATTTGAAATAGATGGTGCTCCTCAGTCAGTAGAAGGCACCATAAAGAAAATGGTAACCTATAGAATTGCCCAGGCATCTATATATGACATTGGATTTGATGGTACTTCTATTAGTAGTGATGCAGTAACAAATGATGCTCAAGCAGAATTCCTTGCTTTTAATGATTGGAATTCTCCTGGTGGTATAGCTATTAAAGGATCTCATTATGAATGAAATGAAAGGAGTACAAAATGAAACATTTTAGTTTTCAACTTGTTGATCTTGGACGTATTCTTACTAACATAGATAAAGCAAGATATCTAGATACACATTCTGACAGAACACCAGCTGGTGAAGTAGATAATGATGATCCAGAATTTTTGTTAAATAGAATTTCTTCTAATTTTGATATTGGTGCCATACTTAATGATGGTTGTATGATAGGTTTTTTTTATGGGGTATCTGAAACAATAAAAGATAGATTATTAGGTTATAAAGAAGCTAGAGAGCAAGAAAAAATAAATGGAACTAATATATTAGAAGAATTTGACAATTTTGAATTTGGACATGTTTTGGCTGATCAAGGTATACATTTAATAGGAGTAGGAGGACCAAATAGAACTCCTACTTTATTTACAATACCTTATGAAAATAATTATTTTATATATAAAGGCTTTTCTACGCAATTAGATGATATAAATTCAGAAGATGGCATTTTTGGTGAAATAAAAACAGCTAAATATGTTGATGAAACTTTAGGTGTTATACAAAAAAGCAATATGTCAGAAGATGACAAAGCGCATGTATTAACGCTAATTAGTTATCTATTTTCGTCTTTACAATTAGATACAAGCAAACTTGATTATGCATATACTAGTTGGATAGGAATTGCCGATGTTTTTCTCGATAAAATTGGATATGCATATCCCAATGAACTACAAAATGAAGATCTGATTAAATGCTTAAAACAAGCAAGAGCACTCGAAGGGTACAACACTCCAGCAGGAGAATTCAATTATCCTAATTTTACTATTTGGGCACTCCTTGTTTCAGTTGGTGAAGAAGGAGTAGATGATGATTGTTGCTTAGAAAGTATAACTATTGGAGATCATGTAACTTATGAAACCGAGGTAAGTTATCCAATAGAAAATGTGCAAGTTGAAATAACTCCTCTTCCTAGAAATAGATGTAAAGTAAATTATACTATTACAGCAAATCCAGGAAATAATGGAAAATTAGAATTTAAAGTAACTTATTAAACAACAAACTCACCCTAGGGATTTTTCCCTAGGGTGATTGTTATGAAGAAATTCAGGAATCGGGTTGGACGATAATCAACCCAAAGAAATACTTGTTAAGGGACTCGAACCCCTAATCAAGCAAAGCATCCTTATTTAAAAGTACTATAAGGATTAGATTCTTATAAAGAATGTGTTACGGGTCATTCTTATAAGAAGATTTTTGTTTTGTTTTTTCTGAAGCGTTCTGACCACACCGTACCATCTGGTGCCAACAAAGATGGTATGGTCTTGGTTATATCTATGTGCAAGAAATAATATATCACTAGGGACCTCCATCCCTAGTGATATATTTATTGTTTTGCCCAAAAACAATACGAGCAGTCAACTGACTCTTATTATATAGTTATGACAAAAATTACCCACTACAGGTGGCAGCCTGTAGTGGATTGTTCAAGGGGAATACTTAAACAATAAATTTTAAGAGGAATGTAAAATGAAAAACAAAAAAGCACTCGACCTACTATATTGTCTATAGCTATTTAAAAATAAACAAACCCTTTAGTAACTTATAATACATTTATATACTATCTATATGGAGTCTATTAAGAAAGAAGAGTGATAGTATGAACATTGACAGACCATCCATTGTATTCAATGGATACTTCAAAGGAACTATTTCAAAAGAAGCAGAACTACGAACTTATACTTCTCTTACTGATAATGCTGCTTTATCAGTATTGGAAAATGAAGATTCTATTTATTATCATAATAAGAACTTATCTAAAAAAGAGATAAGATATATGGATAATGTGATTATGTCTAGGTATGTTATAAGAAATTTGAATCCAGATGATAGTATTACTTTTGTTACTGTGAATTGCAGTAGAACTGGTAAAGAAGAAATAGAGCATCATTATACCTATTCAGTATCTATAATAGTGGTTAAATTTGATAATCCTTCAAAATATAGATATAAACCAGCTAAGATTAAGAAGATATGTTTAGATTGTATTATGGAAGAATACAAAAAGTATAAGTCGCAAATCAATACTTTAAGAGATAATGGTTTTGATATGTTGAAAAAGGAGAAATGAAAATGCAAGAATTTCAAAGTAAAGCTTTAAAAATCAAAGATGATATTTTAGGTACTAATCCTGCTCTTTATGAAGTTATAGAAGAAACTTATAAAGATATGTTTCATAATACAATGGCTGACTTATGTTGCTGTGTTTGGCATATTAAAGGCTGTGGTATTTGGAGATTTGGTATATATTGTGACGGTACTTTCATAGCAGAAATTGAAACTCTTGCCAAGTATTCAGAAGACTTCTCACCAGTGACAAGTTCTTTCTCTGTTCCTATTTCTATTCCTAATATTGAAGATGGGTTTGAATACAATAAAGAAGAATATGTCTCTAGTTGCCGTAAGATAATCAATTGGATTAGAGATAATAAAGAAGAGGCTCTTACTTTTGCATATTGGCCAGAAGCATTCATTCAAAAGAATACTTGGGATATTCCAAGATTTAAGTTTGATTGTAAAATGGATTTAGTAGTTCCTCCAGAAAATTATAAGATTTGGAATAGAATAGTATGTTGTATGCCATGGTGGGTATTTGGTAATACTATAGATAAAAAGGCTATCTTCGATAACTTCTATAAGTATTTCTATAAAAATAAAAGAACTAATCAGCAACTATTAAATAGATTCTATAATATATATAGAAAAGAATTAATATCTACTATTGTAAAATGCAATGTTGATATAGATGCTATGATGACAAAAGGATATGGATACAAATTCTGCATATATATAGATCCTAATAAAATGACAGGCGGTTTTCCTATTGATTTTAAAGAAATGAGTGTAGAAGAGTTTATCAATAGTTTAGATTTTTATAACGACTACTCTATAGAAGAGGATCTTTCATATTTCTGGAATTTATTTCAAAATCATGCTAATGATATAGAAAAACAAATAACCGCTGAATCTATATTTGATGGAATAGAACCAGATTTAGATTATAAATATAGAACTTGGGAAAGTATTATAGTCAGACCTACAAATTGGCTATCTAAAGATATCGAATTTAATATAGAAAAGTCTATTCCCTTCTGGTTAGCAGTAGAGATGGAAGAATTTGATTTCCAGTATTATACTTCTGGAGATGGTGAAAAACTAGGTAAATTGTGCAATTGCATAGATTATAGATTTAATAACAAGAAAAAGGAGAAGATGTAAAATGAAACTGATTGTAGTAGTAGACCTGCAGAATGAATTCCTTGGGTGGCAACCAAAAACTATCCAGAAAGAACTTCCTGAAAAGGTAGTGAACTATGTTGAGAAACAAATGGAGAATCGTTCTACAAGATTATTATGTACTCGTGATACTCATCTTGAAAAGGATTATGATGAACATTTTGAATCTTGGACTTATCCTCTTCATTGTGTTCGTGGTACTTGGGAATGGGAAATTGCTCAAGAACTTGAATGTTATATGAACAGAATAGGTTATAAGAATTGCTGGGTTATCAATAAGCCTACTTATGGTGATTATAGAGAAATACTGCGTTTAAAAGAACTATTTAACTGGGAATTCGATGAAATTGAAGTAGTTGGCCTTACAACAGATATTTGTGTACTGGCTACTATGGTTATGCTCAACTGTCTATTCCCTAAAGCAGAACTGTCTGTTATTGATGAGCTTACTTATGGTACTTCTGAAGAGAAGAAACAGCATGCTTATCAAATAATTAATTCTATGGGATTCCATATCAAGACACTTCAAGGATTTGATTATAATTGTCCTGAAGCATGGGAAGATGAAGCTATTGAGAATGATGTAATCAATAAGTGCTTTGAAATAGCTGATAATCTTAAAGAGAAGGATGATGAATAATGAGAAAAATAATCATCATGAGGGGCTTGCCTGGTTCTGGTAAGTCCACATGGATTAGACAGCATGACCTAGAGGACTATACTTTATCTCCTGATAATATTAGAAAGATTGTTGCTAATCCTGTCATGAGAATAGATATCCCATACTTCGCTGTAGATCAGACTAGAGATTTCATTGCATGGGATATTCTGTTTGATGTTCTGGAACAGAGAATGCAGAGAGGAAACTTCACTGTTATTGATGCTACAACTCTTACTGCAGACCAATTCAATAGGTATAAAAAGCTTATTGAAAGATATAAGTATAGAGCATTGGTAGTAGACTTTACCGATATGCCTGTTGAAGAGATCAAGAAACAGAACGCAGAAAGAGCTAATACAGTAGGTTATGTTCCTGAATGGGCTATTGATAGGCTCTATACCAGATGGGAGAATACTGAAGAGTTTATTAAGTCTAACAGATTTAAGATTATTAAACCTACCGACTTCTATGAATTTGATAAATTCATGTCTATGAAACCTCTTCAGTTAGATGAAATGAGCTTCAAGAAAGTAGTATTCATTGGAGATATCCATGGTTGTTGGTCTGCATTGAATAACTACTTTAAGGATACTACTCCTAAGGATCATCCTGATACATTCTATATATTCTTGGGTGATTATCTGGATAGAGGTCCTGAGAATGTAGAGACTTTCAAACACTTATACGAATGGAGGGAATACAATAACGTCTTATTATTGCAAGGTAATCATGAAGATCATTGGAAGAACTTTGTTCATGATAATATTCCAACTGATGCTTATGAGAAGATTGATTTCTATAAAGAAACACTTCCTCAGTTAGTAGAAGCTGGTATCACTAAAAAGGATATTGCTAGATTAGCTGATAGACTTGGTCAGTGTGCATACTTGCAGAATAAGTTTACTCAAATTTTAGCAACCCATGCTGGTATCAATGGTATGGTTAAATCTTATGAAGATGGTAAGAAAATAGCTACTAGCTTCTATGATTCTTATTTCCTTACTAAAATGAATACTTATCAGATGGTGCATGGTGTTGGTGGATATGGTGATGTAAATAAGATTGCTGAACAATGGGAAGAATTCATTAATGTTTCTAAGGGTCAAATCAAAGGTGGAGAATTTAAGTTCTACCAGATCTTTGGTCATAGAAATGATGATGGTCTTCCTGTTCAGGTTTCTGACCATGTCTTCAATCTAGAGGGTGGAGTATCTATCCTTCTCAATGAAGATGCTAGACTGAGGATAGTAGAGTATGATGTTGAGAATGATACTATGACTCCTGTGGAGGTCATAAATCCTAAGTGGAATATAGGTTATGAGAATACTCCTAATCCTCATACTGCTCTTATCAAAGATAGAATGATTAGAGCTAAGGAACTTATCAATGTGAAGAGATTGCATGATAATGTATGTGCATTCAACTTCTCTAATGATGCTTGGTATTCTAAAGGATGGAATAGTCTTACTTGTACTGCAAGAGGATTGTTCATAGATGTAGAAAAGAATGAAGTAGTTGCTAGATCTTATGATAAGTTCTTCAATTATAAAGAAAGAAGAGAGACAAAGGATCTTAATCAAATGCTTAAACATATCAAGTATCCTGTAAGTGTATATGAAAAGTATAATGGCTTCCTTGGTATTCTTTCTATATATAATGGAGAATTACTGTTTTGCAGTAAGTCTGAGGATCATTTATCCACTTACAAGAGTAATAGTGATTATGAACCTCCTATTGGCAAGAAGATTGAATATGCTATTAAGAATAGTCTACGGGCTATTATTCCCAAGAAGAAGCAAGAGGAGTTAAAGCATTGGTTTGATGAACATGAATACTATTCCATGTCTAGAATAGTAAATAAGCATCTTATTGACCATAGACAACCATCTAACTGCATGGCTCTTCTCTTTAAAGAGAATTTTGAGAAACTTGTTCCTGTAGAAACTCAGGAAAAGATTAAGAAATTCTTACTAGAGAAGAACTGTTCTATGTTGTTTGAGGTTATTGATCCAGAAAGAGATCCTCATATCGTTATATATGATAAACCTAGAGTAGTATTGCTTGATATTGTATATAATGATATTGAGAAGCCAGCAGCACTCTTCAGTTATAAGAATCTGCAAAATCTGAATAATGGCGTCTTCCATCTTGATCTCAAAGAACAAGTAGAGGTCATTAAAGATGAAGAACATTTTAGAGCATTTGTAGAAGGATTCTATAGTTCTACTCATCTTAACAAAGAAGGATTTGTATGTAAAGATGCTGAAGGATTCATGCTCAAATTCAAGACAGCAGATTATAAGTTCTGGAAGAGTGTAAGAACTATGCTTGATTCAGTTAATAATAGTGACTATGGAGCTGTACCAACATTCAATCATACTTGTCCTTACTTATCTGCTGAATTTGATCCTACTGTGGTTCAATACTATAGCAAAGTATTTGATAATTTACTAGGATTCTTATTGGAAAAGTTTGGTCAAGAGAGAAGAGATGAACGTATAATCTTACCTCCTAACTTCTTAATCAAACCAGATGGTAGTAGATACAATGTGATTGATATTCGCAAAATGGTAGATATGTAAAACTGTAGAGTAGGGATCATTAGATCCCTACTCATTTTTATTATTAGGAGATGGTATTATGATAATGGAAATCTTGGAACTAAAACTAATGATCTTATTGTCTAATTTTAATGCACCAATTTTGTTTGTAACTGCTATTGGTATATTATGGTTAATTTCAAAATGTATTAGAGAAGTAGGCTATGGTGATTTAGGATGGGACTATAGAGATATTTCAGAGAATGAAAATAAAATAGTGTCATGTATACTGATTATCTGTGTATTACTTACTTTAGTTTTAGTAAATCCATATCATTATATGAATCATTGGAGTTTTATGTCTTGGGTATTTAAAGATTTATATGAAGCCAATGAAATTGGTTATTTGATAATGTTTACTATAAATGATGTAACTTGTAGATTATTTTCTGTAATTTATCTAACAATATTAGCTTTTATACTTCACAAGCTTATCTCTTATGATAATAGAAATCTAGATTATTTTGAAAATGTTTCTAGATATAAATTTGTCAATGCTCTTTCTATAGTTATTTTATGCTTAGCTTTGCAAATCTGTTCTTATGCATTGATTCCATCCAATGATTTCATATTCACTCAGATGCTTGGATGGGAATTATAAAAAGTTAAATTTTATATGACTAAAATTTAATTCGGTTATATACTATATTAGTGTATAACATATGCGAATCTTAAACTTTTATACCATTTACATTTATGAGGAGGATAAACAATGACAAAAGAAACTTTGACTATTGCTCAGATTATTGCTGAGTGTAAGTCTACCCAGAATAAAATCTTTACTACCATTGGTGATAAAGATTTCCGTCTTGTAGAGTATTATATTAAGGCTAAGCCTTATGTTGGTGCCCGTAACATCACAGAAGAAGAAGAAAGAATCACTTCTGATGCTGATAAGATCTCTGATCTTATGCTTCGTTTTGATGCTCTTACAAAAGCTCGCATTAAGGCTAATGCTGAAACTATGGTCAAAGTTCCTGAGCAACTTTCTCTCAAAGATCTCTTTGCAGGTAAAGAAGCTAAGGAAGAAGAGATTAGCATTGCTGAAGCTATTAATCGTAAGAAGTATTATATAAACTTCATGAAGTCTATTATAGCTAACTTCGAACGTCAGCTTTCTAATGCATCTTCTCGTAAAGGTCAGCTTGAATACGAGGCTGCTAATCTTGTCAATCATGATCTTGACCAGCAGTTCCCTCGTGATGTCCAAAAGAACTGGTCTACAGATGCACAGAAGAAGGCTCGTGAAGAACTTGAAAAGAAGTATGAGGTAGTTCGTCTTGATCCTAAAAACATCATTGCGAACGATTCTATTAACAAACTCAAAACTTCTGTCATGGACTATATTGATAAGATAGATACTACTCTGTCTATCATTAATGCTAAGACTGAAGTTACCATTGAGTATTAATATCTGATAAGTTTATTGCTTGGGAGACCAAAATATAAAATCAATCAACCCTTTCTTTACTTGGGAAGTTGGTTCTTTTGGGGTTATAAAAGAACTTAAATTCTCGCTAATAAAATAAAATTCTTTAGGAAAAAGAATCAGCGACTCATAATCGCTACTTAAGTTAAAGCAACGATCATTTAAATCGTGTAGCTTATAATTGGCATGATAATTAAAGATATGCCACCAAACTTTAAACCTTTAAACGGATAAACTTATAAAGTATAAACCTTTAAACTTTTAAAACGCCCTTCCAGAATTGACAGGCTCATTTGATACCTAATAGCAAAAGGGCACTTTAACTTTATAAACTTTTATAAACGATTGGTATATTAATAATTTAAAACTTCCAATCATTATAAACCTTTAAAGATTTAAACTTATAACCCAAATCCTATATTTAACTGTGTTATGCTGTTACTCGAAGAGGGTCACTGAGGTGTTTGATTGACCTCAAATATCAGTTATAGGTGATTAACCTGAGCAATTAAATTTATATATAAAATAATCTGCAATTGATTATCACTCAAACAAATTCAGATTGTTTTACTTGCCGTATTTGTAACATTGTGTAGAACGGCAAAACGTGTATCTAAAAAATCATACAACAAATCTTTTGAAGTACCAAATCCTTGTGTAAATACAGGTAGACTCCTTGTGAGTCTACCTGTATTTTTTGTCTTTTTAAAACTCATTTTTAATTATATATTATTTAAGTGAAAGATAGGAGGAATATGAAATGGAAAACGATATAAAAAAACTCGGGTTATTATCAGTCTTTATCCACATATGCTAAATATATTAGACACAGAAGGGGAGATCCGTAACTTTCCGAAATGTGAGACTCCAGCAAGAGTCTCACATTCTAAAAAATTAGAAGGGTGTATCTTGGGAATACCTGTTACTCGTCAGATATTTGGGAAGGTCGAAAATCTTCCTGAATTTAAATCTGGGACATTCTATATAGTGTCCCGTTTGGTTGAAGTTACAGCCAAGAAAGAAGGTCGCAAGACAAGCGATCTCCTTATCCCTGGTCCTGCTATTAGAGATAAAGAGGGGTGGGTAATAGCAACTAAAGGCTGGCTTCTCCGTCATATAATTTATCTTGGGGCTTCGGCCTCTTTTTTCTTTTTTAAACTCATTTTTAGTTATATACTATATAAGTGTAAAAGAGAGGAGGTGAAAGCTTTATGATTGATAAAGAGTCACTGTTCGATCTATTCGAACAAATCAATGGTACTAAACCACCAAAGAAGGTTGTCAAAGCTGTTAATAAGTCTTATAAAGACAAAAGAAAACAGCTGTATGAGGAAAAGAATTTGGAAGCTGCTAATATAGTGCACAAGACCAAATTAAATTCCTATTACATAAACAAAGACAACCAAAAGGTTTCCGTAAGAGTAAACATAGAATATACAAATCATGCGTATAACCGCATAGCTCTACGGGAACTCAACCACCTAGAACTAGAGTCTGCCATTAAGAGGGGAATAGGCAAACTTTTTAGACTAGGTGAAGGGCTAGAACGCGATTTTCAAATCTATTCCCAAAGATACTTTACCGTAATACCAGGTGCAGTATACTTTGATAGGGATAGACGGTTGATGAGAATTATGATTAAGACTGCATTTGCAAGTCCTACTCCTAATTTCAAAAACCATGAAAAGCTGATCTATGTCTAAAAAGTATGCCGCTTTCCTCAGCTAGCGACATCTTTTTTTGTATTATTCATATTCTTTAGATATATATTATAAGAGTGATATTTACCATTAGTGGTAGGCCCATGAGCCTACTCTTGCAACTTTTTGTTTTTTTGGAGTCACATTAGATTAATGAGAAAGGAGGACTAATATGGATCCTAATACTATTAAAGTTCTATCTACTGAGGATCTTATCAATAGATTTGGAAGAACTGATCTATTACCTATACAGATAAATAGAGATTTTTATAAGAAGATGAGAACCAACTTAGTTATTCCTTCTACCAACCAATCTTTCTCTATGGTAGTAGAATATATGACTAAATGGTTTTATGATAAATTCCCAGAGAAGTTCTTTAGAACTAAATATCTAGAAGCTTCTCATATTATGGATGTATTAAGATCATCTACACAGAAACAATTGATAGGAAATATGAAACCTGCTTCTACTATAGTAGCTGATCTAGATATGTCTTATACTAGAGAGAATCTAGACCTATATAATATGGGTATACTTTTATACCAAAACAAATGCCATTATAAAGATGCTTTTTTTATAGATAGAGATAAACACCTCTTTGTTTCTCTTGCTACTGAGCTTATTCTAATGAACTTCACTTTCAAAATAAGAGTAGATACTAGATCTATGCAGATAGATGTAGCTAAAATGTGTCAAATAGCATTTAGATCTGGTGGATCAGAGAAACATTATAATAATATAGACTTTCCTGTTCCTAATGAGTTAATTATGCAGATAGCAGATGATGCTGGTTTCTGTCCTTGTACTTGTATGATGGATAACATTGAGTTGATGAAATATCTAAACTCTCATTCCAAATTACCATTTTTCTACAAACTTAATACTGCTACACAGAATATGGAGTGGTTCATTAAGATTCCCCAATCTATAATACATATCAAAGTAGGCGATATACAGATTGGTCCTGGTAATGTGAAAGGAATGATTAATGTTGACCATGATATTACATTTGATGCACAAGTTAGGTTCCCGTCACCTAAATTCTATGCGTATTACTCTATTATTGCTAGAGAAAACATTAAGTCTATACATCAAATCAGCTCAGGTATGTATATACAAACTGTTACTAATCTATCTAGAGTTCCAGAAAAAGATGAGCATGGATGGCAATGGACAGTCCATACAGAATATGCTTTTAATGAAGAAAAAGAAATTGATGATATCAAACACGGAAGATATGAAGGACTGAAGATTTGTTTTGATGAGTTAGTAGGAGACTTGAGAACAGTAATAGATTATACTAAGTCTATTGCTATATCTCCAGAGGTATTTTTAAATATAAGATTATATAGCTTTGATAAGTTGGTTAAGACTCATATAGATTGGCAGACTTATACTATTCATATAGATGAGCCTATAGAATCTGCTAATTGTTATCTAATCATCTATATGGATAATAACTATATGAATGAACAGATATCCAATATTAAAGAATATAGTAAGAATAGAATACAACCATCTGATAATCAGATTGGACCTAATATAACTCCTAGAACAAGAACTCCTCAGTCTTCTAGCAGTTTAAGTAATCTATAGGAGGTGAAATTAATTGTCATATCTTAAATTTAATGAATCATTTAAGACAATGGTTCAGCAAGTAAAAGATTTTTCTTTTGATAAAGAAAAAAGACATATAAATAAACATGATTACTTTAATCAGCTTTTTGATAGAACTAAAGTACACAATATCTGCGAAAAAATGATACATCAATATGCTCATAAAGTAGATGGTGGATTAGGAGGAATATCTTTTAATACTCATGAAATGAGAAAAAAGAATTTTGACCCGGTAAAGCTCAATATAAAACATAAAGAAATTGAAAAAGGTAGAAAAGAAGCTAGTTCTTTAAAAGATCATTTTGATAAAATGACTATATCATTTCCAGTATATTTGGCTTATATGTATAAAAAAGGAACAAATGATAAAAATGATATGCACCAATCTACTACATGTTATATTACTTTTGATAGTAATGGTTGTCATTCAGCTAAAGCAAATATTTATAGTAAAGAAACTGGAAAACCAACTATGACAGAAATACCTGGGCTTAAAGAAGCCATAAATAGATGTAAGAGAAGGTGAGGACTTGTCTTATCTTAAATTCAATGAATATAATTCTCCTTGGTCTACAAGAATGAATACTTTTATATCAGAAGATGATATTGGTGTAAATTTATCTAGTTGGAATTCTGGAGAAATTAATACATTATTTATCACTGGCATTTCTGGATCTGGTAAAACTACTCTAGCTAAAAAGTATGCTAAAGATTTTAAATGTACTAAAGTACATCTAGATACATTTTGGCATATGGGATCTTTATCTTTAGATAAGATTAAAGCTTGGTGTCCATTAATATACCAATACATAGATGAAGGTAGGGTAGATAAAAATTGGCTAAAACCATATTTAGCTAAGAAAAAGAAATCTTGTATTTCTATTTCTGATTATAAAGAAATAAGAAACACTCTTTATAAATTTTTGGATTGGTGTCTTAAAAAGAAAGAAAGAAAAGTAATAGAGGGTGTAGATATTGCTGAATATGTTATAATTAGGCAATTATTAGAATATCCTATTATACTTAAAGGGACTTCAAAATATCATTCATTAGCTAGACGTTGGTCTAGAGATTGGGATCGTTTTAAGAAATCTGATAGAACTTTCTTATCGCAATTAATAGATGATAAGGTTGTCTATGATATGTGGGAAACTGAACAAAACCATCTAAGACAAATCATACTTCATAGGAATGCAGAAATGACAACCTTAAAGGAATCTGTAGGAACATATCAAGATTCTCTTTCTATATATAATTCTCTTACTCCACAAGAAAAGAAATGGTGTTCTCCTTCAGGTAGATTTATAGATTCTCCTATATTGATTAGCAGACAAATAATCTATGATAGAAATAGACCTGCAGCATTTGGTGAAGTATATAAATGGAATGGTAAATCTAAAAATGTTGGTTTTATTGTATTAGCCGTACATAAAAATCATAGAGGAAAAGGATATGCTAGACAAGTCATAGATAGATGTATAGCCGAGATAAAACAATTAGGATATAATAGACTTATCTATAGAGTAGATATAGAAAATACAGCATCTATTAGACTTGCTGAAAGATATGGATTTGAACTTACTAAAGAAAGTAAAGGTTATAAATCATTTAAATTAGATATTTAAGATAAATTATACCTATATATAAAAAAGAATAGGTTGCGTGCCGGACAACCTATTCTATGAAGAGTAAATCTGAATAACATAAAACCGAGTATTTAGATTTGCTGTTAAATATACCTCCTTAAAGGTAAACAAGTATATAAATTAGCCGTCTATTTATGAGTCTTCATGAAATCATGAATATCATTAAGAACAGCTAATTTGATAAACTCTTCAGCAATGCCTGATGATTCAGCTTTAGCGGTGGGGCCAAAACTGAATACTTCGGGCATTTCATACTCTTTATCTAATACAGACAAAGGGTTCTTACGTCCACTTAGGACAAACCGATTGTACACGGTTATCACCTCCTTTAGTTTCAGAGGTTATTCTTATCTATTCTTCATGACTATAGTATATATCTGAAACTAAAGACTCCCTAGGGTATACACCCTAGGGAGTTTAATTTTATGACTTAGAGATATTATAACATTATATTAGACTAAGAATATTACAAATCATATCAATATTCCCTAGGGTATTATACCCTAGGGGAAATTATTATTATTATTAGGGGGAAGAAAATATGACAGCACAAGTAATAACTGCTCCAGAAGATGAGTTGAATAGGTATATACCTGTATTTCTTGCTGGAGGAATAACCAATTGTAAAGATTGGCAATCAGAAGTGATAGAAGAGCTAATAGATGAAAAAATAACAATCTATAATCCTAGACGAAAGTATTTTGATATAACAGATAAAAATATATCTTATGAACAAATTGAATGGGAATTTAGACAACTAGAATATATGGATATCTTTAGTATATATTTTTGTGGTGGTGATTCAATTCAGCCAATCTGTATGTATGAATTAGGAAGAAACATTATCCGTATGCAGAATAGATTTCCTAGTGATTGGGAAAAAAGAATAGTTATCAGTTGTGAGGTTGATTATATAAGAAAAGAAGATGTAATCATTCAGACAGAACTAGCTACACATAATAAAGTGTTTGTAGAACATAATGCTACTCCTAAACTACATGCTCAGTATATTAAGAGAGCTATTAGAAATATAAAAAGATAAACAAAGGGATTCCCCTAGAGCTTAATAGCTCTAGGGGCATGCAAAATGAAGTATTTAGTTATTGATCGTGTATACCATAGGCAGAGCGCATAAACGATCACTATATTGTACATAGAACTATAAAAAATAACACCCAGAGTTTGTAAGAACTGAATCATCCAACTATTCAATTTCTCTGAGTGTTATTGTAGGGGTATTGACTTAGGTTGAATCACTTTCACTTATCTAGTGATAATTTACTTATGATTCTATACCCCTATATCATATATATAATATATAAATGAAAAACTAGACTAAAACTACCCCTAGATCCATATAGATCTAGGGGATAGTAAAAAGAAAGGAAGAAATAAAATGAATGTAATAATGTGGAGAAATTATGAGAAATTTTAGAAAGGAATTGATTAAATATAAGTAGACTCTATTATAACTTTTGATTGACTTTATGTAAATAGTTATATATTATAATGATGAAAGGAGTTGAAAGTTATGGATATTGATAAAATAATGAACGATTCTAATCCAGAACTTGAGAAAGAACTAAGAAAAGAATTTGAAGACCATTTTAAAAATATTGATTATAGTGAGCACGTATGTGGAGATATGGAAATCTATTCAGATTTTGAAATTTTTAAAAAATATAGAAAGATACAAAAAGATGCTGAGAAAAATGGTCTAACGATAGAGCATATAAATGCTATGAATACTTTGAGTTGTCAAGCTATGTCTATATGAAGAGGAGGGATAACCCTCCTTTATTTTTATTTGATAGGTTGTTTATTTTTAGCTTTTCTTATAGTATCTTCATCTAATTTAGGAATTGGTTTATTTTTAACGCCTTTATCTAATATTCTATGTCTCATGTCTTTAAAACGATCTGGAGCTGAACTATCATTCTTGTCTTTTGTATTAGCAGCTACTACATGGGCATTATATTCTGTTGGGTTAGTATAATATTCATTTTTGGCTTTATTTAAAGCAACCTTTGCCTTTGCTGCTTCAGGATTGTAGAGATGAGGATTTTTTATCTTATCTTTAGCTTCATCATATTCTTTTTGTGCTTTTTGAGCATTGTATGATGCCATTCTATTTTTTAATTCTAATTCTCTAGCAGCTTTTTTACCATGAGTTTTCTCTACATAAACACTATCTTTAATATGAGTAGTTTCATGATTCTTAGATTTCATTTTACCTAGCAAAATATGATCTTTTACTTTTTCTTTTAGTTCTTCATCATCAACACCAATATTATCTGTTCTATGTGCGTTCTTATTAATATACATAGTTTTTCTAACAGTATTAGAAGCAGCTTTGGAACTTTGTTCTATAGGAGTCTTCTGATTTGGATCTCTTTCCTGCACTGCTTTGACATATGCTGGTTTGGTACTATTGTCATTTTCGATTGATGAATATACTCCTAAATGTATACCAGGATTTTTAGGATTCTTTACACCAATAGGAAGTTTTCTCTTAAGAGCCAATCTATTAAGTTTCTCATTATTTAAGTTTTGTCTTAAAGTAGCATTAGATTCTGACGCTTTGCTAGCATCCTCTTTATTCTCGAATTCTCCTAAGTTATTTGGTTTGACTTTTCTATTTCTGTTCCCTTGTACTTTCTTTCCATCTTTTACAGGTTCTAAATCATTTCTAGTAGGAGAAGAAGTCAATTTCAGTTTCTGGTATTTTCTATTATGAGAATCCTCTAATAAATAATTTGATAAACTTTTATCAATATATAAATATGACAATTTAATAACCACCTTTCTATGTATTATATATTTTAGTATATAATACATAAACAACATTTTATTACATCTAAATAAGACACAGTGTGGATGCGAATCGAGAACAATATAGGGTTGCTGTTAAGAAGAATCATAATAACAAGTTCTTAGTTTGCTATTCATTTGTGTCACCTACTTACATTACAAATTTAAATATAATTCCCTTAGGTGAAATATCCTAAGGGAGTTTATATTGTCTTACAAAAATGTACATTTCCCCTAGGCTATGATTAGCCTAGGGGATATTCTTTTATTCTCTATGCAATCCTTTCTGTTCTGCATTTTGTTTCTTCAATGTTCTTGGTAAGAAGTAATCTGTATTTACCAAATTAGATTGAATATGTGCAGATAATAAATATGCTGATATTAGATTTCTTGCTATGGAATCAGAGTTGGTCACTTCTACTTCACTCATACTAACCTGACCCTTAGCATTTATCTCATTATAGAATTCATTCTTTGCATTCATTGCATCACCACGGACTGTTATCAATTCATCCATAGTGTTTTCTAGATTCATGACTGCTAATGATTCTACTTCTCTGTCTGATAGCTGTGAGTTCTTATCTGTATCAATAAGATTACCAGTCTTATAATCTCTCTTAGATATATCAGTAGAGAATGCTGATTTCTTTACTACCATCTGTTTCATTCTCTTTAATGGTAGATATACTACGCAGACTTTCTGACTCTTTACTGGTACACCATCAGAGTTGGTATATAAGAATGGCATATTTACTTCTTCATTTATTGGTACATTTATAGATTGTAGAGCTTTCATAATAGTATCCATAGTAGGATCTATCTCAAATGGTTTATACTGGAACTTAAGAGGGAAGTCTTGTTTGAAAAAATCATAGAATTGTTTATCATTCATTTTAGCAAACTTCTTCTTATAGTATTCAGTGTTTTGACCAGTTGGATCCATGATATTCATCACATCATAGATTTTCTTCTCTACTTTCAATCTCTTATCTTTTGTTATAGCCAATTATAATCTCTCCTATTAATTTTTATGCTTTTCTCTAGCAGCAGCTCTTCTCTGTTCATTTTCTGCACGACGAGCAGCATAAGTTTCATCAGTATGACCCTTTTTATCTAAAATACCTATTAACCTAGAAGCTGCTAATGTCCTTCTATTATTTTTTGCATTATGATACATTGCATATGCAGGATTGTTTCCATATTTATCTGATGTTATAGAGTTAGTTTTAATTGCTCCACCATCCATATTTGTAGAAAAAGCTTTATCTCGTTTTGCCAATTTTTTATCTACATCATCTTTTCCACTCAAAATAACCTTTGATTTTTCTTCTGCTTTGTCTTTAGCTAATTTAAATAAATGATGTTCTGCACCAAAACGTTCTTTTACTTTTGCTAAAAAACCTTTTGAATCATCTGTAGTATCTCTAGCTCTTTTTTTAGCTTTAGCTCCAAATAGTCTTACTGCTAAATTATGTTGTTTTGGAACAAAACCTTTAGCTCGTTCATATGCAGATTCATCTCCTCTATTTCTATGATGCATTAGATCTTGTCCTATCTTTTCTATACTTTTTTGTGTTACTTCTTCATCAAATGATTCAAAATTATTGGGAATATGATACAAATTGTTAAAATTAATACTCATAATTATCTACCTCTTTATATTTTTCAATACTTTATAAAATATCCATTAGTCTTTCTTATATCTGCTATCTTCTTATTCATTGCTGTAGGATCAGCCAACTTAGCAGAACTATTATTACTAAAATAATTAGACGGAAGATAACCTTCAATCTTATTATAGTAAAACTTAATGATACTATCTCTAACACTATCATCTTTTGTATTAAATACTTGATCTACATATTTCTTACATGCAATAATATTATCTTCTAATTCTTTCTTACTTTTAGATGATAAAGAAGGATCATTTTTAAGATCAGACTCCATTTGTCTTATTTGTACTAATAATCTCTCTTTAGTATTAGGATGACAATCTGAATCAGAAATAGATTTAGCAGCTGCCCAAATTACTTGCTTTACTGCTCCTAATATATTTAGTACAGGTACATCTTTAAAAGTTCTATCAAAAGCAGTAGATTTCATTCTCTTAAGAAGATCACCATTCATAGTTACTACTTGCATAATCTCTTTACTATATCCATACATTCCTGCAAATTGATCTGCAAATTTCTCATCTACTCTATCAGTTAATTTATCTTTAGAGAATACAAATATAGAAAATGAATGTCCTATTTCATGTAATAAAACCGCTACTATTTGAGATGGGGTAAATGATAACTTACCATCATCTCTAGGAAACAATAATCCTAATGTAAATAGAATAACTATATTAAGATCTCTTGTATTCTTATCAAATGAAAATCCATGTTTAGTAATGACAACTTTAGTTGGAGTTTTATCTTTATTATTCTTAGGGTATATTATAGTAGCAGCATTAACTCCTAGACCTCTATTAATTCCTACAGCTACATCATTAAATCCAAATGTTTTTGCTAAACAATTTGGTATTTTTTTTAGTATTATATCATCTCTAAGGAGTTCTTTATATTCTTCATTGTGAGTTGCTAGATAATTAGATGAATAAGGATATCTAGCTCTTAATTCTGTTATATAATCTTCTAGATCTAGTAATGCTTGCGTTTTACCAAAATATGCTTCATTAAGTGATTTTAATTCTTCCAAATTTCATCACCTTCTTATTTTTACTATATATGTGTTCCAGAAGTTCCCACTATCGGGAACTTCTGATCGTCTCTTTTCTCAAAAACGAAATTAAACGACTATGCGTGTATACTTCACTTATTAGCGAATATTATCGTTAAAGTGAAATATGTAAGAAGAGATTTAATATAACTCTGCTTAGTAGCTTCTCTAGACTTTCTCTTTCTAAATCTAACAGAATTATCCTCTAATAGATCCATAGTAATATCTTTTATTCTATTAATAGTTTCATCTTTAGAATTTGGTTTAGGTCTAGTAGCATATGATAAGAATGCATTAGATACTACATCTTTATTTGTAGATTGGTTCATATAAGATCCAATCATACTAGTTACTAACTCTCTTACTAATTTCACATTATCTCTATTATTCAATATAGACTCTACAATCTGCTTAACTTCTTCTGTCTTTACATTAGCATCTGCAGAAGCTTTACACAATTTATAATCTACTTGAGAAGTATTTATTCTCTCCATTGTTTTCTGAGTATACTTCTGTAATTTAAACATGTCATTATCTGTTAAATGATATGATCCTCCACCTTCTCCTTCAGGTATAGCATCATTATCATAAGTAATATACTCCTTATTATCATATGCTTCATAATAAAGAGTAGCTATATTTTTCATAAAGGATTTAATACGATTATGAATCTGCTGAACTACATAGACTACATCTTCATCATCAAAATCCATAAATTCTTTCTTATATGAATCTACCCATAATAATGATATAGTCTTTATAGCACCCATTACAGTTCCTGATCTTTTTAACTCATACTTATTCGTTAATCTAGTATTTACCACATACTCCATAATGTGTCTATACTTAGTAGGAGCAAAAGTAAATGATCCAGAATGAATAGATGGATATAATTTACCAGAAAAAGAAAGATAGATTACTGCTAGATCTAGATTCTTCTGATCTTTCTTAATAAGAAAATATCTTACTACACAAAGAGCTACTATTGTAGTAGAATCTTTAGCAGCTTGTGGATTAAACTTCTTTATATCTGCATAATATGTATGCTTCATGCAGGTATTTATATCTTTCATATCTAATCCCAACGCATCAAAGAGTATTTCCCTATCTGAATCATGATAATATATTCTGTCTACTGGCATAGAATCAAATAATGCTTGGGATCTATCATGAATGAATCTAGATATACACTGTTTCCATTGAGCTAGTCTTCTACTTAATCCTTGCTCTACTTTAGGATATATCTCTTTAAGTACAGCTTCGGTATTATAGTTAGACTTCTTATGTCCTACCGCCATATTTCACATTCCTCCCTATAAAATCCTTGATTTTACTTACCTTATTGTTTTCCTAAGCACTATTCAGAAAAAAAAATAACTAGAAAGGGATATCAAGTCAATCTAGTTATTTTCTTATCGTTGTAGGATGCCTAGATACCATGAATTAGTTTACTTATTGATTTTTCATATGCTCTTCTAATCTACTAATTCTACCAACTATACGAGTTCTTCTAATTAATTCTTCATTAGCATTTTCTATAAAGAATGGTATAACATTTTGAATCAGATTATATCTGAATTCTTTTGCAATAGAGTTTTGTAATCCTCCAGCTATTATATATAATACTTGCGTATCAATATAGTCTGGAATCAGCATTTCTATAGAAGATGGTCTAGATCTAGATGATGGGCAATTATCATCAAAGAAACCTATACCCCTTCCTTCCCATTGAACAAATTCATTTTGTACATTCTTTAGATGTTTATATAATCTATCCCATTTGACTATGTAATGAGCATCGCTCATATTTACATATGGATGATTATAATCTTTTTTTCTCAAACCTAGAAAGTTCGCTGCATCATATCTATGAATATAAATAAGTCTAGTATCAATAGTTTTCCTAGTAGATTTATCTATTACTGGTACCAAACAGGATGCTCCGCGTATACCTTCTGGTGATACACTATATATAGGATAATCTCCCTTATAAGTTTTATCTATAAGAGCAAATTTAAAATTAGGGTCTATTTCAGAGTTGTGCTTATAATTGCTACTAAAATAATTATCTTTCATAATGATTCTCCTTTAGTAAATTTAAATTAATACCCACATGTGGGTATTAATTTTTATCTCGTATTCTATTCATAAACTTTACCCTCCTTTCAAAAATCTACATTTATATTACCAATATTATAGTATATAAATAAAATTTTATATTAATAATAATTTATAAATGAACGTACACTATAGTACAAAATAAAGTCGCGAGGGTTAAGATGTACATAGTATAACTATGGATATCGAAGACTATAAAAACCCTTGATTCATACGAATCAATTTTCTTATGTTGTTAAGTCAAACATAGGCGGCATCAGAGATTTAATTGCTTTGGTGATTCACACATGAAGATTGAATCAAAATAAATTTTTATGTGTGACCGGGGGGAAGCAGGGTAGAGGGGGTCACCCTTTGTTTTTTTCAGGCTTTTGAAGATTTCATCAAATATCTCTAGGAGATTATCTCTCCTAGAGAATATTTTTGTTCTATAAACTTTAATCCTGTTAATATATTCTATTAAATAAAAAATCTAAATCTAAAAGTAAACAAAAAAATAGAAATATACTATTCTATTGAGGTGAGTTAGAGAGAGGAGTAATCAAAATGATAATTGGAAAAGATTCAGAAGAAATGAAATTACTAGGAGAAAGATTAGATAATATCCTAGATAGAGCTAATACTATCTATTGGATAAACTCTAAGAAGTATAAACATGAAAAGGATATACTCAATACTATAAGATATAATCTAGTAGTATCAAATATGGATTATAGAGTAGACTCTATTTTTGATATGACTAAACCTAAAGAGCTATATGATAATTGTATTAAATCTCTAAATTGTATTATAGAAGATGCTATGCAAGATAGAAGAAGAGAAATAATACTAAAAAGAAATACTATCTAATAGGAGGATAATGTAAATGGATAATACTAGAAAAGAAAAATTATTAAATCTAAAAAAGATGAATAAGGAGATATTTAGAGATATAATAAAAGCTTGTTTAAAAATAAACAATGAAATATCTACTCTCAAAAAAGATGCTAAAGAAAACAACTCTAACCCAGATAATCCTATATTCAAAATAGAAGAAGATAAATTAATGGAAAGATATTATAGTCTGATAGGATTATTATTTATGATGGATAATTGTATAGATTATCAGTTAAAGGAAGGAGATAAAGATGAGTGATAAGATTATCAACTTCAATAAGAGATTAGAAAAGAAACAAAAAGGAATGACTAGAGAAGAAGCTATAGAGTTATTAGATTCTCTATATGAAGCATCTGATACTATATTCAATGGATTAGATAAACTAACAGAATATATTAGAGAAGATATAGGAAATGAAGAATTTAAGAACTCTAGTAGATTGGTAGGTGTAAAACAGTTTATTCTTCTCAATGGTCTTCAAACTAATAATGTATTGAATACTATATCTGAGTATATTAAAGGATATAATTAATAGAATTAGAGTAGAGGAATATCCTCTACTCTCTATTTTTTGCAAAGTAAAAATTTTTTCAATTATATACCATTCCTATGAGTATGAGTCTGAGGAAGGAATAGACAAATTAAATTTTTGAAGAGCATTCAAAATTTTAGTTATATACTATTCTATTGAGTGGTAGGAAGGAGGAATAGTTAAAATGAACAAAGAAACTATTTTGTATACCTTAGAAAGGGATCTAAATATCATGATGACAGATATCTGTTCTGGTAAGAAAGAGATAGCTAATAAAGATGCTATATTCAATATAGAATTATTAGAGCAGAATATAGAAAATTCTTTATCAGTTATCAAAGCTATACTTGATAAAGAGTTATAATGATGAGATAATTATCTAGGAGGTTTTATTATGCTGAATATTTTTACTGATGCAAACACTGAGAAGATTGGTTTTATTGTTTATGAAGGAAAGGAAGAGTTATACAGAAACAAAGATTACGCTTCAAATAAAGTTGCGGCAATCAATGAATTAGAGGCTATAAAGTTTGCTCTTAAATATACTTCTAAGAATCATTTATATGAAGATATCTATCTATTTACAGATAATACTAATGCTAAGAAGATGGTAGATACCATTGTCTATGATCATTGCACTGTACCAGATTCTGATAGATTAGATAGGAATGACGTATTAGGTCTTTTAAAAAAGATAAAGAAGTATATTGAAAAGTTAGGAGATATAGACATTATCTATTCTCCTGCTCATTGTGAAACAAATAAGGAGGTAAAGAAGAAGTTTAAGAAATTCAATTCTGAATTTACGATTAATAACTACGAAGATCTTAAGAAACGTAAAAGAAAGAAGTTTATTAAGAGAATGAGAATACGCAATGCTGAAGTAGATGAATATATTAAGGAGTAATAAACAATGGTTGATTTCAAGATCTACTCTAAAGAAGAATTAGAAAAGATGAGCAAAGAAGAAATGACTCAGATGATACTAGAGTTTCAAACTAAAGTATTATCTGAATCCATTTATGATGGTAAGAAAGCCAGATTGAATACAAGTCTAAATATTCAAATGGAAGATTATAAAATCTTATCTTTCTAATATAAGAAAAATAGAATAGAGATCAATCTCTATTTTATTTTTACAAAGTAAAAAATTTTTTAGTTATATACTATTCTATTGAGTGTGAGTGTGAGAGAGGTATACTCTCTACACTTCATATTCATATATCTAATTTATTTTCTACTAAAGGAGTTTTGTTACATGACAAAAGAACAAAAACTGTTGAATCAGATGGTTAAGGTCACTAACAAGTATTGTGACCTTTTAGAGGAATTCCATAAGACTATGGATGAGAGAAACTACGAGTATACTGAAGAACAGTTAGAGAAGTTAGAGTCTCTTAGAGATCATACTGATACCATCTATGATAATATGAGTGTTATCAAAGACCATCAGGATGTTATAGTCAAGACTCTTGAAGATATCAAGACTGCTATTGGCTATGAAGAAGAGAAATCCTATCTGTACATTGTTGATAGATACGATGGAGATAGTGAAATGTCTAATATGGTTAAAGACCGTAAACTTTGTAGAGCTTTGGAAATGAAGTTTGAGAAAGACGGAATCAATGTTGTTGTATCTACTGCTCATATGCTTGAAGAGGCAGAAAAGATTATTTTGGAAAAAAGTGATAAAAAAGATGAAGGTTATTCCTTGTATAAATCTTTGATTAATGATAGAGAACAAAAACACATTACCCATGACCAGTTGGTAGAGATGGTTAAAGAGTAAACTAAAAAATAAAGATATACTATTTATATGAGGTAGAATGAGAGAGGTATAGCTGTAAAGCTATACCTTTATCTTTTCTCTATCATAATATATTTGTTTTTTATTAGGAGATGAGAATATGAATAGAACTAGAGATGAACCAAAATTTGGCGCGTAACTTTGCGCGCCAACTGTTCCTGTGCAATGATACACATGGATTTAAGATTTATAGGTTAATTAGATAGACAATTTGGAGGAATTAACTATGATAGACTTAAATAAAGTTAAATTTATTACTACTAAAGATGGTATAAGAGGAGCTATAAATATTGAGAAAGATAATTTCACGGCCCACTCGTGGGCCGTGGTTTATATTCATAAAATATGAATGTGCTATGATGTTTAGTTTAAATAAGAATTATATATTTATATAATATTGGAGGAATTAACAATGATAGACTTAAGTAAAGTCAGATTTACAACAATAAATGATCAGAATGATATAATGTGCGCAGGAATAATTAATGGGAACAATATCCCATTAATTTATATACACAGATATAGTGCAGCACATATACTTGGATTATATGGTGATAATGGTTCAAATTGTATTAAAGTTTATTGGGATCATATGGTAGATGGATATAATAAGGTATGTAATCTTGTGGAAGATCCAGGATTTTCTACTCAAGAAAATAAACCATCTTCTAAATCTCGCCCATCTCAATATGAACTTCAACTTCCTGAATACATTAGAAAGGAGGTTATATATAAGATGGCATTTAATTTAGATAATGAAGTAGCTAAAAAGTATATTGATGATATTGTAGACAAAGTAATTCCATTCTTTACTCAGAATGCTTCTCCAGAAGAAATAGCTAATGTAGCTATAGTAGGAGATATTAATAAGGTAGATAAACATTTTCAATATACTTATCCTACAGAATTTACAATTTCTTCAACAAGAAAAGAAGTTTTAGATTTGTTGAGTAATAAAGTAGCTAATCTTTGTAATTTGCTTATTAAGTTAAGTAAATCAGATCAATTTGAACCAAATATTACAAGTGCTAATGTTAAAGCATGGATTAAGTTACAATTGGATAATTATCTGTATAATACATATGGTATGAATTTACCATATTTCTGTGCTTTATCTATAGCCCCAAATCAACCGACACATATATCAGAAGGTATGATTGATGACGTTATATACCATAATGATTTACTGTATAAATTATCTAGTGATTTTCTGAATGAATATATAATTAATTTAGATAGACAAAGATTAGTCTATCTAAATACTTCTGGTACTTATGGATATAAAGGATTTATAACAATTAAACATGCATGGAATTATAATTATAAACCACAAAGTGCTTCTTATAGAATTGATTTATCTGGTGATCTTAATACTATGCATAGAATAGGAAGTAATTATAAATCTATTACAGTTAAAGAGAAAGATCTTTTGGTAAATTATATAAATAATATAAAACTTTACTCAGAATATTCTCTTCCAAATTATGATGCGATAATGGAAAGCTTAGGTGTAGAAAAAATAAGCAAACCAATGATAGGCTGTAATTCTTGTATAGAAGAATATGATGTACCAATTATCTCAACACCAGAATTTAAAATTCAATTTGATATCAATAATTCTAATGTAGTATTTGGAGATAGTCCAGTAGAATTTATCACTAATTCTTATCCAACTCCTAAATGTGTTTTGGATAGAATTGATTCATCTGAAGAATCTAAAATAAATCATAATATTCAAATAACTGATGTTATTAAATAAGACCTAATTAGATATCTAATATCAGTAGAGATTATTTCTCTACTGATATTTTTTTGAGTAAAAGAAAAAATAGAGATATACTATCTATATGAGGTAGAGTGAGAGAGGAGTATTTAAAATGAACAAAATTTTATGTAAGTATATTAAAGATTATATCAAGAGATTAGAACATCAAGTTCTAACCTCTAATGAAAATAATCTTAGACTACACTTTGTATTTTTTCCTAAAGAGATAGAAAGATTAAAAATAAAATGGGAATATGCTAAAACTATAGGAAACTATACTACTGATAGAGGATTGATATATTGTAATATGTATTTCAATATTCCTAAGATATCTAAGTTCTTATCTAGTGCTTATAGAGATAATATAATATTAGAAAAAGAAGTAGTAGATACATTTGTAGAGAGAATATTCTATCATGAATATAGACACTATCAACAACTGAAGTATATTAAGACTCTTCATAAACTGATAATGATTCCAGATAAGATGAATGAAGTATTAGAAACAGATGCTGATAATTACGCTATGATGAAGATTAAGAATAATCAAGATATATCAATAGAAGTACCAGATAAGATGATAAAGGAGATGAAAGATTGTATAAGAATCTTATATCATAAAAACCTCAATATAACGAGTTTAAACGTGTATAAGGGTACAACCATACTGACATAGTCGTATGAGAACGTTTTTAGCATATAGGGGTATCCAGAAGTTACCGATAGTGGGAAGATCTGGAAACATATATATGAAAATTTAATAGGAGGAGAAAAAATGAAAGAGAATATTGAGAATGTCAATATTGAAGTTCAATCTAGAGAGGATATGAAAGCATATGCAATCTATGTAGCAAGATGTAGAGCAATACCAGATGCTATAGATGGATTGAAACCAGTAATTAGAAGAATACTATGGTGTGTTGCTCATGACTTTAGAGGACAAGGTAGTGTTAAGACTGCAGCAGTATTAGGTGAAGTTATTAAGTCATATAATCCACATGGTGATACTTCAGTACATACAGCTATCAGAAATATGATTAATGATTTCAGTACTAAGTATCCTACAATGGTTGGTGTAGGTGGTTGGGGAAGTAAAGTTAATCCTAATATAGCAGCAGCACGATATTCTCATTGTGGTATATCTAAGTTTTCATTAGATGTATTTATGAGAGATATCATGGATGATAGAAGAGCAACAGACTGGATGAATAACTATTCTAATACTAAACAAGAACCAGTATATCTTCCAGCTAAGATTCCTACATTACTCATATTAGGTCAGATGGGTATAGGTGTAGGAATGAAATCTTCTATTCCATCTCATAATCTAGGAGAAGTAATAGATACTACTATAAAATTGATACAAAATCCTAGAGCTAAGTTCTGTTTGATTCCAGATGAGTGTATGCCATGTGAAATCATAGATACAGATTGGCAAGCTATAAATGATAAAGGAAAAGGGAACTATATTGCTCAAGGAATAGTTGATATAGGGGAATATAACAACCATCCAGCATTATATGTAAGATCTCTTCCAGACTTTACATTCTATGAATCTATCAAAGAGAATATATGTAAATTAGTAGAATCTAAGAAGATGCCATATATAATAGATTTGATTTCTAGAACTAAGACTGATCTTAAGTCTCTTGATAATAAGACTAAGTTTGAAGAGATTATAGTTCTTAAGAAAGGAACAGATCCTAACTTTGTAAAAGAGTTCTTATATGCAAATACACAGATGAGACAAACTAGACAAGTATCTGTGATTGTATTAGATCATAATCATCTTAAAGGATATAACTATAGACAATATCTTTTAGGATTTATAGAATTTAGAAGAGCTTCTATAGCAAGATCTCTAAATGCTAGATTGCAGAAATGTAATACTATAATCCATCAGAAGATTCCATATCTTAAATTATTGAACTCTAAAGATTGTGATAAGATTATAGCAGCTATAAGATCTCAATCTGGAACAGATGATCAAAAGTTAATAGATTTCTTGATTAAGAAATTGAATATTACTCCATTGCAAGCATCTTATCTCATAGATCTTAAGTTAAAGAACTTATCTAAAGGATATCTACAGAAAGCAGCAGAAGATGTAAAGAAATATCAAGCAGAAGCTAATCAGATAATGGATATCTTGTTAGATCCTAAGAAGATAGATAAGGTAATGATAGATCAGATGCTAGAGATAAAAGCTAAGTATAATTCTCCTATACTTAGAAAGATGATATCTAAAGGTCAAGCATCTGGTATAGCTCCTGGTACATTCAAGCTAGTATTTACTAAGAAGAACTTTATAAGAAAATTAGGAGAGAATGAACTTATAGGCTCTCTTGGTAATGATGAGTATAACTTCTCTTTGATATCTGAAAATCAAGATAATATTATGGTCTTCAGTGTATTAGGAAAAGTATTCAAGATTCCTACTCATAAGATTCCTATTACAGCTAAAGGATCTAATGGTATGGATATAAGATTACTTAACAAGTATGCTACTAGCAATATGTGTTGTGCTGCTACTGAGAGTCTATTAACTGCTTTCAGTAAAAAATCTAAGATGCATAACTTCATATTCGTATGTACTAGAAATGGGTATATTAAGAAGATAGATATAGCAGATATCTTAACTGCTCCTACTAGTGGAATAATATATTCTAAAGTAGAAGAAGGAGATTATGTACAATCTATCTTGTTTGGTCCAGATAAGATGGATCTATTAGTATTGATGGGAAATAAAGTATTAAGAGTTCCTGGTAAACAGATTCCATATCTTAAGAGATCTACTAGAGGAGCTAGAATATCTACTGGTACTTCATTAGTAGATTCTATGAGCTTTATTAATCCTAATTGTATTGATTTGGTTGTAGTAACTAAATCTGGTATGGTTAATAAGTTAGGAATTAATACAATAGAACCTAGCAATAGAGGTAGAGCAGGTATAAAAGCTATCAAATTAAAGAAGGATGATCAAATCATATCTGCTATTCCAACATTGCCTAATTCTAGTTTAGTAGTATATGAAGGTGGAAGAAGCAATACTGTTATAAAGCTTGATGATATTCCTTATGGTATTACTGCTAGTGCTGGAGTTAAGCTGTTAAAGAATCCTATAAGAGTAATGGTTAGTCAAAATCAATAAGAGGAGAAATCAATATGGAATATATTTATAAAGATGAGATAATGGATATGCTTGGTTTAGATAAGAACAAAGCAGGAGATTGGAAAACATACTTTGATTTATATGAAATAGCATCAGATGATATTATACTTGGTTTACCAGGATATACTCCTGAAGATATTGGATTTAACTCTCCTTTGTATTCAAGAGAAAGAAATACAAACCTAATGAAATACCTACAAAGTATAAGAGTTGGGAATATCTTAGTAAACGAATGGTAAATCTTATGATTATGAGAGCAGATACAGAGAAAGCTAGACAACAGAGATTGAAGTTAGAATTTTAATAGAATAACAGAGGAGAAATCCTCTGCTATTTTTTTGATATTAACATTAAACATATTAATACTGAATCTATCAGAGACAAAATATTAAGTAAAGGAATAGTTATGTATAATCAAAAAGGGGAGATGATAAAATGAAGAAATCATTCAAAAAGAAATTGGCATTAGCAGTAGCTTTTAGTCTTATGGCTAGTAGTACTTGCTTAGCTTTGCCAGAAGGAGAAAATGTACGATCTGGTGATGCAGTTATAACTAGAGTTGGTAATGATATGAATATTACTCATACTGGAAAAACTGCTATCGATTGGACCTCTTTTAATATTGGTGCTGGAGAGAAAGTATACTTCATTCAAAATGGAGGAATAGCTCTTAATAGAGTTATTGGTAACGATCCTTCTAGTATCTTTGGTCAATTACATGCTGATGGTACTGTAATTCTCCTCAATCCTAATGGTATTCTTTTTGGTAATGGTTCAGTTATTAATGCTGGTTCTTTCTATGCATCTACTGCAAAAGTATCTGATGATTTCATGGATAATTTTAGTACCATGAATTTAGATATGAGTAAGTATAAAGATGTTATGTTTACTTATGTAACAGATACTGATGGTAGTATAATCAATGTAGATGGTATTGTTAAAGCAGATAAGTTAGAGATTACTGACAATGGTAATCTGTATTTGAAGAGCGATGGCAAAGTAGAAACCTCTGGTCTTATCAATGCTACCAATCTTGCTATTGGCGGTACAAAAGACGTAGATATCAATGCTCAAATCGAAAATACTGGTGAATTAGTATTAGGATCTAAGAGAAATCTTAATGTTAAGAATACTTTAAATTCTACTGGTGATATCACTCTTATTGGTGATCTTGATAAAGATGGTAAAGGTATGGTTGACCTTGAAGCCAATGTCAAGACTGGTGGTAATTTTGTATCTTATGCTCCTTCTACTGGTACCTACGTTAAGTATGAAGGTGGTGAAGGTAAGATTGATGCAGAGAATGGTACTACTACTTTCTATGGTAACGTTGCTGTAGATAATAGTACTATGAATATTACTACTAAAGATTTTAAAGTTGTTGGTGGTAATGTAGATTCTGCTAACTCTTATAAGTTCCTTGTTAATATTGATACACATGGTGCTTCCGTAAAGGATGATCCAGATATCAAGAACATTGCTAAGTATTATTACGAAAGTAATCTTAAAACTGTAGTATATAAAGATTTTGAAGATCTTATCGAAGAAGAATATAATGCTATTAAAGATAGATGCCTTGATACTTATCAGGGATATAATCATAGATCACTTCCTACTACAGAAGAAGCTACTAGAGAAGCAGTAAAGACTTATTTCAATACTTATGTGAAGATTAATGGTCTTACTGAAGCTACAGATTTTGATAATCTAACTGATGCTCAGTATACTCAGTTAGCCAAGAATATTTTAACTACTTATAACTATTCTGAAACTGACAATAGAGAATCTATTCTCAATAACTGGGGTAATGCAGTAAAATCAGCTACAGAAGGAACTGCGGGTGGAGCAGATGTTGGTGATAAATACTTATCTACTATCACTGATTCTCTTGAAAACTGGAGAATCACTTCTATGATTGAAGATCAAGGTCTAAAAGGATATGAATATCTCCTTGGTGGTAAAACAGCTATAGTTGGTAAAGCTGTTAAAGATGGCAGAGAGTTCTATTGGCTTACTGGTATTGAAGGTGCAAAGAATAATGGTACTGGTACTAAGTTCTTTACATCTTCTGGCATAGGTGAAGGCACAACCCATACATATACAGCTTGGTCTAAAGATCCTAAAGGGTTATTTGATTATAAATTCGAAGAACCAAATAACAATGGTACATACGATCAACCTTATGTAGCTATTGGTTGGCATGATGATAATGGTAGTGGTTGGGCTGATGTAGATCAGCAGAAAAATACTGTTAGAGGTCTTGTTCAGGAAAATAACAATGTACGTTCAATTATCAATGTTACCTTAACTGGTGATACTGAAACTGGTACTATTGATGGTAAAGTTGGAGACTCTGTTCCTATAACTATCAATTATATTAGGCCACAACCTGAACCTGATCCCACTCCAGACCCAACCCCTGACCCAGATCCCACACCAACTCCTACACCAGATCCAGTAGATCCAACTCCAACTATTCCAGAAAAACCATATACTAATGATGATAACAATAATGGTCCTTCAGTTCCTGAAGAAAAAGGTGTTATTATTCTCAATGAAAAGAATGGCAACATTGAAGCTCAGGGTAAATATGAAGTATTTATAGATGATAGCAATAATATTACTATGAAAGAACTTCAAAAGAAACCTTCTGTTCCTTCTAATCTAAATGAAGGGAACTTAGTTAAACAGACTATTACTGTTGATGGTGGTAAATATGAAGTAGGATATAATGGTTCTCTACTTAATATTGAACCTATTGATGAAACTGCACATAAGACAGTTCAGCAAGGAAACGGCGACTTTAAGCATAATGTGGATGTTATTCTTAGGGTAATGAATGCCTCCTTTAGTGACACTGGCTTAGATGTAGAAACACTCAAATATATTTGTATTCATATTAAGTAATATCAAACAAAGAATACCAGTAGGGATTTAATCCCTACTGGTACACCTCTTCTTTTTAGTTATATATTATCTATATGAGAGATATAGAAGAAATCCACTCAGATAGATTGACCTATCTGAAGAGAGGAGGTGAGAATCGTGGGTCGTTTAGATTTCACTCATTGGACTCCCCCAAAGAGTCCAATGAATGATCTCTTAAATACACCAGAAGTTGAAGCAAGACATGAGCCAATTGTTTATCCAACAATTGACCCACGTCAACTTCAATTGATGCGGATGCGTTCCGCATTGGTTAATAGGGCTAGCAAGCCTTATTAATCAAGGTTAAAAGATTTAAATGATTGTTCAACTCTAAGTCTTCTATGATCTCTTAAGGGTATGTTAGAGGCTTAACTGACATACCCTTTTATTTTTTGGTCAAACTAAAAAATAGTTATATACTATTTTAATGAGTGTATAAGTAAGGAGGTGAGTAAATGTATTACAACTTTAGAAGAGCATTCTTAGAAAGAAATGGTAAAGCAGATCATCTATGGTATCCTGTTAATACCATAGATTCATTTATCAATGAGATTGCTCATAACTATATCTTAGGAGATAAAAAGAAAGATGATAACCTAAGACTTACAATAAGAAATTTTATTAAACAAGAAGCTGAAGAGATATTTGAAATCTTAGTTCATTTATCTTCTAAAGGATATGGTAAGAGTATATTTAAAGAGATTCAAGGAGTGATGTGTATTGATCTAAAACCAATAATAGATGATGATGAAAAATATGAAAAGTTGAGGAGGTTATTAAAGATTTATATAAGAACAGGAACAGCTCCTGGATTCTTGTATTATGGAATTAAATGGTGTATAATGGATAATGAACCTCATATCTATAATAGATTTGCTGCTATGGCAGACAAATATAGAAATAGTGATTATGGTAATAGATCTGATAATCTTAGAGACCTATTACAAGCATCTCAGTATACTAAGTGTAAGTTATATCCATTCTTACCATTGTTTATGGATGTAGATGATACTATGCTTAATGATAAGCAGATTGTAATAATTATTGCTAAGATGAGAGATGTGTTACACAAGTATAACAATTATCCATTAACCTCATTATTCAAAGTGAATGATGTTCGAACTAGTAGAGAAAGATTTAACCAAAATTCAAAGTGGGATAATCTATTTGAAAGAACTACTAGAACAGAATTTCATCTTTCTGGTATATATGATATTGATTAAGGAGAAACAACATGAAAGAGAAAATTGATCTGAGCATTTACTTGTTTAAAGTAGACCTTCCTAGAAAGAAATTGAAGAAACTTGGTATAAACAGATATACTGGTATGATTAAAGGAGATGACAGATTCTGTTTTGTACCAGAATCATTTAATCAGTTAGGATTTACTGTTTATATGATGAAAGATCTTCTTGCATGTAATGTATGTAAAGAAGACGGTACTATGGATCATAAAGGATTAGATTTGTGGATTCATGATAGCTGGAAAGAAATCATTGATGAATTTGAAGATACTATGCTTGATAATAAACCTATCGAGTATACTAAGAAAAGAATTAGTACTACAGTTAACATTGATAATCAAGGAATGGAAATATTTGACAAGCATAGAATGAAATATGCTTGGTCAGAAGCATCTACTACTCCTAAGATTAGAAATTCTAGAAATCGTAATGTCGTAAAAGCATATAACTTATCTTATACTGGTACATTTTAAAGGGGATATAGAAATTGATTGAAGAAAAAAACATGGAACAAAATTTTGAAGAGTTCAAAGTAGAAGAATTGGCTCTTATAAAATCTCTTTATGAAGAGTATGATAACTTATCAGAGGATGACAAAACTCATTATACAGCAACCAATTTATCAATGGATATAGAAACAAACAATTTCCTCTCAATTGAACATCTCGAAAGATTTAGATCTTGTTTTAACAGATATTATGATAGCTCTATCAATGCTAAGTTTGGTTCTATTGATAAGATGGATACAGTACATTTTATATTACAAAGAAATAAGTATTGTTTCCTCATGGGTTTGTTTAAAGGTTTAATGACTGTTTATTATAGTAATAGCCATAGCATTATCAAAGACCAAGTAAAAGAAGAGTTTAAGAAACTCTTTGATGGAGAATTCTATAGAGTTCCTATCTTTATGAGAGATGAATGGGATAACTATGATGTATTCGATATCAAGAACAAACTGTATATTGCTGCTAGACAAGAGTTAGATTCATATATAGATGAATATCCTAGCTTGTTAGGTAAACATTATAAGCAAGTTATGTATGAAACTCTTACTAGAAGTATTGAATGTGCTATGTATTAAAAACGAAGACATCTCATGGTTATATGACCATGAGATGTTTTTTTTTGTTTGACTTTTAGATAATAATAGAAAGGAGAGAATAGAATGGCTACACTTGAAGATTATACATATATAAAAGCTTATTATACAGGAGCCGGGGGGGGGTAATAATTCCAACTTAGGAAAGATTACTTTCTCTGTTCCTGAAAACGCAGTGGAGTTACCGTTTAGAGTTCATAATAATTTAACATTTGGTATGGAAAATGGATCTGTTTATTATTCTTCTAATCCAGATGGTCAAATTAATGATGCTCTTGCTATGAATGAAGCAAAATCTGGATTTCTTACAGAAGTTAGCAATCCAGCAGGATATTTTTATTTTATCAAAATAGGAGATATATTTATAGCGGATAGAATAGTTGCTTTGGGAACTAGCTATAATGAGTTATATGAAGCTGGATATATAAATGGAAGATTTAGATCCCCATCTAAGGAAGAATATGAAACTATATTATCTTCTGAAGAAGAAAAATATAATATTAATATTTGGCATAAAAATAATAATTATCAAGGCTATTCTACTTTTTATGGAGAAATTTCTTCAACTTTAAATAGTAATGATCAAATATGGATTTATGGATTACTTGGTGTTACTGGTGATTGGTCATTTGGTGGAGATTTTTATCATACTCAGTATGCTTCATCATGGAATAGTAAGGAGTATAGAAATTATTTATATGGTGGTAATGGAGGATGGTATATGCTTGGATCATATAGACCAGTTATAGATATAAAGAATATGAGAATAAGTGTATTTAATAATTTAGAGATAGGTGAGTGATTAAAATGAGCATGAAAGATATATATATATATATATATATATATATATGATAAATGGTAAGCTTATTGAGGAGGTGTGCTCAAATGAGTAATACCACCACTAAGCAAGAAAGAATAATTGAACTAGAAAATATTATATCTCAAGCTCAAGCTGAATTAAAAACTTTAAAGTCAGAAGATACCAATAGAAGTAATACAATTATTTGTTCCCTTTCTATAAAACATTTTAGAACATATATGTTTAAACCAGATTTAGGAAAAATTAATAGTAAGATTTGGTATGATTATTGGAATTATGGTGGTTATGGCCTTCCAAATTATTTTAACAATGGTACTGTAGATGGTGGAGATATATCTCAAAATAATACAGGAACTAGTATGTCTATATATGCAAGAAATAGAGATAATAATTATAGAAATTTAGTAACTGTAGGAAATCAAAGCAAAACTGCAACAAGTAGTACTTGTTATGTTTTTAGACCAATGTTTAAAATTAATTGAACATATAAAGTTGGTGATATAATTGGCAAAATCTAGTGAATTTATAATAATGGATTACCCATGGATTGATGGAATTACAACAAACCAATCAGTGTCAGCTAATAAAACCAATTTTAATACTATTAGAGGTTCATTTGATTCTAATATGAATGCATGGAATGCTTCAGGTTTATTATCTAAAAGAAATTATTCAATGAATTTATCTGGAGATTGGATTATACAATTTGATTACTATTTGAATGATACATCTTATGCAGATTGGTTTAACATGTTTGCATTTGGTACTCATAATGGCGATGGTGGAGATTCTCCTACTGCAGCCGTATCAGTAATTAGCAATAGAGGAGTTACAGTTATTTATAATTTCTCTGGAGCTGATGCTAATAACATTTTATATCACCAATGGCATACATTTACAATCAAAGGATCTTCAGGTAAGACTGAATTTTATTTAGATGGAGAACTTAAAAATAGTTTAGGTTCTATGGGTAATCAAAGTAATTTTTATTTGAATGGTAAAGGTGGAGGAGGAGAAATTTATTCTTATATAAGAAATTTCAAATTCGCTATAGGAATAAATTCATTTGCTCCTCCTTATAAATTATTGATAGATAATTTAAAAACAACTTAAAACTAAACTCATTTTCATACATATATTATAATAGTGATGTGTGTAAATGGTTTAATATGAAAAGGAGGCGATTCCAATGCCTGATGAAGAAGTGCTTTGTTCACTTACAGAGCAAGGTAATTTTGGTCTTGGTGTTGGAGAAGTAACCAACAAGAAAGACCAAGAAGCCATAAGAGCTATGCAGGAGAGACAGAAACAACTCTCTGAGCAAGCTAAGAAGAATAATAGGTAACTCATTCTTCTTTAAGGTGATAATTCATATCACTATCGTCGCGACGAATAAGAGTTTAAACTCTCTATACCTTAAGTGGTATAGAGACCTCTTATTTCGTCTTGTTATCTGCCCGAAAGGATGGTTTGATGTTAAATAATCATGAAAAATTCAGTGCCCAGGTACAGAAAGCTAAGAAAACGGTAAAGGTACTAAGCCTGATCCTAGTAGCGAGTGTTGGTGTAAACTGCTATTCTTTGTATAAGATAGCAGACATGCAAAAACAGGTCGATACTATGCATGATGAGTTGAAAGAGAGTAGAGAAGCTAATAGGGAAGTATTAGCAATGCTTAAAGATGTTAGAAATACACAAGAACGTCAGAATCAGGCATTGCAAATCACATTTAAGAAGAAAGCTGAACAGAAAGTTCAGAAGAATAACATTCTACTTTTGAAATCTACAGGTATTCATGGAGACATGGATCTGGGAACATATGTAAATATATCTGTAGAAGATATGGATAAAATTATAGATTACTATGATTCCAAATGTGGTGGAAGTAGATTTAAAAATAAGGGATACGTATTCGTTAAAGCAGCACAAGAGACTGGATTGAATCCAGTGTATTTATTTGCTCATGCTGCATGTGAGTCTGCATATGGTAATTCATATTTAGCAAGAACTCGCAATAACTTCTTTGGAATCAATGCAGTAGATTCCAATCCAGGAAGAGCTGATGTCATGGGAGATTCTGTTGATGAAGGGATTATCAATGGAGCTAAATGGATTAAATCTAACTTCTATGACAATGGATACAGAACCTTAACACAGATGCACAATGCAGGATATGCATCTAGTGCAGATTGGAGTAATGAAATTCAGAGTATTGCTAATCATGGATTAGCAGTAATCTGATAAGAAAAGAGAACCTATCTTGGTTCTCTTTTTCTTTTCTAGGAAGGGATAGACAACAAAGTATGTTATATAAAAGGAGGAAATATAATGTCGAGAGTAAAAATTATTGGTATTGGTGCATGTGGTAATAAGGCAGCAATACAGTGTTTGGAAGATGGAACAGTAATAGATAAAGATATTCTATTGCTCAATTCCACTCTTAAGGATATTCCTGAGAAGTATAAGGAGTATGCTATAGAATTTGGTAATATTAAAGGTTGTGGTAAAGAAAGACAATTGGCAGCTAAGATGTTATACGATTCTATGGGTAATAAAGAAATTGATATTGATAAGTATGTCGATCCTGATACTAAGACAATCATCTTTGTTACTTCGTCTGAAGGTGGAACTGGTTCTGGTGCTACGTTAATGCTTGCTAAGTATTGTAAACAAGTATTGATGATTAAGAATATTCACATTTTCATCATAACTGGCTTTGAGGATGATGTCAGAGGATTGAAGAATACTGTGGATATCTTCAATGAACTTAGCGAAGATTATATAGTAGAAGCTATATCTAATAAGAAATTCTTAGAATCTGGTTCTATGACTAGAGCAGAAGCAGAAGCTTTAGCTAATAAGGAATTCTCTCAAAAAGTATCTATTCTCTTAGGTAATCATATAGTTCCTTCTGATAAGAATATAGATGATAGAGATCTCTATAAGCTTACCAATACTCCAGGATATATGACTGTAGAATACTATGGAATCAATAAGCTTAAAGCACCAGAAGATTTCGATGCTATGCTTGAAGATATGGTAGAATGTTCTAAGTCTCTTGAGACTGAAGTAGGAGCTATGAGAATTGGTGTTATTATGAATATCACCAAGAAAAATAGAGCTTTTGTAGATGAAGAGTTTAAGGTATTAAGAAAAGCATATGGTAACCCATATGAATTCTTTACTCATATTCAGGATACTGGAGAGGATGAATTCATCCATATTATAGTATCTGGTATGAAACTTCCTATAGATTATATTAAGAAGACTTATGATTCCTATAAGAAACAGATGGAACATATTGATCTCAACTCTGATAAGTTTTTCTCTTCTAGAGATAAGTTTGATACTTCCTTAGGAAACAAACTGAACTTTAGTATGGATGATGTAGATGACTTCTCTACTCCTAAAGAATCTGTAGAAGATATTAAGAAAGCAAAAGACAGTTTCTTTAATTCATTCTCCACTGCTAATAAGAAAGTGAAAGTAGATAAAACTTCTAAATTCACTAATACAGTAACTAATGAATTATGAAATGATCTTTTTGAAAGATTGAGAAAAGAACTAAATAATTAAACCATAATTAACACACATCACACAAACCACTGAGAGTATATCTCTCAGTGGTTAAATTTTTGAAATATATACTATCTATTAGAGGTGATTAGAATGAGAGAAGAACATGATTCTTTCTTTAACTATGTTCCAGAATCTACTGGTACAACTGTAAAAGTAGGGTTTGAAGAAGAGGTAGAAGAGATAGAACCTAAAGAAGAAAAAGAAATGAAGGAAAAGAAGAAACCAAGTAGAACTGAGTTGGTTGTACAAGAAGATGGATCTAAGTATAGATCTTTCAAACTTGGTAGATGTCCTCATGAGACAGGATTGCAAGTATATAAGAGAGCATTTCTATCATTCAAACCAGGAATATCTGTATTGGTTGGATGTAATGGTAGTGGTAAATCTACAGCTTTTAGTTATATTCAAGATATTCTTAAAGAGAATGATATTCCTGTGTTTAAATATAGTAATCTTACAGAGGGTGGAAATACTGCTAGAGAATCTGCGTTATTCTATGGTAATTTAAATTTATTGGCAGAACAAATTACCTCCTCTGAAGGAGAAAACATTATTATCAATATAGGAACAATGGCTCAAAAGTTAGGATCATTTGTTAAAAGGAATAAAGAAAAGGGAGAATTATGGATTCTTTTAGATGCCATAGACAGTGGCTTATCTATAGATTACATTGAAGAGGTAAAAGATTTCTTACATAGTCAATTGATAGATAAGCTTACTGATATAGATCTTTATATCCTTATTTCTACTAACAATTATGAACTCTGTATAGGAGAAGCATGTTATAATGTTCAAGATTGTCAGTATATAGAGATAGACTCTTATGAAACATTTAAAAAGATAGTAAAGAAAACTAGAGCAAACAAGTCTAAGTTTATTAAGAAATTTAATGACTTGAAAAAAAGAAAACCAGAACTGTTTTAACAGTTCTGGATTTAGATAAGTAAGTACTTTGTGTACTTACTTTTTCTTTTTTCAAAATCTATAAGACAACCTATTATAGGTAGTAGTATCTTTAATATGAGGAGTGGTATAATGGCTAATTCGTTATTGGCAGATATGTTTAGACAAAAGGTTGCTAAAATGGGATGGGATATGAGTGGTGAAGCTATAGCAGATATTTCATATCCTACTGGATTTCTTAATTTTGATTACCTTAATGGATATATTGCAACGGAGCGATTAGAAGATGGAACGCTACATGATTATTACGATCTTGGTATTACTGATGGATCATATGTGTCATTTATTGCCAACACTGGAGTGGGCAAATCTACTCTTGTTTGTCAAATCGCTGCTAACATAGCTAGAAGATTTCAAACAACTACTATATTTGAAGATCAGCTAGAATCTAAAGGTCTAAATCAATCTAGACGTTTACAATTGTCTGGATTTTCTATGGATGAGTACAATAAAAGATATATCATCAGAAATACTAATATCACAGTAGAATCTATATATCAGAGAATAAGACAAATCCATGATATGAAATTACAGAATGCTTCTGATTTCATGTATGATACTGGTAGAAGAGATTTCTTAGGACAACCTATTCTTAAATTAGAACCTACAATATATATCATAGATTCTATTGCTATGCTTATGCCTAAAGATTTTATCGAAGATGAAGATATGAAAGGCAAAGCATCTGGTGCTGCTTCTGCTTTGATTGCTTCTAATGTATTTAAGATGATTATTCCTCTTCTTGGTGCTGCTAACATTATTCTCTTTGGTATAAATCATATACTAGAAGATGTGCAAATGACAATGATGCCTAAGAAAAATCCTGTTCCATATTTAAAACAAGGTGAACGCATTCCTAAAGGAAGAACTGCTACATTCTTAGCAAACAACATTGTTCGTTTAGATAATGCTGGTAAACTAAAACAAGAAGAAGGATATCATGTTGCTGGTCATATTGTAGAAGCTTCTCTAGTAAAATCACGTTCTTCGGGTATTAAAACTCCTACTAGAATGGTGTTTGATTTTGCTAATGGATTTGATCCTTGGCTTTCTCTCTTAGAAACTATGAAATATAATAAACTGCTTTATGGTGGTGGAGCATCTTTAGCAGTAGATCCAGAAAAGAACTTTAAGTTCTCTCTTGGTAATTTCAAAGAGAAAGTAACAACTAATCCAGATTTCAAAGCAGCTTTTATGAGTCAAGTTATGCCTTACTTAAAATCTACAGTTATGAAATCTCAGCAAACTAATTACTCTGTTTCTCAAGCTGCAGATGACATTCTTGCTATTCCTGGTCTGTTTGAAGTCTAAATCTATTTTCAGGTATATATTATCATAATGAGAGCTGGAAGACTATACTTCCAGCTCTTAATATATCATAAAGGAGAAATAGATATGAGAAATGAAGAGATTGGAAGAATAGTTTTAGCTACCAATAAAGACATCAAATCATTGTTAGATGATACTTATTATTGGCAAAACTATTATACTGGACTGGAGAAACTTTCAGACTATGAGAGAAATAATGTAGAGGAGCAGAATTCAAACTATCTGGTTGTAGTACATGATATAGATGACAGTTCTATAGTTCTGTTTGTCTGTGTTGGTAATGAAGACCAAGTAAATTATACTTCTCTTATAGATTCTATTAAAACTCTTAGAAAACTGACATTGGATATGATTGAAGTATGTGATATGCCTGTAGAAATCAATCTGAAGAATCTGTGTTCTAAGAAAGAGGTAAATATAGATGATGATGCTATAGAAGAACTTTTTAGAATCTATTTCACTGGAGTATACAAGAAGTTTAATTTCATAAAGAATGTGGAGGGAGCAAAAATCTATGGTGATTGATTTCCGTTAGGGAGTCAAGCACAATAATAAAGTATACCTTAATCGGTATACTTTTTTTCTTTTGTTAGAGAAGGAGAAGTAATATGAAACAAACGACTTTGAATCTATCTAAAGAAATAGAGAAGATATCAGAGAAGTATCCAGAACCTGAGTTGATACTTTGTAAAGGGTTAAAACAGCCATTCAACAATACCAACTCTGGACCAAGAAAGATAATGCAAGGAACTCAGATGGAACAAGCAACCCAATTGCTTAATGCTGAAGCTCCTATCATATCTACTGGATATGAAAACAAATTAGCAGAAGAATCATCTAACTTCATTACTGCTGATAGAAACTATCAAGTTGTAACTAAAATACCCAAGTTTTCTACTTTACCAAATTATCACTATTGGGTTATCTTATATGATAAAGATAATGGATATCTTGATTGTATAGAGAGAGTATCATATAAGCATGTATCTGAGTTCTATGGATATCTGTATGACAATGCATATTTAGATAACTTAATAACTGGATCAATAGTTCATAAAGATGATGTTCTTCAAAAACCTATATCGTTTGATAGATTCAATAACAAAGCAGAAGGGTTAAACTTGACTACCATGTATATTGCATGTGAACATGTTAAGGAAGATCCAATTGTTATATCTGAATCTGCTGCTAAGAGATTTGAATGTCCTTTAATTGATAAACTGGAAATCAGAATCAATGATAATGATATTCTCTTGAATCTCTATGGTGAAGGAAAACAATACAAGACTTTCCCAGATATTGGGGAAAGCATCAAACAATCTATATTATGTGCATTAAGAAGAGAGTTGAAAGATGAGGAAGCCTTATTCTCTCAGTCTTGGGATAGATTGAAAGAGCTGATGATGAATGATAAACCATTCATCTGCGATAATGGTACTGTTATTGATATAGATGTATTTTGTAATAATCCTGAGAAGTTACAAACGTCTATGTACAATAATCAGATTAAGAGATATTATGATGAGACTGTTAGATTTGCTAATGATTTCGTAGCAGCTATTAAACCATTCTTATTTACTGAAACTGGAGAAGAAACTGGTATTAAAATGAGCTATGATCTTCAGAAGATGTATTATAGATCTGAATCTGTAGCAAATGGAACTCAGTATATCTATGATAAGGTATTCTCTAATATCATCATGGATGTGTATGTTCTTCATACCAAACCTCTCCATCAGGGTGATAAGATTACAGATAGATATGGTGGTAAAGGTTGTATATCTACTGTATTGCCAGATAATATGATGCCTCATTATCTTAAGAATGGTAAATGGGTACCAGTAGATGTATTGTATTCTATGAATACATGTATCAATCGACTTAATGACGGTCAGTTGTTTGAGACTTCAATAACTTATATTGGTTGGCAGATCTTGCAGTATATCTTGCAGAACAATCTTACCTATGATGATGCATTTGCTCTGATTCATAAATATATCAATATGCTGAATCCTGAGCAAGCTCAAATGTTGTCCACTATGTATAAATTCTCTTACGGCAAACCAGACTATAGAATTGATTCTCCATCTGAATGTGAAATGGATGACGAACAGTTCAATAGAGATTTGTTTATAGAGAAGATGCTTCATGATGGATATATAATGCTCTCTATGAAACCAATATCTTCTAAGATGAGTATAGATAAAGTAAGAGAGTTGTATCATGCTTTCCCATTCATCAACAAGTATTGTCCTGTATGTGTTCCTCAGAAAGACTCTAATGGGAACTATCGTATGGTTCATACTAGAAGACCAGTAGTTATAGGATATAAGTATATCTTTAGATTAAAACAGTTAGCAGAAGAGAAATTCTCTGCTGTATCTTTAGCATCTACTAATATCCGTAATGAAAACTCTAAGTCTAGATTAAGCAAGACTCATAATGCTAGATTCCCGTCTACACCTGTACGAATCTTTGGTGAAATGGAATCTTCTACATTAACTGCTCATTTAGGAATAGATTATTTCCTTACAGAGTTCCTTATTACCTCTGCTTCACCACAAGCAAGAAGAAAACATCAGAAACTCTTAACAGGAGATCCTTTCGAGTTCAATATTGATGTAGATGAAGATGCTACTTCTCAGTCTGCTGATATTGCTCAAGCATATCTTAAGACTCTTGGTTGTAAGTTTAGATTCATCAAACTGAAGAAATATAGACTTGCTCCAGTAAGAAGAGAAGTAGTAAGATTTAGTCCTAGACCTCAGAAATTGGTAACTGACAATCTATTTAATCACTTTACTAGAGAAGAACTTATGAAAGATCCATACTATGAGGATTATCTTAATAGAAAATTGGACTATTCTAAATCTTCTCCTGTATATGATTACATCAAACAGCAGAAAGATCTCTATGATCCGAAGAGACAAGAGAAGCTGAAAGATGTAGTAGAGTTTGTTCCTGGTGTTGCCAGAGACAATAAAGAATGGGAAGACTATAAGAAGAAACTTAAAGATTTGAAGTTGACAAGATAAGTGACAATATAGAGTAGGAGAGAAATCTCCTACTCTAGTTTTATATTATAAGGAGGAATTATAATGAACGTAGAAGTGAGAAACATTAATGGAGTTAGAGGATTTTGTATTTATAAAGGAGGTGTACCATATACTTACATTTATACTAGAGATGCAATTGGTATGTTAGGATTTGTAGAAATTAAAAATAATAGAAAATATCTGATGATAAGAAAATTTGGTAATGCTTTTATAGAAGTATTAGGTTCAGAAAGAATACATTCTATAATTCAAGATATCGGTATTACTTTAACTCCAGAATATGCTATATCTCAAGATCAAACACCTTTTGCTAATTACTGTGAACCTTCGACACATGAGTCGAAGGCAATTTCGGATTACGATCCGAAATTAATTTCGGATCATGATGGGAAATTAATTTCTCACTATGACGGGAAATTAGATAGACGCCCTTCGGAATATGACCATATTCTTCCAGAATTCATTCTTGATAGAGTTATATTTATGATAGTAAATAGAATGAGAAGTCCAAAAGCTCAAGCTTTTAGAGAAGCTTTGTTCATGGATATCATTCCTCATTTCCAGCAGACTGCTACTCAAGAGCAGATATCCAAAGTTCCTATCTTGAATACAACATCTAAATTCATGTATGATAATTCCAATATCAAATTTGTTACACAGCAAGCATATAACTTCAATCACCAAGTTATATTCTCCCATGTAAATAAATTTGCTATCCTTACTGAAGAAACAAATCTGGATGCAGTATTTGAGAAGCTGTTTAATGGTTTCCAAGATGCATTACAAGAATCTGGTATAAATATATATGATGAGATTATGAGAGTTGTAGAAGTTAGAAAATCATTAAATCCATACCGTACTCCTGAAATAACAAAACAAGATATCATAGATACTTTGATATGCAATGTAAGACTACATAACTTGTTTATCAATTTTGTATCTATTTGTATTAGAGAGATAGAAAAACAGATACTTTTAAAGCAGAATGGTCAAGCTATTAAACAAAGATGGAATGAAGAGACTGGTTATGATGAAGATGAAATAGAGTATGATGATGGTCTTGATCATCCTGTTAAATTTGTTTCTTTAGATGAAAGAGCAGGACAAAATCCATTACAAGAAGAAACTATTAGAGATTATATTCCTAATGCTAAACGTGATACTAGTTGGATATACTAATTTGTAAAATAAATATATACTATAAACATGAAGAGTAGGAGAGTGATCTCCTACTCTTTCATTGTAGTATACAGAATGAGGTGATTTTTTGACTACGCAAATTGAATTGGTATATCAAAGATTGCTAAATGGTGATCCAAGGATATACCCAAGCGAAGTACAAGACATGGTTAATCTAGTAAACTATACTCTTCAGAATGGTATACAGACTAATCAAGTACAAAACCTGTTAACTATCTTAAAGATATCCAATCTGTTGTATAATAACAATACCAACGGATATCTAATCTTAGATGATGAACTGTATGATAGATTAGTAGTATTAATGAAGAATGTTGGTATTCAAACTCCTATAGGAGCTCCTAATGTTATCTTTAATAACTTCCAACAATCTACAGGATTTGCTGAAGAAGAACCTAAACAAGAATTGAAACAAGTAGTATCTTTTGTAGATAACAGACAGAGTATGCAATATTTTGATATCTTTGCTACCAATCCAACTCCACTAGAATCTGACTTTACTATTCATCCAGATTCACAGATGATAGAGAAAGGAGCTAGAAATAGATCTCATGAACATAGTCTATGTGGAACATTAGACAAGTGTAAGTATACTCTTGATAATGAAGCTAGAGCAGATGGAAGATATGATGATAATAGTGTTATGATATTTGAAAGAGATTTCTTAGCTAAGCATATACAACAAGGATTTGTAAATCCAAATGATATACATCTAATTGTATCGCTTAAGTATGATGGAATCTCTGTAGAGAATACCATAGTAGATGATACCATAGTATCTTCATGTTCTAGAGGAGATATGCTGAATAATGAAGCAAGAGATTTGACTCCATTGTTTGGTGGTATGCAGTTTGAAAGAGCTACTGGTAGATTTAAGACTGATAAATCTGGTATAGGGGTCAAGTTTGAGTATATCATAACAGAGTATAACAAACAAAGACTTGAATATGCCACTGGTGTAAAGTATGCCAATAAGAGAAATGCAGTAATAGGAGTTATTGGTAGACTAGATGCTAGACAGTTTAGAGATTATCTCAGTCCAGTTCCACTAGAATCTACACTAGGATTATTTCATAATGATTTTAATGAAACATTTGGTATGGGTGGATTTGAAAGAATAGATGAGATAAACTTTTTAAATCAGTTCTTTAATAAGGGAATAGATCTTAAGTGGACCTATATTCATGGAGACTATACATCTGTATTATTCCAATTGAATAACTTTGTTAGAGAAGCTGAATATATAAGAGACTTTATGCCATTTGCATATGATGGTGTAGTGGTAGAGTATGCTCAGACTTCTATAAGAAAGAACTTAGGTAAACTGAATTCCATTCCTAGATATGCTATAGCTATCAAATTTAATCCAGCAGTAAGATATAGTGCATTTACTGGTTATAGCTTTTCTGTAGGACAATCTGGTGTTATAGTACCAATGGCTCATTTTGAACCAGTAGAATTCTTTGGAGCTATACATAATAAGACTACTGTTCATAGTTTAAAGAGGTTTAACAATCTTAGGCTCAAAAGAGGAGAGAAAGTTAAACTCACTCTAAACAATGATGTCATAGTCTATCTACACAAATTACCAGCAGAGATGCAAGATCCTGGAGTAATGTTAGGACAATATGAAGAATTTCCTAATGTTTGTCCTAGCTGTGGTCAACCTCTTTATGAATCTGATTCTGGAGATACAGCATATTGTCTGAATATAGCTTGTCCAGAAAGATGTATTGCTAGAGTTGCTAATTTCTTAGCTAAGATGAATATAAGAGACTTTTCAGATGCTACAGTTAAAGCTCTAAACATTACAAATATTACTAAACTATTCTCTCTAGAATATGATAAAGTAAAAGCTATATTAGGTGGAGATGTTATAGCAAGTAAACTATTCCAAAGAATAGAAGAGCTTAAAACTACTCCATATCCAGATTATAGAATAATTGGTTCTGTAGGATTCTCTAATATAGCAATTGCTACTTGGAAAACTATATTACAGCACTATGAGATTCAAAGATTGCTAATGTGTATTCCTGAAGAGATACAATGTTTATCTGGTATTAAAGGTATTGGTCCTAAATCTGTACAAACTATACTACAAGAACTACCATTCTTTATAGATGAATTGAAACTTCTATTCTCTACATTGAATGTAGTTTATACTCCACTTCTAGGAAACCAACAAGAAAGACCTAGACAAGTAGTATTTACTGGATTTAGAGATCCATCAGTAGAACAACAATTAGAGAAGTTAGGATTTGAAATCAAACCTAATGTAACTAATGATATAATGTTCTTAGTAGTTCCTTATATTGGGTTTAAGTCTACTAAAGTAGATAGAGTCTTTAAGATATTGAGTAATAAGATGAGTAAGATAACTGGAAAACCAGTAGCTGTAGATTATACTCATATGCCTAAAGATGTATATCCTACTATTGTAGATCAAGCTATAGTCGAAGATACGATATCAAAACTTACAAATTCTGAGACTAAAATTTAAGACAACTAATTTGGGTTGTCTTGGTAAACAATTTTTCAGGCATATACTATAATAGTGTAATTCTGAGAGTAATCTCAGATTACGATAAGAGTATTTAAGTATTAGGAGGTAATTTTTTATGAAAAACTTACTCGAATCCAGCATCTATGAAAACGTTATGAAGGAAATGACGCAGATTCGTACTTATCGTTGGGACGATAATACAACTGCATCTATCATTTTCTCCACCTTGGAAGGTATGGCAGATTTCCTTGGTAAGAAGAAATCCAAAGATAACCCAGTAGCAGTGGTTATCTTGGATAAGAATGGTGGTTTCCATTTTGGTGCTAGCGTAGAATTCGATAAGGAAGCAGAGTCCGAGGAAGGTTCTTGGTCCTTGAATTATACGTTCAAAGAAAGTGACATTGACACTACTAATACAACTGTCTATAAGATCCCTGAATCTCAGGAAGCAGATAAGTGTTTGGTAGATGCAGCATTTAAGTCTTATGGCATGAGATATACTTTTATGGATAATGACGATAAGACTGTGCAAAATGATGGTTCTCCGAATGAATTGATCACGACTGTATTTGATATCATTCGTGATTATATGAAAGCAAATGTTACCATTGATCCTCAGCTGGATATCACCAACTATTGTGTGATGACTGCTCGTGCTGATGGTACTGATGTTGCTATTGGTATCGAACCGGATGCCAAACTTAAGCAGCATGTTAAAGATGATAAGGAGAATGCATAATGAGTAAGAATCCGTTTATGCCTGAACATGAAATTCCTGTAACTGTTGGTTCTAATCCGTATGTACAGGCTAAAACATTAAAACCTGTAGTAGAATTTACTCCAACGACAAAAGAGATGTTTGATAAATTATCAGCATTGCCAGTAAGAACAAGACCTTTTGGAGAGTTTGTTCAAACGAAGATAGTAACTAAAAATGGTATGAAAGTAGCTGTACCAGTATAGTAGTATGCTAATAAGCAAGTAGACTTATATTAGATTATATCTGAGATAAGCTCTACGGGGCTTATCTCAATATAATCTAATGAAATTTTTGGTATATTTTTTGAAAAGGAAGAAATAGAATGGCAACCGAAAAGAAAGTGACATTGAAAGAGAAAGTAGAAGTTTGGGCATATATTATTGCATTATTTGGTGGAATGGTTGGAATGCTTGTTCTATTTGAGTATAGTAAGAAGTAATAGGAGGAGAGTAATATGAAAAAGATTAGTATTGGGAACAAAATCTATGATGTCATAGATGAGAAAGAATATATTAGAAGAGCTCAATATGATAGACAGATGACTGAAGAATTAGCATCTGATACTGCTGTTGATCCTGGAGATGGATATGTATATCCAGTAGTAAATAGATATAGTAAGGATAATATGGGAATGACAGACTATGGTCCTGTATTGAGATATTCAAATCCAGATAATTTTCCTAATAAGGAAGAATACAAGGCAGAGAATATCATTGACTTTGAGAAACCTCAAGCAGGAGGATTTAAAGAAAGAATACAACAGATAGCAAAGCTTGAAGAAGCTGAAAGAAATGTACTGATCTCTAAAGACAATATCTACAATGTAGCAGTTAGAGATACAGATACTCCTGAAATGCAGATATTCAAAGAAGCATTGAATAAGAAGAGTATAGATATTTTGGCATATAAACCTAGATTCTTATCTGATTATTCTAATGACGTAAGAGTTATTCAGGGAGATTCTATTACATTTGGTAAGCTTAAGAAACTTGCTACTATCTTTGATATGGATATAACTATGAGTATTAAAGATAAACCTGGTGCAGTTAATCCTATAGGAGAAGAATTAACAGCTAAGATTAATGAGTAATATCAGGAGGAAGTAGAATGGATCAGAGACAATTCATACATGAGTTCAATAAGACTCAGATAGAACCATTTAATGAAGAAATCTTTACCAGATCTTCTGATAAGATTATCTATTATTTGGAACTTATGCTCTTATCCTGTCAACGTAAAATGGGAATTGATGGTTACTTCACTTTAGAGATAGAAAACTTTGAAGTGATAGATGACTATAAACAGTGTCAACAGATCTTAGGGAAGTATCTTGATGCTGTATTGAAGAGATCTGCTAAGATCAAAGCAGCTATGGATAATAGATATGAATATATTGATCTTAAGCCAACAGATCTTAAACTTCTTACATTGACTTATAAGTTTGAAACTTATGAAGGTGTAGATAGATATGAGCAGATCTTTGCTATTCCTAGAATAGTAAATAAGTTCTTTGTGAATATCAATGATAATCAGAGAACTCTTATGTTTCAGTTAGTAGAGTCTACTTACAACAATGCTACTTCTACATCTAAGCATACAATGGTAACAATGAAGACTATCTTCAATGCTATTCGTATCTTTAGACACACTGATGTGAGAACAACTACTCAGGGAGAAGATGTAGCATTAACTTCATATGATGCAGATTTGTTTAAGAAGTCTGTACCTGTAGTAGTATATCTCTTTGCTAAGATGGGATTCATTCCTACTATACAATTCTTGGGATTAGATGGATTCATAATCTTGACTACATATGATCCTCAGAATGATTACTACTATACATTCTGTCCTAGAAAGACTGCAGGAATGTATATCAGTTGTCCTAAAGATTTCTTAAAAGTAAATCAAGTAGCACAACATGTAATCAATGCTTTGTGTATTGAGTTTACTAAGAAGACTGCTGTATTCCCAGATATACTTGGAAGACAAGCATGGATATATCTCTTAGGAAGGCATTTTAACTTAGCTACTCCATATGATAAGGGTATATCTGTATTGAGTTCGCTTTCTCTTATCTATGATAAGATTACTCAAGAGACTATTTATCTTCCTGAAGTAGATAAGAAAGATATCTTCTGTATCTTTAGATGGATGCTCTATGAGTATGATTCTCTCTATCTGAAGAATAACTTAGATATGAGACTTAAGAGAATAAGATGTGAGGAATACATTCCTGCTATGCTTGCTCCAAAAATCTCTAAAGCAATCTATGCATTATCTGATATGGGAGATAGAGTAACTCTTAAACAGATTAAGAAGAGACTTACAATAGATCCATTGTATATAATTAATGAACTTGCTAAGTCTAGCCTATCTAACTTCCATGATATGGTATCTGACGTAGATTGTTTTGTTGCTACTAAAGAGACTAATCAAGGTGTATCTGGTATCTCTGATGGTACTTCACAGTCTCTCCCTGATTGCTATTTGTATCTAAATGAATCTCATATAGGAATCATGGGATTATCTGAGTCTTCTGCATCTTCTGTTGGTTCTTCATCTAACTTAACTCCATTTACTAAGTTTGATCAGAATGGTTACTTTAGTACATGGAATTTCCAAGAACCAGATACATATAGAGAGAAGTTAGAAGCTCAGGTAAAAGAAGCTAAAGAAAATAGTCCTCTTAAGACTGTAGTAGAATTTGTTAAACCTCTTAATATAAGAGATGAAACAACAGTACCAGAATTAGATATCGGTAAACTCACTATAGACCAAGAGACTATAGAGAAGCTGAAATTGATAAATAAAAATCAGTGATATATTATATATAAGAACCAGTAGGAGGAAAACTCCTACTGGTATTTTATCAATAATATTTAGGAGGAAAAAGAAAATGGCATTTCCAATTACTATTCATTTCAACGTGAAAAAGAAAGGTTGTGAATATATCTGCACTCCAACATTTATTCATCATAATGCTAGCAATTTTAATCAAATTCCTTGCAAACCTGGAAAAGGAGTGGCTTTTGGATATAGAGAAAGTGATTGGCCAGAACATCACTTCTATTTGAACACTGGTATATTATTTAAAGATGATTCAGGAATTATAGATCAAATTAAATTTACACATGGAAATTATAGAAATTTTGAATTAGGTGTATCTTATGTTTTATATGAGGTGAGATAAAATGATACATGGAGAATTTAAGGAAATAACTTTATGGTACAAGCATACACAAGAACTAGTTGGATGTGAAGAAATTAAAACAGTATGGGAATTTAATCATTTAGAAGATGGTCATGCAGATTTTCATCAACGTAGACCTTTACCAATAAAACCAGAATTTAAAGAACAAGCAAAAGAATGGAAACATGGTATTTGGGGAAAGGTATCTGGTTATCTTATAGATGGCCAAGTTTTAGAAATATCTGATTTAGTTGTAATAGATGAGAATGGAAAATCTAAATTTATAGATAGGGATGAATTAGATGATTAAGTATTTTATTAAAAGAATAATACAAGATTGGGGAGAAGAATTAGGTTTTGTAGCAGGTGTTGGTTGTTTATGGTTAGTAATTTTTATTAATATGAAAATAGTAAACTATACTGGATGGTGTACTGATAATAAAGATATCTTTTGGGGTGCTGTAATGATAATTCCAGAAGGATTCATGATATACTTTATGGTATATCTATTTAACGTATATAAAGACTATCAGAAAAAACAAATAGATGATTATTACTATAAAATCAAATCTGGAGGGGAAAATCATGGTACAGAGTGGAAGGATTAAACAGAAATACGGAAGAAAATATAAGAAAAGGAGGGCATGGGACTTATTCTCTTATTTAGCAAAAGAGATCACTACAGACTTAAAAGCATTTAAGAAATATAATGTTAATTCAGTGCCTGGTGAGTTACATATGGAAATATGTAAGAATTATGGATTTAAGGAAGGGTCCATGACTGACGAACAATATAAAATAATAGATGAAGAGTGTACTAAGAAATGGCATGAGATATTAGATAAGATGATATATTCATTTGATCAGATTTCCAAAAATTATCCAGATTCTCCATATAGAAAAATGATTAGTGATTATCATGAGAAATATCCCCAACTTCCAGGAGAAACATTAGAAGAGTTTTTCAATAGTAAAACTAATAGACCTCCTATGGAAGAAGTATATGATATTATTAGAGTTAAATATGAAGAGAATCAATATCAGGATAAAATAACAGAAGGAAAGATGTTATTTGCTAAATGGTTTGAGAACCTATGGGATTAAAATACGAGACTTAAATATAAGGAGTTGATTCCCCTTATATTTTTTTTAGTTAATATAAGAATAGGTGATTATATGGAGAGAGTATTTTCTCTTGGTTTAGATTATGAAAACCAAAGAGCATATGACAAGGTAACTGGAGAAGATCTTAATTATGTAAACCTTGGGGGGGGGGGGAAATATTTATCCAGTCATAATGGAAGATGGAGTCCCTGTTCTAGATCTTAATACTAATAATAATTATAGATATAATCTCCCAAACAATGAATCTAATAATTTTAGACTAAATTGTGGTACTGATGATTGGTTAATGCAATTTACTATTGCCATTGATCCTGATATTTCTTATGAAAATAATGATATTATGTGCATGGTTGGTTTGGCCGTTAGTACCTCTTATCCAAATTATAAAACACAATTAGCTATTGCATTATCCGAGTCATATACTCCACATATACAAGTATATTCATCTTCTGAAAATATCTGGAGAAACATAGACAATATTGCTTATGAATATATAATTGATTATACTCAATACCATAGATATACAATTTTAAAGCATCAAGATGAAATAAAATTGTGGGTAGATAATAAATATATTGGTAATATGAACTTAACAGAAAATTTTATTTTTGATTTTTCTGGAACTATTGCTCCTGGATTTTTATATAGACGAGTAACAGTAGGAAGCATACCTTCTCAGATTTTTAACGGTAAAGTAAAATCCTTTGATTGGTATAAGGGAGACTTAGGCAGTTTTGTAACTACAAATTTGAAGTTGGGTGATTAAAATGAGTTTAAGTAAGAATGATATATATATATATATATATATATATATATGATGGAGGCTAGTCATCACATGGAGGTGATGACTGTATGAGTTTATCTGCAATACAAAATGCTGGTTATGAATGTATTAAAATGCTCTATACTCCTGGTACAGCGCAAAATCCTATAGGTACATTCTCCAGAGCTCCATCTAATATAAGTGATAATTTAGAATTAAAATATATTTATGATAATATTAATTCCAATCCTAATACAGATACTAAATATGTAGATTTATATAGTTATAACGGCAATGGAAATGTTATAAGAGTTTGGGATTGGTATGTATTGAGTACTAAAAATAAACAAGGTATATCTTTATGGGGAGGTATCTTTGGTGAATATATACTAAATAACTCAGCATCTATAATGAATAGAGAAGGATGGTTTTATGCTATAGACTGTGGAGATATTTATATTGCTGATAGACCTGTTTGTCTATTGTGCACTTATGATGAGATACAACAGGCAGGATATATTGGTTTAGAAAAGAAAATACATCTTATAACTAAAACTGAATATGAAACTTATATAAAAACCAATCCAATTTCTACTGTATGGAATAATGAAAATGAAGAATTTCCATATGCTGCTCACTTTGGAGAATGGGTAGATGAGGTAAATTCTAGCAATAAAGTATTAATAGCCACTAGATTAAATGCTCTGGGTACTGGTGAAAATGCAGATTACAAAAATAGACAATCTTGTGAAGGATGGCAACCTAAAAATAAAAGAAGTTTGCTGACTAATGATGAAGATGCTATTTATATTCCGACAGCATTTAGACCAGTATTTATTAAAAAAGAAAAACGTTCTAAAATTTATTATAATATAGAAATAGGTGAGTAAAGTGTGATTAGTGTTTTATGGCAATACTTTATAGGAGGTGACTAATAATGATTAAAGGTGTAGATGTCAGTGAGCATAACTCTATGACTCAGCAAGATTTCTATAATCTAGTAGATAATGGTTATACGTTTGCTATTATTAGATTAGGATTTGGTTCTCATACAATGGATGAAGATCTACTCTCTAATCTTAATTATGCAAAAGAAGCAGGTATGAGAGTATCTGTATATCACTTTTCTGAAGCATTAGATCCATGGCAAGCAAGAGAAGAAGCTAGGTTTGTTAAAGAGACTTTAGAGCAAAATGGGGTTTCTTGTGAGAGAATATGGTTTGATATGGAGAATTCTCGTTGGAAAGAAACCAATGACTTTGATTATTCTATGGAGAACTGTACTGAAATATGTAGAGCATTCATTGAAGAGATGGGAGACTATAAAGTAGGCTTATATGCTAACTATGATTGGTTTACTAATCGTATAGATTGGGAAAGTTTAGGAGTTCCTATCTGGGTAGCTCAGTATGGTAGTAGTGATGATATTGGTGGATTGATATGGCAATATACAGAATCTGAATGGATTGCTGGTAAGTATTATGATGCTAATATATCTTATAATGATTATATTTGATATATAGGAGAGATGATGAATGGCGTATTTGGCTTTCAATGAATCTCTTAGAACCGCTGGGCATAATTTTTTAAGTGGTTTAAAAAGTTTATTTGATAAGGATTCATGGAGTGGAGAAGCAGCAGGTTGGAATAAGTTTGTTACTAGAAAAACTGAATATTTTGATAGTTTGTACACCCTTTCTAGAATAACTAAATCTTTAGTAAAAGATATTCAAAAAGTTGGAGGATATGCATTTACATCAAAAGATATAGATAACGCTATGTCTAGTAGAGAACAATTTGGATTTGAATATGGGACAAAGTACTCTAATATACAATCTAAATCAGCTACAAATTATTTAATTAAACATGGAAATATTTTAACTTATGGATTTAAGAATGATGGTCATGCTACATGTATCAAACATATTCCTGCTGGTGGAAATAAATCATATTTGCTAGCCATTACATTTGATTCAGATAGTATTGAACATGTAGAAGCAGTTGTTAAAGGTACTGGTATTGATGCTGGTTTACAACTTAAACAAATTCCTTTTCATTATGACGTGAGTGAGTATAAGAAGGATTAATAATATGAGTTATCTTACTTTTAACCGTACATCTATTACTGAATCTTACTTTGGCAATGGATTTGAACTTCTTACAGAAGAAGCTCAAGAAAATAAGGTAAAAGAGAAATTAGATGATGCTGTTAAGGATGCAGCTAATAAGCCTAAAGGATGGATTGCTAACAAGATATATTCTTTTAGGCAGTTATACAAATCTTATCTAGATAAAGCTAACAGAGAGCATGATTCTGGTAAGATAGGATTTTTTAAGAACATTGCTAGAATGATATTATCTTGTATAGATAAACTTGCTAAGTTTTTACAGAATGCTACTGATAGTAGAACAACTCCAGACAAAGCCAAAGATATCTATAAAGCTGAACAAAAAGAAAAAGAAGATAAAAATCAAAAACCAATAGCGTACTGGGTAGATTCAAAAACTGGAAAAAGGCTTTCAGATGAAGATATTAAAGAAAGACAACAGAAAGTTGCTGATAATATACATAAACAAATAGTCCAGCAACTAGAATCTGAAAAAGAAAGGATACGTAATCAATCTTTAAATACAAAAGAAGGAGCACAAAAAGAAGCTCAAAGATTAAGAAGAGAAGCAATGAATATATATAATAACCATACAAAACCACAACAATTAGGAGATAATCCAAATGTTAGAACTATAACTTGGACTCCTGATGAAGCTGGTAAAAAAGCAGAAGAACAATATCATGAACTATACAGACAAGCAAAAGAACTAGAAAGAAAATTTAATATATATTGAATATGACTAATATAGAAATTATATTTTGTATTAACCTTTTAATATCCCAGAGCCTTATTGGCTCTGGATTTTCTTATTGAAAACATTGAGGTAAGCATACTATAAGGAGGTTTTAATGTGATCTATAAACAAGAAGACATTCAACTTGTTAGAGAAGAATATAGAGATATTGAACTAGAGCAAGCTATACAAGAAGATAGATTGATTGAGTTCATTTTAGAAGATCTATTTGACAATTCTCTTACTTTAGAAGAACAGTTTACTTATAAACAAGAAATTTTATCTGAAGAAGTTGGAGTTAAACAGATAGCAAACTTTGTTGGCACTACTCCAGAGAATTTGAATAATATGGTATCTATTCAAAAATGGACTGGTTATATAGATAGACTAAATAACCAAGCAAGAGAAAAAGAAAAACAAATGGATAGAGCAAGAGCAGAAGAAAAAGGAAAGTTTGCTACTCTTATTCATATTATTAAACAAGCTATCCAATGGATTAAGAGAAAAATATTGAGACTAAAAGATAGTGCTATGGATATGATTAAAAGATCTCCTAATGGTTATCATGCTGCTGTTAGGGGATATGGTGAAGTAATTAAACGTGAAACTTCTCCAGATGCTGTTAAGAAACGTATAATGGATGCACAACCAAAGAAAGATAATGTCATGCAGTTTCCAAATAAAAAATAATATAAAGAAGGAGAGAAATATATGATCTATAATTCTAGAGAATTAGATACAAGAGATACATTTAATCTCTTAGATGACTTTGGATATCTAACAGAATCAGATACTCATTTTCCTGCATCTATGGTAAATGTAAAGTATAGTAGTCGTTTAGACCAGAACATGATTCAATTAGAGTCTATGGTAGATTATGCTTTAGCAAACGGTATTTCTAATGCTAGTATTGCTATGCAGAATATATGCGAAGCTAATCATGTAGACGAATCTATTCTTTCTGTGTGTGTAAACGAAGATTCTATTTATGCTGATGAAGAAATGGCAGATACTGTTAGATGTATGAAAGAAGCAGGGTATAGTGTAAACATTATGCCGATTCCCAGTACATCAGTTTATTATATTAAACTTCAAGAAGCATTAGAATTAGATGAAGGGTATGATTTTGAGTCATCTGAGCATCTTCAGTATTATCTTAATGAGAACATTTTAGAAGATATTAGAGATAAAGCATCTGATACTTTTTCTTCTGCTAAGAAATATGTAGGAAGAAATGTAGATAATATGAAGAATGCTTATCAAGATACTAAATCAGGTATTGCTAAGAAGTATGCTGCTCTTAAAAAGACTATTAGTGAAAAATATGCTGCTGCTAAGAAGGCTACAGGAGAGGCTAAAGTTGCACTATTGAAACAAATAGATAAGCTGAAATCTGCAGCTGCTAGTCTTAAAAGCAAATTACCTCTCGTAGGTAAATGATAGTTTATAAGGAGGGATTTAACTAATGAGTATTTTTAATACTGCAATTCAAACCCTCTCTAATGTAGCTATACAAGAAGCTGGTATCACTCTTCCAGATGTTGTTACTACAAATCTGGCTGAAGAGATGAAAGCTAAACTTGATGGTATGGATTATCTCACAGAAGATGAAATGAGATTCACTGTTGAGATGGTTCCTGTTAGAGAAAATCGCAGACTAGGTAAATATCTCATTGAGATGGAAGACCTTTCTAGATATATGATTACTAATAGAATCACTTCTCTTAGAGAAGCTGTAGGTCATATTCTGGAATGTAATGATCTTGTAGGTCAGTATGATAATGTAGCACTAGTTATTGATGAAGCATCTATTCTTGATGAACTAGCAGCCTTAGGAATTGATCCTAAGGATGGAGAGTATCCTGAAGTTCAGACCGGTATTGGTCAGACAGTGTTTGGCAATCCTCAGGCTCTTAGAGATATTCGCAGAATTGCCAATTCTAAAGAAGTGTTAGACAAGCTTTTCAGTAATTATGGTCTTCCTTTCATTAAGAAGAATTATAAACAGGTTGGTCTATTGGAAACAGTAGAAGATGTTAAGATGGAAGCTAAACCTGGCGATAAAGTTCTTCAAGAGAAAGATAAGAAACCTGATGCTACAACTACTGTAAGTGAAACTTCTCTTAGTGATTTTAAAGCTAATCAAGCTGCTGGTCAGTATTCCAATAGTGACTATTCTAAGTTTAATAACACTAAGATTGGTATGGATAGTAAAGGTGATATGTTTACTAGCACCAAAACTAGTAGTGGTAAAGATGCAATGGTTGCTACTAATCCTTCTTCCACTTCTACAAATGAAAGTGTAGAACTTAGTGAGCATGAACAGCATCTTCAGTATTTGAGAGATATTGTTTCTGGTAAGTATGATGAGAGATAAGGTGGTATTATGTATTTTTCTACAATAGGAGAAGCTAATACTGCTCAGGTTGTATTGCCTAAACCAAGTCAACAAAGACCTATTAGTCAACAACCAGTTCCTCAGCAACCTACTAGACAACAACAACCTACTTCTCAAGTTGTACAATCACAACCTAGTCAGGTACAACAAACACCTCAAATACAACAGCAGAATCAACAACCTGCTGGTAATAAGTTGAATGCTGTTGCTATGAATAAAAGACAAATACCTAATGGGAGTAAGAATACTGTCAATGCTTTAAGACAGGCTCAACAACCATTAAATATACGAAAGTGAGGTAATATAAATGGGACTATTTAGACCCTTTGATGAAGAAGCCAAACCAATTGATCATGTCGTTAATTTAAATGCTAAATATGCTGCTAAATATGGTCGTGGTGCATATGGAACTGGTGGTAAAAAAGCTAAAGATCTCAGTAAAGGAACTTTTAAAAGAATTATGAATCAAAACCCTAATGATACATCATTAATGAGTGCTCAAAAAAAAGCAGCAAATTATGCTTCTGGTAGAAAACCAGTAAATGCTTCAGCGTCTCTTCTTGGTATCTCTGATGAAGAGTTCTATGAACTTTCAGAAGGCAACTGCAATTCTGATACCTGCAAATGCAAAGGTGGTACTTGTCCAGTAGAAGTTACCGATGGTATTTCTACCTCTTCATATGCTGCTAAGAAGTTAGCAAGTGCTGGTTCTAATAATAAGACTGATCTGAATGCAGTTAAACCAAATGCAGAATATAGCAGACAGAATGATGCACTCTTTATTGGTGATGGAGATTCTCCTGAAACTTCTAAGACTAACATTCCTGCTATTTTAGCTGCTAAGACTGCTGGTGGTGCTCCTCATGGCTGGACCACTGACAATGGTATTAATGGTACTAGCAACAATGTCTTTAAGCTTAGAAAGCTTAGAGATGATGATGACGGTCCAAATGGCTAATATAATACATCTATAAAGAAATAGGAAACCAACTTATGCACATAGTAATAATGGTTTCCTTAATCTTTATAGAGAGGAGGTATATGTTCAATGCTGTTTAATCAGAATGAACTAATTAATCCTTTAGATGAAGCTTCTCAGCTTTTAGAAACTTCTCAGTTTCTAAATGAGTCTGAATCTAGTTATCAACCGTTTATGGTTCCTATCAGAGAATCTAAACAGTATGAAGCTAACTTGATCAGAGTAGAAGATCTTGTAGAGTATGCTCTTACAAATGGTATCACTGATGCTAATTATGCTATTGATTCCGTTTGTGAAGCCAATGATGTAGATCAGTCTACAGTAGCTTTTTCTATTGATGAATCTATGGCTATTTATGATGAGGAAATGCTAGACACTGCTAGATGCCTACGGGAAGCTGGTTATAGTGTTATGGTTGCTCCCATCTCAAATATGAATCCAGTATATCAGCTTGTAGAATCTGTTGTAGATACTATGACTGAATATACAGGTACCGAAAATGAGGGTTATTGTGACTCCTTATTTGAGGCTTTAATCTCAGATGACTACGACACAGTATTCTCTGAAGCTGCCATTCTAGACAAAGCTAAAGCTGGTGCTAAGAGTATCAAAAATAGTGTAGTTAGTGGTGCTAAGAATGCTAAGAAATTTGCATCTGATAAACTCGCTGCCTTGAGAAAGAAATATCGTGAACTTAAAGCTAAAGCAGCTAGTGCTGTAGGATCTGCTAAAAAGAAGTTCCTAGCAGCTGCTGCTAAAGTTAAACAGGGTATTGATCATCTCGTTGCTAACGGAAAATCAGGGCTTAAAAAGGTAAATAAAGGAGCTTTGTATATGGTAAATGCTTCAGCTAAAGGCACTGGTCAATTAGCAAAACAAGGCATGTATTAAAAAAGTTTGGAGGTAATTAGATATGTTATTTAAACCTGAAGACCTATCTTATGGTTATGATTCTATTCAGGAAGCTGCTAATATTCTTAATGAATCTGTATATCTTGATGAAAGTGAAAGTATTCTTTCTCCTATGGCAGTACCTGTTGTTGAAAATGCACGTATTGGTGCATGTGTAGTTGCATTTGATGATGTAGAGCGTCTTGCTGAAGATCACGGTGTTGACTATATTGATGCTATGGTTGGCATTGCAGAAGCTAATGGTATTGGCATGGAACATCTTGCAGTATCTGTTCCGGAATGGAAGATTATTGCTGATCCTGAAGTAGTAAATGAGCTCAGCAATGTAGTAGTAGCTCCTATTAGTTCTCAGAATCCTGTTTATCAATTCTGTGAAGCATGTGTAGATCTTGCTTTAAAAGAAAATGATGAAAGTTATATTGACCTTTTTGTTGATTTAGCTCTTGGCGAAGCTACTGTAGAAGATAATGGTAGATATGTATTTGGTGCAGAAGAAGGTTCTGATCAAAAGAGAAAAGAAAAAGAAGCTTCAGATAAAGCTGCAAAAGCTGCAACAATGGCTGGTTTGGGCAATCCAAGAGCTAATGCTAATACTTTTGGATCTGGCGGTGGCCGCAGTGATACTCCAGAAGAGCATGAAGCAGCAATTAAAAAGTTAGAACAAGGTAAAATTTCAAAAGTTTTAAATGCTGTTAAAAAATATACCTATACTGTTCCAAAACAAAAAATTAGTCAAGCACTTGCTTATCTTAAAAAACAGTACACCAAACTCAAAACTTGGGCAGAAGGTAAAGGAGAAGGCCAAGATCCAAATAAGCGCAACATTGCTCAGAAATTTGTTGGTTTAATTGTTAAAGCAATTGATAAACTTACTGGTTTACTTTCATCTAAGAAAGATGAAGAGAAAAAGGCCTCTTAATTAAATTTATTCTTTAATTTAGCCGTATAGCTTAAAGCTATACGGCTAAATAAAATTGGAGGTAATTAGATATGTTATTTAAACCTGAAGACCTATCTTATGGTTATGATTCTATTCAGGAAGCTGCTAATATTCTTAATGAATCTGTATATCTTGATGAAAGTGAAAGTATTCTTTCTCCTATGGCAGTACCTGTCATAGAAGACAGAGAATATATTGATGGATATAACGTAGATTTTCATTTTGTGAAACGCATTTCTGAAGATTATGGATTAGACTATATTGACTCATTAGATTTTATTGCTGAAAGTAATGGTATTCGTTTTGAAGATCTTGATATGATTGTTTAAGAATCTGAAATAATTATGGATCCATATTCACTTTCTCCATTATCTAATCATATTAAGATTGCTCCTGTAAATGAGCAGTCCTTTTCTTATCAGTATTGTGAACTTATGCTAGAGGCATTCTTAGAGTCTGGTAATATGGATATTCTAGAAATGATTCTAGATGAAAATTCTGTAACAAAAAGAACAGGAAAAAAAGTTGGTTCAAATCTTAATGATGAAAAAAATCAGTTGATCAAAGATTTAGCTCCTTCTTTTACCCATATGCCAAATTTTAAATCAATTAAAGGTCAAAGAGATGGTGATGAAAATTTGACTGGGGTACGAGGAGATACTAGTTCTAGTTCTTATGGTGGAAATATTCCTGGTTTTAAAAGTATTCCTATTAAACCTGTTACCAATCCTAAAACTGGTAATGTTCTTCAGAATACTCCAGCAAATGCAGGTGTTGGAGTTAAGAGCAGAGGTTTTATTGATCGTGCTGAAAATAAAGAAAAATATGATCAAGCTCATGCAGAAAGAAAAGCTGAACAGCATGACAAGGATAAAAAACATGAAAGACAAGTCGGTTATATGAATGATGAGCTTAGAGCTGCTCGTCAAAAAGCTCAACAGGAAAAAGAAAAACGTGAAGACTTAGAAAATAGAACTAAAGAAGAAGCTCGTAAGAGAGAAGCTGAAGCTAAGAAGAAAGCAGAGGCTGAAGCAGCAGCTAAAAAGAAAGCTGAAGAGGAAGCTGCTAAAAAAGCTGAAGAAGCTAAGAAGGCTGGTGCTGCAGTAACTACTCAGACAGCAAATAATAATCAAAACAGTACTCAGCAGCAGCCAAAAACAGACAATCAACCAAAACAAGATTCTACTCCAGCACCAAATGAATCTCAAGTTAAAGAGACTTTGAATAAAGCTGTAGAAGAGTCTAAAGATAAACCAGCTTCTTGGATTAGTCAGAAGATTCAAGCCTTCCGTAATCTATATAAGAAGTATATGGAAAAGGCAAAGAGTGCAATTGATCAGAAGAAAGCTTCTATCTTCCAGAGAATTGCTCACTTCATTCTTAATATTATTGATACTCTTGCTTCTAAACTTCAATCTGCTACAGCTTGATATAAATAAAAATAATCAACCAAGAGAATATTCTCTTGGTTGATTTTAATGAGGTGATAATATGTCTCTTTATAGAATGCCAGTTCAGGTATATTGTGAATCCTTTTTGATTGCATATTCTGAGACTGGAGATGAAAGATATTTAGATTATCTTGTTGAAGATACTTTACTTCAAGAGGAAATAGATTTACAAGATAAGAAATGGAAATTTGGAGTTACGCATTATGATGTTGATGGTAAAGGAACTTCAGTTCAGACAATGTATAAACCATCCAGTGAAAAAGGAAAATATTTACAACATCACCATTTATGGCAAACTGGCACAACTGATCCTGTAGAACAAGTCGACCGTGCTATGAAAGGTATAGATATTGAAGAATTAGAACGAATATCTAAAGAATGGAAAAGAGAACCTAAAGGATGGATTGCTTCTAAAATAAGATGGTTAAGACAACTCTATTCTAATATTTTAGGTAGATTAAGAGCTGGATCTACTCAAAAAGAATTTGACAAATCTGGATTTTTTGGAAAAGTTAAAGTCACTCTAAAAGCTTTAGCATCTAAAGTATTAGGCTTAATAGATAGAATGATGGCTAAACTAGAACATTGGACTGATAATACAGAGAACAAAGATGAGTTAAAAAAATCTGGCAAGTCAGATAAATTATTTAAACCTAAACACGAATTAGCATTGAAATCAGTTGTACAAACAGCTAAAGGCAATGATTTAGTAAAAGAAAATAATAAATAACTTTACAAATATACTTACACTAATGAATAAGACAAACAGTATAGAGAAGACTGCGAGTCTTCTCTATATCTTTTTCATTAGGAGGTATTGATATGTGTATCTATGGTATTACTGTATTAGGATTGTTTGGTACATGCAATGGATCTAAATGGAGAGAAGAATTACTTACTAAACTAGATAAGGAGATTACTTATTTTAATCCTGTAGTAGATGATTGGAATGAAGAGGCTCAAGCTAATGAGGATAAACATAAAAAATCTGATACGTTTATTCTCTTAACTCTTACTCCAGAGATGAAAGGATTCTATACTATAGCAGAGATTATAGAGATGGCTTATACTAATCCTTGCAGAGTTATATTCTGTCATTTAGATGAGTATGGTGGTAAAAAGTTTGATGAGGTTCAATTAAGAGGAATAAAGAAGATAATCAAAGATATAGAAGATGTAGGAGTAACTCATATATATGATAACTTGGATGATGTAGCAGACTTTGTAAATGCATATTCTAGAGTGATGTATAACTATAGATATGATATCAAAGATGTCTCAGATAAGTGAGGTATATTATAATGACTAAAGAACAATTCAAAGAGATAATCAAAACTACAGGATCAATAGGCATAGGAGATATTGTTCTATATCCAGATGCTAATAGAAGCAGAGAATCAGGAACATTCATTCAGTATGAAATGAATTATAGAAATAAGAATACTGATTGGAATAAAATAAAACTAAGAATAGATCTAACTATTAGGGTTTTAAGTGAAGCTTTGAATACTAAAGTAACTTTATGGAATTGTGATATATTCAATGTAATCCATAAAGTGTATGTGTATATTAAAGTTGACTTGGATTATAAGCATCTTCCAGAAAGATGATAAAGGAGAAGCTAATATGCTAAAAGAAAACTTTGTAAGAGATATATGTGAGCAATATCTGAATGAAAATATTAATGAAGTTGGTGGTATTGGATATGGCTATGATGATGATGAACCAGACTATAGTCACATGATAGTTACTTTTTATGGTGGAGATAATTCTGGTACTGCTGATAAAGGTAAATGGGCTAGATATCTAACAGCTATAAAAGAATTAGTAGAAAAATTAGAGAAAGAGTTTGATAATGTGTGGTTAGTTGATCTAGATGTAGATTGTCCTGACGATGTATTCTCTGTACAAATAGCTGTACGGAATGAAGAAAATGAAGGTGAATGTGATAGAAATCGAGAAAAAGATAACAAAAGAGAACCGATTCATCATCTTACTTCAGATGGAAAATTTGAATCGTGGACAGATCCAAAAACTGGAAAATTATGTTTCATCTGGGATGATTAAAGAAGGTGAGCTAGATGGCTGATGTAAATAAAAGATATTTCTATTACTCTCCAACAGCAGCAATTGATATTAAGAAGATTGAAAGAGGAATGTCTGCTAAAGAGTTTCAATTACCATGGGTAGTAGTATCTGGAGTTAGAAAGAACTATACTGAAATGGTAGCATCTCCTGAGAATCTAAGATATGCTGATTCTACTAAAGTAGCTGAAGGAGATATAAGAAGAATGTCATTCTCACAATTAGATGACTAAACTTACTTTCACACATATACTATAGATATGAAAGTGGAGGTGAGAAAGAATGGAAGAACCAAAGAATGTAGTGGAGTTTAATCTTTCTAAGTGTCCTATGTGTGGAGGTGAAATGTTTGTACTAGAATCTAGATATGATGCTTATAGACTAGATCCTAATTATGGTAAATTTGTAACAGGTAAGTTTAAAGAAGATAACCTAACTGAACTAGTTTGTTCTGAATGTGGATACAATGTAGAAGCAGCTCATTGTGTCTATGGTATTTTACCAGTACAATCTAAAGTGTATCAAAAATATCAAGAACAATTAAAATCTGGAAAAGATCTAGTAAAAGAGATAGGTTATGTAGAAGAGGATTAAGATATGATATACTTAGACAATCCATTTTCAATAGCTAATATCATAGACTACCTAATCTATGATAAAGACTTAACCAAATCAAATCCAGTAACAAGACAAGTTCAAAAAGTTACAGAAGATGATGAGTTGAAAATCAAAACATTACTATATCTTAAAGAAGATGATTGTGTATATTTTAATGGTGAAACTTTTAAACTAGATAAAGCAGATTATAAAGATATCCTCTCTATAGAGAATATAGATATTAATATAAGAAAATTTCAGTTGACGGTTTCTCCAAACCGTCATCCACAAGCTTTACCTATAGCACCACTCAATTTGTTTTTGGTTTCCAATGTCTGTCCTAATATCCCCAAACAAGTTAGCTATTTAATGGATGTGGAAGAAGCAGGAGGAGAGGAATTTGTTCCTTATGATCATCAAGTAAATATATTAGAAGCGTCAAAACTTTATTGGGTAGGAGATGATGGTTTAATCAATTTAGTATTGTTTAGAGATGAGATATTAGTATGCTTAAAGGAGTTCAAATCAATACATGCCCCTACAGGTAAATTCTTAGATAAGTATAAGAGAAATTCTAAGTATTATAATACTATAGACTATTGGACTGATTGGGTTACAACAGATCTTACTGCTACTATATTTAATCTTATAATTGGAGCTTTTATCATCAATGGGCAATTACCAAAAATATATATGGAGTCAGACTTCATATTTGATATGACTATTGTAGATGATACTATTCCTGATGATCCAGTAGACTATACTTGGGATAGTTATGCTTTAGCAGTATATGCTGCATTAGAGAAAGGGTTAATGGTTGTAAGAAATATATCTCAACCTCAAGCATCTGTAGTATTAAAAACATTCTTATATGATATTATCTACAGAGATCCTATAGCAGCTAGAAACATATCTAAGGATATCTATTATCAATTCTCTAAAATAGTAGACTTAGTAGATGAGTTTGTAAAGAACAAGTATTGGGAAATAGAATTTGATTTAGCGTATATGAGACTAAATCAATTATCAATGAATCTAAACTATAGTTCATCAATCAATGGCCATGTATTTCAAGTACATACAAATCCTAAGAAGGAGAAAAAGAAATGAATAACCCATTAGAAAATTTATCAAAGAAAGAGTCTAGACAATATGAAAACATACTAGACTTTCCAAGATTTATAATCAATGAGATTTTACCAGATTGGAAATCTTATCAAATGCTTAAATCATCAGATAAGAGAAAGAAAAATTTGATGAGATACATTAAAGCAAGATGGAGAATGGATAATCTTCAAGGTAATTCTCATTTCAAGTATACAGATGAAGAACATGTTGATATTAGAGAAACTAAATTCATGGATAAAACGTTCTATCTAGTAAGTGGAGTTACTAGAAGTGATGCTTATATGAAGAAGTATCCTTTTAAAATTAGCACAGATAATATACATAATATAACCTATCAATTCTTAGAAGATGGAACTAGAGATACAGTGATTCTCTTTGTAGATCCTATTAGAGAATTTTATTGTAATCCTAGAACTATTGTATCTAGAGATCTTAAAACATATGATACTGAATATACAGATTCTCAATCAGAAAAGAATATATACTCTTGGCACTATAGAATATATTTAGATTTATCTGATCTTGTTATTGATATGACAGATGACTTTATAGAATACAGTATAGGTTCTGATCAAATGTATAAGATCTATCTTAGCAAACTTCTAGTAGAATCTGTATTTACTTGGTATTGGAGTTATGAAGAAGACCTTAATTCTAGTATTATAAGAGTGGATAATAAGAAATATAATCCAAATAATAACATCTTAATGATCCTAAAATCTCTTCATGTATATTCGTTTATATTTGATGAAGATAAATGGATGACAGAAGAATTTGATAAATCAATTATCAATACACTTAAATTAACAAAGGTATTCGTAACTGATAAGTTTAAGAATGCCAATGTTTTAGAAAGATCTATGATGATTAAAGAAAAGGAGTTTGAAATTAACCATGAGTGAAAAGATTATCGGATTTAAAGACAAGTATGAGTTCCTTTCTAATGACTATCCGTGCCAGATCTATTTGGAGTGGGATGATCTTGCATATAATAATGTAACTTCTGCGTTAATAGCACAGAAGTCTGAAGACAAAGGAACTAGACGTAAGTTTACTCGTCTGAACGGTATGAAAGCTAGAAAGAAAGAATCTAGCATTCCTGATAATCCTGAGTGGGAAGAAAAGAAAGATGAACTCTTATTTGGTATTCTCATGGCAAAGTTCAAATCTACTGAACTGAAGAATAAGTTATTGGCTACAGGTAATAAAAAGCTTGTCAATGTTACTACTTATCCTGATCCATACTATGGAGTTAGAGATGGTAAAGGTGAGAATAAATTGGGTAAGCTCTTGGAAGAAGTAAGAGAAGCTCTTAGAGGTTAAATACAACAAGATTCCCTAGTACCAAAATGGTACTAGGGATCTTTAATGTATTAGGAGTAGTAATTATGAATAAGTAGTAAGAAACTAATTATATGTATCTAGATATTTATAGTTTAAAAAACAGAGTAGTATAGAGAAAGGAGTGATTGTAGTGTGGAAGCATTTAAACAATCCGTATAGTGTAGCAAGTAACAGCAGACATTCTATTCTTTATTATGGATCTATTACAATACATGCCATTGATGATTATATAGATGCTTTGCAGTATGTTGAGAAAGATATCTCTGATAATGATGCTATATTAAAACAGATTGAGATAGCATATGATCTTAAAGATATTAAGGATAGACTAGAAAAAGTTAGGAAAAAGCTTAAAACAAACAATGTTGAACTGTATTATAGGAGTCAGTCATGAGAGTCTTATATCTAAAGCTAGTCAATTATGTGAATATTTATAATGGTTTAGGAAAGAATGTACTAGAGATAGACTTTTCTAGATGCAGAAATAAGTTATGTATAATCAAAGGAGAGAATGGTTCTGGTAAGTCTTCTATATTCAATACTATTCATCCATTTATGGATGACAGTTCTGTATTTATTCCAGATGTAGAAGTACAGAAATTTATTTCTTATGGATTAGATGACGGATCTATATTAGAGATATCTTATTCAGCATATAAAGGGGTAGCCACTAGATCTAAACCTTCTAGATGTTATATTCTAAGAAGATTTCCAGATGGTAATGTTGCTCAGCTGAATGAGAATGGAAATATAACTTCTGGTAAGGAAGTTATTTTTGATCTTCTAGATCTAAATGATGACTATATTACATTATCTGCTGTATCTGCTACTCATAAAGGAATAGGAGATCTTACTCCATCTGAGAGAAAACATTATGTATCTTCTATCATGGGTGCTATAGGACAAGCTACTTTAGAGTATCAGAATATGTATAAGCTATTCTCTTCTAAAGGTACTGTATTGAAGTCTCTACTGAAATCTATATCAGTTAAACTGGAACAGATAGGATCAGTAGAGTTAGTACAGAATTCTATTATACAGAATCAGAAAGAGCTAGATATACTGAATGCTAGACATCTACAATTGATTCATGATGAAGAATCTCTTAAAGCTAGAATGGATGAAATATCTACTAATGGAGTTAGTCCAGTAGATGAATTAAAAGAATTAGTATTTAAAAGAAAAGAGTTAGAATCTAATATAGAAGAGATTCCTAAAGAGTATATTGAGAAGTATACAGAAGAATATATCATAGAGCTTACTGAAAAGAATGCCAAATTATCTATACAATATGATACACTGAATGCACAGATAGAAGAATTATCAACTAAAGAAAGTAGACTAATGCAGATGATAGATGCAAATAAGATAAAACTATCTGCTCTATTTGATAAAGGAGTCTATGATCAATTCGTATCTAAGAAGAAAGATCTTACAGATAAACTAAATATATATCTAGATAAATTTAAGGCTATAAACTTTGATGGATATAATACAATCACAGAACAACAGTTCAATTCTATACTAGAGTTTGTAACTATATTCAATCAAGTAATAGATCATTGTATGGATCTAGATGAAGACGTTAGAAAAGCTGCTATAGATCCTAAATATGAGATTAAAGATCTAACAGAAGTAGAAGAATCTCTTAAAATCAAAAGACAGAATTTGGTAGATAAGAAATTAGAACAAGATGCATTTAGAAGAGTAGCATCTAAGTTCAAAGATATTCCTTCAGATTGTAATCATATGAAAGACTGTCCTTTCATTAATGATGTAATCAAAGCCAAACTAGATTTAATATCTGAACAAGAATACACTTCCTTATCTAACCAACTCTTAGATACAGAATCAGCTATAGAAGATTTAAAGAAACTGACTATCTTTAATGGATCAGTAACTCAATGTAGATATGGCATCAAAACAATCTATACTACATACAATGCTATAGCAAATGATGTAAATAGATATCTATACTTATTCTATCCTCAAGTTAAAAGATATACTTCTATAGATGAGATGATAAATTATTCTGTAGAGAATCTTATCACTTTGAATGTAGACATAGATTCTTATAGAGAGTATGGTACATTCATCACTATAATCCAATCTATAGAGAAAGATATAGAATCAGTAAATAAGGAGATAGAAAAGATAGAAAGCTCTAGTAGTGAATCTATAGCCTTAAAAACTTTGATAGAAAAGCATACTAGTGATTTAGAGGAGGTACAAGCTTTTAAAGCTGCCTTGGTCGCCAACTTTGGAGAGGTCAAAAATGAATTTATCGCGATAAAAGAGGCATATGAGTGTATCTCCACAGCTAAGTTGTTTAAAGAGCGTTATATCAACGATTCTGCAGAATTAAAAGAAATTCAACAGAAAATAGACTCTAGAATGGATGGAGTTAAGAAGTATGGGGAATTATCTAAGAAGCTGAATGAGATTCAAATGCAGAATAATATATTAGAGACTAATGATATTCCCAATCTATCAATGGCTATAGAGAAAGCAAAACATCAACTAGTTCTATTTGATCAGTATAGAAAAGATTATGCTGAATACAATGATAAATATGAGAAGTTATTACAGCTAAAGAAGTATACTGGTATTAATGGCATTCAGACTATCTATATGGAAATCTTTATGAATCAGATTATCAATGACGCAAATAAACTATTGTCTCTTCTCTTTAAAGGGAGATTTACATTACAACCATTTATAATCAATGAATCTGAATTCATTATTCCATGTATAGATGATAATGGTAATCTTAGACCAGATATATCTCTTATGAGTGATTCTCAACTATCAGAAATCTCTATGATTATATCTTTCATTCTTCTTCACAAATCTTCTAGATTGTATAATATTATTAAGCTAGATGAAGTAGATGATAACTTAGACCATGAGAATAGATTACAGTTCTCCATTCTTATAGATCAGATTATGAATATACTTCACTTTGATCAGTGTATCATTATCTCTCATAATAATGAACTCAATCTAGCTAATAGTGATCTTATAATCACTAAACTAGAAGATCCTGAACAGAGAAGAGTATTGTATAATTCTGGTGCTAATGTAATAGCAGATTTTACATAAGAGGTGATAGCATGATAGGAACTCCAACTCTTATAATTACAGTAGTGATAATGTATACAATTGGAGCATTTGTATCTGATAATATACTGAGAGATACTGAATTGACAACTGTAAAAGGTGTAATAGCAGAATTGTTACTATCCTCACTAATCATATCTATCTTTACAGTATTTCCATTACATCTCTTTGTATGCCATAAATCTGTATTAGCTACATTACCTATATATCTTGCATTTGTTATGACGCATTTCTTAGTATGTGGATCTATGCTTACTATTACATCTTATAGTACTAGGCATGGAAACTACTTTGTAGAATTATGGCATATCATGAATATAGCTATGCTGGTCATACTAACTTTATTAATAAGATGAAAAGAAGGAGAGAAATCTCCTTCTTTTCTACACTTTCTTAAACTTCAATATAAGCATATATTATAAAAGAGAAGGGAGACGAAAGAAAATGTTTGAACCTAGTAAAGAGACACGAGTTCTTCTAGCAACATTTATGGCAGTATCTGCAGGAGTAGTAGCAGGCTGTTCTGGAGAGAGTGATTCATTAGTATCAGACGACACATCTTATGATAGATTGAAAGATGATAATGGTAAAGAATATACTCTTGTTAAGAATGGAGATGGAACAGAGACTGCTAAGTATGATGATGGAGAATCTGTCACGTTTAAAAGAGATGATGATGGTAATCTGAACTTTGTTGCAGGTTCTGCAGGATTATTGGCTGGACTAGCAGCAGGATACTTCTTATGGCATGGTCTATCACCATCTGGTGGTCATTATGATTCTGCATCTAGATCGTATAGACCTAGTGCATCGGTATCTAGACAGATTAAGAATGATGGTTGGAAAAAATATAATCAAGAGAAAGATCAGAATAGAGGAAGAAGTGGTGGATCAACATATGTACCATCATCTTCTAAATCTTCATCTTCTTCTAGTAGTAGTTCTAGCTCAACCAAATCTAGTTCTTCTAGTAATACATCTAAACCATCAACATCTGCTCAATCTAAGAGTTCAACACCATCAACTAAATCATCCGTATCTGCTGGAACAACTAAATCTGGTTTTGGTGGATCTGGAGCAAGGAGTAGTGCAGCATCATGAGTGATTGGAGAGACAATTTAAACAGAACTATATTTCCATATGTGGAGTATGAGGGATATGATGATAAGTATCCTACATTAGAACCTATATATCTAACTGAGGAATTCTGTGATAAGCTTAGAAATGCTTCAGAAAAATTATATAAGGTTATGAGTACAACAACTCATATATTCCAAAAGTGTCCATCTGATTGGATGGCTAAAATGGAAATACCTGAGAAGCTTATTCCATATATGGATATACCAAATGCTTTAGGATTACCTACATGGTTATCTAGATTTGACTTTATAGTTACTCCATTAGGAGAGATTAAACTTATAGAGTTAAATGCAGATACTCCTTGTGCATGGGTAGAAGCATATTATGGTAATGGTGTAGCAGCAGAAGCATTTGGTAGACCAGATACCAATGAAGGAGAATTATCTCATCTTCAACAATTCTTAAATCATATAGATGCTAAAACATATCATCCTGCATTTAATCCACAAACAGGAATGTTTATGGGTGAAGGTGCATTTGGGTTTGCTTGTTTTGAAGATTATCCAGAAGATTATGGTAATACATTATTCCTTATGGATTGTCTTAAGAGATCTGGTTCTATTAAAACAACTTCTAAGTTCCAATCATTTTATGATATTGGAGTAGATAATATTGGTATTAAATCTATTAAAGAGTCTGGTGATTTAGATCCTAAGAGACATGATTACAATTATTATCGTACTCTATATAGACTTCATCCATTAGAACTTCTAATAGATGAAGTTGACCAGAATAATGAAGAACTTGGATGCCAATTCTTAGATAGATATAAAGAAGGATCTTTCTCTATGGTTAATCCTCCTGAGTGTATCATTATGCAGTCTAAGACATTCCAAGCAATGCTATGGCAGTTGTATTGTACTGGTAGTGATAATTTCTTTACTAAGGATCAAATGGCTACTATCCATGATCATGTATTAGAGTCTTATTTCGAAAGAGACTTTAAATTGGTTGAAAGAAATAAAGATGATAAATGGATTAAAAAACCTACTTGGGGAAGAGAAGGTTTTGGTATTCAAGTATTTGATGAATATGGTACTATAGGTGAGAAACAGTTTGATGATGAAACAGAAATCATTAAAAGAGATTCTGAGCATCATTTATATCAGCAGTTTGCTGATTCTGTACCTGTATCCATGTTAGTAGATTCCGGTAGAGTGAATGGATATCTGACATTCAGTGTATTCATGCTAGGTGATAAAGCATCTTCTATCTATTGTAGATTTTCTGAAGATATTATTGCTGGCACTGAAGCATATTGGGTTCCTACACTCTATGGAAATAAAAATGATAATGTTCTATTTTAAGGAGGTGAGGTATATAGAATAATAGAAATTAGTTTGCTTAAATAATTTAAACGAAAGGAGGGAATACTAATAATGGATGATAGAACAGTATGGGTTATGAATGCTAATGGTGCTATTTTCGCTGCTTTTGATTCTAGAGAGAAAGCTCAAACATACTTTAAAGAATTCTTAAAAAAGACTTATCACTTTGATAGTGATGAAGAGTTTGAGAAAGCTGTAGATGAATTGATCTATAGAGGCGTTTATATCATTGGTGTAAAAGTTCAGTAAGGAAAATTGAACAATATGAAATTGGTTATCTGTAAAGGAAGGAAATTTAAAATGAAACTGAAGAAAGTTATCGCTATTGCTCTGTCTGCTGCTACTATTGCTTCTGTAGGTGTTGGTTGTGAAGCTGCTAAGAAAGCTAGTGCTACTCCTACTATGGTGCAAGCTGTAGCTGTTCCTCAAATGCTTATGAACCTTGATGACAATCCAAACTATTTATTAGTTTGGAATCATGTTGGTACAAGATTCTATATCGATCTCTCTTCTATCATTGTTAAACAAAACGATAGTAAGATGAGATGGTGGGCTCAGAATATCATTGAAGTGAATGAATCTGGAAAATATATCGGTCAGTTCACTCAGGAATTCTGCTATGATAGAACTATGGATAAGAACAATACCAGACAGTGGAATCCCGATAACAGAACTTGGGAAGTATTAGATACTTATGAAACCAATTCTAGATATCAGGCTGATGCTAGAGCATATAAGCTTGGTTATATCTTTGCTTTTCAGGGTGGTAATCCTGTAGAAAGATAAAATAATCATTAGTATTGAATGTAAATGAATCTGAGGGTGGTCTATTGGCCACCCTTATTTTATTTTAGAGAGGACCCTATTTAAAAATGACTGAAAAGAAAAGAATTGGACTAACATTCATTGTACTTTGCGCTGTGATTTATATTTTCACAGAGTTTGTTTCACTAGTATACGATTCACTTGATTATGATTCTACGATCAGTACTAATGATGATAATTATCCATTTAAAAGGGGGAAATATAGAACTAAACTTGCTAGAGATACTTATGTAACCAATTTCTATGATCGAGAAACTGGTGTAGAATATCTAGTAATCATTAGAGGTAAAGACACTATAGAAGTTCAACCTAGATCTAATTCTAGTGGAGGAGTGTTGTTACATGGTAGCGAAGACAATTAAAATTATAATTGCCGTTGCAGTTATATCTGTAATATTTTCTGGCTGTGATGATGGAAAACGAATAGAGCAAGAAAAACTTAAACAAGATATATCTGTTGTTGAATCTGAGGAATCTCAGTTTGTCCAGACTGGGTATACTAAGATATATAACGCTCAAGGATCTGATACTCAACTGATTACACTTTATGATAAGAAGACTGGTGTAGAGTATATCATGCTAAGAAATAGCGATATGACATCTATTCAGCCTAGAACTGCCAGTGATGGCGGAATCTTATTACATAAAGCAGAGGAGAAGTGATCCATATGTTAATCTCTATGACTAAGCGTCACGTAATGTTAGAAGTACTCAAGATAGATCTAATTGAAACTAGATCTATTCATCTTATAGGTCCTAATGGATTAGAAGAGTATATTGCATCTAGACATATTAAAGGTATTCCTGATATTAAAGATGGGGATGTTTTAGGTATGTTTGATAGAATTAGTAAGCTTGCAGTAGAATCTAACGGTGGAGCTATTAGTTTGCATGTATAATTTGGTAAACTTATAATTGATATCCTAGGACTTCGGTCCTAGGATAATTATTTTATTGGGGATTGATAAAAAATGAGACTCTTAAAAGAAATAGTATTTTTGATAAGCTTTTTCAGTCTAGGAATATTTAGTGGGTATCAATTTATGGAGTGGTTGAAACATGCATTGCGGTAAAAAGAAAGATATAAATTATAAAAAGATTCGAGGAGTTAATTTAAGCAAAGCTTTACGGATGATGCTCAAAAAAGGAATGTATAAAAATGTATTTATTGGTGGTATTTCTATATCTGAAGGTATAGCCAATAAAGTAAAAGAAGAATTACAAAAGAAAAAATTAGAACCAAGGAGGATTAGGTATGAACGTCAAATGCTTTATAGTAAGCTTGTTTTTAGGCTTGTCCCTCATTATTTCATCTAATAATGCTGAGGCTACTCATCATTATCTATGGTCAGATGGAGTTAATACTAATTATGCTTTCTGGATAGATGATACATCTATTGTTAATAGTCCTAGTAAAACCTGGGCAGCATTTGTTATAGTTATGGAAGATATGGATACTGGAGAATTAGTATATTCTAGAGAACCAATAATCATATACAAGAGAAATGCTGAGTGGTATTTATCTTTCTATGAGGATAATAATCAACCACCTGAACCAATAGAATATTATTCTGATTGGTGGCAGCCATGGGGATTGAAATGGTTATTAGATAATCACTATTTGGAGGAATAAAATGCAAAAGAAAATGATATCAAATCCTTCATCAGATATATTTTATCCTTCTGAAATAAGGGATGTATACATAGATAAAGAAAAATATAATATAGTAAAATCTATAAATCTACTAGAATGGGAATTATTGGCATCTACTATCAATCATGCTTTAGTGGTATCTGCCAGTGAAGGCGAAGATACTATAGAAATATTAGATGGTGTTACTAATTCAGAATCTGATAAGCATATTTCTATCTATTATGGGAAAGAAAAGGAAAATGTAGATAAAGTATGTATATTACATACTGATTCAGGTAAAGATATATTGTGTTATCTAGTAGATAAAGGATATTCTATTAGAGATACAGGAAATGATTTCTATGTTATCGTTTATAATCTAACTTCTGTTCAAAAAATGAAATATTATGCTGAATCAGTTTATGATTATATCATGGGGGTGGGAAGAAAAGAAAAGATAGAAGAAAATACAGAATTTAAACTACCAGAAGTGTTAAGTAATAGTAAATTTAAAGATGTTATTATAGAACGTTCTATGAAAGAAAAGTTTAATTTAGAAGAAGATAATTATGTATTCTCATATATTGTACATCATTTAGCGTTATTATTCATGAAAAATGGCTATACTTTAATATGGGATAGAGATACATATTTTGCTAGATATTATAAATCGGAGGAGAAGAAAGATGATAATATGGTTAAGCAAATCTAATGAAGTTATAGATGCACAAAAAATAGAATTTTGTGAAGGAGATGATATGGAAGAATCTGAAATTCGTATCGATTGTTCTGCTGAAATAAAATTATACTGTCTTGGTAAAGAGGAACTTGATGATCTTAAAACAGAATGGGGAATGTATTCCTATGAAGATGTGTTCAATTATATAGCAAAAGAGTTATATAAGAATGGTAGAATAAAAATTCCTGTTTAAGGAGGTGAATTTTGTGTTAAACAAAATACCTAGTAAACTAGATCTTTTAGAAAGGAGGATAAAAGGATTAACTGAAGCTCAGTTTCATATTAAAACTCAACTAGATCATATGAAACTAGAGATGAAAGAGATTAATGATTTAAAGAAGAAAGTAGATGTAGAGTTAAAGTCTGTAAAGGCAGAACTCAAAGAGTTAAAGAAGGAGAAGTAAGATGAGCGAAAGAAGACACCCTATTGAAACGTTAGAATTGAGTATAGATACTATTGAAGCAAATGAGAATGAAAAACGTATTTATATATCTATAAGATGGCTTGAGAAGTCTATTGGATTTGGGGACTATGAATTTGTATTTATGAAGGATACTAAAAAATATGCTAAATGGTTAGCATATTCTGAAACTATGGATTGGGGAGAAGATAAAGATTTTGGTAGAGCATTGTGGAAGAGACTACTAAAATACAAAGAATCTGAACCTGAAGAATATAAAGAGATTATAACTAAAGAAGAAGAAGAGTTTCTTCTTAAAACAGTAAATGAAGCTACTGGAAGAGAAGATAAAGAACTTAATGAAGAATTGCTTATGAAATTTATGGATAATGTGGAAGTGAGATAATATGTATATAAGACTAGACTCTATATGAGTCTAGTCTTTATTTTTTCTTTTTGACTTTCATGTAATGATAAGATCTTATTAGAAAGGAGAAATAATATGAGTGTTTTATTCTCTCTTGGATTAGACTATGAAAATCAAAGAGTCTATGATAAAGTGACTGGAAATAATTTAATAGAATTAGACACCTCTGGGGGGGGGGTAACTTCTTCTCAATTGATAAAAATAGAAAATAATAATCCGGTTTTAGATTTGACTGAAGATGGAATAAGATATCTTATTCCTGGGAACTCCAAATATGATATATCACAAGGAGAAGATTTTGCTATTAGTACTGTAATTAGATACAATGGTATTAATGATGCTATTGATACTGTAGGTACTCTTTTTGGTTCTTTTTTAAAAGAAGGAAATTCACATCTACAAACTACGGTATTTAATTTAGGGACTTCTTTTTTAAATATTTATACATTAGTAACTTATGTTGTTGACGCTCAAATTAATTTTAGTATTAATAATCCATATAGTGATTACCATCATTATTTGATCAAAAGAGAAAATTCAATTTTAAGTGTATATATTGATGGTGAATTAAAAGGATCAACCCCTCTTATAAATGCATATTACTTTTATTCTTATAATATAGGATTGTTTTGTATAAATAAAAATTTTATAGATCAATCAGGGTACAATCCTACTTATGGTGAGATAAAATCATTCACTTGGTATAAAGGCATTATATCTTCAGAAATTTATAATAATATTAAAATAGATTAGGTGATAATATGAATATGATTAATAACGATATATATATATATATATATATAGACAATTGGTGAGTTCATCATTGGTAGGTGATACCAATGTATGATTTTCTAACTATAATATCTTGTAAAGATGGAACTATAAAAGATCTAGCTGGTAAAACAAATTGGGAAATCATCGGATATCAGGATCGTATATATGCCGATATAACAGATGGTAAATTTGGTAATGGCTGTTTGCATTTATATAGAACAACCGATAATAGTCACTACCAACCTCATACATATATGCAATCAACAAGAGATGATATATGGTGGTTAGAAGATAAAGATTTTACTATATCTTTATGGTTTAAATTTATAACTAATGAATTCAATAGTTATAATTCTCTAATTTCTATGTCTGGATTCCCATCTAATGGAATTTTTTTAAAAATTAATGATGATTATGAGTTAAATTGGGCAATTGGTGATGGAAGTAAATGGGTATATGAATTAAACAATTCGTATTTTGATAGATCATCATTTTTTAATAATTGGCATCATGTGGCAATGATAAGAAAAGGAACTAGATTATTAATATTCATTGATGGGATCAAAACAGATGAAGATATTATAGGTACATATTCCTTAGTAAATACTAAAGCTAATTTATTAATAGGAAGTAATACTTCAAATGGTGGAGCATGGGATACCATATTAGATGATATTGAGATTATTAAGGGATATGCTGTGTGGGATTCTAATTTTAGTGTACCTACTAAGCAGTTATATAAATATATTAATAATCGTTTACTATTTAATTTAAAAGTAGGAGATTGAAATGAAATGCATTAAGTTAGATTTTACTAAAAGTTTAAATCATAATTATGCTGACGATACAGACCTCACACTTGTGGGGGGGGGGGGTAATTATCCAGTCTTAGTAGAAGATGAAGGAAGTACCTCTTTATATCTAGATCCTGATGCATCTTATCAAGGATTTGAAGTCCCATATGATGATAAATATGATACAAGAAATCTAAAAGACTATTATATTGAAATGAAATGGAAGCTAGACCAAGATTCTTTAACATACACAAATAATAATGTTCCAATGCAAATTATAGGAAGTCAAGTAAATAGTTGGGGAGGGAGTATGGAAGTTTCTATTTATAGTCCTATGTTATATTGCTTTAGGCAATATGGTGGTGGTTATGATTTCTATATTGCTTGGAATGGGTTTCCAAAAGATTTAAAATATCATAAATATAGAATATATAGGTATAATGGTGTAGTATATTTTTATTTAGATAAAGAATTAATAGGAACTTGTGTTTCTAATAATAAAGCTACACTTGGTGCTGGTTATCCATTTGGTATTTTTTATATGTATGGATATAATGGTCAATCTGTAAAAGGTTTAGTAAAGAATTTTACTCTTCATATTGGAGATATAGATAGATTGGTAAATGGAGATCATATATTGTTTAGTAATTTAAAAGTAGGAGATTAATATGACACATGCAGAATTTTTAGCTGCTAGGACAGCTTTATATGAAGAATATAAAAATTCTTCCTCCGCAAGTGCGGGGGGGGGGGTAATACTACATCTGTTGCAAGCATACCTATATTAGACACCCAAGAGAAATATGATTTGTTTAGGTATTATGACATAATGGTTACTTCATATGGTGGACATAATAATCATAATATTGCATGGATTCAAAAAAATAGATTAAATATAGGATCAATAGCAGATTTAAACTCATATCAATTCGAGTTAGAAAAAAACAATAATTACTATAATCAAATGATAAGTGGAACATTTGGTAGACAATGGGCTGTCCAAACATTCTTACCTTTAATTTTAATTACTGAATCTAAATAATTTACAGTAAATGAGGGATAAATATGAACATGAAGAAAGATATATATATATATATATATATATATAAACAGCAGCTGAAATCAGAAGAGGTGATGGAAACATGACCATCACCGAAGAATTAGAACAATTAAATGTACAACTTGCAGAAATACAAAATAGAATAAGAGAATTAAAAAATTCTTCACTTAAAAAACAAAATTTACAAACAATTTATATTCCATCTATATTAGATAAATTTATATACATAGCAAATAGAAATGAAACTGTTAAAAATGCCACTATTGCTAGATGTGGAAAAGAAATATTTACAGATACTAATGGTATTTCATATCCTATATGTTACTTAAATGGTGATGGTATTTATTTAGGTCAACCATTTAAAATGTATTATCATACAATGGGTACCGATGATAACGAGCGTGGTTTATTTCATTGCCTTGCTGACGGATGGTTTAGAGCTAGTAATGTTCCATTAAGCCAAGATAATAAAACATCTATGTTTGATTTTAGGTATCTTAATTACAATGGTACTCTTACCTCTAGCACTTTTTCAAAAAAAAATAAAGCTCAGTATTGGTGGAATGATGTTAGAGATGGAAACGAAATAGTTTTCTATAATTTTCTTCCATGTTTTAAAGTATAATTAAAGGAGGCCTACCAAAATGACTGGTGGTATTGAATTTACTAAAATGAAAGCTTGTGTTCTTCCACAAGCACTTAATAATGCATTCTATGATGTTACTTCTAAACTCATGGGTGCTAAATATGTTCCTGTTCTCTATGTAGGTTCTCAGATTGTACATGGTACAAATTATTACTTAATTGCAGAACAGACTATTATGAATGCTGAGAAAACTAAACATGTTGTAAAGATGGTTATTAATGTAAATGAGAATGGTAATTCTCTTGTAGAAATTGGTAATGTATTTTAATATATAACAGAGAGTACCACATATTGGTACTCTCTTAGATTTTGTAAAAACTAAATCATTTATATACTATTATTAGGAGAGGAGGTGTAGATATGAATAAAATATTCATAGTAACTCATTATAATTTTATAAAAGAGGAGGATAAAGAAATAATCGGCTCATTCGATACTAGAATGAGTGCAATTTTATTTGTAAAATATTTAATGAAAGAAGGAACCGAAGGTTATTTTGATATAGAAATGGTTGAACCATTATCTATAAAAGAAAATATTGATAGATATATAGATTCTAAATCAGTAACTGTTCTTATTGCTTCTACGCTACATGCAGATATTGTAAAGCGTGGTCAAATATGTTTATTTAAATCTGAAGGAAATTTATATGAAAAAGAAAGAATAATAGATTTATTCAAAGATAATATTAAAGCAAAGGAAGAAGATATCTAATGGGTTATGGTGCTAAGAAGAAAAGATATATTGTATTGATTCATTCATATAGTTATGTAAATAAACGTACAGAATGTTTAAGGCTAGAATTATTTGATACAATAGAAGAGGCTAGAGAATTTAAAAAGAAAACTGAATCGGAACCTTGTATAACTAGGAATAGCAAATTGGACACATCGGTTAGTATATTAGAAATCAAATCAACCAATTCTGATACGGCATTAGAAAGGCTTAGAGAAGACTTTCCTAGGTCAAATATTACGCTTGCATAATAAAGGAGGAAAAATAAAATTGCTTAGTTTGAAGACTTTGGAAAAATTGATGACTCATAATATCGAAGGTATGTATATCTTTGAATGGCATAATGGAGATATAGTAGATTATATCGACTTTTCAGACGAATACATCTCTAAGAAAATTGATATTGAGATGAGTACAGAAGTTGAGGTACAACAATGTTCTATTGCACAGTAAATGTATCACAAGGCAAGATAAATCATATCTATACTATAGATAAATACTATGATGAATGTATTCACGTTGCCTATCTGCTTCAGTTTAATTGGATGGCTGGTTTTAGAGTAAATGGTAAATATTATAAAAGGCAACCAGGATTACCTATGGTAATCGCTGTAGGTACTGATAATGAAAGTGCGGTGAAAAATTTAGTATTTACTGGCAAATATATTGTTGTACAAGAGTACAAATATACAACTATTGTATGATATATAAGGAGAAATGTAAAATGAAGCACAAAATCTTATTGGCATCTAATTCTAAAGGAAAAATTAGAGAATATAAGGAGATGTTCTCTTCTATTCCTGATGTAGAATTAGTAACCATAAAAGATGTATTTGGAGATAACCCTCCAGAAGAACCAGAAGAAGATGGAGCAACCTTTATGGACAATGCCCTCATTAAAGCAGCATATTATGCAGATAAGTCTGGTCTTCCTGCATTGGGAGATGACTCTGGTTTATGTGTAAAAGCACTGGATGATTTCCCCGGAGTATATTCTAAGAGATTCTGTGAGACTGAAGAAAATCCCAATCCCACAGAAGAAGATCACAACATAGCTCTTATCAATATGCTCCATGATAAAGGAATGACAGAATCCATTGCAGAGTATCGTTGTTCCTTGGTATTATTCTTTCCTAAGACTGGTGCAATCTTTGGTACTCAAGGTATATGTAAAGGAAAATTCAAGGATAAGTATTCTGGAGAACATGGATTTGCATATGATAAGTATTTCTGGAGCAAAGATTATAATTATAATATGACTTTAGCTGATTTGGCTCCAGAGGATAAAGATCATATATCTCATAGAGGTAAAGCATTGCAAGAGATGGTAAAAGGATTGAATACAATCTTACCATTAGCTGATAATGGAGAACTGAATTTATTCTAAGGTGACGATCAATTCTAACATATTCTCCCACAATCTTATAAATAAATAAGAGGAGGGAGAGTAATGTGATAGAATGTAGAGATCCAGCTAGTCTTACTAAACCAGATGAGAAATATCTTATTGTTGCTACTCATAGTGGCAAGTTTCATGCAGATGATGTTATGTGTTTAGCTTTAGTATCTCTATTTAGTTCTAAGCCTGTAGTGCTTATAAGAACAAGAGATGAAAATGTATTTTCAAAATGTCATATGGTATTAGATGTAGGAAACAAAGATTTCTATGGGAAACACCATTTAAGATTAGATCATCATCAGACTTTAGAAGACTATATAGTCAATGGAAAAGTAAAATCTGGTACTAAAGATAAGTTATACTACAAGAATGGCTTAAAGAAAGCTACTTGTGGTAAACTTGCAGATTGGATGTTCTTAGGAATATCCAATTCTTTTTTGGATTTCCTTAGATCTAAAGTATTATACTGTTTAGAAGCAAAAGATAATGGAGTATCTATTATTGGTAAAATAAATAGAGATATTAATGGAAATCCATATCCATTAGGATTTGTTTCTCTTATGAATCCATCTTCTCAAGAATGTAAAATGTATGGAACAAGTATAGCTACTAGAGCATGTTTCATAAAAGCAGAAGAAATGACTAAGAAAATTCTTATTAGAATAATAGAAGAGTTTGAAGCTAGAGAAAATAACAATAAGATTCTAGATGAGATGATTAAGGAAGTATCTTCACAAAAAGTAAGATATTTTATTAATGAAGGCGTACCAATGTCTAATCTAGAAGAATATATAGTATCTTGGAACAATTCTGTATCTAATAAGAAAAGAATAATCTCTTTAATGCAAAGAGCATTTGGAGAAGATGATTTATGGGTAGTAAAAACTATAGCAGGATATAGCATTCCTCTTGATTGGAGAAACAAAGATAAACTTTATCTTCAGAAGCAATCTGGATATACTAGTATACAAAAAGTTATTTGTAATCTAGCTGTATTTTCAGATAAGACTGAAGCAGAAGATTTTGTTAAAAAACTAGCCAATAAGAAATAAAGAACAGTAGGCTTTTGCCTACTGTTCTATTTTTGCCGTTTCACATCAGAATAATGGGAGGTATATATATGTTTAAAATAGATACTCTTATAGAATCTAATACTGAAGTTAAAATAGATAAAGATATACCAATAAGACTAGAAAAGTCTTATTATGAGATGCAAAAAGAAAATCATAAGAAATATATAGAATTACAAAAAGAAAACCTAAGAGGATTTGCTAAAGTCCAATACCAACATAAGATGATGGTTAAAGTATTGATGGGTAAAAAGATATCTGATCTAGGAAGACAGATATGGACTAATAAAGCTGGTCAATGGGTGTTAGAAGAGATAATCAAAAATAATACTAATGTAGAAGATCAATTAGCTGTTATAAAGAGATTTTGGAAAAAAGATAACTCTCATTCATTATTAGGATATAAAGTAAAGATACAAGATTGTTTTATTCCTAGATTAGAGATACCATCAATGAGTTATGAAATGCTTAAGAACTCATATGACCTTAGTGATGAACTTACATGGCAAAATGGAATAACTCCTCGATTAGGTATGTTTATTAGACTATTTCCAGATTGGATGAAAGGTAAACCTGGAGCATTAGAAAGAGAATTGAGCAGATTCCAAAGTCCTATACCCAGTGTTAGATATAAAAGACATGGGTATAGTATACCAGAAATGATAGACTATGTTACTGCTATAAATAAAGAGTATAAAGATAAGCTAGATAAATATAGAGAAGATTATCATAACTTAATGAAAGATATAGAAATGTATGAATCTCAATTTGAACAATTTACTCTTACTTATAATGCTGAAGAGATAATACAAATATATATGCATGATAGAGAAGTATTATGTAATTCTCTTGTATTTGCGTATAAAGAGTTATGTAAGAAAGCATATGAATCTCATGTTAAGATAGCAGAAGCAGTAAATGAGGTATACCAAAAGATAGTAAATAATAGTGCCATATCTAAGAATGATTGGGAGGATTAATATGTACTTTACTACCATAAATGAAGATAAACTAGTTGCTAAAGAGAGAAACTCATTAGATGATTCTACATTTGGTATTCCTTCTCAAAGAAGATATCCATTAAATGATAAATCTCACGTACTAGCAGCAATAAGAATGTTTAACCATGTGGATTCTGCTCATGAAGCAGAATTAGCAAGAAATATAAAAAAGAAAATGAAAGAATATGGAATCTCTCCGGATCAAGTAGGTGAGAATAATAGATTAAAGAAATATATTTGAGGTGAGAATATGGGTTATCTGAGTTTTAATGAAGGGTTATTTGATTCTATAGGAAAATTTATGGATAAAAGAAAATCAGAATCAGAAAAAATGGAAATAAGAAAAGCTATTAATTATAATGCTTATCCTCCAGCATTTTGTGTTGTACCAGAAAATGCAACACATGTTGAATTTTTCTTATGTGATTTTAAACATGCATTGAATGACTATTTTATTATCAACCATTCTAAAGAGATAAAAAAACATCAGCCTCAACCAAAAGTATCGGATAAATTAAAAATTGATAAGGACGATTGGGAGAAAATAAAACATCAACGAGTAAAAATATTCATAGCTAGTTTACATAAAAAGTTTCCAAAAAATACAATGATTCCTGCAGATCTTATCATTGATACATATCATATGCATGTTAGACAAGAAGGCCCATATTCTATTGAAGAGCTTGCTAATGCTATGAATATAAAATATCTATAAGGAGTGAAAATCACCATATGAGCTATTTAAAAACAGATACCAGTGTAGATGATAAGCTATTCACTGATTTTTTGGATATTGCAGGAAAAGAGTTTCAGAATTCTCCTTGGGTGCCTAAATCTGACGACGTAAGGGTTAAAAATTTTGGCATATTTAATCCAGAGAAAGTAAAACATGATGAAAATGGTTATCCAGTATTTACACCAGTGCAAATAGAATTTTTCGAATGTTGGTTAACTGGATATTTGTATGGTCATCTATTAGGATTATTAAATACTGGTTTAATGATTGCTTTTGATAGATTTTCTATAGGAAAGATACAGCAAAGTTTACATAATAAAGAGCTTATAGAATATATGGATAAGCAAGTAGAAGAAGTATATCAAAAGCACCCCAACTATAGAAGATGTACTAGAAAAGAATTTAACAAGTCTAGTCTATTTAACTATTTCATGTCTGAATTTAGAGATAAGAAAGCTAAGGATATAGCTAAACAAGTAGGAAAAGAGTTTATAGATAAAGCTATAGAATATAATCTTATACCATTCATTCTAGATAAGACTTTTACTAAATTAGATATAGGAAGAGTATATGGTCCTATAAATCCATATACTAAACAAAGAATAGTTGGCAATATGGTTAATAAAGGAACTATAAAGTCTTTGAAATATCTATTCTCTAGACCTTTAAAGATATTAGCTAGTAGACATGGATTGAGTATGATGCTAGGATCAGTTTATGAACAAGCTATAATGTATAATGGAACTATTGTATTTATAGGTCTTGAATGGAGTCCTACTGGATTTAGATTTGTAAATATGAGAGTATTGTCAGTAAAAGAAAATGGTAAACTAGTACAAACTTCTATTAAGAATCCCCCTCCAAATTTATTTAAACCATCTAAAGAATCATGGGCAACTATTATAAAAAGAGTTGCTAGAATACCAAAAAAACAAATACAAAAGGAGATGGATAAAGTTGGACGTGGACAAAACTAATTTAGAATATGATCCTATTATAGATGGGATAATTCAAGAAGCTATGATAGATATAGCAATGCAAAATGAGGAGTTTAAACAATGGCTTATAGAGAATGGATATGTTACTTTATCTGAGGAAACTCAAAGCCAAGGATATCTTAAATGGAAACAAGCTACTGCTACTGGTATGAAAGCTACACTAGATAAATTCTTAGCTTATTCTAATAAGCAAATTAATAAGAATAGAGCTTTCTTAGAGCAGAATAAAGAGATGATATTAAACTCTAAAAAGTATCCAGTAAAAGGATCTACTGTAATACAGAATGCTCCACTTTATGATCAAGCTATACAGAGAATTTCCCGTCCTGTATCTAATGGATTAATAGGTATTAATCTGGAAAAAGTAGAAGTATCTGGACAACAAGAGAATCAAGTATCTATGGGAGAAGCTCAAGTACAGCAACAGCCACAACAAGCTCAAGGAGGAACTGTATCTCAAGCTACTGCTAATAGTCAACAGACTACTACAGAAGGAGAGAATTTATGGCTAAAGAAAATGCTAGTCCCTGGATATAATGGTAAAGTTAGTTTTACTGAAGGAGCTAAAGCATATTTCTATGGATCTGATAGCAGAACTAATATGAATATAAAGATGGTACAACAGTTACTTCCCAAAGCATATCAGTACTGCTATAATTATAATAGAAATGCCCATTCTACTCAGACTGATTTGAATGGGATTATATCTTTTATAAATAAAGATCCATTAACTAATCAACAACAGACTCAAGCTGCTACAGCACAACAAGCTCAACAGGCAGGTCAGACTAATGGTATGGCATCTACTAATCCTACTGCCAATACTGCAGTAAATGCATCAGTAGAAGCTGAATATTTCTTTAATAGATATGGGTTACAAGAAGTAGATCAAGCAACAGTATCTACTGTAAATAGACCTATAGCTCCAGCTAGATCTGTTAATACAGCTCAACAATCTAATCAAACCAAACAATCTTATACTCAGAATAGAGTAGATACTACTACTAACCAACAAGATCAAAATAATCAACAGTCTGAAGATGATAAAGCTAAGAAGAATGAAAAAGCTAAAGAGAAACAAGCTAAATCTCAAGCACAATTATTAGCTAAAAAGAAACAAGCTGCTGTAGAACTAGTAAGAGATGCATTTAATGCTAAACTTACTGCTATGGGATTAGTATATAGAGACTTTATAAAGATAATGAATAATCATGTAATGTCATATAGACAGAAATAATTGTCAAGACCTATATGGTCTTGACAATCTTCTTTTATATATCTATATATTATATAGGTGAATGAAAGGAGAGATGTAAAATGACACCGTTATTAGATCTTTTGTTTGAATGTGTTTTGGATCCAAAACACAAAGTAGACGTTGTGAAAAAGGAGATCAAAGATGATCTCACTTACGCAAAAACAGGATTGGATGTAGTTACAGGAAAGGAAAAATATCTTATGACCGCTTATATGAAAGCGGATCAAAAAGTATCAGCTGAGGTGGATAAAGCCTTCAGCTGGAGTGAAAAATTGTGGTAAAGGAGTGACAATCATGGCAACTAGATTTATAGATATTAATGCAGGTTTAAATGAGATTGAGATTATCCATTCTAATACTGATGATATTGATGAAAGATTGTTATATGAGACAATTCAAGAAGTGAAAACTTCTAGAGATGTTATGATAGAAGCAGGAATATCTGATTCTGAATTCGACTCTGATTTGCGTAAAGCAATAAACCTTTACATGGAGTATTATGAAAAACATGGTTTCATATACAAAATGTAAAGGTTTATCTGACAGGCTTTGCCTGTCTTTTTTTGTTGAAAACAAATCAATAAGAATAGGAGGAGATATTAATGCCAAGAACTTATGCTTGTTGTTATTGTAACCAGAAATTTAACAGAGGGAAACTTCCCAAACATATGGAATCCCATGAGTCAGAGATTCCAGAAAATTTAACACCATATCAAGTTGCTTATGATATTATAAATGACCATCCAGATCATCATGGAAGGTGCACTATATGTGGAAAAATCACAAATTGGTCTACCAAGAATCAAAAATACCACAGGATTTGCCGAGACAAACGCTGTGCCGAAGCTATAAAGAAAACTTACCAAGAACGTATGATAAAGGTCTATAATAAACCTCATCTGATGGATGATGTAAATCATTTAGAAAAGATGTTAGCCAGTAGAAAAATATCTGGTAAGTATAAATGGTCTGATGGTACTGAATTTACATATACTGGATCTTATGAAAAGAACTTCTTAGAATTCTTAGATAAAGTAATGAATTATGAATCTAGAGAAATTATATCTCCTGGTCCTGTATTGGAATATGATTATAAAGGAAAGAAGCATAAATGGATCACTGATGTAATGATTCTTCCATATAATCTTATAGTAGAAATTAAAGATGGTGGGGATAATAAGAATGGTAATAAAGCATGGAAAGGTACTAGAGAGAAAACCATTGCTAAAGAAGTAATGATTACTAATCTAGGAAAGTATAATTATATTAGATTAACTAATAATGACTTTGCTCAATTCTTAGGTATTATTGCAGAACTAAAAATGCAAATAGTAGATGATACTGTATCTCCATTATATAGAATACATGAGAGTACTAATTTATTTTTAGATTCTAAAGAAGATAGAGAAAAGCTATTAGACTTTACTCAAAATGAAATTAGAGAACTTCCTAGAGAAAAAGATACAAAATTTATTTGGCCAGATCAATTAATGCAATCTAAAAGAGGAAATTGTGTAGATGTTGCATTATTATGGTATGACTATTGTAAAAAGAGAAATAGAGAGGCTTGTTTGATAAGAATAGGATATTCATATAAGCATTCTAACAGTAACAATACATCTTTAAGTCATCAATTTCATGTAATGTGTATGTATAAAGAAGATGGTGGAAATTGGTGTATTGTGAATAATGTTGGTCCAAATAAACTTAGTAAAGAATTATTTATTGGTAATAAGAGTAAAGAATCTACTATATCTCTATTTGCCAAAGAATTTTTACCATGTTTAAAAGGATATATAGAATCTATCTATCCAGATGCTATAATGGTAGAACCTATTACACAAATAGCTCCAGATGATAAAATGGATAAGTTCTATTCTACATATTTCAATAAATATAATGGAAACAAACAACTCTTTATGAAAAATATATTTACTGAAGATACTAGTTTAGATGAAGGATTTATTAAAGATACTGTTATATCAACGATAAATGGAATAAGAAAAATTGGCAATAGTATAGAAAGATTAAATAAAAAACAACAACAGATACCAGATCATAGTAATCAAAATATTCATAAAGTAAGAATAAATGAAAAAGCCATTCAAGTAAAAAATACTATTCTTCAAATGAAACCTTCTGATGGATTTGATTTTGAAGAATGTATGTCTTTATCTAAAGTTATAGATTCTATTTCAGAAGAAAAACTAATTAAATATTTATATAAATATGGGGGTTATACATTAAAAGAATTATTAGATGATTATAATGAAACTTGTGATATACCAATTAAGAATTTTTTTAAAGGTAAAAAAGTAACCAAAACCATAGGAAATGAAGGAGAATATGATTTATATTTCTATTGTTATGATACCAAAAAATGGTATCAATATCATCATGAAGATGAACCTTTAATATCTATTAATAAAGGTATGGACTATAGCACTATGAAGCAAGAATTTAAAAAATCATATTCATCAGATTCTTTAGAAGAAGATTCTCTTCCAGAAGCTATAGATAATTCATATACTATATTAGAAGAAAATGACTTAGATAAAGAATTAGAATATCTTCATGAAGGATTTTTAGATACTATTAAAGGATTAACCCCATCTACACAAAGAGCAATAGAGAATATCAAAGCTCCTCTAAAAGCAATGGTTACTGGAGAACATAATGGCAAAAAATTGGATAATGTCACAAGATTTATAGGAGCTTCTGCAGATGCATTGACTTCAGCAGTGATATATCTTCCAGCAGGAGTATTATTAGATGCACTTCTACTTATCACCATAGGATGGTTAAAATTTTTAACTAGAAATGAAAAAGAGATTAAGCCAGAAGATTTACCAAAGATAAAACAGCAAATTCTAAAAATACAATCATCTATGCAAAAATGTAAAACAACATCAAATCATAAAAGGTATAATGACCTATATTGGAAATTAGAATTTCTAAAAGGAAAATACAATGCTTGTGCTAAGGCTAATGGAATTAAACCTCTACCTGTTAAAGGACCTATTAAAGAAGATTCTCTTCCAGAAGCTATAGATAATCCATATATGCTAAGAGAAGCACAAGAGTGGGAGCATCTAACTCATATGTGGAGTAATGCTATAGATGATATAATTGGTAATGTGACTAATTCTCCATTTGAGGTAGCTAAAGGTTCTTATATAGACCATGATCCTGAAACAGGAAAAGAAGTCTGTGTTATGAGAACTATTAGACCTAAGGCAGAATTAAAGAATAGAGAATATAGAGATAGATTAAAGAAACAGATGTATCATCTACAGCAGAAGATAAATAAAGCTTATAATGTACATCCATCTGTGATGTTTATTCAGTATCCTATAGATAATACTAATCTTACAGAAGGGCTAATTATAGGTATAACTAAAACATCAAGATAATGAATTGAATATAAACTTTACTGTGAAAGGTGAGATAATAAATGGCAACATTAGATACTACTAAATTTAAATGGGTTAGAGTTTGGTCTCCTGGTGGAGTTGTTATTAATTTCCAAGGTCAGACTGGTCTCTCTAAACCAATGGCTCTTTCTGTAGAAACTATTAAGAAATATCTTGATCAGAAATCTATCGTAGAAGAAATTAAAGATGATGAAACTACTCTTCGTCTTACTCTTGAAAACTATAATACAAATAATGGTGGTAAAGCTGTAGAAGATACAGTTATTTTCCCTGCCGATATTGAAAAGATTCATGCTGATGCTAGAGCAGCAGAACAGCAAGCTAGAATTGATAGAATAGAGAAAGAATATAAAGAATATTTTGAGGCTAACGATGCTAAAGATATTGTTCTTCTCACTATTGCTACAACTGAACTTGTTGTAAATAAAGGTACTATTGTAGAAGATGTTAAACTGCCAATGAAAGCAACTGCTACATTGGATGACGAATCTGAAGTAGAAGTAAAGCTTACTTGGGATACTTCTGACTTTGTTGCCAATACTGTTGGTGAATATGAACTAGTTGGTACTCCTGTACTTACTAAAGGTATTTACAATTCCGGTGGCGAAACTGTAACATTTACTCTTAAAGTAATTGAACCTCCTGTTGCTGAAGAGCCAGAGGGTGAATAATAGTTTAATAAAACAATTTAAGCTAGGCTGAATTATCAGCCTAGCTTTAGATTTTGAACACAATCCTATAATTGAAGGAAGGAGGATACCAGATGCAAGACTGGAAGTTTAGAATATCAGGAAAGATAATCATTCCTGGTATGGAGAATCAAACACTAAATATATATCCAGAGAATATAAAGAGTATAGTAAGAATATCAGATTACATAGGTAGAAATGAACCTATGATGATGGCTAGAATGAATCTAGATAAGAACTTTTTTGATATTATAGTTAAGAATGCTAAAGATGCTACTTTATATCTTAAGATAGATAAGTATAATGCTAATGAAGAATTACCAAATAAAACTACTATAAAATATATAGAAGAAGAATTCACTATGGTAGTATCTAGTGATGTCAATTATACCAAAGATCTAGATTATATGAAATCTGGAAAAGAAGCTAATGATAAAGCTAAATTTAATCCTAATGATGATGCTAAGGATAAATATAGAGAACTTATACTAGGATTGATGAGTAAGAAAGCTATAGATGCTAATAAGGTAGTAGCAAATAATGTATTTAGAGATACTGATATGATGAGTATGGCATGTACTTATATGACTGATCTTCATTTATTGTTAGAACCATTTGACTATAATAAAACTAAAGATCAGTTTGTTATGCCTCCTAAAGATACTCTATCTACTACTATAGAATATCTCAATTCAGTAGAAGTATTCTATTCTACACAGTATCTATTTTTTATAGATGAACCATATTGTACTTATCTTATATCTAGATCTGGTAAAGGGATACAGAAAAAAGATGAGAAATATAAAGATGTATTTATCCACTTAAGAAAATCTACTGATAATATGATGGCTGCTCCTGGTATGTATGAAGATGATCAAAATCAAAGATATGCTGTAGATGTACCAGCAGTAAGATCTAAATACAATATAGATCATGATTCTGCTAAATTATACAGTGAATTACAAGCTGTGATTAATCCAAATCAGTTAAATAACGTAGACAAGAGTAATGATGTATTAAAAATACAGAATTATATAAACAAGACAGTTGGCACATTCAGACAATATGTGCATAACTTTGCTAAGAATATAGGTAATATAGGAGAAAGAGTATCTGTATTAAAGACTGCTTTTACTTCTAAACTAATGGATGAAGTAACTCCTAAAACCAACATAATAAACAATATACAGTCTTACTCTATGGCATCGGAACTAATGCCAACGCCTACATCTGTTGATGTTACTCAAGGAGAAATAAGCTTCCCAGTAGATTTAGTTTCTGGAGGATTTACTTCTGCAATTGCATCAGCAGTATCTTCTTACATGTCATCTGCTTATTCTCAAATAGCAGGTTTAGGAACAATGAATGGATGTTTTGGCCAAGTATCAGATAATCTTATTCCAGCATATTATAAAGCTACTAACTTAGATAATTTTTTAGGATCTGTAACTCATATAAATGCTCAGGATGTTATAGCTAAGACTACTAAAATGGGATCAGGAATTGGATCGGCTTCTAATAGTATAACTAGTTATTTCTCTTCTAATGTATCAGGAAAGATTAATACCATATCAAATGCAGCCTCATCTGTTTCTGCTGTATCTAATCAAATGCAAAGTGCTAAATCTACTATAGAGACAATACAGGCTGGAGCTAGTTATGGATTAGTAATGGAACAACATGCTGGAGCAGATACAAATCTTAACTATGTTAAAGAGAATGCTGATAGAGTAACTAAATGGAGTAATGAAATCAATTCTGCTTGTAATGCTATGAAGTCTACTGTATCTGCTTGTGGATCTATTGTATCTACTTATGGTAATTTTGCTAATAATGTAACCACCTTTACTAATGGATTAAATTCTATAGTAAATGTAGATTTGAAATCCAAGTTCTGTAATATAACTCCAGTAGCTAATCAGATTCAAGGCATAGGAAATACATTGAACAAAGTAACTAATGCTATGAGTGTATTCTCTAATATATCTAGTATCTTAAGCTCAGGTTCTTTAAACTTAGATTCTCTTAGAGCTATATCTCAGAACCTTAATAAGATTAAAGATATAACAGCTATAGGAAAGACAGGAATACCTGCTATAAATGTAGCTTTACAATTGGGTAATCTAGCAAATGTATTTAAACCTGGTACTAAACTAATTAAGACTAGGAATGATAATCCTAATCAGATAAAAAATATAAAATCTGAAATAGAAACTATGGTCAATCAAGTATCATTTAGCAAACCAGGATTAGATCCGTCTGTATTTACTCCTAATAAGAGATATACTATAAAGAACTTTGATGGTCATTCAGAGAAGGATGGTATATTTATCTTAAATAAGAAAATAGAAGCATATGTAAGAGAAGGAGATAGTTTTGTATGTACTCTCACATTGTACTTCTCTAAGATATTAGAGGAGTCCAATACAGATAAGTCAGAAAATAATGCTAAAAATGAATCCGCTACATCTAAATCATCTGATTCTCTTTCTGCTTCACAAGCACTTCAAATGCAAAATATTATTATGTACTAAAAAAGATATCCCTGATGCTATTAGCATCAGGGAAACTATTACATTAGTTTATCTATACTAAGAGGACAATCTTTAAAATATTTACTATTAATATCCCATAAAGTTTGCATATCAGGTTTCTGAGCTATCCATCCAAACTCTTTAGATTCTGGTAATACACTATATTCAGCTAATTGATGATAGATATCTAAACACTTATATCTATTTTGTATATCCTCTAAAGTAATAACTTTATTACCACCATATATAGTCTTGAATCCTTGATATATCTCTTCAGGACTAAAGTTACTATGAAGAGATGCCAATCCACATATAAGTTGTAATACTCTTTCATATGATAATAATGGATGCACACCATACTTAGCAGGATATTTTCCTAAACCTCCTAATATCATATATGGAGTCATCCATATAGGATTTAGTGGTTCTTGTACTTCTACATTTCTTATATACCTAATATATTCATTAAGACAATTGTTATAGTTGAAACTAAATGAACAATCTAATCCATTCATTTTATACTGTTTAAAGAATACAACTACATTAGGCATAACTGCTGGTAACTGAAAAGCATATGGATCTCTAGTTACATATACACATGGTCTATCAAATCCATTATTCACTAATTGCCTTATTATATCGAATGATATAACAACAGGACTAGCAGTTCCTATCTTTAGAAACATATCTGGTATAGATGGCATTAGAGTATTCATAAGATCTAATGCTGCTTTTATGTTATTTAAAGCATTAGGATTAGCCATCATTCTATTACTATATTCAATATACCAATCTTTAACATACTTTCTATTATTCTGAGACATGTTAGGAGAGAATATAAAGAATATATTAGAATATAATCCTCTCTTACCAAAGAAGTTTCTATAATGTATACCCATATTTATAATAGCACTAGCTATTCTTATTGGGCTACCTTGAGCTGTAATTGTAACTCTATATAGATCGCTTAATAATGAGAATAGATCTATATACACATTCACATAGTCAGATTTATCACCAGTAAACTCTTTCTTAAATAACACATCTAAAGTATCAAACTTTATGTAGTTCTTAAATACTAATAGTTCTGGTGATGGTTGTTCTGTTTCATACCCCATTTTACTACCCCTTTATTTGATTAATGAAATGACGGTGTATCACTCATATCTTTTCTATGATAATCACAATCATGTCTACCATGACAGTAACATTCTACTTTGTATTGATCATTAAATAATTCATGATTAAAACAATCATCACATATGCCAGAGAATGGTATAACAGCAGGATGATGTTGTTTACGACCACAATGCACACAGGTGAATGGCAATACTTCTCTAGCATGAATTCTATCTAGACAACTTTGACACCAATATTCTCTCATCTCTCTAGGATCCACACTAAACTTTTCTTTGCATATAGAACAGATAGTCCAATACTTCTTAGTTAATGGAGCAGTTTCTTCCTGATCAAACATACAATTCTCTGCCATGCAATTACCATAAAGATCTATATACTTACATGCTTCTTTATGATATTTACATTCTTCAAACTGAAGCATTTGTCTATCAGCATTGTCTCCTTTAACTTCTTTAGTACCATTCTTACTAAATGCAGCTTTTTTATTCTGTTCATATGCTAAAGATTCTGTATTATCAGAAGTTCTAACAGATCCATCAGGATTGGTTATACCATCAACACTAGGCATACTTATTCATCTCCTTTAAAAAATATACTGATGGGAGGCCGAACCCATCAGTATATATTTCATTCCATATTAATGAAACTAGCAGGATCATAATAATCCTCATCTGATATTTCTATCTCAGAATCTTTAGCTTCATTAACCTTTGCTTTACCAATAGCCTTAACTAAAGCTTGATCAAAGTCTTCTCTACTCTTAAGGTTATTAAGTATTACGTCTGTCTTACCAAATCCTAATTTAGTCATTGTATGAACTAAGTTATGTGGACCATCTTCTGTCAAGAATGAAACTCCTTTAAGAGGTTTATCTCCATTCTCTTCAACTACCCATCTTCTTAGTTCTAGCTTATAATTCTCTCTACCACCCCAAGCTACTTCCCTAAGCATAATAGTAGAATTATTCTTCTCATCTATTAACTCGTTGATACCATCTTTCTTGATATCAAAAGTTATTACTCCGTCTTTCTTAAACATAGATATCACCTTTTTTAAAAATAATTGAGTAGGGGATTTCTCCCCTACTCAACTGTTACTCTTGTGATAACTAATTAGTTGCAAACAACAATACCAAGATTGTTGGCAGTGCCGAAACCAAACTTACGAATCAGAGCCTGTACATCATCAGCGTCCACACGATAAATGAACATAATCCAATTCTGATTGATGTTATAACCACCAGCAGTCATCAGATTGTTCACAACAGGATTACCAATCTGGATGAGATAGCTGTATTTGGTGTGCTTATCATCAGCATAAATACGACGAACCAGTTTGGTGAAATCAATCGTAACTGCAAAAGCAGTAATGCTACGACCAAAACCATCAGGGATAGCTTGTTCAGCAGTAATAGCATCCCAATTGATCTTACCATTCTTCTGATTAATAGCCTGAGACGGAACGAATTCACTCAAGATGGATTTACCTTCTTCAGTGAGTTTGAACTGCTTAGGACGAGTACCATTATTATGGATGAAGTTATATGCCTTCATACGGCTAATAGCACTCTTGTTGTTGTCAGAAGTCAGAATAGGAGTGATAGCCTTGAATGGACCATTCTCTTCATCATAACCCATTTCAACATCAGTATGCTGACCATCATCAGTGAAATAGATAGTGGTCATAACACGACGGTTCTGAACCACTTCGATTTTGCTACCATAGAACTGAGGAAGAGCAGGGCTGAAAACATTGTTAATCAGCTGAGCAAAAGTGTCAGTATCTGCAATAGCAGTCTCTAACAGTTTCGGGAATTCAAGATTACCCAATTCAAGTTTTGCTACGCTCTTCTTTGCCTGTTCCTGATTGTTGTTGTTAATTTGTGACATAATTAATGTCCTCCCTCTATAATTATAGATTGTTTTGAGTGTATACTGCAGCGGCCTATCTGCAACACTCGCTTATATATTAAAGTGTTTCCACTCTAATACCTTAATTGGATTTCTTGGTTAGAAATGTTTTCAATTCATCTACAGATAATGCTGTTTCTTTATTCTCTAAAGTATCTTCTATTATCTGTCTAACCACTGGTTTATTTCTATATATCAAAACATAGATCTTATTATCTTTCATTGTCTTAACAAGTACTATGTTGTCTTTTGGGTTTTTAATTCTTAACTGATCTAGATTTACATAATCTGTATATTCCATAGTTCTTATAGATACTGGATCTATTGTACTATTTGAATTATGCATCTTATCAAGTGTTGTTCCATGGTCATATGTCTCTATTATTCGTAAAAGAGAAGGATATTCATTAAGACCTTTATTCATTTCATAGATTGACTCTATGAAATGATCTCCTCTTCTATTTTCTGGAAACATTGTATCTGGGATTATATTCATTACATTACAGATTGGATAACTCATTCTCTCTATCTGTTTAATGAATCCCAACAATGATTTTGTTGTAAACACTTTTTTATCTATACCTAAATCATAGATACCATTGATACTCATAGATAGACTTCTTAATATTTCTAACCATCTCTTTCTATCTATGAACTTGAACAGATCTACTAAGTTATCTTCTTTATATCCATATACAATAAACCTCTTTTCTTGATGTACTCCTTTTGTAAAATCTTTATCCTTAGGAATACATATACAACAATCTTGATCTAATGGTACTGCTAATGCTGATACCTTTTCATGTCTATTTACCTCCTTTACTGCTTCTATACTATTTGACTTCATATATCTCAAATACATACCCAATATATCCACACATTGGAAGTATGTCATGAATGTTCCGTTTTTATATGTAGGCTCATACTCATTGACTGTTATTACTAAAGATCTTCTTATATCTACATCTGTTATATATCTTATAGCAAATGTAATATCTGGTTTGATAGTCGTATAGAATTTGTGCAAGTTTATCTTATCAATAGTTATTCTCTTAGATCCTTTCTTTACTACCACATTATCTGCATCTTCTTCTAATACTCTTATATCGTCTGGTAATGGAAAATCTTCTTTGACTGTTTCTGATAGATAGAACTTTCTACCTATTAGACTATTCATACCGACCATAAGAAAAAATCTCCCTTCAGAAATAGATTAAAATATAACTGATAGGATTTACATCCTATCAGTTATTCATATTAATAGTATATGCCTGAAAATTTTTTTACTTTACAGAAAATCCATTAAGTGTATCGCTGAATTCTTTATAGTTTACTCTATTGAATCCAGTTTTATCTATTGTTGTAGAATCATTAGATTCTAATAAAACTTGTAGATCTAATTTAGGCATTCTGAAATATCCTTCTTGTAAGTGAGAAGTATCTATATCTTTACTAGAATAAATATTAAGTTTGGAATACATCTTAGCTCTATCATAACTATCTGCTTCTCCTCTATATAGTATATAACTATATATAGGTTTGTTTGGGAGAAGATTTATTTCTTCTCCTCTGACAAGAGTTATTAAACAATGAGCAAGATGAATATAGAATAGTTTGTCATTAGCAACTACAGGACAATCTATATCTAATTTATCACAAATGTCTTGAACAAAGTTTTTAGGTGTAGAGTTTTTTTCATTCATCTCTTTTATTCCAGACGATATGTTGTTGTAAAGCTCATCTGACATTGGTAAGAAATATACACATAAGAAATCATCTTCATCATTCTTAAGATCCTTAATTGTTATCTTTCTTCCAATTTTACCTCTAGTAAATTCATACAGAGTATCAGATAATGGATCTAATCCTATAGCTATTCTAGTAGCTAATTCATTATTAATCATAGTATGAAGGAAGAATACAGATATTCCTTTAGTACTTTGAGCAGCTTCTTCTGTAATTACACCATACTCATTTATATAAGATAAGTCTATAAAGTATCTATTGGTAAATACTTCTTTAGATAAAGCTTCATTAACTCTATCAGAGTAGATACTTCTATCTTTGTATACTTGCTCATCTAATATACCAAAAAGCGCTTTATCTGGTTTTTCTGATATATCGAGTTTATAAGTATTTACTCCATAACATCTCATTTTGAAATCTTCGAACCATGCTTTAGGAACTTCTAAATGATTATCCTCAATCTCTTTAGGAGTAAAGAATGATTCTTTAAAATATCCTATTGGATATACTTCATCATCATCTCTTTTTAACAATCCTTCTTGAATATTTCTAGCATAGCTTTTAACTTCTTTAGCTATAATAGAATCTCCAGTATCTAGATTTTGCATAGCTTCTATAAGATATAACTGCTCTAGAATATCATAACTTTTTTCTATAGCTCTAAGATAATAAAATGGTTTATTCCAAGATTCAGATAATCTTAAAGCTTGATTAAAGTCATCATGATAATTAGGAAAGTTTTCATTAAATGTTTTATCTGATGGAGAATACACTTTAGGAATTTCTGTATTCTTAATATCAGCTTTAGTAAACTTAGCTTTTAATCTAGGATATCTTTCTTCATTATTAGACCCAAAAAGGCTAATCGATTTTTCATTTGCTACTAGTCTTTGATCATATCCCATCATATCCCATTTAGCTTTATCTTTTTCTAATTCAGCTTCAGAGTTATATGACTGCTTGAATACAATCATATTAGGATATTCCATTCTAAATCGATTTACTTCTTTATCTTTGAAATTATCATCTGTAAATCTAGCAGGTGTGTTTAAATTGCTTAACTTCATACAAATATCCCCTTAAATAATATCTTCAAAGTATATATCTTTCATCTCATGTACAGATTCTGTTCTCTTATGAGTAATCTCATTATACCCATAGAATCCTTTATAATCTTCAAAGATTAGTATGCTCTTATTATCTAATTTAGATAAGATATCTTCTGCTAGTCTTTTATCTCTCTTATTGAGAATAGGAATGTGATTCTCTAGAGTATTAAATGGAGATTTAGAATCAGGAATATATTCACTATCCTTTTCTCTCTTTTCTTTTTTAAAATGCTCAAAAGATGTCATTGTATCTTGACCAGCAGAACTTATAGCTTTACTCATCTTATCTAGCTCTATTTCTTCTAACATAGGATCATATTTAGCTTGATCAGGAACTAATAATTTATGACCAGTGAAAGCTTCATATATATAGTTTCTATCATGTACAGGTCTATCTTCATAATCTATGTTAGTTTCCTCCAATAGACTATCAAATATTTCATCTGCTTTAGGATTAAGAGAGTAAAATCCTGTAATATAATCTTCTCCTAATGTAGTAGCTACTGTATTCTTAATTACTTTACCTTTACCATCTATACTTAAAGAAGTACTATCCTTATCTAAAGATTTAGATACACTATAGTCTCCCCAACCACCACTTAAATCTTTATCATTAGATAAAGAGTTTACTATCATATTACCTCTTCCTGTACCAGGACCTACCATAGGATTCATAGAGGCTAAACCCATTGCTTCATTCATTTTAAAACCTCCTTATACCAATTACATAAAAGTTTATCTAAGGAATAATGCTAAAAAAACACTGGCGGGATAAACCCACCAGTGTTACTTTGTGTAATATTACTATTACCAAGTTTTACCTAAGATAAACCACAGTCTTCCATTAGCTTTAGCTTCTTCAGACATTCCATCATAACCACCAATACGTCTAGCATAATCAAGACGAGCAAACCAATTATTAGGAGCTTTATAGAATGCTCCTACACCCCATCCTAAGAGAGAAGTGTGTTCATTATCACTCTTGCGTAAGCGTACTTCACCACCATCTAAATAGCAGCTAAGAGTCAATCCACTGACTGGTGTATACCAACGCAATTCCGCAGTTCCTAAAAATCCTTCATCACCAGAACATTCTCCCTGAGGATATGCTCTTACACCTTGAGCACCACCTAAATAGAATCTTTCAGAACTATCTAGATTCTTGCTTGCTAATTGACCCTGTGCTTTAATCAGAATATCAGAGCTATGACCTAAAGACTGAATAAATGTAAAATCTGCATTTCCTTTAGTAAATCCACCAGAGAAATGGTTAACACTATCCATTAATTCTGCATCTGCTGAATCGGTTCCCATAACACCATGAGTTAATATCACATTATAACAGAATGATGATTTCTGATGTTGGTTTATAGAACCAGATAATCCTATATATCCAGAATGGGAATGTCGGTCACTATCCCAATTTGGACTTGTGATACTATCTTCCAAAGATCTATAATTATATCCATACAAAATATCTAAATTTTTCTTAGAAGTTTTATAGATAGGAGTTTTACCATATACAGATATAGTATTTGCTTTACCCTCCATACCAACAGATGCTAAATATGAATCCAAATCATAATTCATATGGCTAAGACCAATACCAATAGTAGAACTGCTTCTTCCAACATTCATCTCATAAGACATATAATAGTTCTGCATGAGTTTATTGGAAATAGAAGTTCCTATTCTAAGTAAATCCCCCTTATGACTGATATTGTTTATAGTTTCTTGAGCAGCATACTGATATCTACCAGAATACTTGCTTCCATAGTTACTTACATAAGCAATACCTTCATGCTTTTTATGGTCTCTTATGTTTATAACAATATCACTAGTACCTTTATCAGTACCAGGAGATAGAACAGTAGATGCTTTTACTCCAGGAAGATTATTTAGATTATGAATAGTAGTTTCCAAAGAAGTTGTTTTTATAATATCTCCAGAATGAAGACCTTTTGAAATACGTTCAGCTACATCATTATCAAGTTTAGACTCATTGTTTAATGTTATATTACCATATCTACCTGGAAGAATTGCAATCTTTATAGTAGAATGAATTATTTCTTGCTCAGGTACATATACCATAGCAGCAGGATATCCATTGTTACGAAGATATAGTGACATCTTCTTAGTCATTTCATTAAAATTATTTAAAGTGACAGTTTTCTTAACGTAAGTCTGAGCTATTTCTAATAACTTTTCTTCATTGAAAGATAAACCACCTTTATCAACCAATTCCACTTTATGAAGATAGAAACTAGGTGTCTCTTTAGATTCATGGGTATTAATAATTTCCCCATTATTAATAACAGGTGTCTCTTTAGATGATGGTACATTTACCACCGGATCCTTTAATGCTGTTGCAGCATTACACTCTAATGGTGTCAATAATATTAACGTAGTGATAGCTGCCTTTGAAAGTTGTTTCTTCATTTCTCAAATACCTCTCCTTAAATTAAATAAATTAGTTATAGTGTCATTTGGTATATCGAAGTTTAATCGATATCTCCTCAATACACTATCATTAAAATAGTATATCTCTAAAAAAATTTTTAATAAAAAGAAGAGGAGATAATTCTCCTCTTCTTTGACTTAAGCTATTTTTGCTATTTGATGTTTGCTTAAGTCGGATAGATTGATTTCCATACTAATTGGAGTATGGCTCATCTTTGTCTTGAGCTCCCCTAGCTCTGAAGTCATTAAACTGATCTCTTCTGATAATCCCCTAATGGATTCTACTAGATTGATGTCTTGCCTTGATAAATTGTTCCCCATACAAATTACCTCATCTTTCTTTGGAATCTGTTTAAGTGAAATAATATATACCTCACTCATCCCTCAATAAAATAATATATATTTATTTTTTATATTACTTTGCAAAAAAGAAAGCAAGTACAGTTTGCGGTTGAAACTTGCTTTCTTTTCACCCATATTGGAGGACGGGTATGAAGAAAAGTGTAATGATGGGTCATCACTCCATCACTCACTCACTATAATAATATATAACTATAAAAAAATTTACTTGTATAAATTCATAGATTTCACACTTAGATAATCAAATAAAGGGGTGGTGAAATTGCCTGTAACATTTGATGATGAAGCTAATGTACGAGATTATCTATTAGCTGTTAATGATATTAATAGACCTAAAGTAGTAGATATGAAGGATATAAAACCTAATAAATATAATTCTGCTATTACTATGATTAGTAGACTTATATTGATTAGGAAGGGTACATATCCTGATCATCCTGATATGGGAATAGATATTGTAGGAAGATATAGATTTGCTTTTGAAGAAGAAGCTAAAACACTATCTAGAGAGATAGAAGAGCAGGCAAATAAATATCTTCCAGAATTTAGTCCTATTCAAGTTTATTGTGAATTGATTCAAGACAATGAAAAGCATAAGATTAATATCCATATCATAATAAATGAAGTTGAGTATCTTTTAGTTTACAATATCTCTGATAATACATTAGAGGGATTATTAGAGTAGGGGTGAATGTAGTTGAAACTAATTAAGGTGAGATATAAAGAAGGTCAAGGATATCCATTAGATAGAGATTACTATATAATGGATTTTAGATTTGATGAATCTAAAATGATCTATGTGGGGGAAAATGAACCACCTAAACATCCAGAAATTTGGAAATCTGGAGAATGTCCTGGTATAATCACTACTGATTATTCTAAATTTAGAGATAGTCATCATGGTACTATGCATAATGGCAAACTAGATTCAGGAGCAGTAGAAGAATTATTAGATAAGGGTATAGAAGGGGCTAAAGGAAGAGCTGATGAAAGACAAAAGAAAATAGGGAGCTCTTTCAGAAAAATAAAACATTTAAAAAGAAAGAAGAAGAACTAGGAGGTTTAGTAATGGCTGAAAAAGAACAACTGTCTCTTGCTGATCTTGGTTTAGAAAAGGAAGAGACACCAGCACAGAAAGCAGAAAAAACAGTAACAGAATCTGTTCAGGATAATGGTGTTGCTGTTAAGAAAGCAACAGTACGAGATATGAGCGAGGTTCAGCAAGTAGTTACATCTAGTCCTGCTAAGAAACCTGTATCATATGCTCCTGTACATAATAATCAGGAGAGAAGAAAATCAGAAGATCTTTCTCAGGCAAGAGTAATTACTGATGTAAATGAAATTGCTAAGATCAAATATAATCCCACTGATAAATACGTTCAGAAGGTAAAGAAGAATCAGCAAGATCTATTAGAATTAGCTGATAAGGGTATTGAACGTACTATCAAAGAGATGACAGCTCCTGATGGTAGAATTACTCAGGCTAAGCATGAGTATGTTAGAACTAAATATGAAGAGCTCTTAAATAGAGCAAAGAAAAGCAAACAGCTTGCTGGAAAAATTAAAGCGCTTCAGGATATGATGGATTCTGATGCTAGATTTGATGATTGCAATGAATATGAGAAACATGGATACATTCTCTGGAATATAGCTCATGATGATACAGTAGAAACAAATGATGACTACTTTGGTATCAAAGCAAATAAAGAAGCTAAGAAACAGAGAATGGTTCGCAATTCTCGTGATGCTAAGTTAGAATTGGATAAGATGAATGAAGAACCAGTAGATGATATTTATAATGATGATCAGACTATTGTGGTTTCTTCTAATGATCCAGTTCTTCCATTTAAAGATACTACTAAGAAAAAAGAAGTTAAGAAAGAGGATACTTCTCTTAAACTAGAAGATCCTACCAATCTTGATTCTGATTTAGTACTAGATGATGAACCAGAAGAAAAAGAAGAAGTTAAAGAAGAACCCACTTCTACTCTAAAAGAAGAAAAATCTGAAATTGAGTTAGAAGAAGATGATACTGAAGACGATTTCCAGTTATCTGATGAAGATCAGAAAAAGATTCTTACTAACTATAAAGAACAGTTAGAATATAGCCTTGGTATTAATAATATTACTAACCTTAAAGGATTCACCATCTCTAATAAAAGTATTAAACTTAGTAATGCTCTTCAGGGTGGTACTTATAAGAAGACTGCTACTTGGGGATTGCAGTTTGCAGGTCAAGCTATTGAAATGACTCCTCTTTCTGGTGAAGAGTTGATTACTCTTAATCCACAACAGACAGCATATGATACTGTAGCAGGTTTAAGAACAGTATTCTCCATTATCTATCGTCATATTGCAGATTCTAAGAAACCTGAATTTGAAACTTGGTTAAAACAGATTTCAGATTATGATGTAGATTCTCTATTGTTTGCAGTCTATGTAGCTAACTTTAAAGATACTAATATTGTCACTTATCAGTGCACCAATAAGAAGTGTCAGAATGTATTCATCAAGAAGTTAGATGTAATGGATATGCTTAAGTTCCCGAATGATGAAGTAAAAGAATCTTTCTTAAAAGTATTAAGAAAAGATACTCAGGGAACTAATCTCTTTAGAACTAATCCTGTTGCTATCAATAATAGATATGCATTCGGTTTTGTTACTCAGTCTGCATATTCTTCTCTATTTGAACCTGCAGCTCTATCTGAAGAGTTCAGTAAGAAATTTAAGCCTATTCTTGATATCATGCCTAATATTGATACAATATATAAGATTGATCAAGAGAATAGAACTCTCTTACCAATTACTTTTGGTGAAGCAGATACTTTCCAGAAGACTGTAATGAGAAAAGTTAAAGGTATTGCATCTATCATGAAGAGCTTTACTCCAGATGAAAGAGCATTAGTAGTTTCTGAAGCAGGTAGGATTTCACTTACATTTAGTAGTGATAAGATTACTTATCATATTCCTGAATCTAAGTGCCCTGTATGTGGTGAGCATATTGAAGAAACCACTACTACTCCTCTTGATCTACTTTTTACGCGTGCCCAATTACCGATCATAGCAGCCTCTATTCAAGAGTAACTATGATAGTGGATAATTCTAAGGGCAAAACAACATATGAAGAAGCTTTGAAGTATGATGTTGGATTCTTAAATTATTTATGGTATAAAACTATCAGAGAAAATAAAGCTCGTTCTAAGGATCCAAAAATGCAAAAAATGGCTGAACTGATGGAAGACGAAATGTAGAATAACGAGGAGGATATCATATTATGAATCTCTTAGATTTTCGTAGTAAAATAATATCCTCTGATTCAGATAGAATAGAAACAGATAACTTTTTCTCTGAAGAGGTTACAATGTTCAATATCTTAAATGGTTCATTTAGAACAGAAGACATTGAATCTATCAGAGTAGATAAAATAAATAGAAATGTTTCTGTAGATATATCTTCAGAAGATATAGCTAGAAATGCAGAGTTCAATCTAGATAAACAAATTGTTCCTGGAAGTTATGTTCCTCTTTATAGAGTTAATGTAACTAGAAACAATAAAACTCTTAACTTTACTTTAGATGAAGTATAACAGAAAAGTTACCAGAGTACCTAATTGGTACTCTGGTATCAATTTTTGCAAAGTAAAAAATTTTTCAGTTATATACCATTCCTATGAGTATAAGTCTGAGGAAGGAATAGATAAAATGATATTTTTGAAGAGGGTTCAAAATTTTAGTTATATACTATTCTATTGAGGTGAGTCTGAGGGAGGAATAGTCAAAATGAATATCTTTCTTTTTTTATAAATATATTATATATATGAATAAAGAAAGGAGGAATTAAGATGGAAGATGAAAGCATTGATATTGGACTTTGGGATGTTGATGATTTTGAGGAGGAATAAAAATGGAACTAGAGATTGTAGAAGATAGTGAATTTGACGTTGGTTTATGGAGTGATGATGAATTTGAAACTGATGAAGAATAAATATCAGTTTCAAATTCAAAAAATAATAGAACAGGAATAACTCCTGTTCTATTTTTCTGCAGAAACAATATGATAAGAAAAAATCTTAATTTATAGGAGTGTTGAATATGCAAAATTCTAAAAAACCAGTAAAACATTTAAAACTAGAACCATTGGATGCTAATAAGTTTATTAAAGTAAATAAACTAAAGGTTATTACTAATCCAGTTTATTTTGATAGAACTGGCATTCCTACTCCAGATGGTTTACTCTCTAATGAAATCTTTGGTGTTACATCCAATGATAGAACAGAGATATTTGCATATATACCATTAGCAGGTGAATCTTTTTTACATCCATTAGCATATAAAACCTGGTGTAGATTAGATTCTAATGTTAAGATGTGTGTATTTGAATTAGATACTTTTAGATTAGATAAAGAAACAGGAAAACTAGTACCAGATCCTAATGGTGGTACTGGTCTTAAATTTTTGAAAAAGATAATTAAAGATGTGGATTTTAAGAGAACTCAATCTCTAAAGAGAGAAGTTAAGATTAATTTCTTAGAGACCTATAAAGACAAACTCTTTATGGATAATCTCATTGTTATGCCTGCAGGATATAGAGATGTTAATACAGAACAATCTAGAATGGGTGTAGGTGAGATTAATAAGTTATATGATAACGTCTTAAGAGATGTAAATGCTCTTAAAGAATCAGAAGATTATGGTCTTTCTATGAATGGAGCACTTAGAGGAAGAATCCAAGAAGGATTAGTTGCTATTTATGATTGGATTTGTTTTGGTAGATTTAATGGAGTAGATTCTCCTGCTACAGGTCTATCTAGAAAACTAGGTCTTATTCGTAGAGCTGGTATGAGAAGAACATTTGACTGGGGTGCTAGACTTGTTATTTGTTCACAGAATTTAAGAGTAGAATCTCTAGATGATCTAGAAATAGATACAGATTCTATTGGATTACCATTAGCAGCATTATGTGCCAACTTCTATCCATATATGATCTATCATATTAGACAATTCTTTGAAAATAACTTCTCATCTGTTAAATATATGCAAGTTATGTATATGAGTGAAAAGGATAAATCTAAACCACCATTCTATGCAGATATTATTAGTTGGAGAGAAGAATTCTCTGACGAAAGAATTAAGAAAGAACTAGATAGATTCATGCATGGTTCTTCTAATAGATTTGTTCCTATAGAATTGCCTATACCTTCTCAATATGAAAGAATGGGTAATAGACAATACAAAGCATATATTAAATTCAGAGGTAGACAAGTAACAACTAAAGAAGCAGCTGAAGCATTGGCTAAAGGAACAGAATTTAACTTTGAATCATTGCCTCTTGTTCTTAGACCTCTTACATGGGCAGATATAATTTATATGGCTGCAAAAGAGATAGTCAAAGATAAGATGACTCTTATCACTCGTTATCCTATGGATTCTTATTGGAATCAATTTCCTGCTAGAATAGTAGTCTTATCTACTATTGAAACTGAACCAATGATAATAAATGGCAAACTATATAAAAAGTATCCAAAGATTAGAAAGTCTGATATTTTAAAGAATAGTTCAAATAAATGGATAGATGTTGCTACACCAAATAATGCTAGACTTGGAACATTTGGAGCTGACTTTGATGGAGATACAATCAGTTCTAAAACTCCCTTCTCAATTGAAGCAAATAAGGAATTATATGATATTACTAATAGTAAAATGAATTACATTGGTCTTACTGGTATTAATGAAATTACCACTTCTAAAGAAGGATTACAAGCTCTTTATAATCTTACTTTAGTATTACCAGAAGATAAAGATAAAATGACTAAACTTACATTAGCTGACTTTGGTTATTAATCACATTCAAGTAAATCAATATTATGCTTAATCTTTTAATTAGAGAGGAGAGCTTAGAGTCATGCAATATATTCCTATTTCGGAAGTACAGCGCAGAAAAAACACATTTAATTACCAGCTATTTATTCCAGAATCGTATCCATTGTTTGAATCTTACCAAGATATATATAACTATGATAACCTAAGACATTCAGTTTATAAGTGGGATTCTTATTCTAATAATGCAGAAAAGAATATTAATCAAGCATTATCTTTATTAGAAGTGGTGTTTAAAGAAGGAGTAGATTATGAGCAAGAAGAATTAACTCAGATGATTAGTGACAGAGTTATTTCTCATCTAGGTTCTCCTGTTATATTTAAGAAGATCCTTCCAAAACATACCGGAATATCTGAAAGTGCTAAAGAAACTTTAATAGAATCTACAAATAAACTTATTGAATGTGATAGAGTACTAGAGAATCACTCTCTAGTATCTAAAAGATTTAATATAGATAAATTTGTATCTCGTAATATTATATATGAAGATGCATTTACTGAAACAGTATATACACTTTGTTCTCTTATTGATACTTATAATATGGATATGAAGTCTAAGTTTGCTACTAGTGCTGAACTTGCTTTATACTGTATTAATGAATCAGGAGAGAATATACCAGAACAAAAGATCATAGAATCAGTTATAGATTATTTTGCTATTTATCACAGAGATAATGATATGCAGAAGTTTGCTGATAATATCTATACAGCTACAAAGAAAGATCCATTTATTCAAGATTCTATTGTAGAGAACTATCTGAACTACCTTATGGATGTGAATGATAAGATTCAAGAAGAACTACAGAACTTTGATGAAGAAGTCATTAAGAAATATAATGATGACAGCACTTCTATTTTTGAAACATGTAAAGTATTAGATGGATCTTTAAGAAGTTTATGTGAACTAGCATTCTTAGATAAAGCAAAAGAAGTTATTACTAAGATTAAATTAGCTCCAGCTAAATCAGTTGCTATGATTAAAGAAGGTATACGTTCTTTATTAGTTCCTACTAGATTACAGGATATCAAAGAAGGAACTAAGAATGCTCTTTCTTTAATTTTTTATTCTGCAATTACAATTGCATGTATTCCTACTGGAGGTCCAGTAGCTGCTTTATTAGGTGCAGCATCTAGTATTATCATTGCTAAGCATATGGATAAACAGTATCTTAGAGATGCTATGCAAGAATGGAGAGAACATAAGTATTCTGTAGAAAGAAAACTTAAAGAATGTACTGATCCAGATAAGAAGAGAAAACTAGAGCAATACCTAGATGAAGTAGATAAAAATATTGAAACTCTAGAAAAAGAATATGAAAAATCTAGAGATAAGACTTTGCCAGAGCTTAGAACTGAACATGAAAAGAGAATAGCATCTCCAGATTATAAGATTAAATCTTTCCAAGTAAATCCTCATGGTCAAGAAATTGGCACCAAGAGTCCAGATGATGTATTTAACCAGGTTAAGAAAACTGGTACTACAGATATAAATATAAACCATAATATGGATGATGATGAATAAGGAGGTGAAGAAATGGGATTATTTGAACAGATGATCTTAGGTGAAGCAGCTCCTAAACAGAAACCTTCTCCTATGGTTCAACCACAAGAAAAAGAAGAAGAACCTCCTGATTTTACACAGAGGGAACCTGATCCAGAACCAGATCAAGCTCTTGTTCCTCCAGGTCAAGAACCAGAACAACCAATGCCTCCACAAGAGGGTGGTGAAGAAGCACCATCTGAAGAAGGAGAAGAAGTTCCTCCAGAAGAACAAGGAATGGAAGAACAGCCTCCTATGGAAGGAGATCCTAATGCAATGATGGGTGGAGAACCATCAGATGCAGAAGAATTGGATCAGGCTGAAGGTGAGATATTTAAAGATATCAAACCTGAACAGATGAATATTAAGATAGAGGAGCTAAAGCAACAGTTTAAGAAGTTTAATTCTGTTGTAGTTGCTGCTATGGAGAAATTAGATGATGTATCTCATACTACATATGATGATGCACTTCTAGAGTTCATTGCTAGAAAATTATTAGAGCTTAAAGAACTCTCTAGAGATTATCTACTCAAGACTTTCAATACTAGAACCTATATACAGAATCAGATAGAGTTACAAAGAATGATAGTAGCATTTAATTTAGTAACTAATCTGATCTCTGAAATAAGACAATCTAGAATTAAGAGAAAGACTGCTATAGAAGAAAGAAATGATAAGCTCTTTAAGATAAAAGATAAGACTGAAAAGTTCCCAAATCAGTACCCTAGAGGGTTCGAAGAAGCCTAAATCTGTAGTCCCTAGAATATTAATATATTCAACATATTGATAATCAGAGAGGTTTCTTATAACCTTCATATTATATTAATGAAAACTAACTCAACGTTTGATAAAAATTCCTTTAAGTTGAGATAGATCCAAAAAGGAGGAAAACTAAATGGCAGTTGTTGGAACTTCTTCCGCCCAAGAACTAGATACAGTTCTTCGTGGCTATGAAAAAAATCCAATGCATAAACTTGCTGAGCAGTTCTCCGATATTGCTCAGGCTGGTTTAAGTGAACAGGTTGATATTTTTAGCGAGCCAGGTAAGTTCTTTATGTCTAACCTGCTTTCTAATAAAATGAAAAACTTCTTCATGCAGGAAACTTATGATGTTAATGATCCTGACATGACTGCAGATGTTGTAAATGAACACAACGCTATGCTTTCTGCTCTTTATGATAATGACGTAAAGGGTCTTTGCGAAGCTGCTCCTCTGGGTGCCTATAACCCAGTAGTAGGTATCACCTTCCCAATGCATAAGAATCTTCTTATGACAACAGTATTTGATAAAGGTGCTATTCCTAAAGATGTAGCAGCTGGTCCTCAGTTCACACTGACCATGGAGACTCGTACTCTCTATGCTCCAGATGGTACTGAGATCGATATGTTCCTGGAACAGAATAAGATTAAAGACATCGTTGAGTCTGCAATTCCTCGTAAGGATATTATTATGGAACTTCCAGAAGATCAGCAGACTAATGTTCTTAAACTTCTTGGTGCTGTTAATCAAACTATTGCCAATATCTCTCGTTCTACCAAAGTTACTAAACTAGTTTGCCCAGGTGTTTACTGCGTTGCAGGTGACGAATATTTTGATCCTATTGATAATACTATTAAAGTAGTAGCAGCTGGTGCTGATGGCGTTAAGGCCAAAGTTGTTCCTATTGAACCAATTCGTTTCGTATCCAGCTATGGTCAGTATGATAGAACTTTCCAGAAGAGAATTGACCTAGTTCTTCCAAAGAATGCAGCAGGTGACACTAAACAGCTTATCTTCCAGATTGCTGGTTCTATGCATAAGAATAGATTCACCTTCCTCTGCAGTCTTCCACAAACTGAGGTATCTCACCTGATTCTTTCTGCAGCTCTTGATGTATCTAGCGCAGCATATGAAACTCCAAAAGTAAAATGGTCTGCACGTACAGACTTCTTCGAGATTCCAGAGGCTCCGCACATTACTGTGACCATCAGCCCTGAAGAAACTCGTGATATCCAGGCTATGTATAACATTAATCAGCTTACAAAGATCATGTCCATGATCAAGCTGACTCTTGTTAATTATAAAGATGACAAGATTCTCGAAAATCTTGATGAATCCTTCCTGAACCTCCCAGTTCAGAATAAGATTTCCAGTGCTTTCAACTTCGTACCTCCTGATGGGTTCCTTGGTTCCCACATCACTTGGAGATACGAAACCTTCATGGATCACCTTGATACTCAGGTTACTAACCTGCTTCAGATTCTTAATGATGAGAATATGACTGTTACTATCTTTGGTCGTCCTGAACTGATTCGTAAGATTACTCCAAAACAGTATACTTACAGCACTCCTGCAAGCATTGGTCCTGTTATGCTCGACTACAAGAAGACTATTGTAAATACTTCTGATAATCGTGTATATCAGTTCATTAGCTCTAATAAACTCCGTAATGATAACAACCTGATTGTTATTCTTTGCCCACGCAACAGCAATCGTGTTATCTATAAGATTTTCGATTATCAGCTCTATGTTGGTAACGAAATCCGCGACACTGTAAACTATCAGCTCCCAGCTGTAACTGCATTCGAACGTTTCCTGTTCGTTCAGTATCAGCCTGTACAGGGTCGTATCAGAATCGTTAATCCTTCTGGTCTTAAAGAAGACATTGAAAACAACGAGCCAATTGGTGATCGTGCTCTCAATGACTACACTGCTAATAAGCATGAATATGATTTCGGTGGCAATTGGGCTCCTAAAGAAGATCTGCCTGGCACTTCCAGAAGCGCTATTCTTCCTGCATCCAACGCAGCTAACGAATTCAAGGATGTTGCTCCACGTAACAACCAGTACGTTTATGCTCCGAACTATGCAGTTGATCAGCCTGACAACTTCTAATTTGGATTTTAAAATAAATAAAAACTTTCCAGTAGAGCAGAAATGCTCTACTGGATCTTATTCGAAATTTCAATTATATACTATATATGTGGAGAGGAGTAATAAACAAAAAAAAAGAAAGGAGAGAATCATATGGGAATGACACGGTGTAATAATCCTTACGTTGATGAATTCTTCTCAATGATGGAGAAAGCTGATAGACCTGATGGAGGTTTTACATATGTAGAGTTGCATTCTATGTATGTAGAATTCATGTCATTCTTCTATCCAGATGAAAAACCTTTGGGTAAAGAGTCAATTAGAAGAAAATTGATATTCGGTGGATTACCGTATATTGAGTCTAATGATGGAAAGGGAAAGAAACCATATTTGGTAAAACCATCTCCAGTTTTACTGGAGATAGAGGGTATCAGAAAGATAGTATTTGAGGCCAAAGGAGTGAATTTAGAGACTATCAAACAAGTAAAGAAGGAGGTAAAAGATATGGAACATAGTTACAACACAATTTACAAAAATTCGGACAGAAAGTTCGAATCAAAACATTATAAAGCTGATACAGGATCCATAGAAAAGTTTATGTATGACAAAGGCTATTCTTTAGTCTTCGATAAGAAAGATTGGATTAAATTTTCCGATTTTTATCGGGACTATTTGAAGTATTGCGCCGATTCTATATACGTTCCTCTTAACCAGTTAACGGTTAAGAAGTTTTTACAGGATTCGACATATAGGGTCATAAAATTAGTTGAATCAAGGCACGATTCAAAAAATTTATATGTAAACGTCAATAAAAAGACCTCTCCAAAACCAAAAGTGGTTCCTATTCAACCTGTACAGCAGCCAGTCCAATCTATCATGACCAAGCCTATTCCTATTACAGCAGAATTGTCTGGTTCTGTTAAGGTGAAACCTATGTTCAAATTGGAACCGTTTACTACATTAAGCGGTGACTTTGGGCAAAAAGTGAACGATAGTGTTCGTGAGTTTATTCACCGTCGTACGTCTTATGATGAAGACGGTATTCCGTATGATACCAAAATGCTGTATGCAGCATATCGGTATTATATGAGAGACAAGGATATTTATTCCTTCAATCAATTTAGATATGTTATCAGCTGTATTCCAGCTGCAAGATTGGAATCAGATTATGATAACAATACCGAAGTATCTCGAATCATTCCAGAATTTGAATATCTTTCACGTATGGAAGAGAAAAATAAAGCTGGATTGATTCAAATGAATATTAATAACTATTATAAACGAGTCACCAAAGCATCAGAAGAGACCAAGAAGATCTACAACCAGCTTGAGTCTGAAAATGCATGGTATCCTGCTGTAGTTGAAGAAGAAAAGGAGGACAAAGTTGAAGAAGTAAATAAAAACTTTGCTGAAATTCAGCATAATATTAAGTCAGCATTCGGAGGTGAACAGAAAGCAGTTAAGGAAATCGTCTCTACTCCTATCGAAATGAAAATGATAGAGACAAAAGAAGATTTCGATTCTAAAGCGATGAAATCAGTTGATTCTGCTATGCAGAATATCGAGGAGCAATATGCTCCAATACTGATGAAGTATAAAGCTTTAGAAGAGATTAAACAAACCATCAAAGAAGAGAGAGCAAAAGTTCATGAAGAACTTAAGCCAATCTTCGATATGATGGTATCAACTTCGTTGAGTAAGTTGGAAAGCTTAGATCCGACAACGGCAGGCTTCCATACTGAAGTAGATTCAATTAAAGATTCTCTTAAGAATCTTACTCAATTCACGAAGAAGTAAAACTTTAAGAACTGGTGTTGTTTCCACCAGTTCTTTTTTACTATTAGGGGGTAAAATAATGGAAAATCCAGAAAAGATGGCAGGATTGCAAGATTTTATTACTAATGCTTGTAATCAAGATGCTGGTACGAAAGTGAGGTTAGTCGACCTATACAAGTCTTATAATCTGTTTACTAAGGAGATATCTATGCAACCGTATTCTAGAACTACTTTTAGAGAACACATTAATCATCTATTTAAGATTAAGAAAGATCCAGAAACTAATACTATGATAGTATCTGGTATTAAGCCTAAAGATGAGCAACAAAAAGAGTTTAAACTTGATCCAGATGAAGTTGCTAAAGCTAGTATAGAGGAGGCTAAAGCAGATATGGTTGTAGAACAAGCAGAGACTAAAGTATTTCCAGATGAAGAATGGGCAGAAAAGATGAAAAACCAAATAGAAGGTATAAAGAAAGAAGATTTGATTGTCACAGTACATCCAGAAACAATATCTGTTGAATACAAACCAAAGCAACAAGAAGAAATAAAATCTTCAAATACGAAAGATTATATAAATAGTCTTAAAGAACAAAGAAAGCTTATAGATAAGAAGATATCTGTTATGTATAAGCTTGATGCTCTTAAAGAGATTACAGATAAGCTATTCTCTGGTACTATGACTAACATGGCTATGTTGAATGACAGTAAATCTATAGATTCAATATCTGCAAAAATATCTGATGCTATTAAAATCATTTCTGATGTAAAAATTTGACAAGGAGATGCTCTAGAGGATTTCTCCTCTAGAGCGTAGCATTTTGGAAACCAGTTAGTTCTGAACTACTTATCTGTTAGTTTCTTTTTCTTTTTTAATTCTATTGGTTCCATAGGAGAATTACATCCTATACACATTGCTACTTTCTTTGGTTCAACCCATTTCTTAGGTTGAGGATTTACTACTCTATTAGCAGTATAATCATTTAAAGCTCTTGGACCAATAAAGTCTTCATCTTTCATTTTATTCTACCTCCTTTATATTTTATTTTGAAGTCAACAATATATTAGTCCCAGAGAATGTTTTCTCTGAGATTCCCCATACTAAAGAACGTCTAAATTTATTAAAGGAGGCATTTATTATGTCACTAGGTGGTTGGGAAGTAAAAGTATCTACAAACTTTCCTCAGAAAGTAGCAACTGGTATTGCTCAGTTTGAAGAGCAGATTATCGGTGCTGAGTATGAAGCTATTGCTTATCTTGGTAGCCAGGTTGTTAATGGTACAAACCATGCAGTCCTTGCTGAACAGACTATTCTGTCTGGTCGTGATACTAAGAATGCAGTAGTTATGGTGTTCAATGAGAAACTGAAATCCATGGATGTTTCTCTCGTATCTATCAATAGTGTTGTTATTGGTGGCCATGGCCCTGGTTCTATTGAAGTAGATATGAGCACTGAAATTCCAGTTGAAGCTAAAGCAGCTTTTTCTAAAGCTATGGAAGGTTTCGTTGGTTCTAAGGTTGAACCATTTGCTTACATTGGTAAGCAGGTAACAAAGGGTATTGACTATATTCTGGCTTGTGAAGTTACTCCAGTAACTCAGAATCCAACTAAGGCTATCTCCATTGTTACTGTTCATTCCTTTGATAATACTCTGAGCTTTAAGGCTCTTATGAGTGCTATCCAGGAAAATAAAGTTACTGAAGAGTAATATTTAACCAGGTATTCTGCACCTATTTTTCTTACACACACATTAATTTAAAACTTATACAATTTAGTCTACAACTCACCTAGGGATTCATTTCCCTAGGTGTTTTACATTTCAATAATGAGATATTATCTAGTAAGGAGGATATATAATGAACGATAATTCTAGACTCAATAGATTAGAAGACTTATTTGATGAAGTAAGCGAATCTATTGGTATTGTTAAAATAGACCATTGCTTAAAAAATTTAGATAGTCTAGCACAATCTTTAAACAAGTTCTTTGCAGGTACTAACTGCAATAGGGTTATTTATACTTATAATCCAGACAAGATTCCATTTGGTGTAAGTGTAATGCCAATATTAGATGCTGATGATGTAATCAGAACTATTCAATCTGATTATAAACTTATTGTAAAAGAATATAATGTAGAATTAGATTCTAGACTATTTGAAGAAGATGTAAAACTAACCGATGATGAAATTACTGCATTACTGATTCATGATATTGCTGCTATGACATCTGATTCTTCTCCAGCAGAAGAAGTAAAAAGAGCTCTTGATAAATATTTGCAAGATAATCATGAAGTATTAAAACTCTCTGATTCTATTCATTATAAAGAAATGCTTTCTTATGGATTTAGAGATGCTATGAGAAAGGTTACTACTGCATTTGAGAAAGCAGAGACTACAGATACTGATATTACTTTATTTGAATTACTCCCACCAACTTATGCAGGATATTATAAGTCTGGTTTTGAGAAGGTAGAAAAACAGTTATTAGTATATAATGCTGTAGCAAATACTAAGTTCTTAGTACTCTCTTGGGTAATGAGATTATATAATGATGTTCTTCACAATAGAATTGCAGCATTGCATACTATTGCTAAATGTATGGAAATGACTCCATCTCAATTGGAAAAGAAAGAACTGTCTAATCTTGCTAGAAGATTAAATAGAATTGATGATGATTCTCTATTAGAATCTTCTTCTTTACTCACTGAAGCAAGAAATAGTTTGTATGATAAACTTACTATGCCATTAGAGAAGAGTGAAGATACTTGTAATAAGCTCAAACTAATGGTAGATGGTTGTAATGATGATGAAGAAGCAGCAGATATTACCCACTCTATCAATAATCAACTTACTCTAATAGATGATTATGTGAAGAATGATCCTACAATGGGTAAAGATGAATATAACCAATGGAATGGTATGTTTAAAGATATGGTTAGAGCTAGACATCAGCTTACTGGTTCTAGAGCTACATTCTTTGCTAAACAACAAAAAATGTTGAATACTTGGAAAGGCCAAGATGCCCAATAATTAAATTCACCAAGGCTATTAGCCTTGGTGAAATTCTATTTATTTTTAACCATATATTATATAAATGAAGTAGTGTGAAATTTAGAACTACTTCCATACTCCTTTCAACGTCCTTAGTATTTTATCCTATGTGTACTAAGGAAATAAGCATCATCCCTTTTGGGAGACTGATAACAAGCCAATCTTCATCAGTCTCTATTTTTTATAGTAAACCAAAAAATAGAGATATACTATATAAGTGAATCAGTAAAGCTTAGGCTTTACTGATATTCTATTCTCTTTATGAGATTAGATATTTTTTCTTTGAAGATAAGTATGTTTAGGATTCTACTATTCCTAAAACATCTTATTGATACAATCATCTATATTATTTAAGGAGGTCATATTATTATGGCAGCATTTGAAGGTTTCCAAGGTTCTAACGAGTCCAGATTTTCTCCGACAGTTTATGGTTACTCTTTCAGTAACTCAGAGTCAGTTGTAGACAAATCCAACATTCAGTTTTCTATGTGGAAGACTACTATCAAGATTTCTATTTCTCCGTTGATTGATACCGGCACGAATGAATGGAGAGTAGATCGTAAGAATGCTATTTCTGCATATCTTATTCCTGCTAAAGCAATGATGTTTGCTAATATCCTCAAGAGATATAAAGAAGATCCTGAGAAGTATAATAACTGGGGTGTTGCATCTGGTTCTGCATATATCTCTGTTATTAATCCTAAATCTATCAAACCTGATGCTGAAGGATTTGCGATTATTAATATTCGTCGTATTTCTACTGAAGGTGTAGTAGAAGCCTCTTATTCCTATGAAGTCAAAGCTGGTGGTACATATAATGCTGTTATTGGCTTTGATGAAAAGAAAGGCACTTTCTCTCAGGACTTCGATACTTATGCAGCTACTGAACTTGATTTGATCGCTATTCAGCTTATGCAGTATGCTAAGGCTATGAGCAATGCTGTAGCATTTACAGTAACTCATAATCAGTATGATTATCTCGATAAGATTGCTCAGAAAGTTGGTGCAGACTTCTCTGGCGGTTATGCTAAGACTTATACTAACCAGTCTTATTTCAGCCAAGCTGGAGCACAGCAACAGCCAACTCAGCCTCCTATGAGTGCAGGACTTGAATCTCTGATTGGTCAGTAAACCAAATAAAGAAATTTGTAAGTAGAGTACTTTCGAGTACTCTACTTATTTTTTCGTGAGGAAACATTATGCTTTCAGATTTAATACATGAAGCATCTATACAAGTAGATCCTACTAGAAAAGGAAGAGAATTTAAAAATATTCTTTGTTCTTTTGAGAGTCTATTTGATATAGACATTGGTTGCATTGCTTATATCTTGATTTCTTTAAAAGATAGTAAGTATATAAAACCAGAAGCATACAACTATACTCCTTTATTCGTTCAATACAAATTAGTACATAGAGATACTCTTAACCCATTATCTATCATCTTCAAAGATGAATATAAGGACCAAATAGATAATCTGTATATTGAACTATTAGAAAAGAAGAGAGAAGATATAATAAAACTATCATATCAAACTTATCTAGCAGTTCTAGTAGATCAATTAAGGATTATGGGTGGTTATACTATTGAAGTAGAATGTGATTCAGAACTTGAAAAAGAAAAAGTATCTGAATTAGGTTTATCTCCAGTAGACTACCAAGAAAATTTAGATGAGTATTTTACTCTAATCTTAAGATCTCCAAAGGATTTAAAAGATAGATTACAGTTTACCGGCAAGACTGTATATTTATGGAATACCTCTATCAATTATTTTGATATGAAGAAAGGTGTAGAGAATGAAATACTCACAGATGAAATTATAGCTCTTATGGGACAAAAGAATGTGATAAAGATGATAGATCCTTATCAGTATACAGAAGAGCTTGATGATAATAAGGAGGATTAACAACATGGCTTTTAATCTAGTAACTAATGTAGTAGATGAAACGCAATTAAGAAAAGCTCAGTTAAGAGCTCTAAAACTATTTGCAGATACTGTTAAAGGTACTTATGGTCCTATGGGTGAGTATACTGCTTATAGTATGCAAGATCCTAACAATAAACTTAAAGCTATTGTGTCTTATTATACTAAAGATGGTTTTACTGTATTGAAACATGTAGATACGGATAAACCAATTGAATCTCTTTTAAGAGATGATATCCGCACTATCTGTACTCATGTTATTAAGACTATTGGTGATGGTACTACATCTGCTACAATGCTTTCTTATTATATCTTTAAAGGACTTCTTGAACTTCAGTACAAGAGAAAGCTTCCTAAGAGACGTATTATAAAAGCATTCAAAGAGATTATCAAAGAAGGTATTTCTGAGATTGAATCCAAAGCAAGAGAATGCACAGTTGATGATATCTATAATATTGCTTATACTTCTCTTAATGGTAATGAAGAGATGGCAAATATCATCAAAGGTATCTATGAAGAAAGTGGCATGGATGTATTTATTGATGTAAGTGCATCTAATACTAAAGATACTATTGTTAAGACTTATAACTCTCTTGTATATGAGGCAGGTTATATTGATTCTTGCTTTATCAATAATGAACAGGATAATACTGTAGATTACCATAATCCACATATCTATGTATTTGAATCCCCTATTGATACTCCAGATATGATCAATACTCTTAAACTTATCTTTACTAAAGAGATTACAGAACCAATTCAACAATATCAAAAATTGATAGCTAAAGGTAAACAGCCTGATCAACCTCTTTCTCCAGTATTGGTAATCTGTCCTCATATTTCTAGAGATGCTAATAGCTTTATTGATCAACTCATTGTAGAGTTTACCAATATGAAGATGGCTCAGCGTCCTCAATTCTGTATTGTATCTAATATTGATAACGATAATGGTTATCTCTTAGATATTATGAAACTTACAGAAGCCAAGTTCATCAAGAAGTATATTGATAAAGAATCTTATGAGATTGATAAGAATATTGGTCTAGCTCCTAATGAAATGAATATTAGAACATTTGCAGGTACTGCTGAACGTATAGTGGTAGATGCTCTTACTACTAAGATTATCAATCCAAAACAGATGTATGATGAGAATGGTGAGTATACTGAGTTCTATACTAACTATATTAAACAGTTAGAAGATCTTCTCAAAAAGTATGAAGAAACTAGAGAAGAAATAGTTAAGATTGGTAAGCTTAAGAGACGTATCAATATTATTAAAGCAAATATGGTAGATCTATATGTAGGTGGTATTGGTACTACAGATAGAATGGCTTTGTCTGATTCTGTAGAAGATGCTGTTCTTAACTGTCGTTCTGCTGCTGCTGATGGTGTTGGTTATGCAGCAAACTATGAAGGTTTAAGAGCTTTCAATAAGCTTCTTACTAAGTATGATGCTGAGTTTAAAGAAGCTGATGAAGCTTATGAACAAGATAAAGAAAATAATAATTTCATTAAAGAGAGAATTCGCACCTTCATCAATAAAGAAGTTGCTACAGTAATCACCAAATCTTATATAGAACTCTGTTCACAGATTTATGTTCCCTATTGTGATGATGATCACAAAGATGCTCTTGGTATCGTTGGATTATCCTTAGCTAATAAAGATCAATCTAAGAGAAAGCCATTCAATATTTTGACAGAGGAGTATGATGATCTTGTGCTCACTTCTATCAAAACTGAGCCAGCTATCCTAGAAGCTATCTCTCGTATCATTACTACTCTTTACAATACTAATCAGTTCCTGGTTCCTGATCCAAGATTCAATATCTACCAGATGGATAAAGATGATGAAGAGTATAAGAAACAGAAAATGCAATCAAAAGAATCAGCAAAAGAAAAAACCGTAGACGTTACTGAATTTATTGATGATGAATCTGAAAAGTAAAATTTTATATTAGAACGTACAAAATAATAGTGCGTTATCTGCTGTTTACTCTTAACTATTGTGGAGTAGCTTTGGTCGGCTACTCCACAATCTAGTCAAAGAGGTATAAGAAGGTGTTAAGGAATGACTAAGATCACATTTGATAATTGGATTAAGAATCCTACTGGTGCTAGACCTATGATGGTTCAGCAAAGAGAAATGGCTAAACAGATTTATACTGATAAGTATAATAAGATGATGCTGGCTTCTGCTGGAGCTATGAATTATACTTTATGGAAATCACAAAAGGGAGATAGATTTATTATCTTCTTTACCATACCATCAGAATCTACTCAGAAGATATTCTATGATGTAGCTGTTGAATTCTATACTAGGGATACAATAGAAACACAGAAAAATAATTTGAATGGATATTATGTTAGATTCTTCTCTAATGATCCTAACTTTACATTCACTTTTGCTTATGTATATAATAAGCAAGGTCTAATTATCCAAGATCTGAAAAAGAAATTATCTGCTCAGTCTATAACAGACAAACCAAAAGTTACCAATCCTAATAAAGTAGTAGGATGGGTAAAAGTGTTCTATTTTGCATACTTGTATATGGTTGATCATGGTCTATTCAATAAATTGAATTGGTTAAATGCATATACTCTGCAATCTCAACTTACAACTTGCATCAGTAAAGTAATGGATGCTCAAAAGAAACTAGTTCAAGTTCAATCTTTGAAAGAACTCCAGGATTCTAAAAAGAATCCAAAGATTCCTAATATTGGAAACACTTCTGATCTAGAATCTCTAAAATATAAAGCTAAAAGCACTAAGAATGTAGATAAAATGAAGAGTGTTATCAGCAAGATATCTAGAGATAATGTTAAAAGAGCCAACAAAGTCAAATATTCAAAAAGAATAAAATGACATTAAGGAGGTTTCTAAAAATAGGCATATACTATTAAATTGGTATAGGGAGAAAGTAGCATTAAGGAAGAAGGAGAAACAAGATGAACTACAAAAATGCCAATGAACTTCATAACGAGGGTATAGGGGATGTTCCTTATGGAGATGATAGATTCTATAGACCTAGAATCAAACTTAATCGGGCATTGTATAAAGAGGGGGAATTAATACCTGTAGTAGATTTTGTTGACCACAGTATCTTTAAAGAAGGAGATAGCATAGCAAAGCATGACTTTGCTAATGCTCTAAAAGGTCAACCTGCAACTAATGTTGTTTTTAATGCAACAAAACCACCTATTGATCAATGGCAACCAACGTGTGCTGAAGACATGGTCTTCACTCACATTAGAGGAGCTATTATAGCACCAGTTCACAAATTTTTTAATATGTCAGATGACGATAGAGCAAATGACATGTTTGACTATTTCTATGTGACAGCTAAGAGATGCTATAATTCTGATACTAAAGTGAAACCAGATGGAGAAGTATCTATCGGATTTAGAGATCATTGTACTAGCTATCTGAACTATTTTGAAAAGTACTATGATACAGATTTACAGTTGTTAGGACTGTATAAGGAAATCAAATACATGATAGATTGTGTTCCTAACTATTCTTTAGAAGCATTCAAGTCTGACCTTTGGAAATACTTTATCAATCCAAATATGTCTTATGTGGCTTGGAAACTGAACTATGCTTTGGATAAGATGACTTTGGAACAGTTCTCCTTAGACTTGAACTATAAGAACAACAAGTCTCCAGTATTAGAATACTCTCCTTTCCATGCTAAGATCATGTTAAAGGTGTCAGTTCAACAGAATATGATCATACCTCTTCTGACTCATTTCATAGTAAAGAAGAAATATGATCAATCGGAAACTAAGAATATACTTCTTTCTACTTTTGATTTGTTGTTTCAAGCAGCTGATCTTATATATGGGGTGGATCTCAATTCTAAGATCCTTGAAACAACATCTTCTAACGTCGAGAAGAATGTATCAAACAATTTGACTCTTTGGGAAATGCAGACTATAAGAGCAAGAAACACTACTACTCATTCTATGGAGACAGTAGAAAATATAATCATGCAGATAATCCCAAAGTATACCTATTCAAAGAACATCATTCACTTCAATTACAATGCCATCAATAGGGACATTAAGTTTAAAGTAACTGGAGTACCATATGAGTTTGGTTTTGTTATGCTATCATCTTCTATAAGAGATGATGATAACAACTCTGAATGTGATAAGTTTGAAGCTCATTCTGCTAAACTTAATGAGGCTACTATGATTCAAACACTCACTAATTGTCAAGAAACAATGAAGAGAATCATACTCAAATATGGTCCATTTGATGAGAATGAAATCATGTTCTATTATAAGAGAATGTGTAAGAATGGTAAGTTTGTTGTTAATAAACTGCAGAATGTGCTTATTACATATCTCTTTGCTAAAGAGTTTGATGATCCTCAAGCAGTTAAGATTGTAAATATAAAGAACTATATCATTCTTTGCATTACTGCTAGAAGAATGCTTCAATCTTATAACATGTTCCAGTTACCATTCATGATTGGTGGTAAAGTCAATAGAATTGTTACTAAAAAGAATATCAATAAGAAAGAACTTCAAAAGATCAAAGCATCTAAGTTCTTCCCATTGATTCATGAGAAGTATAATAATGAGAAGATAGAGAACGATACTATATTCTCACTTATTGCACAAGTACTATCTTCTGAGTATGAAACTATTGACTATTGTCATAGAGAGAATGATGGTTTACAAATCAATATTATTCCTGATTTAGTATCAGAGGAGTTGTTAAGACTAGTGATGCTTATATGACACAAACTAATACTATCCAGGACCAACTCAGGGAACAGCTCAAGCAGCTGTTCCCTGATTATAAAGAGTCTGGAAATAGAAAAGAATTTATGATTAATTGTCCACTATGTGAAAAAGAAGGAAGACCTGATCATGGATATCATATGTATATCTCTCTAGGATATGATGATAAACCTCCTATGTATAATTGTTTCAAAAACCATAATCATAGAGGTGTATTAACAAAATCCTTTCTAGAGCAAAATTCTAGATATCCCCAGTACATGGATACAGGTGTTCTCTCTCAAGTGGCAAAACGTAATTCTGCCTTGTCAGATTTAGGCAGGTACCGGCAAATTAGACAAGGAAAATATGAATTTTATACACCTTTGTCAAATAGTGAGATAAAAACTAATACAAAATTAGGATATCTCAATAAACGTTTAGGCTGCAATCTATCATTGATAGATTTGCAGTCTCTTAAGGTTATATTGAATATTAAAGATTTTTTAGTATATAACAATATAACCAGAATATCTAGAAGTCAGTATACAGTAGATCTTCTAGATCAGTACTTCATAGGATTTCTTACTAATAACAACTCTACTATCATTCTGAGGAATTTGGTAAAAGAAAGAAACAAGTTACCAGAAGTAGTACAAGATAGATATATCAAGTATTCTATAGTAGAAGGAGGATTTAGTGGTTATTATACTATTCCTTCTACTGTAGATATATATCAGCCAGTTAATATTCATATAGCTGAAGGTACATTCGATATATTATCTGTATATATCAATCTATGTGGAATGAACAATGTACAGAATATCTATTCTAGTATAGGTGGTAACTCTTATCTAAATGCTATGAAGTATTATATCCTAGAGTGTGGTATAATCGATCCTATATTCCATCTGTATATAGATAATGATATCCCTAATCAGTTCTTAGAACAGATTAAAAGGGTTATAAAACCTCTAAACCTACAAGTCTATATACATATGAATATAGCACCAAATGAAAAGGATTTTGGTGTATCACCTGAAAGGATAAAACACTATTATTATGCATTATAGGGAGGGAATCACAATGTGTGCTATGAGAAGCGACGAACTTAAAAAGAATATCTACATACCTTTCACAATCTTTCACAAAGCTGAAAAGTTTGATGAAGAAGGCCATGTCATATCAATAGATGATAATATTAGCATTAAAGATGTGACCTCTGTACAATTTGACAAAGTGAAATCTGAGTTTGGTCAAGATTTTGATAGAATTAAAGATGTATCTATCAATCTCAAAATCAATGATATCACTCCATTAAGATTATATGAATATGATCAAGATTATGGTTATATTCGTTTATTATATATGACTTATACAGATAAGATTAATGTATATCATCCTGAATCTTCTTTATATGTAGAAGAAAAAGACCAGATTGATATAATTTGTTTAGATAATGGTACTGATAAGATGTATTCTAGTGATTCATCTATCTTCTTAGTATCTGATGTAGTATCTCTTCACCAAGAGTTTGAGAAACACATTGGATTATTAGAGAATGTATTTGAAGATGGAGAACGTGCTTATAAGAATGGCTTTGTAGAACTAGAAAGTCTATTAGAAGGAAACCTTCCAGAGTTTGAGATTTTCTATATGGATGCTGCACATGAAATTCATGATTTCCATGATGTAGCTGTAGCAAATTATCAGCACTTTAAGAAACTGGTAGATTATAATCATCTTGAAGCTGTATTTAGACAGTTTGATTATTCTCATCCAAGTGTATTTAAAAGAGGAGAATTCTCTTGGCATAATTTGTTCATGAAGTATATTCAAGAGCAAACTAAAAATTTAACACTGAACTAACAATATATTAGTGGCGTGGTGAACCACTTTGATAAGTAATGGTGAAGTTCCTTTCGGTAAGATTCCCAGTAGCTGTAATGGCTACTGGGGTTCTTATTGTTTTTTCACATCAAGGTAAGCATAACTCTAATAAGGAGGTATAATAATGGGTTCTTTTACCAACAAGCATTACAATGAGACAGTACAAAGTTTAGTACAAGGATCACAGGATCGACTTAAAAACCCGTACTATCTTTTTTCTAATAAGTCTCCAACAACTGTAATGTATTATAATATTAACTACAAGATGTCTACATTAGACCAAGGAACTAGACAGGTATATGACCATGTAGGAGAGAACTCTCCTTTAAGATTTAACAAAATTATTGATTTTCAGTTATATGGTATTCCTAGAATAGAAATAGATTATAACATTGGAGAGTATGGCGTAGAATCTCCAGTAGAAGGAGAAGCATTAATTCTTCCTAATACAGTAATACCATGTGTAGATGATATGTTTACTATCAATTATCTAGTTGATAAACCAGTAATCTTTAGAGTATCAAAAGTATCTATTGATACGTTAGATACAGGATCTAACTTCTACAGAATACAGTACTTTATAGATCGCGTAGATTTAGATGCTATTAAGTATCTTAATGGTAAGCAGTTAGTCAATGAATATGTATATAAACCTGGTAATATAGGTTCTAATCTAGTATCTGTTATTGCTAAAGGAGATTCAGATACTATAGAGAAGTTGTCTGAAGCAGCTACAGAGATTCTACATTACTATGCTGACCTGTTCTTCAAACCATCTATACAGACATTCTGTTATCTCTATACAGGGATATTTATCTATGATCCGTATTTGATCGAGTTCTTAATTAGGAATAAAGTATATGCTGTGCCAGACAATGAATATTATATGTATATATCTCAAGCAGTACATACTCCTAGGACTTTTAATATAGAATATGAGCATACTATATTTAGAGATATAGAAAAAAGAAATCCTAAACTAAGAACAAACTCTTGTTATATGGTTCCTTGTCATGATCCTAATAGCTTGCTTATGAATAGAATGGAAGACTACTTTGAGTTGTCTATTAATCTAAAGAACAAACCATTCTCCCCACCTATCAATTGGTTGAATATGGATCTGTTTGATAGGATAGTAAATAATGATCTATATGATGAAGACGATCCAGATGCTCCTATCTATAGAAATATAATTATAAGATGGATGAATGATAAATCTTACACTGTTACTGATGAAGAATTAGAGAATCTTATTAATATATCATATCACCCATGCAAAGATCTATTTTATGAAATTCCTATTCTACTATTCATTCTCAATGATATAGTAACTGGTTTACAAGTAGATCTTACTAACTTACCATCTAATGGTAATGGTGCTATTGGTAATACTTCTGCTGTATCTACCACTAATGCATTAGCAGATGATATTACTGTAGATGAATATAATAGTGGTGGTAATTGTGGTAGAACTTGTATGTGTCCTAGGGGAGATACATATACCAAACCAGGTACAGATGACTCATATATGACTGGTAGATAGAAAAAAGAAATGGAGTTGGCATACCAAACCAACTCCTGGGAATCAGAAATGTTAATTTAAGGGGACCAAGTTATGTTAAATGATTTTGTATAAATTCAAGGAGTTTATTCACCTCTTTCATATTTATTTAATCATCATTATTCGATTGTATATACTAACAAAATGCTGTTAATATAAAATATATATAAAATTTAACATAACTTGGGAACATTTCATACCCTAATTCAAACCTTACCACCCTATTTCCTTACATTACCCATGGGAAATATTGCTTCGGTTTCATAATAATAATATATAATTGAAAAAAAGTTTACTTTACCAGGATAGGTTTTTCCTATCCTGGTTTAGCGTTTGATATAAGTTCTAAGATTTGTCAAAGTGCGTTTCTTTTTTACTTGGAATATGTTATATGATGCAAATAATGTGTCTAGAGACTTAGTTCTAATACAATTACTTAATGCTACCATTGCATCTAAACTATTCATGAAATCTTCATCACTATCAATATCCTCTATTAATTGTTTAAGACCTATGAATGCTGATGCTTCTTTTCTAATAAACTCCATTATTTGATCATAAGGAGGGTTTGCCATGTTTTGCATCTCATTCATTGTATTATCAGGATTCAGGATTGCCACCATCTTATTGCCCTCCTATAATTTCTATTACAAGATGGTCAACTTAATCTATAAAACAGTATGATAATCAGACACCTTATTAGAAGGAGGTTTTATTTGTGAGCGCAGTTGTAGACCAAATCATGTTAGAAGACATGTTAAATGAAGATATGGCAGATATTGCCATAACTGGTTCTTATAATGAAGCAATAGATACATTGCTGGTATATGATGAAGATACTAAATCTTATGATCCTGATAGTGGAATGATGTTTCCACCTGAGATTAAAGATTATAATGAATACTTGGATGAGGTGAAGTAATATGGCTCAGTTTATAGATACAGATCTTTTAGATATTATGACTGACGGCAAGTATGATGATACTCTAATCGAATCAGCAGATATGTTTATCGTTGATCAACATATTGAAGATTTTAGAGAAGCTACCTATGAATTAATGGGTGGTTCTATGTCTTTTGATGAAGCAGTAGATCAGATAGTAGACGTATAACAGTAATATAAAATTTATATCTTTAAGGAGGATATATTGATGAAAAAGAAAGTAGATGTTTATTGTGCAGCTGCATTTGTGATTAAGGGTGCTCCATTTGCAGGTAAATGCCTTAATGTTGTTCTTGATGTTGAAGATATTCGTATGTGTCTTTTAAATAAGGCATTTGTGTGGGAACTGACTCCAGAAGGTAAGAGAATTCCTCTTGACTTTACAAATTATCGTCTTAACAATGGTGGTGTTGTTGATGATAATGTTATCGTTTCTACTGATGCTAGAATGAGAAATAATAGTGTCACTAGAGTAATAGTAGATCCAGAAACATCTAAAGCTGTTAAGAAGACTGAAGTTGTAGTTGAGAAGATTGAAAAAGACAAACCAAAGGTTATCAAGGAAGATAAGAAAAAAGAAGTAGTGATTGAGAAAGAAGAAGTCAAGGAAGATAAAAAAGAAGATACTAAAGTAGTTGCTGAAATGGATGTGACTGCTAAAGTGGAAGATACCAAGGAAGAAAAAAAGTTTGATAACAACTTCAAGAATAATAATAAACACAACAAGAAGTGATATTATAACCATAGAGGATGGATTCCTCTATGGTTTACATTGCAGTAATATATATTATTGTAATTGAGGTGAATTTCATTGGAACAAGAGAATCTAATTGGATGTATCCTATGTGAAGAGACCTCTGCTAATGTTGAATTTAAAGTCAAAGGAGAAAATCGTAATGGTTTTCTTATTGCAGAAGGTATACTTCAGCAGGGTAATGAAGTAAACAGAAATAGAAGATATTATCCTACAGAAGAATTGGTAGCTGCTATCAATTCTCCTAGATGTAAAGAATTGGTAGAATCTGGTAACCTTAAAGGTGAAGCTGGTCATCCAACTGATACTTCTCTTGCTAGACAGGCCAAAGTAGATCCTACTTTGGAACAGGTTTGGTATCAGAAACTTTGGATGGATGGAGATTATGTAATGGGTCAATTTAGAGGCACTAATAATGAATTAGGCAGATCTTTTAATGAAGACCTTAGAGATGGACAAAGACCTTCATTCTCTCTTAGAGCTGTTGGTTCTTTGGTTAATGAGAATGGTAGAGCAACTGTAAAGAGAATGCAGATGATTACATATGATAGAGTTTATTTCCCATCTCATTCTAAAGCATATATGACTAAGCTTGTTACTACAGAAGCAGCAGTAGGTATGCCATCTCATGAACAGAGATATTATGATATTGATAAAGATGACTATTTCTTTGTAAAGAGTGATGAGATTAATAGATTAGCTGAACAAGGCAACTTTGTAGATTTGTCAGAGAGTGTAGTAACTCCTCTTAAACAAGAAGAAGTAAAGAACTATCTCTTATCTGAATCTGCTAATCTTAAACTTGCTTTAGATACCTTTGATCTATTATATGAATCTATGGAAGTAGCAAATGATCTAGGTACAATGAAAGTTAAGACTGCTTATGGTGATACTCTATATCTAGATACAGAAACAGCTCTTAGAAAAGAAATGATACACGAAATCAATAACTATTTTTAATCTAGGAGTTGATATAAGTGAAATGTATTAAGTTAGATTTTACGAAAAGTTTAAATCATAATTATGCTGATGATACAGACCTCACACTTGTGGGGGGGGGGGTAATTATCCAGTCTTAGTAGAAGATGAAGGAAGTACCTCTTTATATTTAGATCCTAGTTTACCATATCAAGGTTTAGAAGTTCCATATAGCGATAAGTATGATTTAAGTAACTATAATGATTTTTATATAAAATTTAAATTTAAAGTAGCACCAGAAGCTATAAATTATCAATATACTACTGTATTTGGTTCTCATACTCGTAGTTACTCTTCATTAACAGCTCATTTGAATAATTCTTTTTATGGAATGGTTATGCAAGATCAATTTTCAGATGGTTTTGTATATTGGTCTGGTTGGCCAACAGATAATAAATATCATATTTATACTATATACAGATTCAATAAAGAGATTTATTTTTATTTAGATAAGGAATTTATTGGTAAAGGATCTTCTGCTGGTAATTATTATCTAGGAACTAGTTTTGGTCTTTTCTGTATATATCCTAATGTAGGTGATCCTTGGCCGTTAAAAGGATGGGTTAAAGACTTCAGCTTCTATGTTAATGATATAGAAGGATTGATTAAAGGAAATTCTTTATTATATAACAATATTAAAACTTAAATAGACAATACAACAATACCAATAGAGCATTAGCTCTATTGGTATTTATTGTCTAAAAAACAATTAGATAAGATGAGAGATGAGGAGGTTACCATTATGGTAAGAGAAGGTAGAATTTATGTTATCGAAGGCCCAGATGGTTCTGGAAAATCCACTATGATTGGTCATCTTGTTGATAGACTAAATAGTGTTGGTATTCCTTTTAAGAGTGTAGCTCTTCCTAATGAAAATTCTGAAATGTATAATCAAATAAGATTGTACTTAAGAAAAACCTATATAGATATAGATCAACTACAACAGTATATGCTTACTAATATGGATGACTGTTTTTCTAAGATAATCATTCCTACTATACAGATTGGAGAGAATGTTATCTTGGATAGATGGGCAGTATCTACTATTATCTATAATATGATTAATAATGGTAAGCTCATTACTGATGATTATCTTACATCTGATGGATGTATTGATATGGAAAGAATAGTAAGAAAAAGCTCTTGTTTTGTTTGGCCCAATAAGATCTTTTATCTAAACACTCCTAAAAAAGTCTTAATAGATAATGCTATTAAGAGATCTAAACTTTCAGCTGTAGAAATCTTTGATAAAGAAGAAAAGGTGGTAGCTTTATATAATGGATATCAAGATTTTTACAAAGCTATCACTAATGAAAAACTTAAATTTAAAGGTTACCCTATATATGAATTTAAAACCTCTATAAATAAGGATAGACATATGTTGATAGATCCTAATCCTGTATATTATGCCAATCCTTTTGATACTGGTCTATATATCTCTATGGAGGATAAGATATTTGATGAAATAGTAAAGGATGTTGGTGTAATATGAAGTTATCACTATCTTTAAGAATACGCTCAAATTTAGAATTGCTAAAGATCTTTTTTAATCATATTAATAATAGATGGAAACTGACTAAAGATAAGATCGTATCTTTTAGCGTAGTTATAATGGTGCTATTATCAGTTCCAATAATATCAAATTATCTATATTCTCCTAATACTAGAGAAGAAGCTTTGATGATAATAGTATTTTGTTTTATATTAGAACTGATAGTATTCTTACTAATGTATTGCAGTTTTAATAAAGCAAAAATAGAAGAAGTAGGAAAAGAGATAGGATATACCACTAAGACATTCAAGTTTATTCTATCATCTTATAATAAGATTATAGATAGATATGGTTTATTTATACCAAAGTATAAGTACTTTTTTACACCTATAAGGAGAATAGAAGAGCTAGATCTTATAGTAGCAAATTTAGTATTGCTTAAAATATATGAGCTATATTTTAAGAATATAGATAAGTATGGTCCTAGTACAGTTAGATACATTCCTGCTACTGTAGTATCTGATCTTATCAACAATAAAGAATTCAGAGAGTTCTATTCTGTATTATTCTTTGATCCAAAACTTAAAGGAAAGAAGACTCATTATGATGCATTGGTAGTTAATGTATTAGATGCAGTAGTAACAGAATTGTATACTAAAGATTGGTTTACTGAATACTATGATCCAGATAAGATAGATGCTATTATAGCAAATATATTAGAGCAATGGTCTTATCTAGCTATTCAATATAATCTCAATATAGAAGATTACCTTATTTCAAAAAATTAAAAGTGAGTAGGAGAAATCCTACTCACTCATCTTATTTTAAAATAGTAACATGATATTCTGGTGGAGCCGATAAATATAAAGTCATCTCACACGTATCTCCATTAATAACACAACTTTTTCTATAATCATAGATAGCTCTAGCTATAAATTGAGACATTCTGATTATAGCAGAATGAGAACATACTAGATTCTTATTTCTTATAATCTCAAATCTATCATATAAATTTTGACCAACGAATATAGATAGATTCATATTATTCACTAATGGATATTTATTAGCATATATATCCTCTTTCATTAATAATGATACACCATCTAATACTTTTTCTTTGATAGAAGATATTTGAGGAAATACAAATATTTTTCCATTGTAAAACTTACTTTGTTCTAAATAAGACCCACACACCATTTCAGGTATTTCAAATGTGCCATAACAGAGTTGGAGCAAATTCCAATTCTTTTTAATAAATTCTAAAGTGTTTAGATTGTTAGTATATTCCATATATCTAATATATTCTATATCATCTTGCTTATTAGGTATAATCTTTTGATCACAATGAGATAACTCATGAGCTAGTATGAATAATAATCCACCTCTTATCTGATTATCTGTTAATCTAGCTTCATTAAATTTCTCAAAAACATTATCTAATCTAATTTCTACATACATCATACATTGAGATCCTGCAATAGCAAAATTTTTTGGTGCATTAGGATTAGGTTCGGTAAGGACTAATCTAATTGCAGGGACAACAGGATTTATTTCTCCATTGATTCCATTATAAACATTTTTTAAATAATCGGCACAATCAGCATAGGTTAGCATACTATTTCTCCTTATTGATTGATTTTATTCCTTGATTGAATTTGTTTCTATATACTTTGACCTCTTCTGTAGACCTAGCAGCTCTTATAGTGTAAACTGCATCTAAAACGCATTTATAAATCTTTGGTTTATCTTCATCTTTAGTACTATCATAAGTCTTTTTAATATGACTTAATGCTAATAGTTTACTAGCAGAAAGAGTCTTAACTATACTACTTATAGCAGAATTTAGTTCTTTCACTACTAAATCTTTATTTAGTTTAGCAGAATCTTTGATAAGATTAAAAGATAACTCATCTTCCAATAATTTTGTTTTATTCTTTGTATTAGCTACTATTGTAGATAAAGTACTATCAATATCTCCTCTATAGAATAGCATAGCTTTATACAATCTTCTAGCTTCCTCTCCTTTTTCTGAATTTTCTGATAGATAGGCAAATATCTTAGGCTTTATTTCAAATTTTATTACTTTTACCTCAGAAGTTTTTTGAAATGAATGAGTCTTTACACCTTTTTCTTTTATTAGTATTCTTCTTACGTTTGCAGAACTATAGATAAGATCTTTATTGGTTATCAAAGCAAGATATAACCCATAGACACTAGACAACTCTAATCCTTCTTTGTCATATTGCATTGACTCCATGAACATATCAAATTGTTGTCTTTTTTCCAAATCAATTGCCATCTTAATCCCCTCCATAGTAATAATATATCTTTGAATCGAAATTTGATACACAACAGTAACGGATTGTCAAAAGGAGTGTGAAACATGAATGATCCAAATGAAGTAAGACTAGTGGAGAACACTCAAATAGTAAGATACTATCAGAAATCCACTACTAATACATCCTTTGTTGAGATGAGTAACTATCTCAAATCTGTTGGTATAAAGAACAATAGATTTATGCTTACTCTATTAGATCCAGATCTAGCAAATATAGATCCCCATGATCCTAATTTACCATTAATATATAAACAGAAAGTTCTATGTGAGATATACAATAACTTCTGGTATTATCTAAGAGAAGTTGTAAGAGTTCCTAGTGTTGGTGAACCATCTAAGTTTATTCTAAATAGAGGTAATATGGCCTTCCTCTATCTAGCTACTATGAATTTTAACTGTTATCTTATGCAGCCTCGTCAGACTGGTAAGACTATTGCAGCAGTCGCATTCTATCTATATATCTATAACTTTAGAACTAAGAATACTATTATTCCTCTACTAAACAAAGAGTTCAAAGATTCTAAGGAAAACTTATCTCGTATTAGAGCAATGAGAGATTTGTTACCACCATATTTGAGATTTGACTCTGTATTCTCTATTATCAATGGTAAGAAAAAGAAAGTAACCAATACTGCTATCTTGATGAAGCATGCAGTTAACTTAAATGAATTAAGAACTTATGCTAAAGCAAGAAATGATATGCATGCATCTAATCTGTTGCGTGGTCAAACATTCCCATTACTATGGGCAGACGAGTTTGCATTTATACCATTTATGAAAGTAATCTATGCAGGTATGATCCCTGCTATGTCTAAGGCTACAGAAATAGCCAAAAGAAATAATGTTCCATATGGTATTCTATATACAACAACACCTGGATTCTTAACTACAGAAGAAGGACAATATGCATATAAAGTTCTATGTAATGCTAGTAAGTTTAGTGAACAATGGTATGACTTACAGTATTATCAGATTAGAGATATAGTCACTTCTAATAAGCTTTCATCTTTTATTCATATAGAATTTAATTATCAAGAATTAGGATATTCTGAGGAATGGTTCTATGAGAGATGTAAAGAAGCAGAATGGGATTGGCTTACCATTAGAAGAGAATATCTATTAGAGTGGTCTGATGAAGCAGAGAACTGTCCATTTACTAAAGAAGAACTAGATATAGTTAAGAAGTTCTGTAAGAAACCTAAAAAGACTATATTGATCTTTAATAGATATGAACTTAGAGTATTTGAAGAGATACCATTGAATACTAACTTAGTTCCTAAATATCCACCTATAATTGGTGTCGACGTATCTGGTGGTGTATCTAAAGATAGTTCTGCTATAACTATTATAGATTCTAAGACTACAAGAGTATTCGCAGAGTTGAATTGTAATGTTATATCTCCAATAGACTTAGCTAGAGTAATAGAATTTATAGTTCTAAATATGACACCTAATGCTATAGTAAATATCGAATCTAACTCTCTTGGTTTGTCCGTGATTGCCAAACTTAAAGAAACTAAAGTAAAGAGAAACCTTTATTACGAGATAAAAGAAAAGGTGTTAGAAGAATCTACTATAGATGGTAAGATATATAGATCTAAGAAGATAGTTAAGTGCTATGGGTTAAACAACAACAAAGATACTCGTGAAGAACTAATAGATCTTTTAAGACAGAGAATGAATCTTCATAAAGATAAGTTTATCTCTGAAACTCTATATAGAGAACTTAGAGGATTAGAAGTAAAGAAGAATGGTAGAGTAGAACATTCAGACTTAGGTCATGATGACCAGATATTCTCTTATCTAATGGCTATCTATGTATGGTATGATGGTAAGAACTTAAGAGAAAACTTTGGTATAGAAAAAGGATCTATTAAAACAGAAGAAGATGTAGATGATGTATTAGAGATGGCTACTGCTGCTAAGAATGATATAATTACTAAAGACTTAGCAAGAGTAACTAGATTAAATACAGAAGATACAGCTAAACTTGAGCAACAAATAATGATGATGCAAAAAGCTCAAGGTATAATGTATAGTGACTTTGTAAAACAACAAAGAATGATGGAACAACAGAGATTGATGGAAATGCTTAAGCATGATAATATCAAACAAGCATATGCTAATAAGTTTGGTGTAAATGCTGAGGATATATCTGTTGAAGATAACTATACTAATGGTGTATTACAGAATCTGCCTTCTTCTCTATTCCTAGACTTCAATAAGAATGAAGAAGAACTAGATCAAATGAGTATTTATAACAATCTAAATCCATATAATTACAATGGTAATAATAGCGAATATGATGATAACAGTTTACAATGAATAAGTATTCCTGTATGGACACATCCATACAGGAAACTTTTATTTAGAGATATATTATATAAATGGAGGTGAATAAGTTGGAAGTAGATTATGATATGAGTAATATGCTAAATTTTACTTATCTAATGCTAGTTCCAGGTGAGGAGAAAGATAAACAAAGGTGTTTAAAGACAATGAAAAAATTCTCAAAATCTAATTTCTATTATTGTCAACCAGATGCACCTGAGAATATCTTAAAGTTTCAACCAATAGTGAAAGGAGAGAATTATAATCTAGAAATGTTGATTACTCTAAATAAAGAATATATGGCGTCATAAAGAAGGTAAGTTAAGATGAGACCAGATAAAACCAAATCACAAATCCAAGCAATTAATCACACAGCAGCAATGGCTAAAAAATATTCTGATGAAATACAGAATTGTATATACTATTCTAAGGTGTATACAAAATATAACAAATTTCAAGATAAACCAATTTCGGAAAATAAAGCACAACAAAAAGTTGTAAAAATGGACTCTGTTGAAGCAGGAAAGGTGATGAGTAAAGAGGGTAAGGTTTGTATATTAAACTTCGCATCATATAAACATTCAGGAGGTGGATTTATTACAGGATCAATTGCACAAGAAGAATGCTTGTGCCATGAATCAATATTGTATAATGTATTATCGTCAAACAATCTAAAACCATTCTACGAATATAATCTGGATCATTTAAATGGTGGCTCTTATGAAGATAGAGCTATATACACTCCAGATGTATTATTTGTAGATAATAATAATCTTCCTAAATTTAAGGCAGATGTATTAACATGTGCTTCTCCTAATTATGGATATTATATAGCTCAAAGAGTGTCAAAAGAGAAGAACTATAAAGCTCTTGAATCTAGGATAAATTTTGTTAAAAATATATTAGTAGATAATAATGTAGATATTGCTATATTAGGGGCTTATGGTTGTGGAGTGTTCCATCAAGATCCATTTGTTGTAGCTAAATTATTCTCTGAAGCTTTCTCTAAAAATACTGGTAGTATTAAGAAAGTATATTATGCTATTCCAGGTGGACATAACTATTTCGCATTTGAAAGAACTATAAGATGCTACTAAATAATTAATTAAATCTTAACAAGAATGTAGGAAGGGTGTTTATTCCCTTCCTCCATTCTTAATATTTTTTATAAGGAGAGATTGTGTATGCTAGACTTTTTAATGAATGACAAAGAATATGAAATCCAGGCTAATGGTCAGGTTGCTACTATTTTATCACAGTTCAATTCAGATTATGTAATGGATGTAGTACGAAATACTTTATCAGAACAGTTTAATCATTTTGATACAGTTCCTAAACCAAATATCGCTGAATCATTTGAAACTTACTTTAAAGAACTTCTAAGAACTTATCCTACAGATGAAACTAATATTCTGGAGACTCGTCATCAAACTTATATGGATATTAGAGATATCATTTGTAGACAGTTTGCTCTAGGATTCATAAATGAAGATGATGTAGATATGTATTCTATTACAACTCTTCTTTATGATTTCTTTGTAGCTAAGTTTAATTTTTATATGGTAAATTTCTATTGCAGATATATTGCTACAGAGAAATCTGCTTTGTTTATGAATATGGGATTAGAAAAAGCTTCTAAAGAAGATAACTCTAGTATGAACTATGCTAGACATGCATTTGGAGATGATGAAGAACTAGCAGCAGTTATTGCTAATCTTCCTGTTGTATTAGGAGCTCTTAAGAGTATGGATGTTCCTGATAGATTTGTGTATCAAACAGCTTACGGCAATAACCAATTATTAATAGATCTTCTTGATTCTCATATTCAACCATCTACTTCTATTTTTAATATCTATAACTCTATTCTATTTAATCCAGCTCTATATCCAATCATTGTAACACAGATTAGACTAAAGATCCAAATGCAAAACACTAATATAGATCCTACCCAAATTAAAGGAGCCTTTGGAAAATGATCACGGTTTATGTTTTTTGGTTTATAATATTCGTAGTAGTTGCTGTTATTATATTTAATATAATGCTTGAATCATATAGATTTAATAATGGTATTTGTCGTAAGTGTGGTAATAAACTCACACCAAGAACAGGTTTAGTTGATGGACAAATAATTTATGAATGTAAAAAATGCCATAATACAGTTACGATTAGTGGTAGAAAGGTATAGGTGATTAAAATGTTAGAACCTATCTTGCTTTGCTTGGCATATTTTTTAATTCCATCTGATGTAGTAAAAGCACTTATCTTTTTATATTTAATATACAAACTATATGCATAATTAGGGGATGAACTAAGATGAAAGAACTGGAACTAGATAAACCACAGCAGAATATGTTTTATAAAGCTATCAATCCTGAATATGGGAAACTTTTTCAAGATGTATTCGATGCTGGATTAGATGATAGAGATAGATTAATGTTAGAAATATATGAGAAGTCTAAGGATGATGAATCCTTAGACGAGAAGAAAAAGAAAATTATAGCTGGATGTTATCTAGCTCATATCAATGCTGTATGTGATGGATGTTTCTGTGGTCCTCTTATGTTCTTCTATGATAAGAAACAACCTAATTTAAAGAAATTTTATGGTGAGAAGAGATTGGTAAGATGTGTAGATGATTTATATACAATAGTAAAAAGATCTGGATTTGATTGTAGACCAGAATTAATGCCAGATCTGACTAAAGCATTATTAGCATCTTATGGATATGGAGCTAAAGTACCATTTGTAGAAGATAAAGATGCCATCTTAATGATCCTCTTATCTAGATTTGCTAGAGCTATATCTCCAACAGACTATAAGAACATGTGGTTTGTGGTAGATATGATTAAGAATATATCTCTTAATGCCTATGCTACTCCAGAGTATCTAGCGAATAATATGAAGATTCATGATCAGAGAATGAATCTTGTTAAATTTATTATTACAATCTATAATACTTACTTCAAAGACAACCCTATTGTACCTGATATAGATATAGCAGAAACTCCTGAATCTGCCGAGAGAGAAATCTAACACATCAAGGTAAAGATTTTTATAAGGAGGTTTAAAGAATGGGAAATAGATGTCATTGCCCTTGCCCTCCAGGATATACTCATATATTAGAGCATATGGAGTTTGGTAATTGCATTCCTAATCATATATTCGATCCCAATCCACCACAGTATTATGGTAGTGGATGGGTTTTTAATCCGCCAGAATTTCATACCTTGTATAACCAGATTTCTAACTGCCAACCTGGTATGACATCTGGTCTATATAATCCCAATGGTCCTCTCAAGATTTGTCCTGCTAAATGTGCTGCTACAATGCTTACCGGTGTTTCTACATCAACTAAGATTGTTCTTTCTCTTACTTTTACTTATACCAATGATAAGTTTAATAAGACTGTAGATATAGAACAAGGGAAAGTGTATACATTTACTTATCTTGAGAATGGTACTATTAAAAAATGTACTGGTCTTGTTAACAATATCTATAAAGTAAACTCTATTGAAGAGAATGCTAATATTTATAAGATTAAGATAGATTGTTCTGCTAATTATGCTAATAGTGTAGTAGTAATCAAATCTGATCAAGTAAGAGATGTTGTTCTATATCAAGAATATGCTGAAGAAGATATGACTATTGAATCTTCTTTACATAGAAATGGTACAACTGCTGCAGCAGCTATCAAAGATGCTGTTATTAAAGATGCATCTATTGATGCTGCTGGTAATATTCTTAAAGGTACTATTGTAGCTGGTACTATTACTAATGGTACAACTGTAGATGGCGTAGCTGAAGGTATGAATAATCAAAACCATAAAGTTTATGTTATTAATGCCCTTACTACTGGTGGTATTATTCAGGATGGTTTCATTCTTTATGGTATGCTACGTTCTGGAGATGTAGATGGTCAAAAGAATGATGAAACTGGTATTGTAGAAAATGCTACTATTAATGGTATTATTGCTAATACCCTTATCATTAATTCTGAAGTATTTGGTGGTAAGACTGAAAATGGCGAATATATTAATCCAGTTATAGAAGATTCTATTGTAGAAGATGCTCTTATTACTGGTACTGATATGGTTACTACTGGTGGAGTTACTATTGGTAATATTACTACTGGTGGTGTTACTATAGGTGGTACTGCTACTGGTGGATATGCTAGTGGTGTAAAAGATGGAATTATCTATCATATTCTAAATGGTCAAACTGTTGCTAAAACAGGTGGACAGCTTAGAACTACTGGTGGTGTATTAACTGGTGGTACTCTTATGGGTGGTCAGAAAGTAGGTAATATGACTATTGGTGGAGTTATTACTGGTGGTACATTAACAGGAGGCAAAACTACTGGTGGTATTACTAGTGGTGGAACTTTCTATACAGAACCTGCTACTGAGATAGCATTACAGAATTTAAAAGTTGAACAAGTAAGTAAGTCTGGATCGACTGCTGTAACATCTAATCCAAGAAGGAGTGTTCTTAAACCACCTCCTCCATTATCTAATGATGCTCAGTTTGGAATACAGATGAATTAAGTTTTAAATAAAAGGTGAAAGGATGAATTCCTAATGACTAAAGCGCAATATCTTGCCGCTATGGCGAAGTACAAAACTAAAGAAGATACCTTTAACGAGAATAAGTTTGTCCAGAAAGTAGCTGGCAAAGGTCTCTCCACTGAAGATTATACCACTGCAGAACAGACCAAACTTTCTGGCGTTGAGACTGGTGCACAGGTTAACGTAATTGAATCTATTTCTGTTAATAGTACTGCACTGACTGTTACTTCTAAGGGTGTAAATATCGATCTGTCTGCTTATGCTCTTGCAACCGATATTAGCTCTGTATATAAATACAAAGGTTCTCTTGGTTCTTATGCTCTGCTTCCTACCACTGGTCAGGAAGTCGGCGATGTTTACAATATCGAAGCTGCTGATGCTACTAATGGCATCAATGCTGGTGACAATGTAGCATGGAATGGTACTGCATGGGATGTACTTGCTGGTACTGTTGACCTGTCTGGTTATGTACAGGCTGAAACTGGTAAGGGTCTGTCTCATATCGATGTAACTCAGGCTATGAAAGATGCTTGGGATGCAGCCGCTACTGGTGAAGATGTTACTCAGGCTGAAATTAATGCACTCTTTGGTGAAGTTTCCAGCTAATATAAATATTTGATTAGCTATAAGATGTTAGAGCCTCTTTTGAGGCTCTAACTTTATTTTATTAAAAAGGAGAGGAATTCATGCCTAAGAATATAGACGAGAAAGTCTTATCTTGTTTGGTTGTGAACAACGCTGACGCATTTACAGACTTAGCTAGTGTTGTTACATGGAATAACTCTGCTCAGTTAGTAACTGGCGGTGTATATGGTAACAAGTGTTTGTATTTTGATAATAGCACAACCAATACTAAATCTAAAAATGGTGCAGACGTATTTGAATTCTATGAAACTCCAGACGATCCTGCAATGGTTGAGATTACCTCAACACAAATTATCTTTAAAGACTTTAGAAATCTTACAGTGACCAGTGGTGTTACTGAAACTATCGATCCATCTAAATATAAAAATGTGATCGAAATAGATACTACTAATGCTACTATTACAGCAGTACCTAAAGATGCTATTTTTATTACTAAAGAACCAATTGAGTTTACTTCTAGTAATTACTTCTCTGGTGTAAACTTTACTAAATCTGCTACATCTATCACTACCAAATTCCTGTTATCTGTAGATAATGGTAATACTTGGTATACATTTAAGAATAGTGTATGGACTGCTTGTACTGTAGCCAATATTGATGCTGACGGTATTGATGATATTACAGCAGTGGCCTATTCTGATATCTCTACCTTCCTTTCTGGTAAAACAGAAGTAATGGTATTGATGAAAGCTGGTGTAGAATGTCCTGATGCTGGTACATATACTGTAGGTAATAAAACTCTTAGTAGCATATCTTATGCGTTTGGTTCTGGCCATACAGTAGATGCTAACTCTTATACAGCATTCAATGTGACTAACAAACTATACTCCAATCCTATTGCTGCTGCTAATAACTTTGGTGCATTTGTTCAGTCTTCTGCTTGGACAATCTCTTTCTGGTTTAAATTTAATTATACTCAGCGTACTGTATATAGTTCTACTGATTATACTGCATCAGCTACTACTAGTGCTCTGACTAATTATGTATTAAGCCTGAATAATGATTTGCTAAGAGTAAACTTTTCTGTTAATCTTACCAGTGGTGCATCTACTCCTATTTCTATTAGCAATCTGAAATTGTTTGGCAAAGATCTAGTAGAATCTGGCACAGACACTTTCTCTGCTACATCTAATATTTCTAGCCTTGCAGATGTATCTAATAGGTGGATTCACTTTGCTCTTGTAAAGAACAGTGGTACTATCCATGCATATATTGATGGTAAGAAAGCCCTTGGCTATACTGTTGGTGGTACGCCTAGAATTGGCTGCTCTTATAGCAACTGGGTATCTTCTCAGAGTCCATCCTTCTCTACAGTTGAAGCAAATACTCTAACTGTTGAAAAACATGATAGAGGATTTGATACTGAAGATATCAAGTATAAGACCTATTTTGATGAAATGGTTTATACTAAAGAAGCTCTGTGGACAGATGAGTTTACTGTTCCTGTAGATTATATTTACAATATTCTTGGTAACATTGGTAATATCACTAAGGAACAGTATCTTGCTGCAATGGCTAAATACCTTGCTAAAGAGCATACCTTCAATGACAATAAGTTTGTTCAGAAAGTTACAGGGAAAGGTTTGTCTACCAATGACTTCTCTACTGCAGAACAAACTAAACTTAGTGGTATCGAAACTGGTGCACAAGTCAATATAATTGAAACTGTATCTGTTAATAGTACTGCTCTTAGTCCAGATTCTAATGGTAATATCAATATTGACATGTCTACTTATGCTACTTCTTCTGATATTACATCTGGCTTAACTTACAAAGGTTCTGTTGCTACTTATTCTGCACTTCCTTCTAGTAATCTTGCTGTTGGTGATGTTTACAACATCGAAACAGCTGATACTACTAATGCTATTAAAGCTGGCGATAATTTAGTATGGACTGGTACTACATGGGATAATCTCGGTGGAAGCATAGACCTGTCTGGTTATGTACAGGCTGAAGCTGGTAAAGGTCTGTCTCATATCGATGTAACTCAAACTATGAAAAATACTTGGGATAACATTGATGCTAATGACGACGTATTAGACAGTGATTTTGATTCCATGTTTCCCTCTTCTTAATTAAGATAAAATAACCTGTAGACTTTTAATTAGTCTACAGGTTTTATTTAGAAATAACTTATAAAGAGGGGTGTAAAAATGCCAGAGCAACAACAACCGGTATATAAAAGATGGCCAAAAGCTATATGGGAACAATTCTGTGAAGAATTTACCATATTCTTTTCTATGGCAGTTTCCAATTTAGTTCTTGTGGATGGTGTACAAATAGATAGTTTAGACCATGTATCTCATTTTGGTGTATGTAGTACTGCTGGCAATGTACAGGCTAAGACTGTTAATATTCCTCAGTATAATTTAGTTACTGGGGCAAGAGTAACAGTTAAGTTTGAGAATGAAAACACTTCTACTAATCCAACTTTAAATGTTAGTGATACTGGTGCTAAAACTATTATATATAAAGGCAGTAATATATCAGCAAATGCGATAACAGCTAATACTGTTTTAGAACTTGTTTATGATGGAACCAATTATTTAGTAATTGGTTTATAATAGGAATTAATGAAATGAATTTTGAAAATAAAATAACTCTTGCTCATATAGGGGGGGGGGGGTAATAATTATCAATCTCTCTTATCTATATGGGTAAATAGATCATCATTCATTCTAAATAATAATTGGAATTATTGCCCTCCGATTATTGTTTAGGATGGTGTGAACTAATGAATT